>Ga0335072_10009232_pt1 | contig 14237 bp, 11 predicted proteins | sample Lox_Sample_21_FD_206725 | JGI IMG/M metagenome (GOLD analysis project Ga0335072, IMG submission 206725) | Soil microbial communities from Loxahatchee National Wildlife Refuge, Florida, United States - Lox_Sample_2.1 | ecosystem: Environmental > Terrestrial > Soil > Wetlands | place: USA...
ACCGTCTCCCGCGTCTTCGCTGGATCGATAATCCCGTCCACCCACAGCCGCGCCGCCGCATACCGGCAGTCCGTCTGCTCCTCGTAGGTCGCTTTGATTGAAGCCGTCAATTCCGCCTTCTCCTCATCACTCAGCTTCTTCCCGCCGCGCTCCAGTTGCTTCACGCGAATCTCCACCAGGGTCTGTGCCGCCGACGCTCCGCTCATCACTGCGTACCGCGCCGTCGGCCACGCAAAAATAAATCGCGGATCGTAGGCCTTCCCACACATTGCATAGTTCCCCGCACCAAACGATCCGCCTACAATCACCGTGATCTTCGGCACCGTCGAGTTCGCCACCGCTGTCACCATCTTCGCGCCCGCGCGGATAATCCCGCTCCACTCCGCGTCGCGCCCCACCATAAATCCGTTCACGTCATGCAGAAACACCAGCGGAACCAGGTTCTGGTTGCAGTCCATGATGAAGCGCGCCGCCTTCTCCGCGCTCTCCGCATAAATCACGCCGCCAAACTCCACCCGCTTCTCGCCCGTATGGCTCGTCTGCGGCTGAGACACCTTCTGGTTCGCCACAATCCCCACCGCAAATCCACCTACCCGGGCATACCCGCACAGTACCGTCCGCCCATAGTCCGGTCGGTACTCATCAAACTCGCTGCGATCCACAAACCGCGCAATCACCTCACGCATGTCATATGCGTTCACCGCCGCCTTCGCCGGATCGGCATCCAGCAGCCCGTACATCTCCGCAGCCGCATACTTCGGCCCATCCTTCACCGCGTCAAACGCAACCCTGTTAAACGGAGCACCAGGCCGCTCGCCCATCTTCTCCACCAGCGACCGCAGCCTCGCTATACATAGGTGGTCATTCGGCTCCTTGTAGTCCACCGTGCCCGAAATCTCCGCGTGCATCGTCGCGCCGCCCAGCTCCTCCGCCGAATACTTCTGCCCGATTGCCGCCTGCACCAGCGCCGGCCCCGCCAGAAACAGCCCGCTGCCCTCCGTCATCAGCACCGTGTCCGTCATCACCGGTAGATACGCGCCACCCGCCACGCACATCCCCAGTATCGCCGTGATCTGAGGAATCCCCATCGCTGACATCACCGCGTTGTTGCGAAAAATCCGCCCAAAATCGTCCTGGTCCGGAAACACATCCTCTTGCAGCGGCAAAAAAATCCCCGCCGAGTCCACCAGATACAGCGTCGGAATCCGGTTCTCCATCGCAATATGCTGCGCCCGCAGCACCTTCTTCGCCGTCATGGGAAAAAACGCGCCCGCCTTCACCGTCGCGTCGTTAGCCACTATCATGCACAGCCGCCCCGCCACGCGACCCAGCCCCGTCACACATCCCGCCGCCGGAGCGCCGCCCCACTCCTCATACATCCCGAACGCGGCAAACAGCCCCAGCTCAAACAACTCCGTTCCCTGATCCAGCAGCAATGCCACCCGCTCCCGCGCCGTCAGCCGTTTCTTCCCATGCTGAGACTCAATTGCCTTCGCGCCGCCACCCTCGCGCAGCACCGCTGCCTGCCCGCGAATCTCCTCCAGCAGCTTCCGCATTCCCGCCGCATTCACCTGCGCCTTCTTGCTCGCAGCATCCACCTTCGACGCCAGCACCGTTTGCAGCCTAGAACTCTTCTCATCAGCCATAAGGACTCGCCAGCATAAAGCATTCCTCCTATAGGTGTATACCGACGCCAGGAGTCGAGCTTACTCAAATTAAACTTTACAGATTGCATCTCTTCCATGGATTATTACTGGCCGGGTGCCCCATCCTTCGCGCAGTTTCATCGCGAGAAGGGTGGGAAAGATCGAATCTCATCATGAGTTACCCTTTTCCAAGCCACGCATGACCACTCCATCCCCATCCCGATGGAAGACCCTCCTCGCATTCGGCCGCTGGCACACCCCGCTCCCCATCAGCTAAACTGCGTCTCTCTACCGGCACGCCAAGCCCAGGAGCCTCAAACCCATGCCCGCCAACACAATCAAAATCTCTCCACTCAAAGAGCATGAGCTCGAAGAGGCCGACCGCATCCTGCGCCTTGCCTTCGGGACTTTTCTTGGTCTTCCCAATCCCCTCGACTTCATGGGCGACCGCAATTTCATGACGCCGCGCTGGCACTCGACCCACACCAAGGTCATCGCCGCGCGCGACAATGGCCGCCTGGTCGGATCCAATGTAGCCACGCGCTGGGGATCGTTCGGCTTCTTTGGCCCACTCACCGTGCTGCCGGAGTACTGGAACCGCGGCGTGGCGCAGCAATTGCTCGAATCCACCATGACCATCTTCGATAAATGGGGCGTCCAGCGCACCGGACTCTTCACCTTCCCGCACAGCGCCAAGCACGTCGGCCTCTACCAGAAATTCGGCTACTGGCCGGGCTATCTTACGGCCATTATGACCTGCACCCCGAAAGCTGGTTCAACGCCGCAGCCCAAACGTGCGGAGGCCTCTGTTTTGCTATCCGCCCTGCCAAGAGCGCAGCGTGAAAAGGCCATCCAGGCCTGCGCGGAGCTGACCCACAAAATCGACAAGGGCCTCGACCTCACCGGCGAAATCCATGCCGCGCTCGCCCAGCGCACAGGCGAAGTCGTGTTGACCTACACGCGCAGCACTCTGGACGGATTCGCCATCTGCCTCATCGGACCCGGCTCCGAAGGTGGCGAGAAGACCTGTTACATCAAGTTCGGTGCGGCCCGCGGCAGCGCCGGCGCAGGGGAGCGCTTTGACAAATTGCTGGATGCCTGCGATACATTCGCATCCTCCCGCGGAGCGACCATCGAAGCTGGCGTAAACCTCGCTCGTGAGGACGCCTACCGTCGCATGCGCTCCCACGGTTATCGAACAGCCATGAACGGTGTCGCCATGCAACGCCCGCACGCGGCCGGGTTCAACCGGTCTGACGCTTACGTTATCGACGACTGGCGCTAGCGTGTCCGCCATGCCTATGCCATCCCCATCCCGATGGAAGACATCTCTGCCTTCGCCCATCATCTACTTCTTCGTCCCGACATCCACCTTCGACGCCAGCACCTGACTGGAAATGACTGGAGAAGGCTATCAGCTCGCGCGCGCGGCGGCTTCCAGCGCGGCCAGGTCCATCTTGATCATCCCCATCATCGCTTCCATGGCTTTGGGATGACTGATCAACTCGCCGATATTGCGTGGCACAATCTGCCAGCATAGGCCGAAGCGGTCTGTCAGCCAGCCGCAGGCCATGGGTTTGCCGCCTTCGATCAACTTGCCCCAGTAGCCGTCGATCTCTTCCTGGGAGTCGCAGCGGATGAAGAACGAGAAGGCCGGACTGAGCTGATGCGCGGGGCCGCCGTTGAGAAAGACCATCTCCTGGCCTTCAAGCTCGATCGTGATCGTGGCTATCTTGCCTACGGGCCAGGGGCCGACGCCTTTGGAACGCAGCTCATCGAGCCTCCGTGCGTGCGGGAAGACGCTCAGGTAAAACTCGGCGGCTTCTTCGGCGTTGTCATTGAACCAGAGGAATGGCGCAAGCTTGTTCATAGCTGGCATGGTACCAGCATCCCCGCGCTCGAAGACGCCGGCTGACTTGAACGAATTCACAACCGTTTAGCTCACATCCTCTCAGCCCGCGCTATCATCCTCTCTAGAGGGTCGTACATGGATCAGAACCGCACCGAAAAACGCATCGAGCTCAAAGCCCCCGTCTCGCGCGTCTGGCAGGCCATCACCGATCACAACCAGTTCGGCCAATGGTTTCGCGTCAAAATTGATGGCCCCTTCGAGCTCGGCGAGGTCTCCCACGGACACGTCACCTACCCCGGCTACGAGCGCCTCAAGTGGGAGGCTGTCGTTCAGGACATCGAACCCGAAACGTATTTCGCCTTTACCTGGCACCCTTATGCCGTCGATCCTGCCGTCGATTACTCCACGGAAACGCCCACGCTCGTCGAATTCACTCTGGATCCCACGGCGAACGGAACCCTGCTCACCGTCACCGAATCCGGATTCGACGATCTCCCTGAGCACCGCCGTCACGAAGCATTCCGCATGAACTCCGAAGGCTGGGTGATTCAGATGAACAATATTGAGACCTACCTCTCGCCGTCCACGTAACCCGTCACCTTCACAGACGCCCCATTCAAGCCTGTTTCGGGCTTGAGTCGGCCTGAAAACGCTTTCTGCCGCCCTCCGCCAGCCAGAAGCTCAGCCCCAGAAACAACACGCCGCCCACCGCAAACTTCACTCCAACCGCCGCGTCGGAGGGAGACAAAAACGCCTCTAGAATTCCCGCCACCACCAGCAGCGGAACCACCCCCGCCAGCAGCCGCACCGCCTCGCGCGCGCCCAGTGCCAGCGAGTCCCTCCGCGAGAGCACTCCCGGAAACAGCAACCCCGCTGCCAGTCTTAGCCCCGCGCCGCCCGCAATAAAAATGCTCGGCAGCTCCAGCGCCCCGTGCGCCGCCATAAAGCTGAACAGGCTCAGGGCCATGTGCGCCTGTGTGCATGCCGTCGCAATTGTGCCAACACTTACGCCATTAAAGAATTCCAGCCATATCGTCCACAGCCCCGCCGTAATCCCGCCCGCGAACGCCATAAAGCTCACGCTGATGTTGTTTGTCAAAATCGTGCTCGAGGCCTGCGGCTTCATGCTCACAATCGAGTGTGTCCACATCTCATGTCGCTCAATCGTCGCAATCATCTGCGGCCCCAGCAGCAGATGCATGAACTCCGGCCGCGCCAGCGTCAGCACCACCCCCAGCCCCAGCCCCGCCAGAAAAATTACCACTGAAGCCATGACATACCGGAACATCCGCCGGAAAATCCTCGGATACTCCCGCAACATAAAGGTCGCAATTGTCCCGAATCCGGGCCGCCGCCCCGCGTAAATGCGATTATGTGCTCGACTCAGCAGCCCGTTCAGGTATTCTTCCAGCGTGCCCGACGCTCTGTCCGCCCGCGCCGCCGAAAGGTCCGCGGCAATCTGCCGGTACAGCAGGCCGAACTCCCTGAGCTCTGCGCCCGTCAGCGCGCGCAGGCCCTCGGACTCGACCTGACGGGTCAACGTGTCCAGCCTGTTCCACGAACCTTGTCGTTGTTCAATCCAGCGGTTAGAGATCATTTAAGAAACAATGCCCGAGCTACTCAGTCCAATGCGATCAGGTCCGGGAGGAATAAGCCCCCGGGATCTGAGTCCAGACCAGCTTACTATCGACACCCCCGAGCAGGTCTCCATCCGCTTTCCTGTCGCGGGCGTCGGCAGCCGCTTCCTCGCCATCCTCGCCGATACTGCCCTTCAGGTCATCGCCTACGGATTGCTCATTCTCGTCTTCGTGCTCATCGCCACCTCCGCGCCCAAAACCGCGGCCGGCGCGTTCACCCACGCCGGCGAAAAATGGCTCGTCGCCGGCCTCATCCTCTTCCACTTCGCCATGTACTGGGGATACTTCACCCTCTTCGAGACTTTCTGGAACGGCCAGACGCCCGGCAAAAAGCTATGCAAAATCCGCGTCATCCAGCAGTCCGGCCGCCAGATCACCTTCTTTGAGGCCATGACCCGCAACCTGCTCCGCATCGTCGATCTCTTCCCCGGCTTCTACCTCGTCGGAGTCATCACCATGCTCTCCAACCGCCAGCACCAGCGCCTCGGCGACCTCGCCGCCGGAACCCTCGTTATCCACGAGCGCCCCAGCAATGAGCCTATATGGGGAGGCCATGGCCCGCGCACCATCACCGCCGGAGCCTTCGAGCCATCCGTGCCCGAACCCTCCTTCAGCCTGCCTGCCTTCAACCAACTCGACGACCTCACCCTCCCCGCCGACGCCGTCGCCTGCCTCACTCCCGATGACCTCTCCGTCATCGACCGCTTCTTCTCCCGCATCCTCGACATGGACCTCGACACTCGCGCCCGCATTGCCGCGCGCCTCGCTGCTCAAATGTCAGAGAAGATGGGCTTGCCTCTCGCCCCCGACGCCAAACCCGAGCGCTATCTCGAATCCATCGCCCGCCAGATGCGCACCCACGGCAGATGAAACCCACAACTTATTAGTTTTTTGTCTCGGTTGAATTTTCCATCCGATCAACGGGAGGGGCACCAAAGCCAGAATGAGAATGGCGCAGCGTGAATCGCTGGACGCGGAGTCCCTAAGCCAGCGGATTCTTGCTTCTCAGTTCCGCCACAATCACCTTCGCCGCCTCGCGCGCCTCATCTTCTCGGTCCGGAGGAAATGAGATTGCGCCCACCCGCGCATGTCCGCCGCCGCCATACCGCTCGCAGATCGTCGCCAGATTCACCATCTTGTCCGGGTCCGCCTTCGTCCACGGATTCGACCCCACCGACACCTTCGTCCGGAACGACGACTTCGACAACCCGATCGAGTACGTTGCCTCCGGATGCAGGTAGTATGGAATGAACTTGTTGTACCCCTCCATCGGCTTGTCGCTGATGTCGAAGTAAATCGTCCCCTCCTTCGACTCCGACCGCTCCCGGATTAGCGCAATCGCCTCCGCATGCCGCTCCAGCAGCGGAGGCAGCAACTCCGCCACAAACGGCTCCTTCAACACCGCATCCAGCGGCATCGACGTCAGCAGCGGAATCAGCCTCGGAATAAACTTCGGGTCTTGCGTCGATTCGATAATTAGCGTCAGCTTCATCGCCGCGTCTGCCATCTCCACCGCCGCCTGCGGACTCTGGTACAGCGCGCCGTCCACAATGTCCGCCCACTTCACCAGCTCGGCGACTGGCTCCGCGTCAAACCCGAACTTCGACGCAGCAATAAAGGCCAGAAAGCTCGTGCACGAAATGTACTCCGGGTCGTAGAACCGCCGGTCCGTATAACGTCCGTCTGCAAGCCCGCGCGCATAGTCCTCCTGGTCCTCCTGCGTCAGAAACGCGCTCAGATGGTGATCGAACCACCAGGTAATCTTCGGCGACGCCGAATACTTGAAGTCCACAATCGCATTCTCATCGCCCGTGAAGTCTGCTTCGTTGAACAGTGCTCCGGCGCGATGCACCAGCCCGTGATACTCATAGCTCGCATCGCGCGCAATGCACTCGCGATGAAAGCGCGCAAACAGCGAAGCCGAGCAGGCCCCGTCAAAACATTTATCGTGATAAAACACACGGACGTTCAAGATACAGCGGCTCCAGAAGGAAAAATAAAATCGCTCCGGCTAAAAACCCAAAATGAGAACGATTGTCTAGAATCATCGGGACCGCCCGCAAAGTCAAGGCGGCTGCCTGCCGAACGCCCCGCCGCTGCAAGAATCCTGTCGCTCTTCTCTACCTCATCACGTAAGATGTCCCTTTCAATAGGAGACACCGTGGACGAACTCCCAACCAATCCAGAACCATCCTCAAATCAATCTTCAGACCTGGTCCCAACGCCATCTTTGGAACCGCTTCTCGCGCCGCCTGCGCCCAAACGCGGCGTCCGATGGGTCTTCATTGGCAAAAGCGGCATCATCCGCGCCGGATGGGGCATCGCCCTCTTTATCGTCATCTTCATCGGCTGTGCGGTCGGCATCGGCTTTCTCGTGCGGGCCATGCTGCACGCCCATCCTCATCCCGGCGCTGTGATGACGCCCCGCATGGGCATAATCTCTGAAGGCCTCCAGCTGTTTTGCATCATCATCGCTACCGGCGTCCTCGCCCTCATCGAGCGCAAATCCCTCTTCGCCTATGGCTTCCAAGGCGCAGCGCGCGCCGTCCGCTTTTTCTCCGGACTCGTCTGGGGCTTCGTCGCCATCTCCGTGCTCATATTTGCGCTCTGGAAAGCTCATCTGCTCGTCTTCGACGGCCTTACACTCCACGGCCCTGCCACGCTTCACTATGCGCTCCTCTGGGGCCTCATGTTTCTGCTCGTCGGACTCAGCGAAGAATCCCTCCTGCGCGGTTACGTGCAATACACCATGACCCGCGGCATCGGCTTCTGGTGGGGGGCGCTCATCTTTTCCTTCCTCTTTGGGTTCGGTCATCACAGCAACGTGGGCGAATCCCCCGTCGGCTTGGTTGCCGCCGGAGCCATCGGCTTCGTCTTCTGCCTTAGCATCTGGTATACCGGCTCGCTCTGGTGGGCCGTCGGCTTCCACACTGCTTGGGACTGGGGCGAATCCTATTTCTATGGAACCTCCGACAGCGGCCTCATCGTGCGAGGGCATCTGCTCGGCGAACATCCCACTGGCAAACTCCTCTGGAGCGGCGGCTTGACCGGTCCCGAAGGCAGCCTCCTTATCATCCCGCTCATTCTTATCATTGCCGTGTGCATGTGGTTCTGGTGGGGCAGCCGTGTCCAGTCGCCCTTCGCCGGTCAGGGATGGCGTCCTGCATGGTCCCGCAAGTCTCGCGCCCTCGACCCCGGAAACGTAGCAGCCGGCACCGCCCCCACGGCTGGCTGACCCATTCTCCCGTATTCCCATCCTTCACGCGCTCTCTGCGCGAAGGATGGGGGATTAAATTCTCATTTGAGGCACGCGCGCTGCCCGTCTGCCCGGACGCGAGCCCTCCAAGCGATAATTGTTACGAGATGCCCTTAGGCAGACCCATAAACGACGATGACCACCCCTCTCGATCGTGGCCACCGGGATCACCGTCATCTCGTGACCGGGAGGGCGCGAGGTCCCGCCCGATCCTGCGTTTCTTCATCGCAACCGTCGTTCTGCTTGCGCTCGCAGCCGCGGCCGCCGTCTTTGGCGGAGCCGTCTGGCTCAAGCGCTCCATGCGCGACTCATTACCGCAGCTCGACGGCCACATTCGCCTGCGCGGGCTCGACTCCGCCGTTACCGTCCGCCGCGACCGGCACGGCGTTCCCCACATCCAGGCTGCAACGCTCGACGATCTCTTCATGGCCCAGGGTTACGTCACCGCGCAGGACCGTCTCTGGCAAATGGACATGGCCCGCCGCATGGCTGCCGGCGACGCCTCGGAAATCCTCGGCCCCGCGCTCCTCGAACACGACCGCATGCAGCGCTTCCTGCTTATCCGCGAAACCGCGGAGCGCATCATTGCCAACCTCAGTGAAAATGACCGCCGTTACTTCAACGATTACGCCCACGGCGTCAATGTCTTCATCGCCACCCATGAAGACAATCTCCCATCCGAATTTCACCTGCTCATGTACAAACCCCGGCCCTGGCGGCCCGTCGACTCCGCGCTCATCGTTATGGGCATGGACCAGATTCTCGATCAGCGCTGGGATCTGAAGCTCGACCGCGAGCGTGTCGTTGCCCGCCTCGGTCCCACGCTCGCCGCGCCTCTCTATCCCGTCGGCTCCTGGCGCGATCACCCTCCCACGCAGACCATCCCCGACATCAGCGCGCCGCAATCTTTCGTCCCGGAAGTTCCCCTCGACTCTACCCAGTCCTCAGTGCAAGGGCCTTCCGTCGAAGACCTTCTTCAACTTCGTCAGCTCGTCGAAGGCTCCCGCGCCCGTTGCCGCGGCTGCACGCTGGGCTCGAATGAGTGGGTCGTCTCCGGCGCGCACACCGCCTCCGGCAAGCCCATCCTCTCGAACGATATGCACCTCGACCACCAGATTCCCAACATCTGGTATGAGGCCGATCTTCAGGCTCCCGGCTTCCACGCCGCCGGGCTCTCCATCCCCGGAGTACCCTACATCGTCGCCGGACACAACGACCACGTCGCCTGGGGATTCACCGCCATGTATGCCGACATGCAGGACCTCTACATCGAGCAGACCAACGCGCAGGACGAGTACCGCGCGCCCAACGGCTCCTGGCATCCCATCGACCACCATCGCGAGATCATCCGCGTCCGCGGAGGCCGCGACGAAACCATCGACGTCGCTACCACCGGCCACGGTCCTATCATCACGCCGCTTATTCCGCATGAAACCCGCACCATCGCCCTTCGCTGGAGCGCCTATGACGTTCCCCACGACAGCCTGTGTGTTTTCGCGCTTGACACCGCCGCCGACTGGACCAGTTTCCGCGACGCCCTGAGCCGCTGGACAAGCCCGTCGCTCAACGTCGTCTACGCCGACGATCAGGGACACATCGGCTATCAGGCCGTCGGCCAGATCCCCAACCGCCCCATGGGCATCGCCGACGTCCCCATCGCCGACACCAATCACGAATGGCAAAACTACATCCCTTTCGCTGAGCTCCCCTCTGCTCTCGATCCGGCGAACGGCGTCATCGCCACAGCCAACTCCCGCATCACGCCCGACAACTACACCTACGCCATCAGTGACGACTGGGCCGATCCTTACCGCACTGAGCGCATCTGGAAATGGCTCGCCGGAAAAAACAATCTCACGCCTGCTGACATGCTCACCCTCCAGAACGATTTCTATTCCGCCGTTGATCAGGAGCTCGCGCAGCGTTTCGCCTACGCCATCGACCACGCCAAAAACACAGACCGCCGCATGCGTGAGGCCGCCGATCTCATGCGCACCTGGGACGGGACCGTCGCCGTCGACTCCCCTGCTGCCGCCGTCGTCGCTGCCGCCAACAACGCGTTCTGGCCCATGCTCCTCAGGCCAAAGCTCGGCGATGAATGGCGTCTCTACCAGTGGGATGAAAGCGGCTTCGCGCGCGAGCAGTTCATCACCAATAATCCGCAGGGCTGGCTGCCTCCCGGTTATGCCACATGGGACGACTTCCTCGCCGCCGTCGTCAAAGAAGGCCTCCGCACTGCGCCCCTCGATCTCAAACACTGGCGCTACGGCTATGCCCATCCCATCGATATCAAGCATCCGCTCTACGGCCATCTCCCTTGGTTCAAGCGCTGGACAGGAACAGGCCCTCAGCCTCGCGGCGGCGATACCACCACCGTCAACGCGTCCGGTCGCACCTTCGGCCCCACCCAGCGCTTCACCATCGACTGGAGCAACCCCGACGCCGCCACCGAAAATATCGTCATGGGCCAGTCCGGCAATCCCCTCAGCCCTTATTACCGCGACCAGTGGCCTTACTGGTACAACGGCAAAACCTTCGTGCTTCCCTTTGGTGACCCCGACGTTCAGGCGCAAACCGCCCACACCCTTACTCTCCTGCCATGAATCCCACCCCGTCGTCCGAGCAGGTACGCCGGCAGCGGCACACCGCTCTCTTTCTCGCCTGCGTGGCCGTCGTCCTCGCGCCGCTCGTCCTGCGCGGAACCTCCTGTGGACAGGACTTCGATTTCCACTTCGAATCATGGATGGGCGCATCGCATCAGTGGCTGCAGGGCAACCTCTTTCCGCACTGGATTGCCTCCGCCAACTACGGCGCCGGGGAGCCGCGCTTCATCTTCTACCCGCCGCTCTCCTGGATCCTCGGCGGTATCCTCGGAACATTTCTTCCCTGGACATGGACCCCCATCGTTTTCACCACCCTCTGCCTGCTCGCTATGGGCGCCGCCTGCTACAAAATGGCGCGTGAGTGGATCCCCCCCGACAATGCCGCTCTCGCCACCTGCCTCTACGTCATCAATCCCTACATCCTCTTTGTCGTCTATGAGCGCTCCGCTCTTGCGGAACTCTTGGCCGCCATTTGGCTCCCGCTGCTCTTTCTCTACGCTCTGCGTCCCGCTCGCGTGCCCACGCAAACCGCGTGGAAGCATCTGCAAACCTCCGTGCCGCCGCTCGCTCTCATCATCGCCGCGCTCTGGCTCACCGACGCGCCTGCCGCCGTCATGGGCAGCTATGCGCTCGCCGTCATCGTCGCCGTCGCCGCTATCTCCGAACGCCGCTTTGCTCTCATCGTGCGCGCCGTCGCCGGCATGGCGCTCGGCCTTTCGCTTGCCGCTGTCTATCTCATCCCCGCCATCTATGAGCAGCGCTGGGTCGAGATCGCCAATGCCATCGGCATCGGCATGCGGATTCAGGACAGCTTCCTCTTTGAGCACACCGGCATGGCCTACCACGATCAGGTCCTGCGCACTGCCTCATGGATCGCAGTCGTCCTGCTTGCCGCAACCATCATCGCCGCCGCCCTCTGCTGGCGCTCTCGCAGGTTGCGGACACTGCGCCTGCCCTTCAGCGTACTGATAGCCCTCATCGCATTCCTGCTCTTCCCCATCAGCAAGCCCATCTGGAACCACCTTCCCGAGCTCCGCTTCCTGCAATTTCCATGGCGCTGGCTTCTGGTCCTCGGATTCATCTTCGCTACGTTCGCCGCCGCATCCCTCGGCGGCTCCATCCGTGCGCGCCGCGGCAAAATATTCCGGGCGGCCATCGTGCTCGCGCTCGCGGTCCTATTCACCACCCACGCTTGGAGGCACTTCTGGCTCTTGTGCGACGACCAGGACAACATCCACGCGCAGCTCGCCGCGCGGGAACAAGGCTTCGAGGGCACCGACGAATACACTCCCGACGCTGCCGACAATGCGGCCATCCAGCAAAACCTTTCTCCTGTTCGCTTCGTCTCTTCACCTCAGGGTGACCAGGCCGACGGCTCCGAAGAAAACCCCGACTGGCAGCCCGATGAGCACGACCTTGTACCCGCCATCATTCAGATTCGCCGCTGGAACGTCGAGCACATGACCGCCGAAATCCAGTCCCCGCAGTCCGGCTACGCCGTCCTCCGCCTCATGGACTACCCCGCCTGGCGCGTCGCGGTTAACGGCCAGCCCGTTTCGCGGCATGAGCACCGCGGTGACGGCCTTCTCTCCGTCCCCATCCCTGCTGGAACCTCCACCATCGACGTCCGCTATGCCGCCACGCCCGACATCTGGGCCGGACGCGTCGTCTCCCTCGCATCTCTCACGCTCTGGCTCGCCCTGGCCGCAAAATCCTGCCGTCGTCGAGTTATCATGTAGCGAATGCAAGCCAAAACTCACAAAGCAAATGCAAACTGAAATTAATATCAAGGAAATTCTGCAAACCGGCGTTGAAATCACCGATCGCGCCCTCGATCGCATTCTGCCTCCGGCCACGCAGGTTCCTGCGTCCATCCACGCTGCCATGCGCCACAGCACCTTCGCCGGAGGCAAGCGTCTCCGTCCCGTACTCGTCTACGAGGTCGCGCGCATGTTCGCCAAGGGGCCCGTCGCCGCACACGGCCTTCCCTCCGGCGTCGAAGACCTCGCCGCAGCCATTGAAATGCTGCACACTTATTCCCTCATTCACGACGATCTGCCCGCGCTCGACAACGATGACCTCCGCCGCGGCAAGCCCACCTGCCACGTCGCCTATGGAGAAGCCATCGCTATTCTCGCCGGAGACGCGCTTCAGACCCTCGCTTATCAAACCCTCTCCGGTCTGCTCTGCACTGCTTCCACCACCGTAGAAATTATTCGCCTCATCGCGCAGGCCACCGGCACCGTCGAAGGCATGATTGGCGGCCAGGTTCTCGACCTCGAAGGCGAGCACTCCAGGCCCACGCCCGAAAGCGTCCACGCCATCCATCGCGCCAAAACCGGAGCCCTCCTGCGCGTCAGCATCGTCAGCGGCGGCCTCTACGCCGGAGCTACCCCTACCGACGCCGACCGCCTCACCGCCTTCGGCACCAGGGCCGGACTCGCCTTTCAAATTATGGACGACGTCCTCGACGTCACCCAGAGCTCCGAGCATCTCGGCAAAACCGCCGGCAAAGACCTCGCCAGCGACAAGGCTACCTGGCCCGCCGTCTTCGGCATCGAGCAATCGCGCAAAGACGCCGCTCGCCTCATCTCCGAAGCCTTCGCCGAGCTCGCACCCTACGGCTCCGCAGCCGAAGGACTCAAAGCCGTCGCCCAGTACCTCGTCGAGCGCACACACTAGACCTGCACGCGATCAATTAGTTTCACCTGATCATTCAAATTCCAAAGCGATGTCAGCCTGAGCGAAGCGCGTAGCGCGAAGTCGAAGGACCTGCATTTCTTCCGCACCGTCAATCAACTATCCTCAAAAGAGATGGCCCCCCTCACCGAACCCGACATCCTCGCCGCGCTCCGCGACGTCTATGACCCCGAGCTCCCCGTCAACATCGTCGACCTCGGACTCATCTACCGCGTCTCGCTCGCGCCCGACCCCGACGCCCCCGGCATGCTCCGGCGTCAAAAGGTCGAGATCGACGTTACTATGACCTCGCAAGGCTGCCCCGCGCACGAAGTCATCCTTGAAAAAATCAAAAACCGCCTTGCTGGCCTGCAACAGCTCAGCGAGACGGTCGTGAATCTTACCTGGGAACCGCCCTGGACCCCGCTCCGCATCGCCTCCGCCGCCCGCAAACAGCTCGGCATCGAATAGCGACGCCAAAAAACAGCACAGGCCCCACCGAAGCAGGGCGTGTGCGTCTTACACATAACTCACTCTAACCTGTGAACATATTTCGTTCCGGCA
>Ga0335072_10009233_pt1 | contig 14237 bp, 9 predicted proteins | sample Lox_Sample_21_FD_206725 | JGI IMG/M metagenome (GOLD analysis project Ga0335072, IMG submission 206725) | Soil microbial communities from Loxahatchee National Wildlife Refuge, Florida, United States - Lox_Sample_2.1 | ecosystem: Environmental > Terrestrial > Soil > Wetlands | place: USA: Florida...
CCGACCCAGGCGAACGACAGCGTAAAGCTGACCGATTCGGCGCGTGCGCTGCAGCAAGCAAGCAGTACGGACGCACCGGTCGACACCGCGCGTGTCGAGCAGATCAAGCAATCGCTGGCTGCCGGTACGTACAAAGTCGATCCAAACGCAATCGCCAGCAAGCTGACCTCGCTGGAAAACCAGATCAAGGGTGCGAAGTAAGCACGTATGAGCCCGAATCTGCAGGCCGAACTCGGTGTCGCGTTGCGCACCGTCCTGGACGAGATGAGCGCGACCACGACGCAGCTCATCCACGTCCTGGACGAGGAGCACGAAGCGCTCAATTGCGCCGACGCCAAAGCGCTCAACCGCGCGGGCGAAGCCAAGCAGATGCTGATGCGCCGACTGGAGCAGCTGGATGTGGAGCGCCTGCACCTGAGCGGCACGTCGGCCGAAGCTGCTCAGCAAGTCGATACACAATGGCGCGAACTGCTCAAATCGCTGGCGACATGCCGCGATAAAAACCTGCGCAACGGTGCGCTGGTGGGACAACGCCTGGCGCAAGTACGGCGCGCGCTGGCCGTGCTTACCGGCAGCGATGCGCCAAATGGAACATACGGGCAAAACGGCGCGTTGCACGATAACCATCGATCCGTGCAGCTCGCGCAAGCATAAAGACACTCCCCCGGGCACCGCGGTCCAGATGCCCGATTCGTAGCACTTGCTTCACCTCACGTTCGGTATCGCTAACATGACGACGAGTACAGCTGCTTCCGCGACAAAGTTATCGAATAAGGAAGGCACCACGCTCAGTGACATGCTGCTGCCGGTCGTGCGCAGCCCGATGCTCGATCGTGAAGAAGAGCTATTCGCTTACGAATTGGTGTTCTACCGCCAAGGTGCGGGCACCGATGCCGACACCACCTTGGTGGGCGGCGTGCTTTCCGGCATTACCGACGGGGCGATCACACGGCTGGTGCGCGGCAATCGCGCCTTTATGCGTCTGCCTAGGCAACTGCTGCTGGAGCAAACCGACATTCTGGCGCATACGCCGCGCCTGGGCCTGATCATCGATCCCATCCACGTGCGCGACACGGCGGTGCTGCAACGATTGCAGCAACTGGCGCTGCGCAATTGTTCGTTGCTGCTCGATCTGGGCGATATCGATCCCAGCTCCAGCCACCCTCACGGTTCGTTGGAACCGCTTCTTCGCCTGGCGCAATACGTGCGCATCGACGCCAAGAAGCTGGACGCCGACACGCTCGCGGCGCGTTGCAAGCAACTTTTCGAACGCGGACTTGGCGTGATCGCGGGCAATGTCGACGATCACATGACGTACGGACACTGCAAGAACCTGCCGTTCCAAGCGATCCAGGGCCGCTATCTGCTGGTACCGCAGCAGATCGACGTGCCGGTGCTCACGCCCAGCCGCCTGAGTCTGCTGCGATTGATGAGCGCATTGCAGGAAAACAACGCAGGACCGGTGGAACTGGGCGAAATCATCCGCGACGACGCCGTGCTCAGCTACAAGCTGCTCGGTTGCGTCAACTCCGCGTACTTCGCGTTGCCGCGGCAACTGAAATCGATCCAGCAGGCCGCGATCTTTTTCGGTGTCGCACGTCTGCGCAATTGGATCAACACCATGGCGTTGAGCAGCATGGACGATCGCCCCCCGGAGCTGCTGCGCACCGCACTGATTCGCGCGCACATGTGCGAGAAGCTGGCCCAGGGCCTGCCCACCGAACAGCAGGAAATGGCATTCATGGCCGGCCTTCTGTCACTGCTCGATACGCTGCTTTGCGCGCCGATGGAATTCGTGCTGAGCCACTTGCCACTGGCGCCGGAAATTCGCGAGGCCCTGGTGGAGGACCGCGGACCGTTCGCCACCCTGCTCGGCCAGGTTTACGCGTGGGAAAACGGCAATCTGCAATCCGTGCAGATGCAGCCGCAAAACATCCGCAAGATGGCGGGCGCGTATTTCGAAGCGACACAGTGGGCCGATCAGGTCTACTCGTTTGCGGAGCAGCGTACGCACTGATCGGCTGGCATTCCGAGCCATTCGGAGCATGCCGTTGTTCCGGCGAAGGCCGGAATGACAAGCCGCTTGAGACACGTTGCAACGTCTATGTCAGCTACGCCGACTGTCCCGTAAAACGCAGCGTCAGATCGCCACTCAAGCCTTGCGGACGATTCGAAGGCACTGCAAAACGCCAATGCCGCGCGATTTGCATCGCATTGGCATCAAGCATGTGATCCCCGCTGGATTGCGCGATCGACGCATGCAAGACATCTCCTTGCCCATCGACGACCAGATGCAACACGACGTTGCCCGTCGCGTGATCTTCCATGCTTGAGATCGGCATCGACGTCGTCGGCGTCGATATGGGAACCAACGTTTCGTCCGTATTGACCGCCGCCGGCGTGGCCGCAGCGCTGGCTTGCGCCGACGCATAGTGCTGCCGTTGAACCACGACCGGCCGTTTGATCCAATGCTCGTGGCGATGATGCAACGCCAGCACCCGCGTCATGCGATGCCCCACCGCGGGCGATGCCGCCCACCCCGCCGTTTGATCGGTAAGCCATGCGGTGCCGGCTGTACCCACGGCCAGCGCAAGCAAACTCAACGTAGCGGTGACGCGCAATTTGGGCATGAAAACTACGGCCTTTCCAGAATCGCCGTCACGCCCATGCCCCCCGCGGTACAGATGGAAATCAAACCGCGCCCCGAACCTTTCTGCTCCAGCAGCTTTGCCAGCGTAGCGATGATGCGTGCGCCCGTGGCGGCAAACGGATGCCCCACGGCAAGACTGGAACCGTGAACATTGAGCTTGGCCGGATCGATACTGCCGAACGGCGCATCCAGGCTCAGACGATGTTTGCAGTAGTCGGCCGACTCCCACGCACGCAACGTGCATAGCACTTGCGCCGCGAACGCTTCGTGGATTTCGTAGAAATCGAAATCCTGCAGCGTGAGGCCGTGACGCGCCAGCATGCGCGGGACGGCGATGGTCGGCGCCATCAACAACCCTTCGCCATGCACGAAATCCACCGCAGCCACTTCGGCATCGCGCAGATACGCCTGAATTTTCAGACCGCGCTTGGCCGCCCATGTATCGTTGGCCAGCAACACGGCCGCCGCACCGTCGGAGAGTCCGGTGGAATTGCCGGCGGTGAGCGTGCCCATGCCGGAGGTCTTGTCGAACGCGGGTTTCAGCGTGGCGAGTTTTTCCATGCTGCTGTCGGCGCGCAGGAAACCGTCGCGCTTGAGGCCTCGAAACGACACCACCAAATCGTCGAAGAAGCCCGCATCGTAGGCGGCGGCCAGTTTGCGATGGCTTTCCAGCGCAAGCCGATCCTGATCTTCGCGCTTGACGTGCCACTCGCGCGCCATTTTTTCGCAGTGATCGCCCATCGACATGCCGGTGCGCGGCTCGGCCACGCCGGGAAACGAAGGCTTCAATTCGCTGAAAGAAAAACCGCGTGCGGCGGTTTTCAATTTTTCCATCGGCGTCTTGGCGCGATTGACCGCCAAGAGACGCTTGCGCAAACGCTGGCTGTAAACGATCGGCACGTCGCTGGTGGTGTCCGAGCCGCCCGCAATGCCCGCCTCGATCTGCCCCACGGCGATCTTGTTAGCGACGATGATGGCGTTATCCAGCGAGGTGCCGCAGGCGCGCGCTGTGGTGATGCCCGGAGTGGTCGGCGCCAGGCCTGAGCTGAGCAGGGCTTCGCGGGCCAGGTTCCATTCGGAGGCGTGCTTGATCACCGCCCCCATGGCCACTTCGCCCAGTTCCACGCCGTGCAGCCCGAAACGCTCGACCAGCGCGCCCAGCACCTTCACCGACATGCCGAAGTTGCCGACGTCCGCATAGGCAGTGTTGTTGCGACAAAACGGGATGCGTACACCGCCGATGACGCCAACGCGCTGCTGCGTGTTTTCCATAGCCTGACTTGATCCAAGTACCAGTCCAGCAAGGCTAACCCGCCCAGACCCCTGGCGAAAGCCCAAATTCTCGGCCACTTAACGAATGTTAGAATTACGACCCGCTTTATATATGGTGCATCTGTGTGGAATCCGCTTCGCTGCAAGCCTTGCCCGCCGTCCTGGCCTTGGAACTGTCCGCCGGCGAGCATCCGCAGCGACTGAGCCTGAGCCGCGACGAAGCCGCCGAACTGGCGGTGCTGGTGGCGGAGGATCTGCGCACCTTGGTGCCCGATGTGGCGCTGGCGCGGCTCACCCTGGGCGGTGCCGCGTTCGATGCGGTGGAGCTGCTGCGCCCCGGCTTTCCTGTTTGGGCCACGCTGGATGAGTTGGCCCGGCGGATTCCCCGCGGCCAGCTGGAAAACGTGGTGGCATTGGGCCACCACGAAGGCCGCATGCCGGCCCAGCCGCTGGAACCGGACCCCGCTTACGCCGACGGCCCGATGCGCTTTCTTCCCCTGAGCGTGCTGGCGACACAGGACATGGCCGAAGCCTTGTCCGAACGCCTGGAGGTGGAATTGGTCGGTCGGGGCGAAGCCGGTGCGCGTACCGCAGACTGGCTGATGCGAACTTTCGGCGTACGGTTGGAACACGCACGCTACCTCAGCCGCAACGATCTGCTCGCGCTCACTTGCGTGCAGTACGAACATGTAAACCTGGCGCCGCTGTGGCAACTGCTGGAAGCGGCCATGCTGACGCCGCACCAGCCCGAAACCGCACTGAGCGCACGCGGCCTCGTGCTGCGCTACGCCGACGGCAACACCTGGATACAATCGCCAGCGCAATGGCTGGCCGCGCAAACGGTGGATATCTCCGAGCGTAGCCACGCGTTAGCCGGCGCCGTATTCGAATTGCGTCAATACGCGGCATTGCTGCGTGCGCATGGTGTCCCGCTGCAACTGGATGGCGCATCGTCCGTCGGCTACCTGCACGATCAGGGCTGGCTGGCCGAAGTTCTGACCGATGCGGACGCCAACTACGACGCCCCGGCCCTGTTCGCACACGAAGCGGCCGGACTGGGAATCGTCGCCGTAACCGTCGCTCAGCGGGGACCGGGAGGCCGCGCCCGCATCCTGGCGCACGGGTACCCTCTGCAACCGGCGGCGCTGGGTCCACTTATCGCCACGCTGGCGGACCGGTTCGGCACCCAAAGCGATCTGCACGCGTTGGGCCGCATCCAGCTCGACGAAATGGGCCAACTTGGGGCACCGGCCACGGCCCTGCACTGATCTGCGCGCGAACTGGCCTCGTTTTTTTATCGAACGAACGTATGGCGTGTAAGGACAAAAACATGGTGCAATCGCGACACCGCCCGGCGCATGATGTGTCGATACGCGGTTGAATCCGGAACCGTATGGCCAAGGTAACGCGCTCCGTCGAAGACGATTCGCTACCCCCGGATTCCGGGAAGAACCTGCTCGCGCACGTCGTGCAGAGCGTGCCGGCGCTCATTACTTATATCGATCCGCAGGAACGCTTCGTCTTCGCCAACGAGGCGCATCGCCGCTGGTTCGACATCGATCCTAACGACATCATGGGCAAACCGGTCAGCGAAGTGCTCGACCCGGAGAGTTACCTGCGCGTTCGGGCCGCCCTGTTGCAAGCGCTGGGTGGCCACCCCTCGACCTACGAAGGCGAGCTCTTCAATCGCCCCCAGCGCCGCTATGTGCACGGCAGCTTCACCCCGGATCGCGATGCGCTGGGGCGGTTGCGCGGCGTGTTCACCGTTTTTACCGACATCACCGAACGGCACGCACTCGAGGAACAACTGCGCGAAAGCGAACAGCGTTTCTCGCAGGCCTTCCAGCATGCCGCGGTAGGCATGGCGCTGATCCTTCCCGACGGCCGCTATCAGCGCGTCAACGAAGCGCTGTGCGAGATGCTCGGATACACCGAAGCGCAAATGCGCGCGATGACCTGGCGCGAGGTGACGCATCCGGACGATATAGCGGTGAGCGAAGCGTTCGCATCGCAGATCACCAGCGGTCGACGCGAAGCTTTCCAAACCGAAAAGCGCTATGTGCATCGCGATGGCCATATCGTGCACGTGCAACTCAGCGTGTCGCAGGTGCGCAACGATGCGGGCCAGCTCAACTACGTCGTGAGCCAGGTACAGGACATCACCAAGCGCAAGCAATACGAAGAAGCGCTGTTCCGTGAGCGCCAGCTCGCCGAGGTCACGTTGAATTCGATCGGCGATGCGGTGATCACCACCGATATCAACCTCACCATCACTTCGCTCAACCCGATTGCCGAGGCGATGACCGGCTGGTCCAACGCCGAAGCCAAAGGCTGCGCGCTCGACGATGTGTTCCGCCTGCGCGATATCAACAATCGGCAACCGCTGGACAATCCGCTGCGCCAGGCGCTGCGCCGCAACGCCATCGTGGATTTCAGCGGCAGGGCGATACTGCTCCATCGCAACGGGTTCGAAACACCGATCGAAACCTCCGCCGCGCTGATCCACGACCACACCGGCAATGTCACCGGCGGCGTGCTGGTATGCCATGACATCAGCGAAAACCGCACGCTCGCGTTGAAGATGATTCAACTGGCGCAGCACGATACGTTGACCGGCCTGCCCAATCGCAGCCTGCTCTACGCGCGTATCGAACAAGCCACCGCCATGGCGACGCAGCGGCATCGCCAATGCGCGGTGTTGTATGTCGATCTGGATCATTTTCGCCGCGTCAACGATACGCTGGGCCACGGCGTCGGCGACCAAGTGCTGCAGGCCGTGGCGCATCAGATCCGCACTGCGCTGCGCGATAGCGAGGATCTCGCTTTCCGCCACAACGGCGACGAATTCGTGGTGCTGTTGCCGCGCGTGGATGATGCGGACGACGCGGCCGCCTTCGCGCGCAAGCTGCTCGATGCTTGCGCGCAGACGCATGTTCCGCATCTCCCTCAGCTCGACATTCGCGCCAGCATCGGCATCAGCCTGTTTCCGCGCGACGGCACCGAGCCCGATTCGCTGGTGCGCGCGGCCGACGCGGCGATGTACGAAGTCAAGACGCAAGGGCGCCACGGCTATTGTTTCTACGCACCGGAGATGAGCCAGCGGTCCGCCGCCAGCCAGCGCATCGAAAACGTGCTTCGCCATGCGCTGGCGCACGGCGAACTGTCGCTGCAGTACCAGCCCAAGGTGGATGCGCAACAGCACCATATCGTGGGCGCCGAAGCCTTGTTGCGTCTTCACCGCAACGGCGAGGAAGTATTCTCGCCGGATCAATTTATTCCGGTGGCCGAAGATACGGGCCTGATCGTTTCCATCGGCACCTGGGCACTGCGCGAAGCCTGCATGCAGGCACGCACCTGGCAACGCGACGGTTATCCCATTCCGGTGTCGGTAAACGTATCGCCGCTGCAATTCCAATACGCCGGCTTCTACGAGCGGCTCGACAGCATTCTCAACGAAACCGGGCTCGATCCACACTTGCTGGAACTGGAACTGACCGAACGCACCATGATGAGCGGCGGCGACGGCACCATCCGCTTGCTGCGGCGCATTCGCCAACGCGGCGTGCGGCTATCGCTGGACGATTTCGGCATGGGTTACAGCAGTCTTTCCTATCTCAAACACTTTCCGGTCGATGCGTTGAAAATCGATCGCGCGTTCGTGCGCGATATCACGCAAGACGCGGAAACCGCCACCATTACCAGCGCCATCATCGCGATGGCACGCAGCCTTAACAAAGACGTTATCGCCGAAGGCGTCGAAACCGAAACGCAAAGCGCGTTCCTGCGGGAAGCGGGCTGCTCGCAGATGCAAGGTTTTTTGTTCGGCGCGCCGATGAAAGCGGACAAGCTGCAAGAGCGGCTTATCGTAAACATGCATTGACGCAGGTTGCCCTATTGCCGAAATGCGCGCCGCAAGTCCTGCTGCGCGCGATCGACCAGCACATCGGGCAATCGGTCCGCCCGTTCCGGCGCAAACGGTGTCGCGCGATCGATGACGTGGTTGTCGGCCAACATTTGAATCATCGCCAGATGGTCGGCCGCCAGCAGCGCTTTCCCCAGTTCGGTGACCACCGGCTTTGCGCGGTTCTCCAGGCGTTCGCGCAATGCCTCGATCACGTTCGGCGGCAGCTCCCAGTGTCTGGCGGCGCGCAGCGAAAGATGATTGGCCAAATGGCTGTAGCCGATGAGAAAGGAACGGCTGAAAACGCCCAGCGTCGGCGGCGCCTCCTGATCGAGTACGCGCACCATAGCGCCGACGCCGGCATTGCAAACCATGCCGGCAAGATACGCCTCGAACGAATCGCCCTGCCCTTTGGCCAAATGCACGCAGGCGTGCGCGCAACGTTCGGCGTGATCCCACAGACGCTGGCCCGCGGAGTGGCCAAGCATGCCCGCGCTGGCCTGCAAGATCGGCTTCATCACGTGTTGCGTAACCATTTGGCGCAAGCCGTCGTGGCCCAGCAAGACCACGGCATGCTGCAAGCTGCTGATCGGCCGCGCGGTGCGGTAATGCGCGCTGCGGCTGACGCGCATCACTTCGCCCACCAACACCGGATCGCGCCCGATCAATTTGGCGACCTTGGTGCCGTCGGAATTGTCGCTTTTGAGCAAGCGCAAGAGTTGCGGCAACACTTCCGGCAAGCGCGGCAAACTGGCAATGTCGAACCGATCGCTGCCGCAAAGCTCGTCCAGGCGCCGAAGCATCACCTGCTCCTGCGGCCGCCATTCCACGACATCGGAACCGGGCATACCCAGTACCAGGCGGTAGAACCAATCCTGGATATCCGCGCTGCTCAATGTGGGAACCGGCGCCTGCGGAGCCGTTTCTTCCGGCCAGGGCAAGACCACGCTGAAACGCGGCCGCTCCTTAGGCGGTTCCTCGCGCGTAAACAGTCGTTTCCAGAACGCGGTCATGTATTCCCGATCCGAAGGTTGTCCCCTTAGGGAGAGTTATCGGCAGGAAATGGCGAAGCCTTAACGACGCAGGGGCTCCAACCCCTCTCCCGGTCGGGGAGAGGGGGATAAGAGGACCTACTTGCTGCGGGGAGCGAGAATCGCGCCCATCAGGTCTTTGCCGTCGCCGCGTACCAGATGCGGGTAACGCAGGCCGTCGTGGTAGTCGACTTTCACGGTGCTGTAGATATCGACGTTCTTCACCAGCAGCTCGATCGGCGCTTGCGAGGTCTTGGCGGCGGTAACCGCGTCTTTCAGTGCGTCGCCGGAGAAGTCGTGGCCGTTGACGGCGACGATGGTCAAGCCCGGCACCAGACCGGCTTTGAACGCGGGACCGTTCCACTGAACGTCGGCGATGCGGCCATGTCCGTTCACCACCATCCCGACCGAGTACGCCAGGTTCACCGCACCGTGGCGCAGGCCCTCGGCGGCCTTTTCTTCGCCGTTGGGTTTGTCGGTGAACACCAGCTTCCAACCGCCGCGCTCGATGCCGTGTTCGGGCAATTGCGGGCCGGTGTAGTCGAGGCGATCGCGCAGGAACTTCGCCCAATCGAACGGTTGCACCTGGTTAAGCGTGCTGACGACATCCTCGAACTTGTAGGTCTTGGTGACGTAGCTGCCGTTGTCCATGCCGTAGAAGGCGTGCGCGAAGTCGTCCAGCGAACGCTTGCCGCCGCTGAGCTCGCGGATCTTGGTGTCCACGTCGAGCCACAGCAGCTGGCCTTCCGGATAGAAATCCGTATCGCGGATCCAGTTGATCCAGCTTTCGGAGCCGTAATAGGTGAGCGGCGCCGCATCGGCCGTATCCTGCAGCGAACGCCATGCGCGTCCGGTGCGATAGGTCATGGAGCCGGCGATATTGGCGATGGAGTCGCGATATTGCTCAGGCGTCCACAAACCGGCACGCGCGGTGAGCACGCCGCACCAGTAATCGGTCAAGCCTTCGTACACCCACAGCAGATCGTCCTGCATCGGGACATTGAAGTTGGGTGTCCACAGATCGGCCGGCCGGCGGAACTTGCCGTTCCACGAGTGCACGAATTCATGCGGCATCAGGCTGGCGGTGACCAGATGCATGTCGTCGTCGGTGAAGAAATTGGCCGGCAGGCGGTCGTCGCTGGATTGATGATGTTCCAGGCCGAAGTGGCCGGTGTGATCGGACAGCGTGAGCAAGAAATCGTAGTGATCGTAGTGGTGCGCGCCGAACAGCAGGTTGGTCTGCTTCACCACGTTGCGCTGCTGGGTCAGTTGCTTGTCGGTGAGCTTTACGTCCTTCGCATCGTCGCCGACCACGTTCAAGTGCACGGGTACGCTCGCACCGGGATCGAGGTCGACGCGATTGAAATTCGCGCCGGCGATCATCGGCGAATCCACGAAGTTGTTGAAGCTCAGCGGCTTGAAGTGAGTGGTGTTGCCGGACTGGCTGTCCACCTGAAGCGCCGAACCGAACTTCCACCCCTGCGGCAATGTAACGGTCGGTTGAATCTGAATCTGCCGGGTGTAGTAACCCGCCGGGTAGAACGCGACCTGATTGAATTCCACATCCACCAGATCGGGCGTGGCCGATGCGCTGGCGCCGAAATTGCTGCCTTCGCCGTCGCCGGGGGAAAGGAACTGGAATTCCAGATCCAGCTGATCCACGCCCTGCGGCACGTCCAGATGGATCGCGAACATGTCGTGCAGATCGCGTCGCCACGGCAACTGCTTGCCGTTGGCGCGTATGATCAAGCCCGATACGTTTTGTACCGGGCCGGACGGTGCGTGCTCGCCGGGAATCCACTTCGGATAGAACAACGTCACCGCGCCGGGCTTCACCGGAATGGTTTCGTGCGAGCGGAAAATGCGCTTGCCGGCATCGGTAAGATCCACATCGACCGTGAGCATGCCTGCGTAAGGTTGATCGACGGGCGCGGGCGCATCGGCCAATTCGGTTTGCGCGGCGGCGGTCGCCGACAACGAACAAGCCGCCATCACGGCGGCGGCAATCAAACTGAAACGCAGGGCTTGGAACTTCACGCGGCGACTCCGGCAGACACTGTCCCCACGGCGTACCCGCAAGAACAGCAGGATGATGAAAACCGCCTGAGTCAGGCGGGTTGTCATGCATGGTAGAACCAAGCCCCCACCGCAGTTCCCCTGCCAGAGGTCATGTTGCGAACGCTTTTGCGCGTTGCGCGTGGGCCGCGGCCCTAGCTCGTCATTCCGGCGAAGGCCGGAATCCGGTCCAAACATGCCGTGCGGAGCACGCCAAATAGATTTTGTGTGCTGCGCACCGCGCACGGGTACTGGATTCCGGCCTTCGCCGGAATGACGTTACGCTGGATTTGAATTCGTCTACACGCGATGCTGCTTTGCGCCAATGTGCGTCTACGGCTGCTCCAGCCGACTGTGCCTGATGCCGTATCCGAAATAGATCAGACAACCCAGCACCATCCAGATGATAAAACGCTCGAAAGTGATCCAGGGCAGACCGCCGATACGATGCCAGCCGTCCGTATCCGACCACGGCACGCCGAAAATCAGCAGCAACGAAAACAACACGCCCAGTGGCGCGACCAAGGTCAGCGCCGGCGCTCGGAAACTGCGCGCGACATGCGGTTTGCGTACGCGCAATACCAACACCGCAGTGCAGATGATGATGAAGGCGCTCAGCGTGCCGATATTCACCAGTTCGGCCACCTCGCCGATCGGCAGAAGACCCGCCACGATGGCGGTAAAGACACCCAGGATCACCGTGGGCCGCGCCGGCGTACCGAAGCGCGGATGGATATGCGCGAACCACGCCGGCAACAAACCGTCGCGCGCCAGCGCAAACCAGATACGCGCGGCGCCGAGCATGAAAGCGAACAACACGCTCGTGACACCGATCACCGCCGCGACGGCGATGGTCACACTGACCCAGTGCAAGCCGATCGATTCAAAGGCTTCCGATACCGACGCATCGCCACCCAGATGGCTGTAATGCGTGATGCCGGTCAACACCAGCGATACCGCGATATACAGCACCATCGCCACCGCCAGCGACAACAACACGGCGCGCGGCAGATCGCGCTGCGGATGCCTGGCTTCCTCCGCCGCCGTAGTCAGCGTGTCGTAACCGAACACCGCAAAGAACACCACGCTCGCGCCCGTGAGCACGCCGGCCCAACCGAAATGCCCCACGCCTTGCGCATCGATCACGCGCGCAGGAATGAACGGATGCCAGTTCGCGGCATGAATATAGAAAACGCCCACACCGACCACCAACAACACGCCGACCACCTTGATCGTCACCACCAGCGTGTTGAAGCGCGCGCCCCATTCCGTGCGAATGGTCAGCAGCGCCGCCACCAGCAGCGAAATCACCGTGGCGATCACGTTGAAGCGATGGGCGTCGCTCGGCCCGGCAATCGGCTGTCCGCCGTGCACGCCGAAAAGTTGCTGCAGGTAGTACTCCATCGTCTGCGCGCTCATGCTCTGTTGCGCCCATTCCGGGAGATGGACACCCACCGATCCCAGCAGCACTTGCACGTATCCGGACCAGCCGATGGCGACCACCGCCACGACCAGCGCATATTCCAGCAACAAATCCCACCCGATGATCCAGGCGACAAATTCGCCCAGCACCGCGTAGCCGTAGGTGTAAGCACTGCCGGTCACGGGAATGAGCCCCGCGAATTCCGCATAGCACAATGCAGCGCAGGCACTGCCGAAACCCGCGATGATGAAGCTCAACGCGACGGCCGGTCCGGCGTTCATCGCCGCCTGCTGACCCGCCAATACGAAGATGCCGACGCCGATGATGCCGCCAATGCCGATGGCGGTGAGCTGCCACAATCCGAGCACGCGACGGAAATCGCCGCGCCGGCCCGCCTCCGTTTGCAATTGTTCGACGGATTTATGGCGCAGCATCCGGCTAAGAAAGCGCATCGCCCAGGACTCCCCAATCGCGAAAACGCGATCATAGCGAAAGCACGATGGCTTCATGCAGCCCTACGCCGAAGGCCCTCCTTCAAGTTGCTTGCCTGTTGCACTGCGACCAATGGCCCGGTGGCGCGTGGCCATCGGCGTCGATCACCTCGCCGAACGGCAAAGCCGGCAGCCTGCAAGCCCATAGGCGCACATGCGGCGCGGCAACGCCCTGATAGCCCCAGGTCCAGTCGCCTTACCGCGTGCGCAAGCGCTAGGCCAGACGTTCGCGCGATGCGAGCAGCGACAACATCGCCACGACGCTGGCACCAAAGACGGCACAGATCGCCGCAACACTTTGCGCGTTGAGGTTCGTCACGCCAAACCAGTGCCCACTGGTCATCACCGCCGTCGCCGTACCCAGCGTTCTGGCCAGCTCCAGCCACACGCCCCCACGTCGCCCTTCCAGCAGGAAGCCGAGCGTCCACAAGCTGTAAACCAGGTAGAGCGCATAGGCGATCGCTGGCGCCAGCGCCAAGGCGGGGGCCGCATTCAAGAAATGCACGCCGATCAACAACAACACCGCGAACTGCGCCAGGCAGTAGATCTTCCACGCCTTGGACATGGGCGGGTTGTAGCGCGCATGGGCGATGTCGAAGGCCGATTTCGGAAAGCGCGCCGCGACGTCGACGGGACGCCAGCCCGGCGGCTTGATCCATACGCGCACCTTGTCCGACATGCTGCGCGCATGCCAGCTGTCTTTGAGCATCGCCCAATACACTTCGGCATTGGCCCACAACGGATTCCAGCTCTGCAGCGGCGAACGCGTGCCGTAGATCGGCGGATCATCGTCGCTTTCTTCGACGAACGTGCCGAACAAGCGATCCCATACGATCAGAATGCCGCCGTAATTGTGGTCCAGATACCGATCGTTCACCGCATGATGCGCGCGATGATTGGATGGCGAGCAGAACACGCGATCGAACCAACCCAGCCGATCGATCACTTCCGTGTGCACCCAGAATTGATAAAGCAAATCGATGAGCGCAACGACCGCGAATACCTCCGTGGGATAGCCGAGCAGGGCCATCGGCAGATACGCGATCCATCCCAGCAGAAAACCGCTACCCGTTTGACGCAACGCCGTAGTGAGGTTGTAGCTCTCACTTTGATGGTGAACCACGTGCGCCGCCCACAGCACGTTCACTTCGTGCCCGAGCCGATGCAACCAGTAATAGAGTAGATCGTAAAGCAGCAATCCGCTGATCCACACCCAGGCACGGTTCGCCGGCAACGTCCCTATCGCGACGTGCGCAGCGAACCACGCATAGATACCGACGGCGAACAATTTGGTGAACACACCGACGATCTGCGAGAGGACACCCAAACCCAAACTGTTGATCGCATCGTTGATGTAATACACCTTGCGACCGCGCCACTTCGCGATCAGCAGTTCGATGCCGATCAGGACAAA
>Ga0335072_10009235_pt1 | contig 14236 bp, 14 predicted proteins | sample Lox_Sample_21_FD_206725 | JGI IMG/M metagenome (GOLD analysis project Ga0335072, IMG submission 206725) | Soil microbial communities from Loxahatchee National Wildlife Refuge, Florida, United States - Lox_Sample_2.1 | ecosystem: Environmental > Terrestrial > Soil > Wetlands | place: USA...
GGGCGCGGCGATGAAGACGCTCGAGGGCCATACCGACTCGGTCTGGTCGGTGGCATTCTCGCCGGACGGCACGTTGCTGGCGTCGGCTTCGCGCGACGAGACGGTGCGGCTGTGGGACGCGAAGACGAGCGCGGCGATGAAGACGCTCGAGGGCCATACCGACTCGGTCTGGTCGGTGGCATTCTCGCCGGACGGCACGTTGCTGGCGTCGGCTTCGCGCGACGAGACGGTGCGGCTGTGGGACGCGGCCATGGGCGCGGCGATGAAGACGCTCGAGGGCCATACCGACTCGGTCTGGTCGGTGGCATTCTCGCCGGACGGCACGTTGCTGGCGTCGGCTTCGCGCGACGAGACGGTGCGGCTGTGGGACGCGAAGACGGGCGCCGCGCGACAGACGCTCAAGGGCCATAGCGACTTGGTCTGGTCCGTCGCTTTCTCGTCCGACTCAACCCGGCTTGCGTCAGCGTCGAGGGACCGCACGGTCAAGATCTGGGACGCCGGCAGCGGCGCGTGCCTGCAGATGTTTGAGGGTCACAGCGACAGCGTCAATTCTGTCGCTTTCTCGCACGACTCGACCCGGCTCGCTTCAGCGTCGTGGGACCGCACGGTTAAGATCTGGGACGCCGGCAGCGGCGCGTGCCTGCAGACGCTTGAGGGTCACAGCGACACCGTCAATTCTGTCGCTTTCTCGCACGACTCGACCCGGCTCGCTTCAGCGTCGTGGGACCGCACGGTTAAGATCTGGGACGCCGGCAGCGGCGCGTGCCTGCATACGCTTGAGGGTCACCGCAGCTCCGCCAACTCGGTTGCCTTCTCGTATGACTCGACCCGGCTCGCGTCGGCGTCGTGGGACCATACGGTCAAGACCTGGGACGCCGGCAGCGGTGCGTGCCTACAGACGCTTAGTATTGGCAAGGCGCTTGGCAACATATCGTTCGACACTACGGGCTCATATCTCCATACTGATATTGGTACCATTACTCTTCATGCAGCATCAGCTTCAAACGTTTCACTAAACAAGATAGAAGCTCAAATTCCGCAATATCATGGCGTGGGTTTGAGTCCAAATGGAGAGTGGATAACATATAATTCAGAGAACCTGGTGTGGGTACCATTCGAGTATCGGCCGTCGTGTTCGGCCGTGTCAGGGAGGACTATCGGCGTCGGCGTTAGATCTGGAAAGGTGTGGATGTGTAACTTGCAGACCACCAGGCCTGAAGAACCATGGAGTCAAATTCCTTCAGCGGATTACGATCCCAGCCTCACCAGTGGACCGACTGCTCCAACCGCAGATCAAGAGCTTGACAATAACGAGGAAATACACAGTCAAGAAGAAATAACCGTTCAAGATACTGAGTCTACAGTATCTCTATTGGTTAATTTCTCTCAAGACGACAAGAACCGTGTCATCACGAATTTCAGCAACAAAATAGCCAGAATCTTCGATGGCTATTTCCTCAGGCTCTCTGGTCTTGAGTCCACAAGATATTTTGGCAAGAAGCTAGTCGAGACAAAGTTCAAGCAGTATGCCAAGGCCGTGACGGCAGATACTTCGCGCAGTAATGAGTTCAGGCGGAGAAGAAATGCTGCAAAAGCCATCTTTTGGTACCGAAGTGCTATCGTAACTGAACTCTTTCAATTAGTATCGGAACACCAGCGCCAGCAAGAAAGCGAATCAAGAATAGATGATTGGAACGACAAGAATACTTCCGAGTTCAAAATGGAGAGAATTCGCGACTGGCAAAGCGGTTCCCTAGGGCAATTTGATCTTTACGAAAGAGATCGAACTGCAAACAACCAGGACTTCGCGCTCTCAAATCCAATTGACGAACTGGAGGAAATAGAAACGTTCGAAGCTATGAAAATGGAACCCGAAGAAAGCGAACCAGCTCTTCCTACTCTACAAGACGATGAGACTATTCGTAAGTATCTGATAGGTCACGAAGAGTTCAGAAATTTGGAGGAAGGTCTCAAGGAAATAATGAAGCATTACTATCGGGACGTCATGTCGGAACTCGAGAAGATGCTCCTAAACAACAATATTGTGCGATCAGAAGTTCCTTTCACAGTAGAATATCAGGTGCCATGGGACATTCGCCAATTCATTCGGGAACAGTACGGTTCTGGACTTTCGGATATCAGCCATATCTTAGCTATTACTGGAAACGGGCATGACGCTCAAATGACAACTATCGGCGCCTATTTGAGCCAAACGTGGCCAAAATACCCTGACATCCTTATTGGCATGATTCAGACCTGTCTTTTGGACCCTTCTCGCGTCCAAGAGACTTATGAAGGTACTCTCACAGCTTCATGTAGTCCCCAACTAGCTTGCTGATTATATTTGAAGGTGAAAATCAATCAATTGAACTTACTATTAGATTGAACACAGTAACAGTGCAAGTCGTGGGTTCACTTCAGTTCGTCTGCGCCATAGGACAGCAGCTTGCGTGGTTAGGTGCGGTCTGTCAGCTACCTTCCAAAGGCTTGCGCTATTGCGATCCCGTATTTACCCGAACTAAACGTGAGGACCTCAGCGGACTGCTTGTTGAGATCAAATACGACACTGTGGCATTCGACGAAGATGAGGCGAAACTCTGTTGGCATTCGCTGATGGCAGACTCCATCATAGCCACAGGATTTCCAATTGCGGAACGATCTGACGAGGACAAAGGTTTGCAACTTCCCATAGAAGTCATGGCAGCAATTGCTGGAGTCTCTATGGCTGTTGATATGGGCTCGGGCTTCATCCTGAAAGGAGACACATTAGCCTTTATACCAGTCCAAAGAAGGGGTAACCACGTGCAGTGGCATCTCCTAGGTGGAGATGGAGAACCTCTAGGTTATGACTTCCTCCGGAATTCTAGCTTGAGACCTTTACCACGGAATGATTTCAGTAACGAAGATATCAATTCATCGATTGCTTTTCTTGGCTGGGCACCAAAAATTAGAAACTTTGCTGGTACGTATTCATTGTGTCATGAAGACTTTAAGGGCAAAATGATAACATTTTCAGCAACTGATGAGTTGGATTATTCCCTGATTGGTTGGTCACGGTCCTGCCAAACACCAGAGATTATGATATCCCTCACTGGAGCGTCGATCTCTTTCAGCAAAATCATCGGTGCTGGTCTAACTTTTGTCATAGGAAGGAAACAATTTCTTCCTACCTCGCGACCCATTACGGACTATGACGATATTCTACATGATCTGCATGACAGAACAGTCATCTTTTACGACACCGCAACGAAACGAGGTTGGCTTATTGATGCTGAGCGTGCTGCTCTCCAGATCATTTTGCATCGCAACCTGGCTGAAATAAGCTACGCCAAGTCAAGAACTGCATTTGAGATTGCAGATCCTAATCGACTATCATCATCGACATCGGCTATGAAGAACAACAAGCGCGTGCAGATCGGTAAAGGCTGGGACTCTGCTGAGGGAAAAGACACCATCCACTGGTTTTCCACTGTGGTAAAAGAAATTAGGGAAGAATTCGTCGCCTTAACAGAAAAGGGCTATTCAGAGTTCCAAAGATGTTACCCTCGCACTGATATACACTGTACAAGTCAGGGTTTCGTAGGATTTGAGTACATGGCCTTGGTAGAAAGGACATCGGATATGCAACCGATGAAAGTCGAGCCAGCTGAGTGCGGGATGTGGCCTACTCTTGCATACGACATGCATGCTCTCATCCTGCTGGGCCAAAATTTTCAAGAGATACTGCTTCCTTGCGACACGGATTCACTTTGTCCAACTTTTCAAAAATTACCTTCCGAGAGAAGTTACCTGGCAGTCGAAATTTCGAAGATCGATGAGCTTCTCAGGAGAAACGGCAAAGGCGACTGCGAAAAGCGACTAACGGCCTCCAATATAATGTGGGTTACCTCAGAAGATGTTTTCCAGCCTTGCAAATGGGTGAACGGAGAGCAGTGCTCTTGCAACCGAGTTCAACAACTTTCTAGGACGCAGAAAGGCTCCAAATCGGAGAATTATGGCGAGGTATATGCGGAAGGAGCTATCATTTTCGGTACCAGGTTGCGTAAACGTCTTCAAAGACGGCACAGACTCTCGCAACAGACCACGATTCCTCAAAACGAACGATCATCCCAGAATTGAGAGTGTTGCGGGCTTGTATCTCATACTCACATCAGCGGGCAAGCTGAGCTTTGTCGAAGCCAGTGATTGGAAGAATTCGTAATCAGTGGCATTCTCACGCGACGGCACGCTGCTGGTGTCAGGTTCGCACGACAAGTCGATGCGGGTGTGGGACGCGGCAACGGGCGCCGCACTCAAGACGCTGGAAGGCCACACGGGCTTGGTCACATCGGCGGCATTCTCGCCGTACGGCGCGTTGCTGGTTTTCTAGATGTTGGGCGCTCCAGGAGCTTCTTGCTCCAGGCTCAGTTGAATTCTTTTCTCGAGAATATCGGCGACTAGGCGACAAGAGAACTCTAGAACGACAAATTCACGACATCACGAATGTTGCTGTCTCGGCCCTTCGGCAGTCTGCTCCTCTATCTCAATTTACCGTTGATGAGCGGTTATCATGGGCACTACATCGCCAGACTACGCGGAAAGAAGATAAGGCCTACTCACTATTAGGAATATTTAACGTCTATACGCCGCTCATATGCGGCGAAGGGACAGAAAACGCATTTAGGCGCCTCCTAGAAGAGATTGACAAACGCTCAAATGGCAAGCACACAACTCTCATTCACACACAGTACGGCAATGAAGAGCAAGCTGGCGTTGAGCAACAATTTCCTTCCATCGAACCGTCCATTGAAGGCCTGTCCGGTGGACTCCCGCTCGGTGACAACTTTTCCGCTGGTAGGCTCCCTGATCGTATTCGACTACCGTTCAGCTAAAATGTATGATAGATTCCGAGAAGAAAATCGCACTTGGATTTTGTCTAGAACGAGTACACATGAATTCCCACTTCACTGTCCGGTGTGAATACACAGAGGCTCTGGAATATCTCACCCCACAGCCATCTACTGGCCGGAAGGTCTTTGTACTCTACGGGCTTGGCGGCATCGGCAAGACCCAATTGGCGATAAATTTTGCAAAAGATCGTCAGGCCGAGTTTACTTCGATCCTCTTTCTGGACGGGTCTAGTCAGGAATCTCTTTTGAAGAGCTTTGCCCCGATATATCACCTTCTTACCGAAAACAGCGGGATACAGACTCCGAACGCAGTCCTGCATGAAAATCCTAACCAAATTTCTCCACAGAAAATGGCTGGAGAAGTTATCCGATGGCTCGCACGGAAGTACAATAGCAGTTGGCTGTTGATTTTCCATAACATTGACAAGGAGCTGTCGGACGAAGGCAGCTTCGACATTGTGTCATATTTTCCACCAAAGGATCACGGCTCTATTCTCATCACTACTCGTTTTGCCCCATTGTCCAGACTGGGTCGCAGCAAAAAGGTTGGCCATATGACCGATGAAGAAGCGATAGAACTTCTGGATCGAAATCTAGGGATGTCGTTGTCGAGTCAGCAGCGCCTCTGGGCGAGTCATAACAAGGAAAGTCCAGCAACGAAACAATTATTAGAGATTCTTGATGGGCTACCACTTGCTATATCCCAGGCGGGACGGTTTATCAATACTCTCAATCTCAAGCCGGAAACGTACTTAAAGCTCTACACTTCATCTAAACGAGAGGTCATGGACATGCTCTCTGGTGATTCCTACTTGTATGATTCGGAAAAGAGTAGTATTCGAACTACTTGGACAATCTCTCTCAACCTCTTGAAGGAGAAGGCGGCGAAGGAAGGTCTAGATGGACAACATTATGCTGCATATCAACTGCTTCAACTATTTGCATACTTCTTGCCCTCTGACCTCAATTACAATATCATCCTATTTGGACATATAGCAAATAACATACCTGATTGGTTTCGGAGGACCTTCAGCTCCAAGCTAAGATTCTTCGGTGTCATAAAGATTCTTCGGTGTCATAAAGATTCTTCTAGATCTCTGCCTCATTGACAACAACGTCTCCGAAGGGTCTTACTCCATGCACCGTGTGGTGCATGACTGCTCTGCACCTATGTTTGTAAGGAAACAAGCCGAGATTTACTCCGCCTTGCCGTCGGTGCGATCTCCTACTCCGCGCCTTTGGTCTTGACAACGGCCTGGGGAGAAGAACAGCAACAGCTCGCAGTCCATGCTCTTCATATTCTCCCTAGATTAAAGAATCTCAGCCCTAACGACTTCCTAGTTCAGTATGACAAGATGAGCATGGAAGATCTCGGTGTAGTTGCATCTCTTCTCAATGAGCCAGTCAAGTGTTGGGTTCTAATGAAATTCGACTGCACCCTCACTGGACTTTTTCGACTCCTTCGGATCTATGGAAGTCGTCGAGAAGCATCCAAGCTCATAATAGAAGTCAAATCCAAATGTCTAGAGACGCTTAAAGACGGAAACATGAACCCTGTCCATTTACTTCTGTGCTACTCAGAGATCTCAGAGAGGGGATATTTCGTTGAGAGTGGCAAAACTCTTCTTGATCTTTCCAATCAATTCCGAGACCTTGGCAGCCTGTCTTGGGCTATCAAAGCCCAGAATCCTCGCGCTCTGAAAATGTGTCATACTTCGTTGAGGCGTGAAGCGATAGAGATATGGCAACTCTGTCTTGATCAGAGCAGGAATCAGACTGGTAGTGTCTTCGTACACCCGACCTGGATGGTATTTGGTAACTTGAGCACTCGAATACGCGATGACGGCATGGCTAGAAAACAGTTATACGAGAAGTTCGAGATTGACGTGACAAGAGAGGAGGACAAAGTCGAGAGGGCAGCACGGCTTCTTGACGATCTTCGATTCATCAGGCTCTGGGATAGCTTTCCACGGCATTAGAGTACTAGATCAGCTTATTTTTCAGATTCGCAGGCGCTCAATTGGCGAGGAGCTGTGTTCTCCAACAAAGTCTCATTAGTCAACGTGAACATTAGTAGCAGTGTATTTTATAGATTCGGCCCAAGCAGCCGTGCAAGGTTGGCCAAGGACCGCAAAAACACAGCCTGGAGTCACTCCAACCACTTCCTGACAACCATGTCACCATGAAGAATGGTGCAGGTACGGGAGTCTATTGGTCTACCCTTGTGTGGCTGCTTTGTTCAATGGCGACTAGGCTTCTACTTTGTAGATGACGAGCTCTCGGATTGTACCGTTCGGCAGCTGACGGGACGGCCAGCGATATTGGGGCTCACTCTTGAGCAGCAAAGTTATCTCAATGCGTCGAATGACTCGCTACCGTTTGCCAATCCGAACGGCAAAGCTCTCAACTCTCTTGTAGTTTGTGCTTCTGACTATTGTCTTTTGATTACTATTGGATGAAAGCTTCCGGTTCAGTATTCACAGTGTGTGAGAGTGGTGGTGCAGATACGGTTGGCTAATGTCTTCCTCTCATTTGCTAGAAATCGTGGCAACATTCCAGGAGTTCGTTCGGCATGCAGCGGAATTCACCCGGTGTGATCTCAAACACTTCGTAAACCCGCCAACCATGACCAACCGTATTAGTTCGTGGATCTAGCTTCCGAATTCGCAGCAGAGGTAATTTATCTGACAAATATGACGATAAGAGAAGCATTCTTCCTACGTTAGCCTGAAATATTGTATTGTTGTTTAATATTTGTATCGAGATGTGAGTTAAGGTCTCAATTTCTATTTCAAAGCTAACTCTTACTCTTTCAAGCAACCAGAAGCGAAGTATATCGCGGATTCAAAGCGAACGATATCGAGCTACATGGTCCGACATCAACAAATTCAGCCAGAGTAACATCAATTGCACAGTCCATAGGTAGCAAAAGCCCAAAGCACCACCAATCGCACTCCCACCGCTCCACCGCCATGCTCCCGACACCCGCCTCCAAAGCGCAGCGCGCCTCCACGCACCCGCACTCCAACGTGCTGCACCGCTCGCTGCACCACCTCCCGCCCGCCGTCACCGCCGCGCGTGGCCTGTGGCTGACGCTGGCGACGGGGCAGCGGATCCTGGACGCGACGGGCGGCGCAGCGGTGTCGTGCCTGGGCCACGGCAACGCGCGCGTGCAGGCGGCGGTCGCCGCGCAGCTGCGCGCCGCCGAGTACGTGCACAGCCTGTTCTTCGGGACCGCCGTCGCGGAGGCGCTGGCCGCGGAGCTGTGCGCCGGCACCGGCGGCGCCATGGCCATGGCGTATGTTGTGTGCTCTGGCAGCGAGGCTACTGAGGCGGCGGTGAAGCTCGCGCGGCAGTTCTTTGTGGAGACGGGTCGCCCGGAGCGCGTCAATTTCATTGCGCGTAGGGAGAGCTACCATGGCATTACGCTGGGTGGCCTGGCGGTGAGCGGGCATCTTGCCAGGAGGGCTATATATGAGCCGTTGCTGATGAAGAATGTTGGGAGGGTCAGCGCGTGCAATGCGTATCGTGGCAAGCTAGAAGGTGAGACGGATGCGGAGTATGTGGAAAGATTGAAGAAGGAATTAGACGATGAGTTTCAGCGACTCGGTCCGGATACGGTGTGTGCATTCTTCGCGGAGCCCGTAGTCGGAGCTGTAAGTGAAACCCTTTGACAGCAGTTTGTGAGTTTGCTCATGATTAACCTTCGAAGGCCCTTGGTTGCGTTCCTGCAGTGCCAGGATACTTCAAAGCGATGAGAGAAGTTTGCGACAAGTATGGTGCGCTGCTGATTCTTGACGAGGTCATGAGCGGTATGGGTCGCTCAGGCACATTGCATGCATGGCAACAAGAAGGTATTGTACCAGATATCCAAGCCATTGGCAAGGGCCTGGGAGGTGGATACGCGCCAGTTGCCGGTTTACTCATTCACAAACGCGTGGTGGATGCGCTGGACAAAGGTACAGGCGTCTTTTCTCACGGTCATACGTATCAAGGCCATCCCGTCAGCTGTGCCGCTGCTCTAGAAGTACAGCGAATAATTCGCGAAGAAAATCTTCTTGAAAATGTCGTCAAAAAGGGAGCAGAGCTGGAGCAGTTACTTCGGAAAAAGTTGGAAGGACATCCGTATGTTGGTGACATCCGCGGAAAAGGACTATTCTGGGGTGTAAGTGTGTCTTGAGCATACTGAAAGGAAAAGACTGACGAGAGACAGATAGAATTTGTTCAAGACAAGAAAACGAAAGAAGCTTTCGACCCTAAGCACAACGTAGCGATGAGAGTTCATGAAAAAGGTTCGGTCGAATATGGGTGAAGCGCTGTTGCTACCACTAACTGTTCGTAACTCAGGTATGGAAGAGCCGTATAGCATTTCGCTGTATCCTGGCACTGGCTCTGTAGACGGCATCAGAGGCGATCATGTTATTATTTCACCTGCATATACGGTTACATCAGAAGAAGTTGAAATGATTGTCGACCGAGCAGTCGCTGTCATTGAAGACTTCTTCAGAGACACAGAATTCGCATCGGCCAACGGCGTCCATTAAAACCGTCCATAGAGAATGGTCTGGTAGGAAGTTGAAGTTAGGATAGACTTTAATCATTTCTATCCAGCGATCCATCGGTTATGATATTATTCGGTCCCGAAGCTAGTGTAACGGAAACATCCGTATTTCATGGCGCAACTAGCGAGGCAAATAAAGCAATAAAGTACCTCGGAGACGAGGATTTCAAATTCCAAACACATCCAGCTGACTCTGCCTTAAGCATCTTGTGGTAAGATATATTTCCGAAGCCCGGCAATTCAAACACGTTGCTGGCAGTGAGACAACGTCAACTGGTGGCCGGTTGAAACAGCAGCGGCGAGAGGATCATCAAGCCTTGGAAAGCGGGCGTTTTGACAAGATTCCAACAGTCAGGGCACCGAAGCAGATTATGCACCGGTGCATTCAATTGGCTGCCAGATGCATGTCCTCACGTGTATGGAAAGGGCACGCTTGGTAATGCAGGCGATGGAAGGCGCTTATTTCGTGAGCTGACCACAGAATTCGAGGCGGCTTTGCTTTTTTGCTTGCAGACAGGCGAGCGTGCAGTGCATGGCAGTGATTCTGCTGTGCCTTGCCAAAGGGATCAGCAGGATTAATTCAAGGGTTGAGAGGGCGTTGCACGAAATATTAGAATTTCAAAATTGACATGCGCCGCGGCCGTTTCACTTGCGAAGACGTTGGCTCGATCGAGTCGTTTGGGGTGGCGTTGGACAATGCTGAGCGGCACATATAGTACCTGCGGCACTCCGCACACAGCCAAAAGAACAGGAACAGGGGAGACAAAGAGCAAAGAAGAACAAAGATTCTTAAACAAGTCGGGACGGAAGTAGGCTCGTGGGGACGATCAATTGGAGGGAGCGGAAGGAGAAGTCGGCGAGACTCGTGTCTTGTGAAGGGCACGGCCCGCTAGATTCACAACTCGACAGCCCAGAGTGGTGGAGGCGGGAGATGATGGACTGATGAGGGGGTGAGCAGCGCATGGAAATCTTCGCAGACGAGCCAGACGAAAATACGGTGGGAAAAGGACTGACGCTGAGGCCTCATGTCACCTGCTTAAGTACCTATATGGCCTACGGTGAATTCCTTATGCGCAGGAATCAGCCAGAGTAGAGTATGTGTATATGCGCTGTGAAAAGCAGAGGCTTGCAGAAAATTTAACGTCGGATCCAACGGAGGGCATCTGAAGGTGGCTCCTCTATTAGTGGGTGGTGGTCCGGTGGTAGTGGCGGCAAGCCTTACGATTCCCACGCCCATGGAGCAGCGGCGGCGAGTCAGGGATCGGATTGGATTGGGCTGATTTTCCAACGGCATCTGCCATTGTGAAGTTTATTGGGGCGTGACAGCGCAGAAGACACAGCAGAGACATGACATCGGTCGTGAGAACAAGTCCCATAAGTCCCGTAGACTGTTGTATTGAAGTAAGTGAATGCTGCTGCGAAGTGGCATCCATTCACCCAGCATTGCCTATGGTACAGTGCCACATGCACCTTTCTAAAGTTTCCTCGACTCCGCCCGCCAAGCAGCAAATTGTTTGCGCTAAATCGACAGCGTAACTCGGGCCCTTCCAGCGTTGGTTGTGCGTGCCGTGGGCGTAGGCCTGGGACTGGCTCTATGGGGGTTTTGCTACTGGCTTTTCGTTCTGAATGCATCGGGCCGTCTGCCATCACTCAGCACGGGCTTGCAACCTTCCCTGGGGTGATTTCACCATCCCAACGCTGGTGTTACGGGCCTTCGAACCCACCACTTTTCTCACTGCAAACCTCTTCTGCTGCGCGTCTCATCGGCTTCGTCTGGCCCGTATCGCTTCAATCGAACGCCGAGCTGGGCCACAATCAGCCTGGTTATCCCGTTCGCCCCTCGCCCAGGCCTCACATCCGTTCCGCTGCAAGCCAGACAGCCAGGCTCAAATCATCGGTCGGAGCGGAATTGCGATAAACGACCCACCGCACTCTCACTCCGACCGACCTCATCCTCCTCGCACCTTCATCACGCTCGCCCAAACCCATACAGCACACACCCTGCTTCCTCGTTGGCGGGCATTCTGCCCGTCCCAACTCCGTGACGCTGTGCCGAGTGCGGTCCTCGTCTCGCCGGAACGCGCAGATCCAGAAGTCCTGCTCGCCTTCTGACAATGTCCACTCCGTCAACCGCAACTGCAGCCGTGCCTCCTCACCAGTTTTACTCTCATCATCAGTCATATCAGCCTCCGGTTCAAAATTATCCGTCGCTAACCAATGGTTCGATGCGGCTGAATGCTGGTCACCTAAATTCATCTTCTACAGACCTCGCCAGGCCAGCAGCTTCGGCCACCCTCTCCCGTCACACAAATCAACTTCCTCCACTTCGAAATTCAGACTCATCCTCAGATAACATGCAGTCTTCACGGAGGAAGAAACCAGACTGGAACGAGTTCTATCGGAATGGAGTACCAAAGGAAGTCATAGTCATCGACGACGACTCGCCGCCTCCTCAATCAAGCAAAAATGCTGCTCAAGTAGGCAAAAGCGTAAGTGACCTCACTTACCCATATATCATGATCAGAGTTCGCTCAAAGTTGCCTTCACAGAATCCCTCATACTCTACCACTCAAACACCTTACTACGAGAATACGTCCTCAAATCAGACTGCCTCCACCGACCGTACAACTTCTGCCTACAATACCACAACTGCTGCAACCTCGCTTGGCTCTCAAGCCAGTAATGGTACATACGCTGCATATGACGACGCTGCAGCTGTTGGTCAGAAGAGAAAACGTACCAGAGTGGCTGCAGAGGACACCTCTAGAGCTACGAAGCGGAGGGAAGTTCGTACCTCGCCTTACTCCGACTACAGGCCACCTCCCCATCCTCCCATCAAAGCCAAAGATGTCTATGTCGAGGTTGTGCCCGATAGGTCTTACATGAAGGATCTCAAGGTCGATGATGACGATGGACACTATATTGTTCATCCGGATTCAGACCTTACAGAACGATGTGAGTAATTTATCCATTCTCGAGATCTCTGAAAATTTTACTAACTTTGAATCAGACAAAATCGTCAAATTGCTTGGCCAAGGCACATTTGGTAAAGTTGTCGAAGCCTGGGATCGTCATAAGCAGAGCAGAGTAGCTATCAAGGTGATTCGATCTGTCCAAAAGTATCGAGATGCTTCACGGATCGAACTGCGAGTACTCTCCACCCTCGCATCTAACGACAAGTACAATCGGAACAAGTGCATTCACCTTCGACATTGCTTCGACTTCCGAAATCATATCTGCATTGTCACAGACCTCTATGGCCAAAGTGTCTTCGACTTCTTGAAGATGAACCAATTCACACCTTTTCCGAGCTCTCACATTCAGACATTTGCTCGCCAACTCTTCACAAGTGTTGCATGTAAGTAAAATTACCTCCTTCCTTTGATCATTTATATACTGACTACGTACCAGTCTTACACGATCTGAACCTTATCCATACCGATCTAAAACCCGAGAACATCCTCCTTGTCGACAGTCAATATCAGACATTTACGTATAACAGGAGGATTCCATCATCTTCAAAGGAAACGGAGCGTTCTTCTCGACATCGGAAAGTCCTTCTCAATCCGGACATCCGCTTGATCGACTTTGGCTCCGCTACTTTTGACGACGAGTATCATTCCTCGGTTGTCTCTACTCGCCACTACCGTGCTCCAGAAATCATCCTGAATCTGGGTTGGAGTTTCCCTTGTGATATATGGAGCATTGGCTGCATCTTAGTCGAGTTCTTCACAGGTGATGCCTTGTTCCAGACTCACGACAATCTAGAGCATCTGGCTATGATGGAGGCAGTGGTCGGTGCCAAAATTGACAAGGATCTTGTCAAGCAAGTGAGAGTGAAGAAGACAAACTCAGCCTCACAGTACTTCAACAAGACAAACCGTCTCGACTATCCCAACGTCGATACTCCTCGAGCCTCGAAGAAGTATGTGAAAAATATGAAGCAGCTTTCTCAGACGATTCTTCCAACATCAACATTTAACCAGCAATTTGTCAACTTGCTGAAGAAGATATTCGTCTACGACCCGAAGAAGCGCATCACGGCTGTGGAGGCACTACGTCATCCTTGGTTCAAGGAAGTCATCCAAGACGATGGCACCGAAGCGGCACGCATTAGACAGCAGCGAGATAGGGAGAAGCGGGTTCCTGGTGTCTATTAATCTTCCCGGCGATGAACGCATTCGGCGTTCAAAACAAAACTGGCTCAAAATTACACTGTTGCTGGTGAAAATGGTGTACAATCTTTGGCCCTCTCATAGAATGGCCTGAATGAAGACGAGGAATGATCATGTCAACAGGCACTACCATCACTGATTTTAGAAGTGCCATAACAATCAACACCAATATAAGGCTTTTGGGAATGGTGCCTTTTTCGACGACAGATCAATCCCCTCACGAGACGAAATTCGAGCGTTGCATGCATGTCAGTTCTGCAAGTGGATTGTGGAAAAGAAGACTATCGGATCGGACATGAGTGGCGTTCGTTATACGGGTCTATGGATCAATTAAAACCAAAACCACATACGCGAGAGCGATAGGTTGGTTCGGGCATTCCTATCTTAACCATTCATGACATGATGCAACACGGGAGGGTATGTAGTGACATCTTCAGCTGTCACTGTTTAGGGATAGGATCAATGAAAAATGATTCCTTTCGTTATGTGCTACCGATTTGAAGATCTCTGAAGTGACTGAGCGTGGATAAGGCAGTGATATAAAACAGATTCGAGAGATATTTGAGACACAGACAGGTATGTGCCGTCAGTCGTTGTACTCCGTTCAGTGC
>Ga0335072_10009236_pt1 | contig 14236 bp, 11 predicted proteins | sample Lox_Sample_21_FD_206725 | JGI IMG/M metagenome (GOLD analysis project Ga0335072, IMG submission 206725) | Soil microbial communities from Loxahatchee National Wildlife Refuge, Florida, United States - Lox_Sample_2.1 | ecosystem: Environmental > Terrestrial > Soil > Wetlands | place: USA...
GATTAATCCACCCACAAGTTAACCCCAACTTCGATCTTCTCCGAAAATAATCATGCGGTCTCGATCAATATCACGAGGCCGAGAGCGGACTCGTTCTAGAAGCCCAGCTTCAGTTGATTCGCGCTCCCGCTCACCATCGAGACCAAGAAGATCTATCACTCCCAGGTCTCGGTCTATTACACCGCGTCGAAATGGTACTCGTAGGACCAGGAGCATCTCACGTAGCAGAAGCCCGCCTCTAAGAAGCACGAAGGTGAGATGTCCCCTCTAAGCCGCTAGCTCTTAACTAACACCTTCAGATCGTGGTTGAGAAACTCACAAAGAACGTGAGAGAGGAACATCTGAAAGAGATCTTCGGAGCGTATGGACAAATCCGAGATCTGGACATGCCAATGAATCGACAGTGTAGGCACCACCACATTGAATGTAGGCAGCAGCTAACAGTTTAGTCAACACCAATCGAGGCACGGCATACATCCTTTACGCTGTCGAAGCTGACGCCGAAGCTGCTATTGCGCATATGCATGAATCTCAACTTGACGGAGCTGTCATTAACGTATCCATTGTCCTGCCTCGCCGAAAGTTCTCGCCATCCCCTCCGCTTGCACGACGAGGTGCCAACATTGATCCGAGAGGACCTCCACCAGCTGTCTTTCGCGGTGGTCCACCTCCGAGGCGTAGATCACCGCCGCGAGGCTACGGCAGACCTGAGAGAGGCAATTTCGACACTTACAGACCGCGGTCTCTGTCGAGGTCGCGATCGCCCAGGCAACATAGGAGTCCATACAGAAGTCGCTCAAGGTCATATTCGTCCAGATCTCGATCCCCACCAAGAAGACGAGGAGGTGGAAGACGGGACAGCCCTGGAAGGAATGGCACAAGACGGAGAAGTCCAAGCTATAGCAGTTATAGTAGCTATGATGATCGAAGCAGAAGCAGAAGTCGTGGAAGAGGAGGCAGAGGACGGCGTTGAAACAATGGAAAGCCTCTCGCGCAAAATGGCGTTGGAATAACAACATTTCTGGAGTTACGCGTGGATACTGAGGTTACTAGCTCATCTAATTGGAGTTCAAATGCGGCAAGATTAAGGATGATGTGGTGTAATTATGAGCCGGAAACAGACACTTATTTTTCTGGGTTTGGATCTGCAAGTGCGATCCCCTGATGATCCATATTGAAGATACAGGCGCACATCAAATGGAAGCACAGATAGTAGTTAGGATTCTCTACTTCGAAGTGCATTTTAATACTATTTCATGCGGATCATACCCATGAAGCGAGCCAAACCGGTTTTGAAAACAACAACTCAAATCTTTTTATGTGATGATCGTTTTATGGCATAGCATGCCGTCCTGTTTCTCCATCCTCTGATAATCAACTACATGATACATCTCAAACCTTGCTTCGCGACAGCCAATTTCTCATCCCCCATTTATCCGCTGATCTACTCCCAATCACGCCAATTCCCAGTCCTAATCCCCTCCGCCCTTCTTCAAGTCTCCTCAGCACAGAATGCGCAGAAGAAACACATGCCGTGTCATCCGAACTGTTCCATTCAAAATGCTAAGCACCAAATGGAAGACTGAGCGCATGCGAGGAGAGTACTTAAAGCCAAGATATCTCAGAGTTCTTCTTTTTGCTTTTTCAACAGCTCAGTCACACGGGCTCGACATAATAGAACCTGAGGTTAGAGTAGGAGGTGATGAAGTAAGGCTTCTGCGGATGATAGTACGTAAGGATGTGTGGAGGAGGTTTTAGGCGTGGTGTGAGGTGGAGTTGAGGGTTTGATTAGGAAAGGATCACTGGGGAGAGGATTTGATGACAACGAGAATGTTGGAAATGGCGGAAAGGTCGTCAGTGAGAGAAACGAGCGCCGACGACAGGAACTGGCCTTGCTCATGAGTTGGGAGAATGATGTGTCAATGCGATATAGAAGACATAGATTCCTACCGTTCATATCCGCGGTCTTAAGGATTAGACTAGAGCAGAGTTCCCTAACTTATGCTTTTTTTCCCTGCAAGGTCTGGACGACACGGTACTTTGCGCTCCTTCCCGACACGTGCCATTTGCAGCTCTTTTAAAGTCCAGAGATGGAGTACATCTTGAGCAGAAATCTATTGCTGAAGTGACAGGATAGTTCCACAGCTTGCGGGGGCACACATGTTTCTCTTATAAATAGTATTAGTTGGACACAGAAGCGCCAGTTATCGTGGACTGTAACAGATGGAAGCAGTGACAATGAGTGCTAGAATCCCACTTATACAATAGTAATTGTAGTCAAACCTGCTTTCCATTCTGGGGCATCTTTCGGACTTCCATATTGCTCATATGATATGTCCGCCTTGCTAATATCGGCCCCGAACCAATCGTCAGTTTCAAGAAAGAAATGCCCGATCCTGCGGAATTGGTCGTGTTCTATATTTGTGGGCGTTAAGACAAGACATGTCAATAACCATGTTGCATCCTCCTGCTTCAGGGCAAGTAGGAGAGCGCTCCAAGTCTCAACCGAGAGATCCATATGTATTTCGTGGTGTGCAGGCGAGCAATTACATTCTGCCAACTGTGATCTAGATTCGAGAAAATCCGTCGGCATATCAAGGAAAACGTGTCCAAGGGATTGACCTGTATCCGGGTCATAAGCAACTGCTCCTCCTCCACGTGCGGCATCCCACTCCCAACTGAGCTTGACCCTCTTCAACGCGACTCGGAGTAGCAACTTCCAAGACGCTTCTGTGGCTGTTGTATTAAAGCATTTATCTTCAGAACTGTGATATACCTTAAGAGTTTCAGCTCCGATCTTGATTTTGTGCTGGGCATTTGGGAGCCAGTCCATGAAGTTTATGGTTCCTTTCCCAGCAGATATCCAAGACCATGATGGTCCTAACCGTACCTGCTTGACCTCGTATTCGTACCAATTTCTATTCCTAAGGAGGTACCAGGAAAGCCCAACTTGCAGATCCTCTTGCCATAATCCAGCAACAAATGTGCAGTTATGGATTCGGGCAATTAGATTTGCCAACCCAGACAAAGCTGGGAGTTTATCTGACTCGAAAGTAAGATTTCTGCGACTGAACCTCCAGACAGTTTCATACCAGCTGTCGAAATGACATCTGCGATGCATCAATGTTGGATAATCCTGTATAACTTCTGGAGCATAAATCCATCGCTGGATTTGGTAATCGACACGAACGCTCCCACCATCGTCGAGTTCGTGCATTGCCGGATGCGTCTCGCTCGCCTGGTGTGTCAAGCATCTCCACGATAGTATACTTGACCCGAAGAACAGAGAACGACGAGATAATACTTGTTCTTGAAAGACCCAGCCTCGAGTCCATAGTGGCTCGTCATCGAAGATACTCCGGCTCACAAAGAGCTTTCCATCTATGGTGTCAAGATCCGTAGTGACCAACGCTGTGATCGGGCACGGTCGGTACCATCTCGGGTCTCGATTGATGAAAAGTCCATCGTCGCTATCGGAACCTCCTGCAGCAAAGATGGTGAAGAATGCATTGGAGTAATTGTCTCCCATCATTTGGATCTCAAATTCTACATCATTGGGATCATCTTGGATGATGCATAAAGCATCAATCCAGAGATATGGCACTTTAAACATATAAGTGATGAATATTGCGTCTCTGAAAGTTTTTGGAATCAAGTCGATGGGAAGATTGCGTTGAAACGAAGCGTATGTCGCCTCAAATGTCATCAGCCGACGACCATCTCCCCAGCAATAGCTTAATGCGAGGTATTCCCTCCGCTCAACCCCTTTTGTTTCTCTGAGGAAGGGCCTGTGAGGATCAGTGACATCAATAACTCGAGTCGGAAGTTTCGAAAATTCTCCAAAATGTCCTCCAGGTTTGCAGGTTTGGTGATACTCCAAGCATTCCCTTAGCCATAGCGATGCTAACTCCAGGTTCGCCAGAGAGCCTGTGCTTGTATCAATCAAAAGTAGCTGCTGATAGTCGCACAGTACTTCTGAATCTGGAGCCAGGATTTTGAGCTCATTAGAATCATTTCTTAGATGCAGGGAGTACATTTGTGGAAGTGGGCATCCCTGCTTGGCAAGCAGGTATTTTTCTGTTTACAGTTGATCACTACTGCACTATGCAAGAAGGAGGCTACTGTACTTTACCTGAAATTGCCCCGCTGACGTCAAGTCTCTCTTCCCCCCATTCGCCATAAACATAAACAGCCTGGGACGTAAAAAGTTCCTGAGAGCCTTTTTCCAATTCCTCATCTCTCACCCAGTCGCGAAGGAGAATTATGTATGCATCAAGTTCGTCACACCAGGGGTTAGGACGTCCGCCTTCTTTTGCCATATGCGAAATCATAATGCAAAACTGACATCCTTGAGACACCGATTGATGAAGAGATTCCTTGGTTCCATGATGGATGTAGACAACCTTCTCCTCGAAGCGTTTGCCTGGGACGCGGCGAAAGTGAATATTCCTGCACCTTTCGCACGACATGGGAGCGAAATTCACAGTTTTAAATTCTGTTAACTTATCGAGTCCTGGAGAGCGCGGGTGAGAACGACTGAAGTCCGGCCGAGCGAACATGAGCCAAGCGGCGGGGTTCACGTGGACGGTCACATGGCATGCACATGCAATGAAGTCAGGATATGGAAAAATAACAGGCATTGTTTCAGTTTCAACGTCTGGTCGAGGAACGGCCTCAGGATTTCTGCAAAAGGGCTTATGCACTGTATTAGCTGTTACGGGCTCTAGTAACTTTACATCAAAATTGCTCGAGATGCCCCATTGTAGGCAACAATGCGACATATATTTTGGTTTCTAGGATGCGTAAGAGTCTTTTTCCCTTGCTAATCCGTGACCATTCGCTCTCTAATCTGGGATCTCTGCTCGTCATCACAGGCGCGTTCGCTTCCCGCCATCATTCTTAGCTGTGGAATGATCGTAATGTACTGCTAAGATCAAACCCAGACGGTATGCACAGCCCACCAACTAGAGCGCCTTTTCACCCGGCCATGCTCATTTGTAAGTCATACAGATGGGAAGACCCCAACGTTGCGTTGGGAACTCGATCATCAGAAAGTGTGATAGCAAGAGAGGAACTTGCTCGGGAGAACACCATCTTAGCAGATCCCTCGGAAGCCTCCAGGAAGCTGGCTTTCCGGAAACATAATGCTTCTCATTTTGCGTCTGGGTAATGTACGTCCAATTTCCTTCGTCGAGCTACACGATTAGACTTGATATATCTCGGAACAGCTCTACGACGAGTTGAAGGAGAGAGGGCCGTGGACTCGAAATGATGTGCATGGATATGCTGTGCGACATTGAAGGCCTGCGCGACAACGGAATAGGCACGGCGATGGGAATGCGGGTAATAATGGTAAATCGAGCGGCAAAAGTGTTCTCATAATGGTCTTCGTATTGAATCTGTGGACACGATGTCGGTCTGTTCTTGTGACCGTTGTAGAATGCTCGAATCAGCTCTTCTGAAGTATACATGGAGCGTACAGTGCGGTGGAGAGAGTCTCACACTGAGTCTTTGAAAATCATATTACGATGGAAGCCTCGCACGGAGTTGAAAGCAATGAAAATAAAGCATTTATTCCCATCATTTGGTAACTATTCTGAATGAAGAGAAATTTTCATGGAAAGAGCCTTAATGCTTTCCTCTAGGCAACCAAAATCACCAGTCTCAGGTCATGAGAAATGTTCGACGCAGTAGCCGATCTTCCTAGATTGAGGTGTTTCCTGCCGGATATTAAACCTCATAGAGACTGAGAGAGCGAATGAAAAGAAAAAGAAAGTTACTTTTAGGCGAAATCAACCTTCGAGATACATTGATCTTACCGCGGAGATCTTCCGAGGACGAAATTGAGTTCTCGACTCTGTGAATCCCCAAAGTCAACTGCAGAATCCAGCAGCTACCCGGAGTAGAACAGCTGACTATTCTCGTACGCGACCAGATTTCGCAATAACCCTTGGACATGTCGACAGGGAGTGATTTCTCATCTGCCGCAACCCGCCGGTACGCTGTCGGATCCCCGCATCGACACGTTAATGTCAGGAACGGTTCCTCTACGTCTGCAGGAATCCTGGGACATTGTTGTGCTTCTAATTCCGCGAGGTTTTATCACCTTTGACCGAGACCTTTGCTGAAGTCAATTTCCGTGTAGGTTCCACCAGGATTACGGAATTAGATATGACAAGATACCTAGCAATGCTTGAAGTCCTGTAGACTATTTGGATGTCGGAATTTCGACCGCATATCGCGAACCGTCTACAACTACAAGTATAGAAGCTTTAGTATGACAGTAGCTGGCTAGGACCATAATAACTTTCAATCATCGAGATCAGCTGCCATGATCTTGGGTAGTCTGTGCAAGCCGAAACTGTGTCTTGCCGCGTGAATGCAACGCATGCTTTCGTGAGGGCTTTTAAACTTCACTCGGATGTTTTGAGTAACTGACCGTCTATTTGTGCAACGTCCTTCGGAAAGTGACATAGTTCGCGTCGGACATAGGATAAAGATATGCTTCTTGAACTTTATCATATCAGTAAGTCTATGTAGAGGAAATTGATTACATCATTTCAATCGCTGAAGTAGCGTCGCAAATCCCACTGGGTAGTCACTCCCGAATAGTAAAATAGTATTGCAGTGCATATTTTTGGCAAGACAACTGGAGACGTGGCTAAAAGGAAACAATACTAGGTTCCCCACTCGAGGACTTACAACCTCTGCTAGAGGTTCCTAGCCACAGCCTTCTGCTGGGCGCTTGACGGCTATGGTAGAGCCTCGTACAGCGGAAAGATACCGCCATTGATGCTAGTTCCCACGTGCGATGTTTCGATGGCGGGCGTTGTGGCGGGATCAGAGGCGCTCGTCTATCAATGGAATCTACAGTAAACACCAGAATCCTTGCCATAGGCGTTGAACGATACTCACCGTATCAGATGAAAGAAAGCTCCACCATATGTAGATATGAAGATACTAAAGCGAGGGCTCGTAAGCAAGTCAGACCGGATGCATGTACCGGCGATATGTTAGAGGCGATAAGGGCATCAGACGGCGTGGCCGAGATACATGAAGTGGCTTCATGGGAGGTCTAAGGGACCTGGCATGGGCGGAGGTTGAAAGTACGTCAAAGCTAGACAGGGGCTTCCAGGCGGTGGCCAAATAAGATTGCTAGGAGACTTAGATACAGTTACGTAAATGTTTGTTTCCCCACACAAAAGTTTTCGGAGGCGGGAGCCAAGCAGGCCAAGAGATCTACTACCCAGGAGTTCTCAAGCCTCGGAGGCTAAAATGAAGCGAGTAATAAAAGTTTAAATTTGCTTCTGGAAGTCCATCATGATCGTTTACAACTAGCACCCAAGCCAATTGCCTTCCATAAAGCGTAGAAATTGTCAAACAAAGAAGAGAATAATCAAGCTGGTGTCCGAGTTCAATATTCATCAAAGAAACAGGAAAAGCAAAAACTGCAGATCCCCGGTCGCTTACATCCTTATCGTACATTGAGCAGCCCTGTCCCATCATTTACGTCGCTTCTAGAGCTCTTCTGGGCAGGTCCAGCAGAAAGGCGAAGATAAGAGTAGGCTCGCCCCAGTACATCCCTGACTTCATTTGCCAATCCCCGTCTCGATATTACAACGATATCAAGGTGATGAAGGCCGTGCAGGTCCGTGAGACAGCGACAGTCTCCGAATTCCGTTGCGATGGGATCGTAGGAGGGTCTCTGCGCCGTATATGATAAGAGAACTACTTCTCCATGCTGCTCGGGCCGGACTACGGCACTGACACAAGAGTAGATCCACATATCCAGCCCTAACTGGCCTGTTTTCCTGCGAGTATCACCCTCCCAGGTTATAACTTCCGCTTCGGGGATTAGAAGCGTTACCCAACTTACCAGGCGTTAGATTGTCGTAGATATAAGTCTTGTAGCACTTCCATGTCCCCGAGACCCATTGCTCAAACCATATCCAAACACCTAACATACTGCCTCAAAGAGAAGACGCAACCATGAAAAGTATCTCGTTTCTCAAGCCCGCGGCGGCGCCGGTGGGGTTCGACCCGCGGAAACCCTCAGTCACTTCTATCCTGCCAGATGGAGACGTGCCCAACTTCGAAGGCTTAGACAAAGATGAGGCCACCCTGGTGGCTTTGGGCTATAAGCAAGAGTTCAAGAGAGAGTTCTCGTTGTGGACCACTTTCTGTGTCTCATTTGCCGTTTTGGGCCTCCTGCCCAGTTTCGCGACCACCTTGTATTATGGCATGGGTTATGCTGGAACCGGTGGGATGGTATGGGGCTGGCTGATCGCGTGGTTCTTCATTCAATGTGTGTCCATGGGAATGGCCGAATTGTGCTCAAGCATGCCGACTAGGTGCGTTCCTCCTCGAACGAGTGAATTCTGAAAATTTGCTGATTCAAAGAACAGCGGCGGTCTGTATTATGCTTCGGCCGTGCTTGCGCCCCCTGGATGGGGTCCAATGGCTGCGTGGTTTACCGGATGGTCGAACTGGCTGGGACAGGTTACCGGCGCTCCCTCTGTCAACTATGGAAACTCTGCTATGCTCTTGGCCGCCGTTTCCATTGCGTATCCAGACTATACTCCCCAGAATTATCAGGTGTTCCTCCTAACCTGTCTTCTCATGATCATCCACGGCTGTATCTCCAGCATGCCAACTCTTTGGATCGCCAGATTCAACTCTTATGGTTCAACCTTTAACATGATTGGCCTTGTCGTGGTTATCATCATGATCCCACCCTCTATCATTTCGGTGCCGAAATTCAACCCTTCCAATGTCGTTTGGCAAATTCAAAACTACACCGATTGGCCTGACGGAATTGCCGTGTTGATGAGCTTTGTGGCTTTGATCTGGACAATGTCAGGATATGAGTAAGATAACCCGCCAAGATTCGTGAGCTTTTGGCTGATAGATATGTTCAGCGCTCCATTCCATCTGTCCGAAGAGTGCTCCAATGCAAACATCGCCTCACCTCGCGCCATTGTCATGACTGCCGGTATTGGTGGGCTTATGGGCTGGTTCCTCCAGCTTGTTGTTGCTTATACTGTCTCAAATGTGCCAGATGTCCTTGGCAGCAGTCTCGGACAACCATGGGCTGCGTATCTAATCCAAGTCCTACCTCAGAACACAGCACTCGCCATCTTAGCACTTACATTCATTTGCGGATTTTCCATGGGCCAGGGTTGCATGGTTGCCGCATCCAGAGTCACATTTGCTTATGCTCGTGATGATTGCTTCCCCGCTTCTTTCTGGATCAAGAGAGTCAACAAGTACACCTTCACTCCCGTCAACGCCGTGTGGTTCAATGTCAGCATTGGCATGTGTCTTTTGTTATTGATCTTTGGTGGAATTCTTGCTATTGGTGCCATCTTCTCGGTTGGTGCTATTGCCGCTTACACCGCTTTCACCATTCCCATCTTCATCAGGGTCTTCTTTGTAGGAGACCGCTTCCGCCGCGGACCTTGGCATCTGGGCAGATTCAGCAAGCCAGTCGGTATCGCTGCGTGCTCTTTCGTGCTCGTTATGATGCCCATGTTATGTTTCCCTGCCTACAATGGAAGCGATTTGAACGTTCAATTAATGAACTGGACCTGTGTTGTCTATGGTGGACCGTGAGTATCTCTCGTACCTAACAGCATTTCTTATGCTAACGAAAACTTCAGTATGCTCCTGGTGATGATTTGGTGGTTCGCCTCGGCACATAAATGGTTCAAAGGACCCAAGATCAATGTCCGTCCTACTTTCTCCTCTCCATCTATGATCCATAGGCTAACATTTCCCTAGGTGGAGCACCATATGATAGGTCGAGTAGAAGTGATCGCCGAAGGTGTGGAACAAGACAGCGGGAGCGACGATCCCAGCTATCGGAAGGCTAGAGAGGCGGGAGTTGAAAGTCAAAGGATCCCAGAGATCAGAGAGGTCAAAGAATAGACAGCTCTTATGTTGTAATACTTCATAGATCTGGACCTAGAATCTTTGAGGATCTATTTCATCATGATGATAGAAAGCGAGGCATGTACTCCAGGTTATATATTTCAGATATAGCGAAAGCAAAGACAAGATATGATAATCTTCTATATCTCCATGGTTGTTCTTCGAGGAGGTTCGTTCATGAATGACCATGCCAAGAATGATACTCCCACTCAAGATGGTACATAAGATGATCTCTATGATGCTATCGCAAGTCAGCTGGTTCGAAAAGATTTCTGAAGAGTTGAATCGCAGAGCGGATTCTTTGTACCTGAAACTTAAGAGTTATATAGTCGAGACGAGAAGCATGTTTGAGCGGTGGGAGCTCGTTCTGCATCTTAAGACCTCAATATCTCTTTGGAGGATTTCTCCACAGCGCTTAATTAATTAATTTCCATGCCGGATTTTTGAACTCTTTTCACTCTGATTGTTAGCTTAGCATGGTTCTGTACACGATAGAGCACAGGAGACTGAGAACCTCCTAATGGGGACGTGTGTTTGAGGGATTTTCAGCATATTTGAGGATTTTTCAGGTTCCTCAAGGCAAGGACGCGCGAAGCTCGTGCAGTGAGGTTAAGAATACGACAAGAGATATTTGTTGATCGTAAAACGCGGTAATGGGTGTGTCTCATATCATGCGAGATTTCCAAATCCATTGTGATGTCATGCAATGAATTGAGGCTCATTCATCGACCTGGTCGTTTGTGGGGTGCATGAATGCATGGCTAGTTTGAGGGATTTTGAGACATGCTTCAAGAATGCTAAAGTTTTACAGACTGAATGATGATATAACTGAGAACGGCATCTTCGTCGCAAGAAACGGAAATGAGGGCTTTTGAGGGATTTTCAAATATTTGGAATCAAATCGTGATGCGCTAAGGGAGACACGTGATATTGTTATTTTTGCCATGATTCGTGCCAATTATTCATGATCATTGTTAGCTTCGGTAGTTCATGATGCCAGGGGAAGGGTAATGGTGCCACTGTCCAGTCATGATTCGTGAATGATGCGAATTATGGGTTTTAGATGATTACTGTTGACTTTAGCCGGTGATGATACTTACAGTCGCACGGTTAGCACTAAGAATGAAGTCATTGTCTGTGCAATGATTCGCCCGGATATACGAGTTAGGGTTTAGGATTGTCTGACAAGGTACTTCATTTTATGACTGATGTAGATGATGTAGACTGGAGTTTATCCTGGGACACGGCGCAATAGTTGGACTTTCCAGCCCACTACCTAGATTCCAGATATAGCCAATTTTTGTGTTCCCTTGGTCACAATCCTAAATGGCGAATCATTCCTATCCTTAATGTTGAGATTACGCAAGAATGGCATAGTGACCTCGAAAGCCTTCAAACCAGTGACCAATTGCAATGGCTCTAGTATTCTTAACTCCTCACTTGCACTTTTCGAGATCTCTGGCCAAGAGAATCTCATTCGAACTTCCTCAAGAGCCAACATGCTGGCTAAGATGCGCCAAGTCCGTTCCCATCTTGGCCAATTGGTATATGGAGTGCATTCCGAATAGAGTACTGAGAGATTGAAGCGGAAATCCAGTTGAATTTTCCGGACACTATCGAGACGTTGAGGTAAGACATCGCAAGAGAATGAGATGAAACTCTCCATACAATCGAAGTTGAAGACGTTCTTCGAGTATAGAATGGTAATGGCCTCAGAGTAGCTTATTTACAGGTAAGCCCTGATATCTCGCATAGAAGTAATGATTTCCTTACATTTTACGGCAACTCTGCAAAAGTTGTATGAGCCCTCCATCGCCACGGCCTCCATGGACACCTGATGCGGCTTTAAACCCTCGACAGTGATCTGATATACACTGATCAGGGTTTCCACTGCCCTTGCACAATTTGTGGCCAAGTTTCTCCTTTCTTCTGACAATGTGGAATACCTTGCCTCCAAGCACCTCTTCGTAAATCATTAAACGTACTTCTCTTGGTAGCTTGAACAACAATGATACAGTTTGTTGGTCTGTGTTTATTATTTGCCTGGCATCTTCGTCGTCACAGGAAGATAGCAAACTAAGAGGCCGCTTCCTTGGAACAAGATGACGGATTCCGGGCTCAAGCTCATAATGTCTGTTTTCCTCTGGTCGAACTCGTGCCACGTATGGTACCTTTCTTGCCTGGTACCTAGATATGTGTTCAGGTTGGCGCTTGCGGTGAGGAAGAGCATTGAGCGCCTTCCAAATAACGTGACCCAAAATGCTGGGACTTTCACTATTTGCCATGATTGCCAGCGTACCTTCTAAGAGACCAACTTGGACGGTTGTTGCGCAAACGCCGAGTATCAACTAAAACCTTGAAAGCGTCGTGAGAATTGATTAGAATGAGCAACCCGTATACGGCTCCCTACAAACACTTGAGGTGTCAGCTGCACTGATGGTCGGAAGTAATCGCTCCGATAACCCTGCCTCAATACTTTTATCTTACATAAGCTCATACTACAACAAAAACAACTAGAAATGATTGAAGACTGGTTGAGTGGCCGGCTGGTTAAGTGGTCTCGGCGGCGTATGATTTATTAACAAGCTGGATATAGCGAATGACTTTCGTGGAACCAGAAATTTCCCCTAGAAACATTTAAGTATTTTTTCTTATATTCCAGGCTCAAAGCAGGTCTAAATAAAGTGTTACGCTCCTTAGATTTGATGGCTAAAGAGAGTCGCGGAAATAGCATACCAATTGTATTGTTGGGGCCTTAGGCAACAACAAACATTTGGTTCATGCTCTAAATCGATACTCGTAACGTTTGTGGATTCCAAGGTGTTATAGATGAGTCATGAGAAGGCCGTGTATCTTTCGCGAGTATCGCACCTTTTGTACGAGCATAGCTGAAGATGACACAAAGAACTGATCTTGGACATGGTGATCCCTCTGTCCTGGTCCCATCCGACTACGACGACGATGCGTCCTCCCTTCACAATGATAACGAATCCGGAAGCGAAGAAGATGAGATTTATAAACATGCACGAACAAGTGGGGAACTTAGAGAACATGACCGCAACATTCTACTTGAAGAAGATGAGCATGAAGAGATACTGAAGGGGAATGGCAGGGTGGATCGAAGCAGGCGGTTGGCCGCCCCATTGAAGAATCTTTTCGGGAAGGCATACACTGCCTTACCGAAGAACAACAAGTCAGTGGGTGATGGAGATAAGGCCACAGAAAAGGTTGGTGGTGGACGTCGCGAACGTAGACGTCAGAGGCGGATCCGTAGGAAACAAAAAAAAGAGACTCTCCAGGCAAACGCAGAACATGGCGAGGATGGAGAGTTAATGTACGAAATGGAGGCTGGCGATATGAAAGAGGGCTCTTCGACAGGAGATAGTAGCGAGACCGAAGGGTTATCGGAGCGAGACCGATCAGGGCTTCGACATTTGATAGACGAGAAGAGAAGACGACGGGGACAATGGCAGCGATTTTGCTTGATTCATTTATGCATAGTGATGGTATTTCTCACACTGGTCTTTGGAGCCTGGAGGCTATCGGTGGGTAGGAGAACCAATAAAGATGGCCAGAATCTGTTTAACAATGGGACGGCATTGTTTGCACCTACGACTATCCTTATAAGTCTAGATGGGTTCAGGGCGGACTTTTTGAGGCGGGGAATCACACCTAGGCTAAATGCCTTCATTGAGGAAGGAGTATCGCCAGTATATATGTTACCAAGCTTTCCATCTGTCACATTTCCCAATCACTATACACTTGTGACTGGCCTCTACCCAGAGAGCCACGGAGTTGTCGGGAACACATTCTGGGACCCTGAAATGGAAAAAGAGTTCTACTACACAGATCCGGCAAGGAGCTTGCAAGGGAAGTGGTGGGGTGGAGAGCCTCTCTGGGTCACTGCCGAACTGCAGGGGATTCGCACGGCCATCCATATGTGGCCAGGTAGCGAAGCACACATTATGGATGTGGAGCCAAGCTTCCTCGATAAGTTCAATCCCAACGAGCCACTCTCTCGGAAGGTTAATAGGGTGCTTGAACTCCTCGACAAGCCTGGCTTGGAAGACGAGAATGCCAATGTTGCTGACATGCGGCCGCAGCTCATTGCCGCATACGTTCCGAATGTTGACACGGATGGTCATAAATTCGGACCAAACAGTACAGAGATTCGAACTACGATCAATGATGTTGATAAGATGCTTGATGAGCTCTTTACAGGACTGGAGAAACGGAATTTGACCCAAGTGGTCAATGTAGTTGTTGTCTCAGACCACGGCATGGCTACCACATCTACCAAGCGACT
>Ga0335072_10009238_pt1 | contig 14234 bp, 15 predicted proteins | sample Lox_Sample_21_FD_206725 | JGI IMG/M metagenome (GOLD analysis project Ga0335072, IMG submission 206725) | Soil microbial communities from Loxahatchee National Wildlife Refuge, Florida, United States - Lox_Sample_2.1 | ecosystem: Environmental > Terrestrial > Soil > Wetlands | place: USA...
TTGCGTATTACTCTACCCTAGCCTGCCCACCGCTCCAACCCGGACGGGCTCCGGCCATCGGACTCAGCAAGGGATTATTCCGTTGCATTTGCGTATTCATAGAGAAATGCCCAACGCGATTGGCTCTAAAGCCGCTTCGCCGGTCCTCCCAAGAAATGGGCCGCAAGATTTGCAAGCTAACATGGAAGGCACCCTCGTTTCCACTCCCCTTCGCATTTTCTGGACGCGAAACGTCGGTCGTGGTTGTGTGCAAAGTTTCTAAAATCTGCAGTTCCCCGCGGAATGGTACGACCGAGAAATTTTGCAGAGCGGGTTCCGATTTCAGAGCGTCCGTACATAGTTCTTCCCCGGCAGGCAACGCACCCGGCCGCAGATTTCAAGCTCGAACAGCGCCGTAAACACCTCAGACGAGGTTAGTTGCGTCTCCAGCTTTTCGAGGAGTTGGTCGATCTGAACAGATTCGTCGCTGCGCAGTGCATCAAGAACGATCGACTCTTCAGGTCGCAGCACGGGGTCCGCCAGAAGAGATGCGCCCGCTTCCGGTTTGGATTCACATCCGGTCTCCTGCTCGAGTTGCAGCCGGACCTGCGACGGCAGGTCCTCCCACACGTCCTCCCAGCTTGCAACCAGCTTTGCACCTTGCTTTATCAGCGTGTTAGGCGTCCAGGAGTTCTTTGCCGTGACGTTGCCGGGCACAGCGTAGAGGTCCCGATCCTGTTCTGCCGCGCATCGCGCTGTAACGCGTGTCCCGGAGTTCTCGCTGGCCTCTACAACCAGGACGCCGATACTCAGACCGCTGATGATACGGTTGCGCCGAGGAAAGTTCTGCGGTGCCGGAAACGTTCCGAGGGGCACTTCACTTACTATCGCGCCACCAATCGCCAAGATCTCATCTGAAAGCCGTTTGTTCTCCTTGGGATAGACCACGTCGATGCCGGTGCCCCACACCGCGATGTTCGGCATGCGCGCTGTGAGCGCGCCTTTGTGCGCGCAGGTGTCGATGCCGCGTGCCATACCGCTCACGATCACCAGATGCCTCGCGGCCAGATCTCGCGCCAGCATCTCAGCAAGTCCCGTTCCGTACGGGGAAGGATGCCGGGTCCCCACTACCGCGATCGACGGACGCGGCAGCAATTCGACATTTCCGCGCACCCACAGCACCGGTGGAGGATCGTAGATCTCCCGCAGCCGCTCGGGGTATTCGGGAGAAGCGAGCGTAATCAGAGTTGCGCCGAGACGCAGAATCTGCTCAGCCTCTTGTTCCGCCGTGTGCCGCGCTTTGCCGTCAAAGATGAACTGCGCAGCGTCAGCGGGAAAGCGAAGACCCTCCAATTCGGTCAATGTGAGGGCGAAAATCCGACTCGGGCATTCGAGCTCTGCAATCGCATCCACGATGCGCTTGGGACCCAGGTTCGGCGTAAGCGACAACGCAAGCAGCGCAAGCTTGTTTTCATCAATTTCTGTACCGGAGTGAGTTACTGGACTACCTGAAATTACATCTTTCGATAAAGACATCTTTCCCAAATTCCCGCGTTGGCGCGAGCTTTCCTTAGATTATCCAGCCTGATTTTGAGTATCGACGGTCACATTAAGCTGCAGCCGACTGTAAGTCAAGGTTGCCGGTCACGACCACATGGAGAATCAGGGTGGCCGGACTTGATAGTCTAACCAATAGAGTGAGTTCGACTTCGCAACATCGGCTTCGCATTGCCGCCATACGCTTTTTAAACCCCGCACCCCTGATGTGGGACTTCGAACACCCGCCACTGAATGCGGAACTCGCTCAGCGCTACGAGATCAACTGGATGCTGCCGTCACAGTGCGCGGACGAACTTGCCGCGGGCACAGTCGACATCGGCCTGGTGCCCATCGCGGCTCTTGCCACGACCCCGGGGCTGCACATCCTGCCCGGCTGCACCATCGCCTCCAAGGGCCGTGTGCGGTCTTTGCTGCTGGTGCGACGCGAGAAACAGATACTCGCCAAGATTCGGACCGTCGCAGCCGACACCGCCAGCCGCACAACCATTGCGTACACGCAAATCCTGTTTCACCGCTGGGGCAATGACGACGTGCACCTTATGCCAATGGCCGCCGATCTGGATTCGATGCTCGAGCATGCCGATGCCGCGATTGTCATCGGTGACCCGGCATTGATGGCACTGGAAGAGCGCGCCAACCGCTTCGAGCGAACAGGCGAAGAGCTGGTTTACCACGATCTGGCCGAAGAGTGGCGAAACATGACCGGCCTTCCGTTCGTCTCTGCCGTCTGGGGCGCGACTGCGTTGAGCGTGGCTGCGTCGGGCGGACCTTTGGATGAGAGTATTGCCGGTGATTTTATAAAGTCTCGCGATCACGGCCTTGAGAACATCGACGCATTGGTAGGGCACTGGTCGCGACGTCTGCCGCTTTCAGAAGAGACGATCCGCTCCTACCTGACGACGAACATTCATTACGTTCTGGATGAGGAATGCATTGAAGGCATGCGCGGATTCTTCCGCATGGCCGTGGAAACGGGAGTCCTGCCGACGTACGAGTTCACCCGACCCGACCTCGTCACCGAATGAGAACGCCCAGCCAATAGGCCAGGCGTCGTGTTTTTCACTGCAGACCAAAGACTGACAACCGATTCAAATCTCCCAGCGCATCAGCGCCGCTCCCACCGTGAACCCGGCGCCAACAGAGGCCAGTAGAAGCAGGTCGCCTTTCTTCAGCTTGCCTTCTTCGATTGCGGTTTCCATGGCCAGGGGGATTGTGCCGGCGGAGGTGTTGCCGTACTTCTCGATGTTGATGACCACGCGTTCAGGGCTCATGCCCAGGCGGTCAGCGGTTGAGGTGATAATGCGCTTGTTCGCCTGGTGGGGGATGAAGCAGCCCAGATCGCAGCCGGTGATTCCATTGCGCTCGAGGATTCTTGTCGTGGCTTCGGCCATCTTCCGCACCGCAAACTTGTACACCGCCTGCCCATCCTGATGGATGAAGTGCATCTTCTTGTCGACCGTCTCATGCGTCGGCGGATTGAGACTGCCTCCGGCCGGCAGATTCAAGGCAACGCCGCCGGACCCGTCGACTTCGTGCACGAAATCGATCATGCCGATTTCGCCTTCTTGAGCGGGCTCAATGAGCACCGCTCCACCGCCATCTCCGAAGAGCACGCACGTGGCTCGATCGGTGTAGTCAGTCATGCGCGTGTTCGCGTCGACGCCGCAGACCAGGACCTTGGAATGCGCGCCGCTCTCGACGAGCTTCACTCCGGCCTGCAGCGCGTAGACAAATCCGCAACAGCCCGCTGAGACGTCGAATCCCCACGCGCCCTTTGCGCCCAGCTTGTCCTGCACCAGGCACGCAGTCGAAGGGAACATCATATCTGGCGTCACGGTGCCGATAATGATTGCTTCAACCTCGTTGGGCTCAATTCCTCGCGCAGCCAGGCATTTCTTCGCGGCCTCCACGCAAATGTCGCTGACGCCCTTCCCCTTCTCGAGCACGTGGCGCTCGCGAATGCCGGTGCGCTCGATGATCCACTGATCGCTAGTCTCCACCATCTTTTCGAGATCTTGGTTGGTCAGGACTTTCGGCGGAACGCAGGTTCCGAGCGCGCTGATCTTGGCGCGCCTGCCCACCACGGGACGCACGGCGAGGCTCAATGCATTTCTCCTTGCGGCGCCAACTGGGTGTGTGCCGCGGCAACAAAACCTATTTGGGGCGGCGAGGGTGTGTGAAAGCAGTCCCGGCGCCCTGCAAGACAACGCCGCTGGCGATAAATGCCCGCGGCGCGAAAAAAGTACCGGGTGACCTACTGCGCCCGTACTAGCCCGTTACCGTTGCTTCCTTCCGGACCTGGCGGGATTGGCGGGATTACGTCGCGTAGGACCCGGCACTGATTGATTTTATCACTGCCGGCGATCTGAATCGGAATGCTGCACTCAGAGTCGGACGTTGCTACTATCGATTGGACATGTCGCGGCTCAACCATCTTTCTTTTCTTGTCGAACCGCTAAATTCCGGCGAGGCGACAGCGCTGTCGGTTATTCCACTCATCGACTTCACTCCGCTCACGAGGCTGACCGAAGAATTTGAGCGCGAGAAAGGATTCGACGTCGTAGGCGGCTACGCAGGCATCGTTCCCAGCCATTACCGATTCGGTCCGCTGAACTGCCATTACCTGGCCGACTCCAACGCCGTAGATCTCGAGGGCGACTGGGAGGTCCACGGCCGATATCTGCTCAGCTGCAAGTGCGGCGAGGTCGGATGCTGGCCGCTGACAGCAATCATCACGAAGAGTGGCGAAACCGTGACCTGGGACCGCTTTTACCAACCGCATCGGCCGGATCGCGATTACGCGGGATTCGGACCGTTCGAATTCGATTTTGAGCAGTACGAGGATGTGGTGAATCGGGTTGCGGAGAGGTTCTATATCTAAGAATTCCAGACGGCCCTCATTTGGATGGACTTATGGCAGCAGAACTGCGCCGAAATCGAATCCCCGGTACAATAAGAGCGTGAGCAAATCTTCCCAACCCACGGCTCCCACCGTGGGCTTTGTTTCGTTGGGCTGCCCCAAAAACCTGGTCGACTCCGAAGTGATGATGGGGCTCCTCGACCGTGGCGGCGCGCGCCTGACCTCTCGTCCCGAAGAGGCCGAGATTCTCGTCGTCAATACCTGCAGCTTCATCGACACCGCCAAGCAGGAGTCCGTCGATACCATTCTCGAGATGGCCCGGTTCAAGACTGAGGGCCGCGCAAAAAAGCTCATTGTTGCAGGCTGTCTTGTCGAGCGCTATCGCGATGAGATCCGGAGGAGCATTCCGGAGGTCGATGCCGTGGTCGGCACCGGCGAATTGGAATCGATCCTTGACGCCGCCGGCATCGCCCGCCCCGTGACTTCGCCCTCGCCCTTCAATATCCTCCCTGGCAACGGGCTCGCAGAGGTGCGTGAAGGCCGCGAAGCCGAATCGGGCACGCACAAGATCGATTTCCGCGCCGAGGGTGACCACCGCGAGCGCCAGGGTCGATTCAACCGTGATGGTTGGCGGGGCGCGTCGCATCTGCTGCCCACCTACCTCTACACCGAAGACACGCCGCGCCTGATATCCACCGGACGCACCTCCGCCTACATCAAGATTGCTGAAGGCTGCGATCATCCCTGTACCTTCTGCGTGATTCCCAACCTGCGCGGCAAGTTCCGCTCGCGCCGCTTCGAATCCGTTGTCGCCGAAGCTCAGAAGCTGGTCGCAAGCGGCGTGCAGGAGATCACGCTGATCGGACAAGACACCACCTGCTACGGCGAAGACCTCGGCCTGAAGGACGGCCTGGCAACGCTGCTCGATGCGTTGGCGCAGGTTGAGGGTCTGCGCTGGCTTCGTTTCCTTTACGCGTATCCCAATCGAATCACCGGAAAGCTGCTCGAAACCATCGCGAAGCATGACAATATCTGCAAGTACCTCGACGTGCCGCTGCAGCATGCTTCACCCGATGTTTTGAAACGCATGAAGCGAGGCGCGGGCGCCGACATCTTCCTCAAGACGATCGAGAAGGTCCGCGCCGCCGTCCCCGGCATTGCGTTGCGTACATCCTTCATCGTTGGGTTCCCCGGCGAGTCGCTCCGCGATTTTGAACTTCTGGAGCAGTTCATAGGCGAGGCGAGGTTCGACTGGCTTGGCGTCTTCAACTACTCTGACGAGGAGGGCTCGAAGGCGCACGGACTCGACAGCAAGGTAGCAAAGCGTTCCATCGAAGCTCGGAGGCGCCGACTGATGAAGCTGCAGCAGAAAATTTCGCGCGAAGCCAAGCAGCAATGGGTCGGCCGTCAAGTTGTCGTTCTCGCCGAGGGGGAAAGCGAAGAGACCGAGCTGCTCTGGGAAGGCCGCACCGAGTTCCACGCGCCGGAGATCGACGGCAAAGTCTTCATCAATGACTTCGGCAATCTGGAAAAACTCGAGGCCGGCAAGTTCTATCACGCCAAGATCACCGAGGCCCACGACTACGATCTTGTCGCCCGCATCGTCTCCGGCCCCCTCGCGCCATCCCGTTAATCTCCATGGTCCCCATGGGCTTCGCCACCGGAATTGCCGTACTGACTCGCCGCACCAGCCTCGCCGTCCTATGACAACGGCTCGCCCTCCGTGCGGCATCTGATCGATGGCGTTACGATAAACCAAGGACGCTGAATCACAGTTTCTTAATGGCACAGAAGAAGAAAAAATCCGCAAAGGTTCTGCATTGCCCCGCTTGCGGCATGCTTGTGACTGCCGAGGGGGAGGATTTCCCCTTCTGCAGCGATCACTGCCGCAAGATCGACCTGGGGAAGTGGGCGATGGGTGTGTACAAGATCAGCTCTCCGGTGCTCGATCCCGAAGTCCTCGAAGATCTGGGCGAAATGGGTAGACGAGGCGGCAATCGTGACGACCAATAACCAGGTCGCGGTTCCTGCTCCGGCCAAAGTTCACAAAACGCTCTGGGCGTGGACGGTTGCCACGTTCTTCGGCGCCGGCCTGGGCAAGCCCGGACCGGGCACGTGGGGATCAGTGGCCGCGTTCCTGCTTTGGGCAATGGTCGCCATCGGCCTTCATGCTTCGCCGCAGGCATTGTTGATTCTGCTGTTTGGCGGAATCGTCGTTTCTATCGCGCTGGGAGTTCCGGCGGCCACCGTTGCTGCCCGCGAAAGCGGCCGCCACGACCCCGGCTTTGTGGTCATCGATGAAGTTGCGGGCCAGTGGATCGCGCTTCTCTTCAGCCCAGCCGATTGGCGTCACGGCGTGATCGCGCTCATCCTCTTTCGTCTCTTCGATATCACCAAACCCTTTCCGGCGCGCCAACTGGAAAACCTGCCGGAGGGCTGGGGCATCGTCTTCGACGACGTCGCCGCCGGGCTGTATGCTTTGGCTGTGGCGTCGTTACTGCGCCTTTGGATTCAATGAGGTTTTGGAAGTGCCGCGCACTCGCAACCAACTCGGACCGGAAGAGATGACACCTATACCGCATATCAATGAGGTATTTCCGCAGGCTTCGTTGCCACGCGGCGAGGTTGAGCTTGTCGGATCGAATCTCGGCCCCAACACCGACGGGATACCCGTGGTGGTGGTGGGAACGCAATCGGCCATGGTGCTGATGAGCCGTCCCGAACGCATCGCCTTCCGTGTGCCGGAGAATGCTGCAACCGGGCTGGTTGAGGTGCGCACGCCGGGCGGCGTCAGCAACGGCGCGCAGATTCGCATAGCCCGCGAGCTTTCCAGCGGCTTGCATCCCGTCACAAGTCCTGCAGTCAGCCGATCCGGCATGATTTACGCCACCATCTCCGGCCAGCGCGGCAAGCAGACTCCGGTCTCCGTGGTTCGGGTAAGTCCCGATGGCCGAGGCACTCCGTTCGTCACCGGAATTCTGAATGCGACGGGGCTCGCCTTCAGTCCCGATGGCGATTTGTTCGTAACGTCGCGGGCGGAGGGCAATGTATATCGCGTCGATGGCGCCGGCGAATCAACGCTCTACGCCGAAGGGATGGGAGTAGCCACGGGCGCGGCCTTTGACTCTTCGGGAAACCTTTTTGTCGGCGATCGCAGCGGAACCATTTTCAAGATCGACCCACAACGGAGAATCTTCGTTTACGCCACGCTCGAACCCAGCGTATCGGCGTATCACATTGCGGTTGACTCGGAAGGCACCCTGTACGTCACAGGACCAACGCTCTCCTCGAATGATGCGGTATGGGCTATCAACACGCATGGCGAGACCCGCGTCTGGTATCGCGGGCTGGGACGCCCACAGGGATTGGCTCTTGCCGCAAACGGCGACGTCTACGTAACCGCAAGCTTTCATGGGCGGCGCGGGCTGGTACGCATCACGTCCGGTGGTGAAGCAAGCCTGGTGGTTGCCGGCGTGAACCTGGTAGGCATCGCTTTCTCGCCACTGGGGACAACCGTTCTAGCCGATAATGATGCCGTCTTTGATGTAGATCTGGGCGTGGAAGGAATGAACGTCTTCTAGGGAATAGCTTTTAGTCTTAGCGGTTAGCTTGCCCAGAGACATCAGCAGCCGCGCGACCGCAGGAATCGCGTAATCTGTAAGTATCAGCAAGGCCACTGATCTCTGATCTCTGACCCCTGAGCCCTGTTCTTATGAAATCCGAGATCATCGCAGTCGGCTCTGAGATGCTGACGCCCTTCCGCCAGGACACCAACTCCCTCTACTTGACCGAGAAGCTCAACGAACTCGGCGTCACGGTAGCCTTCAAGACCATTGTCGGCGACCGCCAGAAAGATCTTGTCAGCGCCATCAAGAACGCGCTGGGCCGGACTGACATCGTGATCCTGATGGGCGGCCTGGGTCCGACCGAGGACGACCTCACCCGCGAAGCGCTCGCCGAATCTCTCTCCCTGCGCCTTAAGCGCGATGCACAGCAGGTGGCCGCGCTGCACGCCCGCGCAGCCACGTGGCGGATCACCATGCCTGAAAACAACCTTAAACAGGCTGACCTGATCGAAGGCGCGACGTTCCTGACAAATCCCAATGGGAGCGCTCCGGGTCAATGGCTCGAAACGCTGTACTCGGGTTATCGCAAGGTTGTGATGCTCATTCCCGGTCCGCCGCACGAGTGCAAGCCGCTGTTCGACGAGGAATGTCTGCCGCGCCTGCGCCAGGTCGTTCCTCTTCGTCACATGGCCAAGCGAACCCTGAAGGCCGCGATGATTCCCGAGTCGCAGGCCGACAAACTGCTTGCACCGATCTACACCACCTACACTGACGTGGAGACAACGATCCTGGCCCATGCAGGCGACATCCAGCTCACCCTGATCTGCACAAAGGCGAACAAAGAGCTGGCCGAGCAGCGCGTCGAAGAACTCGCCACGAAAATGGAGGAAGCTCTCGACGACTGGATGTACTCGGCCGAAGGTGAATCGCTGGAGCAGATCGTGCTCTATTACCTGGGGCTGCGACAGGCGACGCTCGCCGTGGCCGAGAGCTGTACCGGTGGGCTCATCGCTCAGCGGATCACCTCCGTCTCTGGAAGCTCACGATCGTTCCTTGGCGGCGTGGTTGTTTATTCCAACGAGATGAAGACCGCATTCGCCGACGTACCGGGCGAGCTGATCGAGAAACATGGGGCGGTCTCGTCGGAAGTTGCTTGTTCGCTCGCCGAGGGTATTCGCAAGAAGACCGGCGCGACGTTGGGACTTGGCATCACCGGAATCGCCGGGCCGGCGGGCGGGACGGAGGCCAAGCCGGTAGGCCGCGTTTACATTGCCGTCAGCGACTCGCAGAGCACCGACGCCTTCGAGCGCAACTTCCGGGGTGATCGCAATCGCATCCGCGAATGGGCGAGCCAGCAGGCACTCGACCTCGTACGGCGCAAGCTGATGTAGGCCGCGGTTTCCTGAACAATCCTCTTGAAAATTATCGAATCTCCCCGACGGCTTCCGCTATCTTGTGAAACACGGCCTCGATCTCAATAAGCCGGAACGGAGACTTCCCCTATGCCTCTGCCCCAAGATGAACGCATTGTCGCTCTCGCCAACGATTTGCTCGCAACCTTCCACAAGATCTTCGGGCCTCATCCAGGATTTCGCCCTGCTCACGCCAAGGGATTGATGCTGCAGGGCACTTTCAAGCCTGCGGCGGGTGCCACATCTTTAACTAAAGCTCCGCACATCACGCGCGAGTCGACGCCTGTTACAGTGCGATTCTCTAACTCCACGGGGCTGCCCGACATACCCGACAGCGTCGGGGATGCGAATCCTCGCGGCCTGGCAATCCGCTTTAATCTGGCCGAGCACGTTCATACCGACATCGTCAGCCACTCGACCGACGGTTTTCCGACGCGCGATGGCTACGAATTCCTCGAGTTCCTGAAGGCAGCGATGGCCAGCGGGCCTGACGTGCCCTCACCCAAGCCCATCGAGAAGTTTCTGGCGTCGCATCAGCCAGCCCTGCGCTTTGTGCAGACGCCCAAGCCGTTCCCCTCAAGCCTGGCGCGCGAAACCTACTTCGCGGTGACGGCATTCAAGTTCACCAATGCGCAGGGCGAGAGCAAATTCGGCCGCTATCGCATTGTTCCCGTAGCCGGGAACGATTACCTCAGCGACAAGGATGCTGCCAATTTGCGTGCCGATCATCACTATGAGGAACTTGTCGAGCGCGTGAAACAGGGGCCGATCGGTTTCAAAATCCAGGTGCAAGTGGCCGCGCCCGGCGATGTAGCCGACAATGCAACGGTGCACTGGCCAGATGACCGACATCTTGTTGAGTTCGGCGCCCTCGAGCTGACCAGCGTTCTTGAAGACAGTCTCGCGCAACAGAAGCAGATTATCTTCGACCCCATTCCGCGTGTGGAAGGAATTGAACCTTCCGCCGATCCGCTGCTCGAATTGCGCGCCGCGATTTATCTGCTTAGCGGACGAGAACGGCGAGCCGCAAAAGCATAGACTCCGTCGATAGATCGGTGCAAGTGCTTTCCCACTCAAGCCGCAAAGGACGCGGCTTGGATGGGGCACCCGCGCGAGCGCGGGATGTTTTTCAGCGTTTGAATTCGGGGGCGGGGCCAGATATTCATACCGAATTTGCAATCCCGTAATCCCGCCATCATTCATCCTGACCATAATCCTCACGTGCTGAAAAACGCACTGGAGGGATTCCCCTATGTCACAGGAAGCATCGGATCATCACAAGCAGGCAGCGGATCATCACGAACACGCTGCGCGTCATCATCGCGAAGCCGCCCGCCATCACTCCGAGGGCAAGCACGAAGCCGCTGCGCACCATGCGCATCTCGCCCATGGCCACCACATCCACGCCAGCGAGCACGCTGAACAAGCCGCCAAGCACCACGTCGAAGCTCACAGCGCGGTCCACGCCTAGCTCTTATTCGCCGTCGAGTCGCCGTCCGGGCCCAACCAAGCCCCGAACTGCGGCTCCGGCGGCGTCGAGATCGAAGCGCGGCCTGGGCCGAATTGACCCGCGCTCATCCCGTCTGCAAGACTGCGCTTATGCGATATAGCGGCAGAGTGGAATATGCCGATGCCCGCAAAATGCGCACCCGCAACAAGCGCTATTACCGCGCGCTCCATTGGCCTATCTGGATCTGGGTCTTCTTCCTCGCTCCGGGTCCGCTGGTCTTCAGCCTTTTCGCCCACGGCTTCAGTAGAGCCAACGGCACCTGGCTGGTGCTGGTACTCATCGGAACAGGAACCGCCGCACTCTTTGGTCAGTTGCCGGGCTGCGAGCCGGCGCCCTACATCCTCCGCTTCGACGAAGACCGCGCCAATCCGCTCTACCGCAAGGTTTGCTACACCTTCGCGTGGAACGCCGTGCTCAACTTCGCCCTGCTGAATCTCGCCGGGCTCATCATCGCGGTGGTCACCGGAGTGTGGACGATGAAGCAGCTCTACGAGTACGTTTACTTCCCGCTCTGCATACTGATTCTGCTGCTTGGCGCGTTCGGAAAACTGCCACGTGTCGGCAAATCGACCAAGAATGAAGGCATCGAACGGCGCTACTTCTACGGTTCTGTGTGGGCTGTCACAATCGCGCAGACCGTGCTCCTCATTCTGTGGAAGACTTTGCCTCTCACGCGCACCGGCAGCCTGATCAAGCTGGTGATCTATGGCGGCATGCTCGGCTTGATGGGTTCAGCCGCCTACAACGGCATGCTGCCTCGTACACGGCCCATTCTTCCCGGAGAATTGATGGTGGATTGAGTCGCATTACTAAAGGACAACGAAGGAAATGAGTAGTAATACCGGGGGGAGGGGGTCTTCTTGCCTCAGACAAGAAGGCCCGAGCGGGTAATCTCCCCTCCACAGAACGACTCATGGCAGCGATCCTCTCCAAGTTTTTCAGGTTGATTCCAGTATGCGCGTACGACGAATAATTCCCGGCAAACGAGACAATGGAATCTTCTGAATGGAATCAGCTGGTTAGGACAGATTCGGGAGATGAGGGGCTTGACGTGAGCTGCGGGAGTGCGCCCGAAAGGCAAAATCACGAGTGCGCGACGATCGGAGCAGAATCGGATATAGGGGCGTTCTCTCTTTGAATTTTTCGGCGTGCATGGTGATCGCAGCAATTGTTGCGCGGCCGACGTAACGCGAATTCGTGATGCGGCGGCCGCGCGCCGGCAGTTCTATTTTGAGACCGGCTTGTAGCCCGATCCGCCCGCCTTCTTCATCGCCGCTGTGCCTTCTTCCACTGAAAGGAGAGGCGTGGTTTTCACCGACTTGCACGAGCCCCCTGCGCTGATGGCCATGGCGAAGGCCGCCGCGCCGACATTATCGGGCATATCGACGATCACGATGGTGTCGTAATCGCCAAACGACAACCACGCTCCTTCCAGCGTTCCACCCAGTTTTTCGACTGCCTTGGCCACCACCGCACCGCGATCCTGCGGTTTCTTCATCAGTGCGGCCACTGCTTCGGAGTTGTATGCGACCTGTACGAGATAACTTGGCATGGATTGAAGTCCTTTCGTGAAAACTTGCACATGAGGTCGAGGGAGGCACGAAGTATACCTCGGATTCAGATCCAGTGGCGCGTAAAATCCTCACGCCATCGCGTTTACCGCCATTGCCTTCGCTTCGGCTTCAATCCATGCTCGAAGCGGCTCAGGCTCAAGGACGCGAAGACTCGATCCGAGACCCAGGATGAAAAATCGGGCCTGGTTCTCGTCATCGAAGTTCACCTCCAGGGCGACCCTTTCTTTCCCGGCTCGCTTCTCATGCTCGCCTGTCGCCGGCCGCGTTACGCACCAGGTCTGAATCCTCCGCGCCGAGTCGGCCGTGAGCGCGAGCACCGTGTGAAAACCTGCCCGCTTGCGGTCGAGTTCCGCCGTCGAGGTCCGCCAGTGCGCTGCGAGATCGAATCGCGCCGGCCGCTCGAACCTGACTGCCAGCACCGTGACACGCTGCATGCGCGAAACGCGGAAGGTGCGCATCCCGTTTACCGTCTTCGCGACGAGGTACCAGCTCAGTCCCTTTGAGACGAGACCCAGAGGTTCCACAGTTCGGCTCGACTGCTCGCCGTCTGCTCGCGTGTAGTCGAAGGACAGTTTGCAATCGCGCGCCACCGCGTCCTGCACCAGCGAAAGCATGGAGAGATCCTCGCCGGTATCGCGCCAACCTTTGGGGTCGACGTGCAGCCGCTGCTGCATATGCGCTGCCTGAGCCTTCAGCGGTTCAGGCAGGGCCGCCATCAGCTTGTTTAAAGCGCTCTGCGCGGCAGCCGCCATCCGCGGATTGCCCAGCGTGCGGGGCTGGGCCATCAGCAAGGCGCGCAGTTCTGACTCATTCAGACTGGGGACCTGGGTCCGCCAGCCTTTTTCAAGCTGCCATCCGCCTTGCGCGCCGCGGATTGCCGATACCGGAATGCGGGCCGCGCTCAGCGCCTCGAGATCGCGATGAATCGTCCGCTGCGATACCTCGAGTTGCTCGGCCAGCTCGCGCTCCGTAACCTGGCCCCGGGCCTGGAGCAGCAACAGCACAGACATCAATCGATCAGCTTTCATCGCCGGGACGATTCCTTAACAATTTCTATTTTCCCGAATCATATATGACACGGCTTGTCATATTTTGGCTGCGATGATGTTTTTGTCGTTTTGTAGTTTTGTCGTGAGGAGGGTACCGCGGATGGTCGGCCGCAATGTTTATCTTTACGTGTTTGACTCGATGGCGGATTGGGAAGCCTCGTTCGCCATTGCCGGCATCAACAATCCCCGCTTTCAGCAGCGTCCGGGTAGGTATCGCGTGGTCACGGCGGGCTTAACCCGCCAACCCATCACTACGATGGGCGGCCTGCGCATTGTTCCAGAGATCAGCCTGGCGGAGGCCGACGCCAACGATGCCGCGATGCTGATACTTCCCGGGGGTGACGCGTGGGAGTCAGGCGCCAATCGCGAGGCAATCGATCTGGCGCGCATCTTTTTCGTGGAAGGCGTAGCCACCGCGGCCATCTGCGCGGCTACCCTCGCCCTGGCTTGCGCCGGAATGCTCGACGACTTTCACCACACGAGCAACAGCCGCGAGTATCTGGCCACAACCGGTTACCGGGGCGGCAAGTTCTATTGCGATACGCCCGCCATCACCGATGAAGGCGTGATCACTGCCTCGGGCGCGGCTCCGCTGGAGTTCGCTCGCGAGATTTTTCGCACGCTGGACCTCTACAGCGAGTCCGCTCTCGACGCATGGTATGCGCTGTTCAAGTTCGGCGATGCCTCACGATTCGTCGAACTCACGCAGTGTGCGGTTCGCTAG
>Ga0335072_10009239_pt1 | contig 14234 bp, 14 predicted proteins | sample Lox_Sample_21_FD_206725 | JGI IMG/M metagenome (GOLD analysis project Ga0335072, IMG submission 206725) | Soil microbial communities from Loxahatchee National Wildlife Refuge, Florida, United States - Lox_Sample_2.1 | ecosystem: Environmental > Terrestrial > Soil > Wetlands | place: USA...
GGGGATTGCGTCTCGGGATCACACACACTCACGGCCGTCCCGTCGGCCGGGTTCCATCTGCATCTCAAAAATGCGGGAAAAACTCAACCCATGTATGTATCAGGAATCCCGGGTAAGAGCAAACTCCCATGAGACTTATTGGAACCGCAACGGCGCTCAGGAGTTGCCCGGCAGCACGCCCCTGACAGTATACGCAAGGATGCCGTCAGGCGTCAGGCGTTACGCTTCCCGAATGGTCGCAACCGGTTCGGGCAACGTAGTCACCCGCGGTGTGCGGGAAGTTAAAGGCAAGCGAATCTCGATGCGGAGGCCGCCCTGCCCTCGGTTATGGGCCGACACCCGGCCTCCATGGAAACGGACGGCTCGTTCGGTAATCGCCAGCCCCAAGCCGACTCCTCCGGTTAGCCGCCCTCGGGCGTCGTCGATGCGGTAGAAGGGCTCGAACAGCTTTTCCAGGCTGTCCGCCGGAACACCCGGCCCGGAGTCACTGACTCGTAACACTGCTTCTGTCCCTTTGCTGCCTTCTTCGCGAGCCATCTCGACTTCGACCGTCGTCCGGTCGTGGGTATAACGAATAGCATTGCGCACCACGTTTTCCACAGCACTGTGAAGCAATGAAGGATTGCCGCACACTCGCCAATCCCCGTCGGGGATCACGGTATGAACGTGGCAGTGGCGCGCTTGCGCTTCAAACTCGGCGTCCTCGGCGACGCTCGTCACCAATTCGTCGAGCGCCACTGGCGTCTGCGGCACCTGCTGTTCTCCATCTTCCAGCCGGGCCAGGGTGAGGATGCGCCCGATGAGCTCGTTCAGCCGGCTGGCCTCGAGCTCAATCCGGTCGAGCATGTCGCCGCCGGCTGCATCGGAACGCTGCCGCGCCAGCCCCAGTGCGACATTCAGCCGCGCCAGCGGAGACCGCAGCTCGTGCGAGATATCGTTCAGCAGCCGGGACTGCGCTTTCACTAAGGTTTCCAGCCGCTCCGCCATGGCATCGAAGTCGCGCATCAGGCCGACCACTTCGTCTCGCCCGCGGGTCACCCGAGCTCCCGTACGGGCAGTCAGGTCTCCCGCTGCGAGTTGCCGCGTGGCCGTCCGCAAACGAACGATCGGCTTGGTCAGATACCACGCCAGAAAATAGCAGACCAGCCCCGATGTGATCACCCCGATGATCAATCCCGTCATCGGCATGCCCCGGGGACCAAGGAAGACTCGCGGTCCGGGAGGTAATCCCATGACCAGCGTGAAGTAATGCTGGCCATCTGAGGATGCGCGCGACTCCTTCAGCACCTTGGGCATGGGGATAATGAATCCGTCATGCGGAGCGGCCGAGCCGCTGTTCAGCATGCGGATCGCCCAATCCGGAGCGCCGCGCCGCGAGACTTCTTCTCCCTGGTCGTTGAACAGGTAGGCCCGCACATGCTGCGTCGCCTGCAGGTTATCGAGGTATTCGCGGACTTTTGCCGCTCCTCCCTGCTCATAGGCGCTTACCGCGTCATTCAATGCGGTGGCGCGCAACGCTTCCCAGGAGGAGCCACGCGGACGAAATGCAAGCGTGACCACGATGGCCAGCACCACGAATAGCGCCTGCGCCACCCAAAATGACAGGAAGATCCGAACAAAAAGGCTTTTCACGCTGTGCTCGCTGCGCTCCTACGGGACTCGGGACTTCTCTCGCGGACGGGCAAAAATATATCCTACCCCACGAACCGTCTTGATGTGCTCATCGTTGTCGGTATCGCCGAGCTTCTTGCGAACCTTGCTGACATGCATGTCGATGCTGCGGTCGAACGGCGAGAACTTCCGGCTCAGCACGGCGTTGACCAAACGCTCGCGCGGCACGACCCGGCCCGCCTCGCGCAGCAGAACTTCCAGCAGGTTGAACTCGACGGAAGTCAGGTCGAGCGGCTTCCCGTCGAGACGGACACTGCGCGTCGCCGGATCCAGTTCCACGTCTCCCACCTGAATGACATCTGGAGTTGCCCCGCCAGCGCCGTCCGTCCGGGTGCGCCGCAGAATGGCCCGGATTCGCGCCACCAGTTCGCGCGGATTAAATGGCTTTGGAAGGTAGTCGTCCGCTCCAATCTCCAGTCCGACAATCCGATCCACGTCCTCTCCGCGGGCCGTCAACAGAAGCACCGGCAGCCGCGACGTCGCACGAATCCGCCGCAGCACTTCGAAGCCGTTGATGCCGGGCAGCATCACGTCGAGTACAGCCAGGAGATATTCGCCGGCAGTCGATTTCTTCAGGCCGCTTTCGCCATCGTGAACGCAGTCGACGGTAAAGCCCTCTGCCTGCAGATACTCTCCCACCAGGTTGCAGAGTTCCACATCGTCATCGATGACCAGAATGCGTTCCATTGCCGTCATTTCCATTGTCTACCACAGAGAGAGCGACTCGAAGTAAAGAATTGTCAAACACTTGCAGACGACCGGGGCTGGATCTGCGTTTGACAAAACTTTACTCGGGTTGACTCACTTTTTACGGCCATCTGCGTTGGACTCGTGTTTGTATAGGGGTAAGCAAAGTCCCGAAGTTGGGGAAAAACTGGAGTTTCCAATGAAATCAATTCTCACGCGTCTGTTGATGGCCACCATGGCCGTGTTTTTGGTCACCGCTCTGGCTCAGTCGCAAACATCGGACGACAATGCCGCGCCTCCGCCGCCGGCCTACGGTCATCGTCACTTCGGCATGGGCGCACCCATGATGGAACGATTCGCCAGCAAGCTGGATCTGACCGATGCCCAAAAAGCGCAGATGAAAACCATCATGCAGAAGCAACGTCCTGCGATGAAGCCTCTGCTGCAGCAGTCGCGGGCGATCGACGAGCAGCTTCGTCAGTATGTGGAAGGTACCTACGATGAAGCGAAAGTCCGCACCCTGGCTACGCAGAAAGCCCAGATCGAGGCCGAACTGACGGTGCAGAGGACGCGCGTTCACAACGAACTCTATCAGGTGCTGACGCCCGACCAGCAGACCCAGTTGAAGCAGATGGAGGCTACGCATCAGGCCCGCATGCAACAGCGCATGCAGGAACGCATGAATGCTGCCCCCCCGGCTCCGGATCAGAACTAAGTCCTGACGCCGATTTCCCGCAGTGTTCTCTGCGGAGGGCTCCGGATGATGGAAGCGGCAGAGGTTGGGGCGCCGGCTGGACCTGGCCGGCCCCCGCCGCCAGCTGCGAGAGACGCATCCCCCATGATCGAATCGTATCTTCTTGATGCCGGATGGATGTTCTTTGCGGCCTGGAGCGTAATTGTCGGCGCGGCCGTCGTGGCCGCATTCGGAAAGGACCTGATCCCCGCCCGGGTGCGTGTCAAGTCCGCAACCCAGGGTTCCGCCGCCGATCACCCGCCGAGCCCGGCGGTGCGCTAGGCATACTTCCCCAAAAATTGCACCGCGGCCTGCTAAAATCCCATCTACTGAACTTGCATGTTTCCCAAGCGCTTGCGCCCGCTGCTGCCCTACGTCAAACGCTACCGCTGGGGCTATCTCGCGGGCACTATTTGTGTGCTTCTCACCAACGGCATCTGGATTCTGTTTCCCTGGGTGCTCGGACATGCCGCTGACGATCTTCTCGAAGGTGTAACCCGCCAGAAGTTACTGCAGTTTGCAGGGTTCCTATTGGCCATCGCCGTGGCCAAGGGCGTCTTTCAATTCCTCACGCGCTGGATCGTTATTGGCATCTCGCGCGACATCGAGTTCGACCTCCGCAACGATCTGTTCGAGCATCTCGAAGATCTCTCGTACTCCTACTACCAGCGCCACCGAACCGGCGACATTATGGCGCGTGCGACCAACGACCTGAACGCCGTCCGCATGCTGCTGGGCCCAGCCATCATGTACTCGGCCAATACCATCGTCTACACCGCGGGTGCGTTGGCCTTCATGATCTCCATCAGCCCGAGGCTGACGTTCTACACCTTCCTGCCCTTGCCGGTCGCCAGTATTGTGATCCAGTACTTCGGCCGCAAGATTCATGACCGTTTTGAGAGAATTCAGGCGATGTTCTCCGACATCTCCGCCCGGGCCCAGGAGAACTTCTCCGGAGCGCGACTGGTTCGCGCTTATGTCCAGGAAGAAGCGGAGATCCGGGCTTTTGAGCGCGAGAACAAGGAATACATTCGCCGCAGCCTCAAGCTCGTCCGCCTGATGGGCATGCTCTGGCCCACACTCGAACTGATGCTCGGTTGCGCGGTGGTTCTGGTGCTGTGGCTCGGCGGTCGTGAAGTCCTCGCCGGGCAATCCACGCTCACGCGGGTCACCAGCCTTTCCTCTGCGTTCCCCGGCATCACAACCACACTGAAACTCGATGGCACCATGTCGGTCGGCCAGTTTTTCTCATTCATCACTTACGTGATGCAACTGACCTGGCCTATTATCGCGCTCGGCTACGTGATCAACGTGTTCCAGCGCGGCACGGCATCGCTGGGACGGCTCAACGAGATCATGCTGGAGCAGCCTGAGATCGAGGACGCGCCCGGCGCCAGGAGCCGCGAGATCGAGGGCGAGATCGAGTTCCGCGGCCTCAACTTCGGCTACGATGGGAAGCCTGTGCTGCGCGATGTCAGCCTGCGCATTCCCGCCGGCAGCAGCCTGGCGATCGTCGGTCCGACAGGTTCCGGAAAGACCACGCTCGTCAATCTGATTCCCCGTATCTACGATGCCCAGCCCGGAATGGTCCTGATCGATGGCCGCCCGGTCCGCGAGTATTCGCTGGCTTCTTTGCGTCACGATATCGGATTCGTGCCCCAGGAAACGTTCCTCTTCAGCGACCGCATCCGTGAAAATATCGCCCTAGGGGTCGACTCCGCGACCGACGGCGAAATTCGCAGCGCCGCCGAAGCTGCCAACATTGCGACTGATATCGAGAGCTTTCCCGAAGGCTACGAGACGCTGGTGGGAGAACGCGGGCTTACTCTCTCCGGCGGTCAGAAGCAGCGCACCGCCATTGCCCGCGCTCTGATCCGCAATCCCCGTATTCTGATTCTCGACGACGCCCTCTCCAGCGTTGATACCCAAACCGAAGACAAGATTCTGAATCATCTGCGCGACGTGATGCAGGGCAGGACCACGATTTTCATTTCCCACCGTGTCTCCACCGTGCGCAACGCCGACCGTATCGCGGTGCTCCACGGCGGACGCATCGTCGAACTCGGCACCCACGATGAACTGCTCGCCCGCAACGGCTACTACAGCGACCTCTACAACAAACAGCTTCTCGAAGAAGAACTGGCAGAAGTGTAGATGGCATCATCCCGAATGCCCACGCTTTCATCGGCGGGGCCGAGAGATCTCGTGCGGGACGCAGGCAAAATCTCTCCGCGCTGACGCCGGAAGGGTTACCGGAATCCTTTGCCGCTCGCTGACAACCGGGTGCATCCCCTCCGCTACACTGGTCAAAAGCATGCAGCGCGTCGTCACCGCCGAAATTCTCGACTCCCCGGACTGCCCGGCCCGCGAGGTCGAAAAATCCCTTAGCGATCTATCCCGTATCAATCGCTGGTTCGGAGGGGTGGCCACCACGCGCCGCCTGATCGAGCACGTCGCCGAAACGACCGGCCAAAAAAATTTCTCCCTGCTCGAAGTTGCTGCCGGATTCGGCGAAGTCCCCAAAGTTGCCGCCGAGCAACTCGAGCACGAAGGAATCACACTCCGCGCCACGCTGCTCGATCGCATGCCATCGCATTTGCTGCCCGGCGGGCGCTCTGTTGTCGCCGATGCCCTTGCGCTCCCCTTTCCCGATAGCTCCTTCGACTTAGTCGGCAGCAGCCTCTTTGCCCATCATCTCGACCCGGACGAACTGGTCCACTTCGCCGTTGAGGCCCTGCGAGTGAGCCGCTGCGCCGTGCTGATCAACGACCTGATCCGCCACCCGATACACCTGGCGCTGGTCTATGCCGGCTGGCCGCTCATGCGTAGCCACGTCTCGCGGCTTGACGGGGTCGCCTCGGTCCGCCGTGCCTACAACCCGGAAGAAATGATGCAGATCATTGCAAAGGCAGTTCCGAATCCCCACCGGACAGAAGCCTTCCGGCACTACCTGTTTCGCATGGGCCTGATTCTCTGGAAGTAGCACCCCCTCCGGAAGCTTACCGATTTCGCTCGACAAGGCCTCTCCGAGCCACTAGAATCTCGCCACCACTTGGGGCTTCATTGGGGCTGCGTCCAAGGAAATCTGAGTTCTGCACGTGATCCCCCTCCGGCGAGGATATCCGCGGCCGAGTCTGGCTTCGCGGTCATCAATCAGCCGAATCGCGCGCCGGTCGAGCCTTTTGAGCTTTCCCTCGCTTGCATCCTCTGGGGATAAGTGAAGCCCTTCGAAGAAACGTGAGGAGCAAGTCATGCCAACGCAATCCGCCTCCAGCAACGCAGAGCTTTCCAGCTGCAATCGCCTTCAAACCCCGGTCGATCTGAAATCACCGTCTGCCGCAGCAAGCTCCATCTTCATCTGCGTATTGCTCCTGTTGGCAGCGCTTGGCGTCAGTCCCGCGCGCGCCCAGGGCTACAAAGATCTTTACGACTTTGCGGGCTCGATGGCTCCGTCGTATCCGGCCGTGATCTTCGAGGGGCGCAACAATAATCTCTACGGCGTGACCGCGACCGGCGGCACATCCGGGAACGGTACGATCTTCAGGATCGGTCCCTCCGGCAGCTTCAGCGTGCTCTACAACTTTGACGGCACCCACGGCAGCAAGCCCGTGGGCGGACTGGCGCTTGGGCCGGACGGAGATCTCTACGGCATGGCCGAGGATGGCGGAGCCAATAGTTACGGCAACATTTTCAAAATCTCCATGGCGGGCGCGTTCAGCGTGCTCTACGACTTCAAGGGAACCACTGATGGCGGCTATCCGGTATCGCCGCTGACCCTCGGCTCGGATGGGAACTTCTACGGCACGTCGTACCCGGGCTACGCCTTCAAGGTCACGCCGGCGGGAGCGTTCACCCTGCTGAGCACGATTCCCGGAACCAGCAATGGGGCGCTGGTGCAAGCAAGTAATGGCGCATTTTACGGTGTCACCGAATACGGAGGCACGCACAGCGCCGGGGCCATCTATAAGCTCTTCGGCACTACCGTCACGCTGATCCACAGCTTCGACGGACCGCACGGGTCGTATCCCTTTGCCGGTCTGGCGCTCGGCGCGGACGGAAACCTCTATGGCACAACCACTGCCGGTGGCACATCGAATGCCGGCGTCATCTACCGGATCACCCCGACCGGGACGTATAAAGTGCTGGTGCACTTCGACAATGTAAACACGCTGAACGGTTACCAATCATTCGCGGGTCTGATCTCGGGCGCGGATGGCAATCTCTACGGTGCAACCATCTGGGGAGGGCAATTTGGCAACGGCGTGATCTTCTCCATATCCACGGACGGCGCCTACTCCGTGCTCTACAATTTCGACGCGCCCACCGGAGTTGGAGCTTACATCACCCCCATGCAGCACACGAACGGAAGAATCTATGGCATGACTACACGCGGCGGCGGAGCGGGAAAAGGCGTGATCTACAGTTTCGATGAGGGTCTTGAGCCGTTTGTTCAACTCGTCACCACCAGCGGTCCGGTCGGGCGCTCGATCGGGATTCTGGGGAAGGGATTCTCCCAAGCCACTGGCGTGGAATTCAATGGAACCGCAGCCTCGTTCCACGTCCTATCTGACACTTATATGACTACGACCGTGCCCTCGGGGGAAACCGGATTCGTCACTGTCGAGACGGCCTCCGGACACCTGACCAGCAGCCGGCTCTTCCGCGTGAGTCCGTCGCTGACCGGATTCTCGCCGACCAGCGGCGCCGTCGGCACGACTCTGACGCTGACCGGCAGCGGACTGATCCAGATGATCAATATCACTGTGGGCGGCGTCCCGGTCAGCGTCTATACCGTCAACTCGGACTCACAGGTGACTACCCGCGTGCCGACGGGGGCCAAAACAGGAAAGATCGTAGTCACAACGCCCGGTGGCACCGCGACAAGGAACGATGTCTTCACCGTAACGCAGTGAGGCGCCCCACAAGGGCGGGGAACGTGAATCGCCCGACCCTGATTGTGATTTCTGCGGCGAGGCGGGGTGGAAATATCAGCATCTAGGGGAGGTGCGGGGATTCGGTGCCGCCTGAGGGATTTCAGAGAAGGGAAAGGGCTTTAGCCCGGTCCACTCCTACCGCACCACCAGCACTTCCCGCACGTTATCCCGAGCCAGGAAGAACTTGATCGAAGCGAAGTCGCGGAACAGTGTCTCGATGTGACGGTTATTGAAGACCCGCTGGAGCCGGAAGCCATCGGTGATCGCGGTGTGAATCGCGCCGGTCGGTCCGCGCCGCGTCTCGCGCTTGAGGACGATTCGTTGCATCTCGAGCGTATCTTTGCCGACGATGTGAAAACGGTAGCAGGGAGAATCCGGCCCGGCGTCTTTGGTGTGAAAGAAGGCCAGTAGCATGCCGCCCGGCTTTAACACCGACCACAGCCGGCCCATGACCGGGCGCACGAGGTTCTCATCCAGATAATCGGGCAGGTTCCAGCAGAGGACAAAATCGAAATGCGCCGCCGGATACACGAGGTTATCCGCAAGAAATTTCCGGCTGTCGAGGGTGACGTTTCCCTGCTCATCCCGGATGACCAGCGCCGGGTCGGTGGACGCGACCAGCAGATCTTCGCTGTAGATCTTGTGCGCGCGCTCGGTGAAAAACCGGATGTTTGCCGGAGACGTCGATCCCAGGTCGAGCACACAGATGGGAGTTTCCGTATCCCAGAGGCGCGAAAGCTCGGCCAGCCCGCTCGAACGGCGCGTGAGTTTCTGCGCGGCTTGTTGCATCGCCGCCTCCGAGCCTGCCGATGAGCCGCGAAAAAGCTTCATGAAATTCTGCGTGACGGATGCCATCAATCTAAACTGCCCTGCCGCTTAGAAGGAGTTACTTTCCTGCGGCCCGGTCCGCCTTGCCCTGAATGTCGACCTTACCCTTCAGGTAGGCGCCCTCCTCGATAGAAATGCGCTGCGTGGTGATGTCCCCGGTGACGACCGCCGACTTCTTCAGCTCGACCCGGTCGCTGGCCTGAACGTTGCCCTCCAGCTTGCCCTGCACCACAATCACCTTGGACTCGACCGATGCCTTCACTTGGCCGTTCGGCCCCACGGTCAGGCTGTTGTTTTTCAGCGCGATGCTGCCATCCACCTGCCCATCCACGTAGAGATCTTCGCTGCCCGACAACTCGCCTTTGATTACGACCGATTTGCCAATCTGCGCTAAAGCTCCCGACAATGGTGCACTCATGGAGGATCTCCTTTAAGGAAGCGGGGATACCGCACGACCGGATTACAGGAAGGCAGGTACCGGACGGCCGCGTCGCTTCCCATCGACTATACCCAACCGCGCGAGCAGGCGGCAAGGCCGGGTTACTCGGCTCTCTCCAGAAGCATCTCGACGCATAGATTGCTACACTGACTGAAGCATGGATGACCTTCCAAGGCGTCGGCCAAGCCACAATCCATGGGTCGCGGTTGCCGCTATCCTCAGCTTCCTCCTCGCACCCGCCGCTCGGGCGCAAGACAACAAGCCGCCGGAGATTCCACCCGACGAACTGGTCCGCCAGGCGGTTGCGAATGAAGTCGCCGCCAACAACAACACCGCCATCAAGCACATGTTCCGCTCGCGCAAGCAGACTCCGAAAGGATCGCAGACCCGGCTGTACGTCGAAACCAACGATGCCATGGCCGGGATGCTGATTGCTTCGAACGATCAGCCTTTGACGCAGCAACAGGAGCAGGCCGAAACCAACCATCTGGCATGGCTGGTCGGAAATCCCGACGCTCTCCGCAAGAAACAGGCTCGCGAAAAAGAAGATGCCGACCACACGCTTCGCATCGTGAAGGCGCTGCCCACCGCCTTCCGCTACCAATACGATGGAACCGAAAACGGCACCACTACGATCGGGCGTGAAGGAGATCAGCTTGTCCGCCTGAAATTCTCGCCCAATCCGTCGTACTCTCCGCCCACGCGCGTCGAACAGGTCCTGATCGGCATGCAAGGATATCTTCTGATCGATCCCGAAGAACGGCGCATCGCGCGCATCGACGGGACGCTGTTCAGAGACGTCACTTTCGGCTGGGGCATCTTCGGCCGCCTCGACAAAGGCGGCCACTTCCTCGTCGATCAGGCCGACGTCGGCGATGATGCCTGGGAACTGACTCGGATGAGCCTGAAGATTACCGGGAAGATCCTTCTGTTCAAGAACATCAGCATGGATTCTGACGAAGTCTTTGCCGATTTTCGCCGCGTACCCGACCGCCTTACCTTTGCTCAGGGAGTTGAGTTGCTTGTGGCCGAGCGGGAAAAACTGGCCCGTGAGCGAGCGACGGAAACAAACGCGAGCCGGAAGATGCAGCAGTAGCTGTTACTTCGCCCGCAGCGTCTCTTTCCGTACGGTCAACTTTTCGATCAGATCGGCCTTCACCTCATAGCCAGAACCGGGCCGATCGCGGATCGCGATCATGCCTTGCGGCGAAACTTCCACCTCGGGATCGATGATGTCTTCCTTCCAGTAACGTTTCGATGCCGAAACATCGCCCGGCAAGCTGAAATCGGGCAGAGTCGACAATGCGATATTGTGAGCGCGGCCGATGCCAGTCTCCAGCATCCCGCCGCACCACACCGGAATCTTCTGCGATTGGCAGACATCGTGAACCTTCAATGCCTCGCTGAATCCGCCCACGCGTCCGACCTTGATGTTCACGATGCGGCAGGCGCCAGTTTCGGCGGCGAATGCCGCGCTGCGCGCGCTCACGATCGACTCGTCCAGGCAGATCGCCGTCCGCAGTTCTTTCTGCAGACGCGCGTGATAGTAGATGTCGTCATGCCAAAGCGGCTGCTCGATCATCAGCAGGTTGAATTGATCGAACTTGCGCAGGTGCTCGATCTCGTCGAGCGTGTACGCGGAATTCGCGTCGCAGCTCAAGGTGATATCGGCCCAGCGCGAGCGGATACGCTCCAGCACATTCACGTCCCATCCCGGCTTGACTTTGATCTTGATGCGCCGATATCCGGCCTCCAGTTCAGTCTGAATCTTCTCCAGCAACTGCTCGACTGAATCCTGGATTCCGATCGAGACTCCGCAGGGAATCTCTTCGCGCACTCCGCCCAGCAACTTCCACAACGGCTTCTGCTTCTGCATGGCTTCGGCATCCCAGATCGCGTTTTCCAGCCCCGCCTTAGCCATGCGATGGGAGCGCACCTTCGCGAACAGCGCCGGGCATTCGCGCGCAGATTCGATCTGCCGCCCCAGCAGGATCGGAATCAGGTACTGGGTCAGCGTCGGCCATGCGCTCTCGATCCATTCGCTGCTGTAGAACGGGTCTTCCCCTACCACGCTCTCGCCCCATCCCTCGACGCCTTCGCTGTGAACAGTGATCAGCAGAATCCGGCGGCTGTAGGTTCGGCCAAAACTCGTCTCAAAGAAATGGACCAGCGGCATCTGTATTTCGCGCAGCGTGATGGCTTCGATTTTCATAAGAGTTGCGTTTTAGACAGGAAGCGACACCAGAAGTCTCTTTCGTCCCACTCCGCGCTCCTGATTCCGTTTGAAGGAGTCAGGGCTTCGAGGCATACGACCACTTCTCATCCCATCGCCCCAACAGAAATGTGCCGTCGCCCTTGGCGTTTCGTTCATAGCCAAGAACGGCGCGTCCCGAGGAAAACACACGCAGAAACTGTTCCCGGTTCTTCTCTTGCACCTGCCGGGCTCGGTCACGGCTCTCCGCTGCGGCCTTCCACTCGTAGATCTGGCCCGGAACTTGGATGCTCGATTCAGCCGTGAAGCGCGGATTCTTTCCAGTGCTCAACAGCATCTCGACCCGCTTCGACCGCAGCCACCATTCGGCAATCAGGCGGTCACTCGGCAAGCCGCCCTGCAGCGGCGAGGAAGTAATGCCGTACTGATTGATGTTGTAGCGGCGGACGATCGCTCCCAGTTTCTCAATGTTGAGATAGGCATTCTTAATCTCCAGAGGATCGAACGTCCACTCAATCAGATCAATCCCGCGAGCGATGGCATCTTCGCGCTGCAGAAGCTTCAGACGGCGCCCCAGACCTCCGTTGCGATGATCGGGGCGGACGGCGAGCATGTGGGAGTGGAGATAGCTGTGCCCGGAGCGGATGCCCGGAACCGACAGGGCGAATCCCACCATGTCTTTGCCCTGGAACGCGCCCATCACTTGTCCGCCAACTTTCTGCGCCACGACAAATAAGCGCAGGGGGACGAGTTCCGCGTCAGTGAAATTCCAGACTTCTTTTTGCAAGGCGACGCAGGCGTGCAAGTCCTCCAGGCCCTGGCAATGCCGGAATACGATGGCCCCATCGCTCACGGTTGCTTCTCCTGGGTTTCCTGCTGCTTGGCCTGCTGCCACAGAGATTCGAGTTCGTCGGCCGACGCCTGCTCCACGGTGCGCCCAGTTTCATGCAGGCGCGCTTCCATGGATTGAAAGCGGCCCTTGAACTTGCGATTAGTCCTGCGCAGCGCGGATTCAGAATCGAGCGAGAGATACCGGGCGATGTTGACCAGCACGAAAAAGAGATCGCCGACTTCGTCTTCCAGGCGCTCGCGCAGCGCGTCGGGGATGACCTGTCGTCCGGATCCGGCCACACCCCGCGCTTCCGGACGCGGCCCGGGCGCGGGAAACTGCTTCAACTCTTCCCGCAGTTCGCTCGTTTCCTCACGGAGCTTGTCAAAGAGGCCGTCGATGTTGGGCCAATCGAAGCCAGCATGAGCAGCGCGGGAACTGAGTTTGAGGGCCTCCATCAACGACGGCATAGCTGTCGAAATGCCGTCGAGAATAGAGCGCTTCTTCTCCTCAGAGTCAGCCGATCCTTCTTCGTCCCGCCGCTTCTTACGCTCCTCAACTTTCAGCGCTTCCCAGTTGCGCTTCACGTCAGTAGCCGTTTCCGCTATGACGTCCCCAAAAACATGAGGATGGCGGTCGATCAGCTTGGTTGAGAGCCGGTCGATGACATCGTCGATGGTGAATGTACCCTGCTCTTTCGCCATCTCGGAATAGAAAAGGATTTGCAGCAGCAGGTCGCCCAGTTCTCCGGGGAGTTCGCGCCAATCTCGGTTATCGATGGCTTCGAGCACCTCGTAAGTCTCTTCGAGGGTATAGGGCTTGATGGAATCGAAGGTCTGCTCGCGATCCCAGGGGCAGCCGCCGGGAGCGCGCAACCGCTCCATGATCTGTACTGCTCGTTCGAAGCGCTCTCCGGTCGTGGGCATAAGACACACAAATGTAAATGAGAGCGCCGCAGGGGAGCAATGCGCGAGATCGGCGTCAACCGGGCAATGGGACCGGGGCATCTTAACTGCGATAGCAATCGTTTCTAAGCAGTAGATTTTTCGTCTTCATCAACGAAACAGGAGAAAAAGATGGCAAACGAACTTCAAGGAAAAAAGGTAGCAATCCTGGTTGATCAAGGATTTGAGCAGGTTGAACTGACAAAGCCACGCAAAGCGCTCGACGAGGCTGGAGCCAAAACGGAAGTTGTGTCTCCGGAACAAGGCAAAGTTAAAGGTTGGAACATGAAGGAATGGGGCGAGGAGATTCCGGTCGACGTGCGGCTGGACGAAGCTGAGCCGGCGGCTTACGACGCGCTACTGCTGCCCGGAGGCGTTATGAATCCGGATCATCTGCGCCAGAATCCCGCCGCGGTCGATTTTGTGAAACACTTCTTCGACGACGGCAAGCCGGTCGCAGCCATTTGCCATGGCCCGTGGATGCTCGTAGAAGCCGATGTGGTCGGCGACCGCAAGCTGACTTCATGGCCTTCGCTCAAGACCGATATCCAGAATGCCGGCGGAAATTGGGTTGATCGGGAAGTGGTCAATGAGCACGGCCTGGTCACCAGCCGCAAGCCAGACGACATTCCCGCCTTCATTCGCGAAATGATTGCACTGTTCTCCGAGGCAGGAACATCGTCTGACCGTTTGCGCAAAACGGCTTGACGCCCGACTGCCTTCTCTGGCCACGGTACACCTGACCTGGAGTCGGCTCGGCGCCAGCAGGGTCGGCCCCACAGTTTTCGCTATCGCGTCAGTTCGGGGCCGAACCTGCCAGGTCAGGTCATTTCCCAGGCTTCGTCCGGCGAACCGTAGCCGCGCCGATAGGCCTGGCTGCAAATTTCATACAACTTCAAGTCGGTCGGACTCCATTGACTCGACGCAGGCGGCACACCGCAAGAACAGTACAGAATC
>Ga0335072_10009240_pt1 | contig 14233 bp, 15 predicted proteins | sample Lox_Sample_21_FD_206725 | JGI IMG/M metagenome (GOLD analysis project Ga0335072, IMG submission 206725) | Soil microbial communities from Loxahatchee National Wildlife Refuge, Florida, United States - Lox_Sample_2.1 | ecosystem: Environmental > Terrestrial > Soil > Wetlands | place: USA...
AGGAGGCCCTTGGGCGGGGAGCCTCGTCGGTAGGAACATCGACCACTACGGGAGACGGCGGGATGACGCCCGAGGAGCGCCAGCACTCTTCTGTTCTGGTGTACCAGCTGCTGCCGTCGCGGTACGGCATGAACCCCGACGACCTGCGGCGCGCTGACGCGATCGAGGTCGTGATCGGCCAGGGCGCCAAGCCGGGCGGCGGTGGGATGCTGCTCGGGCACAAGATTTCAGACCGGGTGGCCGAGATGCGGGATCTGCCGGTCGGGATCGATCAGCGAAGCGCGTGCCGGCACCCGGACTGGACCGGGCCCGACGACCTGGAGATCAAGATCGAGGAGCTGCGCGAGATCACCGACTGGCGGATCCCGATCTACGTCAAGGTCGGCGCGTCGCGCACGTACTTCGACGTGGCCCTGGCGGTCAAGGCCGGAGCCGACGCCGTTGTTTTGGATGGCATGCAGGGGGGGACCGCCGCGACGCAGGACGTGTTCATCGAGCATGTCGGGATCCCGATCCTGGCGGCGATCCCGCAGGCGGTCGAGTCGCTGATGGAGCTCGACATGCACCGGAAGGTTCAGCTGATCGTTTCGGGGGGCGTTAGAACCGGGGCCGATGTCGCCAAGGCGCTTGCTCTGGGGGCGGACGCGGTCTCGATCGGGGTGGCGGCACTGATCGCCTTGGGCGACAACGCCCCGGAGCATGATCTTGCGTATCGGGAGCTCGGCTCGGCCGCGGGCTACTACGACGACTACCAGGCGGGGCTCGACCCCGCCGGCATCTCTACGCAGGACCCGGCATTGGCGGCTCGGCTGGATCCGGTCGAGGGGGGCCGCCGGCTGGCGAACTACCTGCGGACGCTGACGTTGGAGGCGCAGACGCTGGCGCGGGCGTGCGGGAAGTCTCACCTGCACAACCTCGAGCCGGAGGACCTGGTGGCGCTGACGATCGAGGCGGCGGCGATGGCGCGGGTGCCGCTGGCGGGGACATCCTGGATCCCGGGGTCGGTGGCGTCTCCTTAAGGGCCGGCCGGGCGGCGGCGCCGGGCGGCGCCGGGCGGGGCCGGCGGGACCGGGCGGGTCAGATCCCCACACTCGGCGATCCCCGGGCGGTGAATGGGGATTCAGACACGTATACGGGTCATCCGGCCGCTCTCGCGCTGCGAGGCGTGTCGAGTGTGGAGTTGTGACCGGGCTGGCACCATGGGCGAGTGGACGTCGACGACCTCTATGGGCTGCCACTCGACCAGTTCGTCCCCGAGCGGACCGCGCTCGCGCGTGAGCTTCGCAAAGCCGGAGAGCGGGACCGCGCCGGCGAGGTCGCGGCGCTGCGGAAGCCGTCGGTGGCGGCCTGGGCCGTCAACCAACTCGTGCGGAGCCGGCGCAGCGCGGTCGGCGAACTGCTCGACGCCGGGGAAGCGCTCAGGGCAGCGCAGGACGATGTGCTCGCCGGACGCGGCGACGCGGGATCGCTACGCGCCGCGGTCGAACACGAGCGGGCCGCGGTCGACGCGCTGACCGACGCGGCCCGCGGGCTGCTCAGCTCCGAGGGGGAGGAACTGAGCGACACGATGATCGAGCGCGTGTCCGACACCCTCCACGCCGCCGCGCTCGACGACGAGGCGCGCGCGCAGGTCGAGCAGGGCCGGCTCGAGCGCGAGCTTCGCCACGTCGGGCTCGGCGGGTTCGGCGCGGTCGGGGCCGGCGGGGCGCCGGCGCCGCGCGCCTCGCGCAAGAAGACCGACAAGGATGAGAAGCAGCAGGCCGGACGACGCGAGCATGAGCGGGAGCGCACGGCACGCGAGCAGGAGCGGGCCCGCACGGCACGCGAGCAGGAGCGGGACCGCACGGCACGCGAGCAGGCGAGGGCCCAGGAGGAGGCCCGCCGCGAGGCCCGCGTCGCCGAGCGCGAGGCCAAGCGCCGCGCCGAACGGGCGGAGCGGGCCGCGAAGCTGGCGCTCGAGCGCCGCGACAAGGCGGCCGAGGCGCTGCGCGAGGCCGAGGCCGATCTGGCGGCGGCCGACGCACAGCTACGGCACGCCGAAGAGGCGGTGCGCGAAGCGGAGACAGCCTCCCGCGACGCCGCGCGATAGATCAGTGCAGCAACGCAATTACAAGCAGCACGATCACGATCACGCCCAGAGCCGCGCCGCCGAATGCGACCGGGCGCTGGCGCCACCAGAACTCGGGGTCGGCTCGATCGCGCGTGTACCGGCCCTCGGGCGGGGTGCCGACCCAATCGTCGTCGTCGTACCCGCTCATCCCGCCAGCTTAGTGGTCTCTTTCGTAGGTACGAAAGCGGCCAATTAGGTGACGCCGTGAGGGTCCGGTGCTGATCGTCCGGTATGGAATCGGCGCCGTGATGGTGATCGGGGGGCTCGTGTTGCTGGTCATTTCGCCCGCGGGGCTCGGCGTGGACGGCTTCGCGATGGCGGTCGGCGGCGGGCTGTCGGTGCTGCTGATCAACTTCCTGTTCCGGCTCGGCGTGAGCGGCGACCGCGAGCGCGAGGAGGAAGAGCGCGCCCGGGATTACTTCGACGAGCACGGGGTGTGGCCGGACGAGGACGACCCTCCCCGGTAACGTGGCCGGCATGGACTATCGAACGCTTGGACGCACAGGAGTCAAGGTCTCACCGCTGTGCCTCGGCGGGATGATGTTCGGCGGCTGGGGCAATCCCGACCACGACGAGTGCATCAAGATCATCCACCGCGCGCTCGACGCGGGGATCAACTTCATCGACACGGCCGACGTGTACGCGCGCGGCGAGTCCGAGGAGATCATCGGCAGGGCGCTTGCCGGAGGCAAGCGCGACAACGTCGTGCTCGCCACCAAGGTCCACGGGACGATGGGGGACGACCCCAACGAGTTCGGCAACACGCGCCGTTGGATCATCCGCGAGGTCGAGAACTCGCTCAGACGGCTGCAGACCGACTGGATCGACCTGTACCAGATCCACCGCCCCGAGGACGACACCGACATCGACGAGACGCTCGGGGCGCTGACCGACCTGGTGCGGGCCGGGAAAGTGCGTTACATCGGTTCCTCGACGTTCCCGGCAAGCCAGATCGTCGAAGCCCAATGGGTCGCCGAGCGGCGCGGTCGCGAGCGGTTCGTGTGCGAGCAGCCGCCGTACTCGATCCTCGTCCGCGGGGTCGAGAACGACGTCCTCCCGACGTGTCGACGGCACGGGATCGCGGTGATCCCGTGGAGCCCGCTCGCCGGCGGGTGGCTGACCGGGCGCTATCGGAAAGACGCCGAGCTGCCCGCGTCACACCGCGCCGAGCGGATCCCGGCTCGCTTCGACATGTCGATGCCGGCGAACCAGCTCAAGCTCGAGGCCGCCGACGGCCTGGCCGGGGTCGCCGAGCAGGCCGGGATGACGCTGATCGAGATGGCGCTGGCGTTCGTCATGAACCATCCGGCGGTGGCGGCGCCGATCATCGGGCCGCGGACGATGGAGCAGCTCGAGTCGCAGCTGCCGGCCGCCGAGGTCATGCTCAGCGGCGAGGTGCTCGACCGGATCGACGAGCTGGTTCCCCCCGGCATGACGCTGAATCCGGCCGACGGCGGCTGGCAGAACCCGGCGCTGGCGCCGGGGGCGCGGCGCCGATAGAGTCGCCAGGCGCACACTCGTTCGAAAACTGGACGTTTGGGTGCAAACGTGATGTCCGAGCGGACGTTCATCCTGTGTGTACTGCTTTACGGAGGGCTGAGCGGTGTTGGACGCGAACGGGAGTGCGGTAACCACAGGCAGATACGTCACGGAGCTCTTGTACGAGCTGCTCGACGCGCACATCGACACGATGCGCATGGCGCGCGAGCTTGACGACGATCCGGCTTGGGCCGCGCACCTCGACTACCTGCGGGACCTGCAGCGAGTCGGACGCGAGGCGCTGGCGCACGGGTCGCGCGCGAGCGCCTAGGGCAAACGAAGAGAGACGCCTAGGGGGCCGCGGGAACCACCGCGCACGGGCCGTTGTCGCCAGACAGCGAGTCCGTGTCGAAGCCGGTCTCCGCCAGGCGTTCGACGGCGGGCATCTTCGCGAGGAATTCGTCGGCCGGCTCGAGGAAGTTAATCCGAGCGGTGCGGTAGTGCATCGGCACGACCCACCTCGGCGCGAGGCGGTGCGTGATCGCCGCGGCTTGCTCGGCCCCGATGGTCAGACCGCCGCCCACCGGCAGGAACAGCAGATCGACCTGACCGATCGCGTCGGACTGCTCGTCTCGGAGCGTCCGTTGCCCGAAGTCGCCGAAGTGGGCGACGCGGAGTCCGTCGAGCTTGAACACGAAGATCAGGTTGTGGCCGCGCTCGGTGCCGGCGGCCTCGTCGTGCTCGGACGAGATCGCGACGACCTCGCCGACGGGCGACTCGTGCCGCCCCGCGCTCGCGCGGAGAACCGTCGGGTTCCCGCCAACGACCTCGACGCCGTTGTGATCGCCGTGCTCGTGCGTGACGAGCAGCAGGTCGGCCTCGACGCCCTCGATCGGCGGGTAGTCGAACTGCATGCCGTTGGCCGCCATCCCGGAGAGGTCGCCGAAGGGGTCGATGAAAACCGTGCCGTCCTGTCCGCTCAGGCGGAACGCGGCCTGGCCATACCAATCAACGCGCATAACTCTCCTGTCGTGCCGTGTCCGCTGCCGTTCGGTTGCGCCCGCGGTGCGAGCGCCGCCCGTAGCTTACGCGGCGACATCCGAGGCGCGTCGCGCTCCGGGGGTTATGCCTCTGAGGTGCGGGTTCTAATGGAAGAACAGGGCTTCGGTCGCGACGATCGCCAGGGTCACGATCACGCAAAGCGCGATCGTGACGACGATCCGGTGCGCTTCGCCGTTCTCGCCCGAGAGGATCTGCATCAGGCCCGGCCGGTCAGGATGGGTCTCCATCAGCGTGCCGGTGGTCTTTCCACATGTTGGGCAACGTTCGAGCATTGCTCCCTCCTTAAAGGGAAGCATCAGTAGCGGGTTCGAGGTGACGGTACCCGGTGGCGGCCGCACAAACGCTAGCCAGTGCGTTAAGAAGCGCTATGTGTGCCGACTGTCACGAGGGGACCCGTTGTGCAGGTAATCGACCGCGAGCGCTGATACTTGACCGGACCGCCTAGCCGCTAGGGTTCCGCCGATGCCGGATCGCGCAGCCATCGTCACCGGGGCCTCCAGGGGGATCGGACTGGCCCTCGCCGAGACGCTCGGGGAGGAGGGCTATGGCCTGACGATCACCGCGCGCAAGCCGGACACGCTCGAGCGCGCGGCGGAACAGCTACGCGAGCGGGGCTTCGAGGTCGAGCACGTGGCCGCGAACCTGGCCGACGACGAGGCGATCCGCGAGGTGGTCAGCCGCCACCGCGAGCGCTTCGGCCGCCTCGACGTGCTGATCAACAACGCGGGGGTCGGGGTGGGTGCGACGGCGACCGAGCACCAGACCAAGTTCGTCGACCTCCAGCTCGACGTGAACCTGCGCGCGATCGTGCTGTTCTACCGCGAGTGCGGGGAGCTGTTGCGGGCCGCCGGCGCCGAGCATCGCAACGCGCTCGTGGTCAACATGGCGTCGATCGCGGGCAAGTCGCCCCAGGCGTGGCTATCGGTCTACTCCGCGACCAAGGCCGCGGTCGCCGCCTACTCGGTATCGATGAACAAGGAGCTGGCCAAGCACGGCGTCAAGTCGGTCGCGTTCGCGCCGGGGTTCGTCGACACCGACATGACCGACTACGTCAAGGACAAGGTGCCGGCCGACGAGATGCTCCGCCCGAGCGACATCGCCGAGGGGCTGAAGTTCGTGCTGCGCGTCTCGCCGATGTGCCTGATCCCGGAGATCGTGTTCCAGCGTCCCGGCGAGATCGTGTAGGCGACCTGCCGGCGCCATGCGCGCCCGGGGCGGGGTATCGTGCCCGATTGAATGACCGCTGATCTGTCCGGCCGGCGCGTTCTGATCACGGGCGCCGCCCGCGGGATCGGCGCCGCCACTGCGCGGCGGCTGCACCAGCGCGGCGCGCGGGTCGTGCTGGCCGGGATCGAGCCCGACGTGCTCGCGCGGACCGCGGCGCAGTGCGGCGATGCGCTCGCCGTCGTGTGCGACGTGCGCGACCGCGAGCAGGTCGAAGCCGCCGTCGAGGCGGCCGCCGAGCACCTCCGCGGGCTCGACGTCGTGATCGCCAACGCCGGGGTGGCCGCACAGCTCCCGCTGGTCGGCGGCGATCCCGAGGTGTTCGAGCGCACGATCGAGGTGAACCTGCTCGGGGTCTACTACACGCTGCGCGCGGCCGGCGAGCACATCGCCCACGAACGTGGCTATGCGCTGGCGATCGCGTCGCTGGCGGCGGCGGTCCACGTACCGCTGCTCGGCGCCTATTCGGCGTCGAAGGCCGGGGTCGAAGCGCTCGCCGACACGCTGCGGATCGAGCTCGCGCCGAGTCGAGCCCGGGTCGGCGTGGCGTACTTCGCCGAGCTGGACACCGACATGGTTCGCCAGGGGTTCGGCACGGCGGCGGCCAAGCGTGGTGCCGAGATCCGCCGGCCGATGACGCGGGTGAGCCCGCTCGAGCTCGGCATCGATGCGATCGAGCGCGGCGTCGCCAGGCGCTCGCGGCGCGTGGTCGCGCCGCGCTGGGTGGCCGCGGCGCTGCCGATGCGGATGCTGGTGCAGCGCGCCGTCGATCTGGCGACGGGATCGTCGGTGCAGGAGCTGCTCGAGATCGCGCGCGGCGAGAACGCGCCGCTCACGACGGCCCAGCAGGACACGTACACGCGCGCTCCGAACGCCCGCTCCTAACTAACTCTTACGCGCCTCCTACCGAGGTCCGACGCCGGGCGAGGAACGTCCGCGGTCGACCAACAGAAAGGAGGTGAGCAGATGCGAAGGCTCAAGCCGCTGCTGGTGACGGTCGCCGCCACGGCGGCGATCGCGGGCGGCGGAGCGGCGATCGCGAACGCGGCCACGTCGACCAGTTCGACCACCGGCAGCGCCGCCGCGACCAGCACGGTGCCGGCGCGGACCGCCCCCACGGCGCCCACGCCTGGCAGCCACGCGCCACCGGCCCGGTCCGGCGGCAGCGGCTCCTCTCACAACTGTCCCAACATGTGAGTCGCGGCAGCTGAACGCTGCGCATACCGCGACGGCGCCCACACGGTACGACCCGGCCGGGCCATCCGGTCGGGTCGGCCGCCGATTCCCGTCGCCCGCCGATTCCCGTCGCCCGCCGATTCCCGTCGCCCGCCGATTCCCGTCGCCCGTCGCTCCAGAATCCGGTGTGCGTACAGTGGGACTATGGGCTCGATCAGCAACGGACGGCGGGCGAGCAGCTTCGCCCTGCGCCGTCCGGACCCTCGAGGCGAGAACTACAAGTGGATCGCGCTGTCGAACTGCACGCTCGGGGTGCTGCTGGCCACGCTCGACGCGTCGATCACGCTGATCGCAATGCCGGACATCTTCCGCGGCATCCACCTCGACCCGCTCGTCCCGTCCAACAGCTTCTACCTGCTGTGGATGATCTTCGGGTTTCTGATCGTGACGAGCGTGCTGATCGTCAGCCTCGGTCGGCTCGGGGACATGTACGGACGCGTGCGGATCTACAACCTCGGGTTCGTGATCTACACGGCGGCGTCGCTGGTGCTCACCATCGACTGGCTCAATGGACAGGCCGGCGCCACGTACCTGATCGGGTTCCGGATCGTGCAGGGCGTCGGAGCGGCGTGCCTGCTGGCCAACTCAGCGGCGATCATCACCGACGCGTTCCCGGCCAACCAGCGGGGAATGGCGCTGGGGATCAACAACATCGTCGGCGTCAGCGGCATGTTCGTCGGCCTGGTACTAGGCGGCATCCTCGCGCCGATCGACTGGCGGCTCGTGTTCCTGATCTCGGTCCCCGTGGGTCTGTTCGGGACCGTGTGGGCCTACCTCAAGCTTCAGGAGATCTCGACGCCCAAGCGCGCCAAGATCGACTGGGGCGGCAACATCACGTTCGCCGTCGGGCTGATCCTGATCATGATCGCGATCACCTACGGCATCCGCCCCTACGGGGACTCGACGACGGGGTGGGGAAGCCCCCGCGTGCTGACCCTGCTCGGGTTGGGCGTCCTGTTCCTGGTCGCGTTCGTGATGATCGAGCGGCGGGTGACCGATCCGATGTTCCGGCTGCCGCTGTTCAAGATTCGCGCGTTCACGTTCGGGACGCTGTCGACGTTTCTTTCTGCGGTGGCGCGCGGCGGCCTGATGTTCATGCTGATCATCTGGCTGCAGGGCATCTGGCTGCCGCTGCACGGCTATAACTTCACGGACACGCCGCTGTACGCCGGGATCTACATGCTGCCGCTCACGGCCGGCATGCTGCTCGCGGGCCCGACGTCGGGTTATCTGTCCGACCGGTTCGGCGCCCGAGGGTTCGCGACCGGGGGGATGATCGGCGCCGCGATCAGCTTCTTCCTGTTGACGCTGCTCCCGACCGACTTCGCGTATCCGGTGTTCGCGCTGTTCCTGTTCATGAACGGCGTGTCGATGGGGATGTTCGCCTCGCCCAACCGCGCCGGCGTGATGAACAGCCTGCCCCCGGGCGACCGTGGGGCCGGCGGCGGGATGAACCAGACGTTCCAGAACTCCGCGCAGGTGCTGTCGGTCGGGATCTTCTTCACGCTGATGATCATCGGGCTGTCGGCGACGCTGCCGCACACGATGGCGAGCGGGCTCGAGGCCCATGGCGTCTCGGTCCACGACGCCGAGCATGCGGCGAATCTGCCGCCGGTCTCGATCCTGTTCGCGGCGTTCCTCGGGTACAACCCGATCCAGCATCTGCTCGGCTCGTCCGTCGTCAGCCAGTTGCCGGCGCACACGCAGGCCGTGATCACCGGACGCTCGTTCTTCCCGCAGCTGATCTCGGAGCCGTTCCGGAACGGACTGCACGAGGCGTTCGCGTTCGCGATCGTCGCCTGCCTGGTCGCCGCGGTCGCGTCGTGGTCGCGCGGGCAGCGCTATGTCGACGGCGACGTGCCCGCGGGGTCCGCGGCCGCGGGCAACGGCGCGGGCCACGTCCCACCGCGGGTCCCGGCTCCGGCTTCCGCGCGCGGGGGAGCGAGGAGCTCGGGCTAGACCGGCTGGCCGGCCAGCCATTAGGATCCGGGCGGCGTGACATCGACACGCGATGATCTGGATCAGGTTCGAGTCGGCGAGCTCGAGCTGTGGCACGCCGGGCCGCCCCACGAGGTCTTCCGGCGGCTGCGCGGAGAGTGCCCGGTCCACTGGACCGACGGGATCAGCGGGTTTCCCGGCGAAGCCGGGTTCTGGTCGGTGACGCGCCCCGAAGACATCCACACGGTCAGCCGCGACTGGCGCACGTACTCCTCGGAGCTCGGCGGGATCACGTCGACCGGGGTGTTCCCGCTCAAGCTGATCCGTTCGATGTTCATCGGGATGGATCCGCCCCGGCACGACCGCCTCAAGATGCTGTTCCAGGCCGGGTTCACGCCGAAGCGGATCGCGGCCCATGAACCCGCGATCAGGGCGATCGTGGCGGGCGTGCTGGACCGCCTCGACGGGCGCTCGGAGTGTGACCTGGTGTCCGAGGTCGCGCAGCCTGTCGTGTCGCGCGTGATCGGGAGCTTCATGGGGATCCCGCCGGAGGACGATGCGATCTGGGCCAGGCTGATGAACTCGACGCTCGCGGTCGCCGATCCCGACGTGAACCCGCACGGGGTCGACTCGCTGCTCGACGAGAACATCCCCGAGATCTTCGCGCGGTGCCGGCGGCTGATCGACGAGCGTCGCGAGCGGCCGACCGACGATCTGACCAGCGTGCTCGTCCACGCCGAGATCGAGGGCGAGAAGCTCGACGAGCAGGAGATCGTCATGGGGTTCTTCCTGCTGATGGCCGCGGGGAATGACAGCACGAAGGCGACGTTCTGCAGCGGGATGCGCGCAGTCCTCGACCACCCCGATCAGCGGCGGCTGTTGCTGGAAGATCCGGCGCTGATCCCGAGCGCCGTCGAGGAGTCGTTGCGCATGTTTCCGGCGTTCGCGCACTTCCGGCGCACGGCGACGTGCGACACCGAGCTCGGGGGCCAGACGATCCGCGAAGGCGAGAAGGTCGTCATGTGGTACGTGTCCTCGGGTCGCGACGAATCGCGCTACGCGGACGCCGACCGCTTCGACGCATGCCGCAATCCCGAGCATCAGGCGTTCGGCGCGGGCGGCCGGCACTTCTGCCTGGGCACCGCGCTGGCGCGGCTCGAGCTGCGGGTTCTGTTCGAGGAGACGCTCGCGCGCTACCCGAGCATGGAGCTCGCCGGCGAGCCGACGTGGGTGGCGTCGACGTTCGTGAACCAGCTGAAGTCGCTGCCGGTCAGGCTCGCCGGCGCCTAGTCAGCGGGCGGGCAGGAGGCCCATCTTGTGGGCGATGCCGGCCGCGTCGACGCGCCGCTTGGCGCCGAGCTTGCGCAGGATGTTCGACACGTGCACGCCGGCGGTGCTGGCGCTGATGTACAGGGCGGCGGCGATCTCCCGGTTGGTGTGACCCTCCGCGAGGAGCTCGAGCACGGCAAGCTCGCGTGGGGTCAGAAGCGGAGCCTCGAGCGATTCGCGGCTCGTGGCGGAGCCGGCGGGCGAGTCGATCGCGTCGACCACGATCTCGATCGTCGTGTCGAGGCCGCGGGCGCGGCCGTCCGCCCACGCCGCTCCGAACACCGAAACGTTCAGCTTGCGCACGAGCTGGTCCACGACCGTGTCGCGGTCGGGCGACTCGGCCGGCGGGATCGGCGTCCCCAATCGCTCGCGGATCGCCTCGGCGGCGGCCAGGACCTCGATCGCGCGGCGGGGATCGTTGCGGGCCAGGACCGAGCCGGCGATCTCCTCGAGCACGCTCGCGACCCGCCAACGGTCGCCGAGGCGCCGGTGGATGAGCAACGCCTCGCACAGCATCGGAGCGATCTCGCTCGGCGGCCGCCGCGCATGGCGCGCCGCGATCGAGAGCTCGTGCAGCGACCACGCGATGCCCTCCTGGAAGCCGAGCTCCCGCGCGACCGACAGCGCCCTCTCGAGCCGCTGCTGTCCGATCGAGAGCGCACCGCGATAGAGCGCGCACGCGCCCAGATTGACCAGCGCGGTGGCGGTGGCCTGCATGTTCCCGGTCCGCTGGAACTCCGCAAGCGCGGCGTTGCCGGCCTCCTCGGCCGTCTCGCTGTCGCCGCGCAGCCAGGCGACGAACCCGAGGTAATCCTGCGAGGCGGCGACGCCGTCCGCGTCCCCGAGCTGCCTCCAGATCGACAGGCTCCGCTCGTGCAGTTCGCGGGCCTCGTCGTAGCGGCCCTGCTCGCGGGCGATCGATCCGAGCCGCTGCAGCGCCGCCGCGGCGGCGCGCTGGTCGCCGAGTTCGTGGACGAGATCGAGCGCGCCGTTCAGGTACTCGCTCGCCACCTCGTAGTCGCACTGGAGGAACGCGACCTCGCCGACGTTGACCTGGATGTCCGCGCGCCGCGCGGGTGAGATCTCCGCCGCCCGCGCGAGAATCTGCTCGAACCACATGCGCGCCTCGCGGTAGAAGCCGCGGCGGTACCAGAACGGCCACAGCATCGAGGCCATCTGCGCTCCCGTCTCGATCGACTCGTCGAACAGCCACTGGAGCGCCTCGGTCAGGTTGTCGTGCTCGACGGCGAGGCGCTCGAGCCACAGGAGCTCCTCGCCCCCGGCAAACCCGGCGTGCGCTTCGGCGGCCATCGCCGAGTAGAACTCGGCGTGCCGCCAGCGGACGGTGGGGGCCTCCGAGGTGTCCCACAGCTTGGCGGCCGCGTACTGGCGCACGGTCGACAGCAACCGGTAGCGCGGATCCTCGGGGTCGTCGACGACCTGGACGAGCGAGCGGTCGATCAGCACCGCGAGCCGATCGAGTACCTCGGCCGCGTCGAGCTGGTAGCCGCCGCAGACGTACTCGGCTGCCGTGAGCGAGAACGTCCCGCGGAAAGCGCCGAGACGACGGAACAACCGCTGCTCGGCGGGCTCGAGCATGCGATGGCTCCACTCGAGCGTCGCGTCGAGGGTGCGATGGCGCTCCGGTGCCGTCCGGCTGGTGTGGCGCAGGACGCTGGCGTCGCGCTCCAGCCGGTCGGCGATCTGACCCAGCGACAGCACGGGCACGCGCGCCGCAGCGAGCTCGATCGGGAGCGGCAACCCGTCGAGCCAGCGGCAGATCCGGCGGATTGTGTCGCGGGCTCCGGGGACGTCGGGATCGAACCGGCTCGATGCCTCGGCGGCGCGTTCGATGAACAGCGACACCGCGCCATCGTCGGGGTCGTCGCGCTTTCGCTCGATGGCCTCGCCCTCGTGGGCGTCCTCGTCGGCCGCGTCGGCTTCGGTGATGGCAAGGCCGCCGACGCGCCACACCTGTTCGCCGGGGATGCCCAGTGGCTGGCGGCTCGTAGCGATCACCCGCAGCGATTGAGAGCGCGCGAGCAGGGCCACGATCAGGTCCGCGCATCCGTCGACCACCTGCTCGCAGTTGTCGAGCGTGAGAAGCGTCGACTCCGGGAAGCGATGCGCGAGCGCGGCGGGCGCGGGATCGTTGGTCAGATCCTGCTTGAGCACCGTCGCGGCGACGACCTGCGGGACCAGGTCGGAATCGAGCGTCGCGGACAGGTCGACCCACCAGGCGCCGCCGACGAAGTCCGGTCGCATCGCATCGGCAAGCGCGATCGCGAGCCGTGTCTTTCCCGCGCCGCCGGGACCGCACAGCGTCAGGACGCGGCCGCGCCAAACCAGCGACCGCAGTTCGGCCAGTGCGGCGTCTCGGCCGACGAGCCTGGTGAGCTGGACCGGCAAATTGCCAAGCGCCACGTCATGCAAGCGCTGCTCACTCGTCTGGGTTGCGGTCTCCTCGATCAGTCGGGCACCTTGCCGTCGTGGCTCTGCTGCCGCACGCTCGACTCCCCATGGCGCGTGCTCTGCGGAAATTCTAAAGACCGGTGCGGCCGGTCTAAAGCTGGATACCAACATCTAAACGTCTTCATAAGCGCGTCGGCCAAAGACGGGGCAAGCGCCCGATGTGCGCCCACCGATTTAGCCGCAGGATCTTCGTCGACGGCAAATCCCCCGCCGGAGCCCGTCAGACCAAGTTCCCAGATCGGAGGTTCGCTATGAAGTCTCGTTTTCTCTCCCCGTCGTTCGTGCTCGCGCTGGTCGCCCTGTTCGTCGCGCTCGGCGGCGGCGCCGCGTTCGCCGCGTCGCAGATCGCGGCCAACTCCCAGAGGCTCGGCGGGCAGCCGCCCAGCTACTACCTCGCCGCCAAGCACTTCGTCAGCTCGGGTGGCGACAAGTTCCTGCGCGTCGGGCAGACCAAGGTCCTCGGCCGCGCCGGCCACTACACGTTCAGCTCGACGTGTTCTGACCCGAGCGGCGTGGCAGGCGCGCAGCAGGTCACGTTCGACGTGACTGCCAACACGACCGCTGACCTTGACGGCAACGGCCCGATGCCGGCCGGCACGAAGATCAACATCCACACCGACAGCGATGCGATGAACTCGACCACGGACAATCCGCTGAACGCGGGCGACTTCACCCAGGTCGGGAGTGCCAGCAGCTCGACGGAGATCGCCGCCGACGGTCAGGAAGTGGACGTGTTCTACAACGACGGCGTCAACTGGCCCTCGGGCAACGGCAGCGCCGCGCACGACTGCTTCGCCGGCTACACCGGATTCCTCGGCTAACCCGCAACAGACCCACCCCCCAGGAGGGGCCTTCCGTTCCCCCTCGCCGGAAGGCCCCTCCACCTTTTTCTCAAGCCCGATCCCCCGCCCGTTGAACCGGAGAAGCTCGATGCGCACTCGCTTTTACCTCCTGCTCGCGTCCCTGGCGCTGCCGCTGGCGCTGCCGCTGCCGCTCGTCGCGAGTGCCGGCGCGGCGCAGGCGGCGACGATCCCGCCAGGCCTATTGGTCGCCAACGAGGGCACGAACACGCTCACGTCGTACCCCCTGCCGACGGCCGGCGACGCGCCGCCGGCCGGGACGGTGTCCAGCGACGGATCGAACAGCCTCAACGAGCCGGGCGGGATCGCGCTCGACGCCGCCGGCGACGCGTGGGTGGCGGACACCGGGGCCGACACCGTCGTCGAATACACCAGGGCCGAACTCGCCGCCGCGGGAAATCCGACGCCACAGGTCACGCTCACCGCTGACGCACAGGGCAGTCTCGACAGCCCGTCGGGGGCCGCGTTCGACGCCGCCGGAGACCTGTGGGTAACGAGCTCGGGTTCGCACTCGATCGTCGAG
>Ga0335072_10009242_pt1 | contig 14231 bp, 8 predicted proteins | sample Lox_Sample_21_FD_206725 | JGI IMG/M metagenome (GOLD analysis project Ga0335072, IMG submission 206725) | Soil microbial communities from Loxahatchee National Wildlife Refuge, Florida, United States - Lox_Sample_2.1 | ecosystem: Environmental > Terrestrial > Soil > Wetlands | place: USA: Florida...
TAGGCTGCTGAATACGAACCTTGGATACGAACCGAACCATCTCGCGTCGGTGAATCTCGTGCTGAAAGAGGGATCCCACGATCGATGGGCAGATCGCGTTGCTTATTTCGATCAGGTTCGCGAGGCCATTGCCAGCGACTCGGAAGTAATTTCCGCTGCCATCGGCCACTTGCCGCCATCCATCATCGACTCAACTCCCGTCGCGGTTCCGGGACTGAAGGGCAGCGAGGGGCATGTTGTCGCGCAACAGGTGAGCTCGGAGTACTTCTCAACGCTCGGGATTCCCTTGCTGGCAGGGCGCGTGTGGGCACCGTCGGAAGTATCGCACGCGGCGCGCCTGGCGCTCATCAATGAATCCATGCGCCATCGTTACTGGCCCGCCGCAAATCCGATTGGGCAGACGGTGGTTCTGAACAACGGGGTGGCCAATGGAAACGTGTGGAGGCTGGTTGCTCCCGGTGACGATCAACATTTTCAAATCATTGGCGTCGTGGGAGACACTCCGAACCGGGGCCTCGGCGACGCCGTTTATCCCGCTGTCTATATTCCGTACTCCATGGCGCCGTTCGATGGATTCGACGTGGCGATTCGTGCGCGAAGCAATCCCGCTGGTCTGTTGCACGGTATCAAGGAAGCCGTTCATCGCGTCGATGCAGGGCAGGCGGTAGGAGACCTCCTTACCGCAAATGATTTTCTGGAAGGCGACATTGGACGAGAATGGCTCGCGGCGCGGCTCTTTGCCGGCTTTGCACTTCTTGGTTTGGCTTTCGCGATCACCGGTCTCTACAGCGTTCAGTCTTATCTCGTGGCGCAGCGGAGACGCGAATTGGGGTTGCGCATTGCTCTGGGAGCGCAGCGATCGCACATCGTCGAGGCAATCACCCGGGGTGCGACCTTTTCAGTCTTGAACGGGATCTGCATGGGGGTGGTGGTCACGTTGGCGCTCAGCCGCGTCTTTGCCTATTGGACCAACGGCGATGCGCGCGATCCGCTGATGCTGCTGGGGATCGCCGGAATTCTATTCCTGTCGGCTGGAATTGCCTCGCTCGGCCCGGTGCTCCGCGCTACGTCCATCGATCCGATGGCGGCGCTGCGCTCGGAGTGAAGACGGCTCATCAGAAGGGACGAATGAAATGAAATGGTGGCAGTTGAAAAAGCGCGATGCGGACCTGGAGCGTGAACTGTGCTCCGATCTCGAACTGGAAGCGGAGGAGCAGCGCGACGCCGGCTTGTCGAACGAAGATGCCCGCCGGGCCGCGCGACGGGCGCTCGGCAACGCCACGCTTATCCGCGAGCAGGCGCATGAAGCCTGGGGGTGGGCGGGGTTTGAGCACATCGCGCAGGATCTTCGCTACGCACTACGCCAGCTGACCCGGTCGCCGGGATTTGCCGTGGCCTCGATCTTCACGCTCGCGCTCGGCGTAGGCGCGTCCACCTCCATCTTCTCGGTGGCGGATGCGGTCTTGCTTCGGCCACTGCCGTATCCGCATCCGGAGCAGCTGGTTCGCGTGTGGGAACAGATGCCCAACGGACACCGGCCCAACCTGGCCGAATCGAATTACGAAGATTTTGTCGCGCAGAACCATACATTTTCGTATCTTGCAGCCTACGGCTTCGCGTTGATGTCGCTGTCGGGCGGCAGCGAGCCAGCACGGGTGAACGTCGCGGCCGTGTCCAGCGAGTTTTTCCCCGCCTTTGGCGTGCAGCCGATCCGCGGGCGTCTTTTTGCGGCAGACGAACAGCGTCCGCACGGCTCGACGGCCATGATCGTCAGCTACGGCTACTGGCAGCGGTATCTCGGCAGCGCCTCCGATCTCTCCAGGTTTCACCTGGATCTTGAAGGAGGTTCCTACCAGGTGGTTGGGGTGATGCCGCCTCGATTCGATTACCCCGCGGGTGTGGCGGCATGGATTCCGCGGGAACTTGACCCGCCCGGACCCAGCCGCACCGGCCACAACTGGCAGGTCATCGGCCGGGTGCGCGACGGTGTGACGGTGGCGCAGGCACGCGCCGATCTGAGCGCGATTGCGCATCGCATCCGCCACCAGTACGGCAGCGAGGTCGACCTGAATGATGCGGCCGTGCTTTCTCTTTCCGACACCATCGTGGGCGATGTGCGGACGGCCCTGCTTGCCCTTGTCGGCGCGGTGGGACTTCTTCTCGTGGTTGCGTGCGCCAACGTCGCCGGTTTGCTGATGGCCAGGACAGTTGCCCGTCGCAAGGAACTGGCTGTCCGCGCTGCGCTCGGCGCCGGGCGCTCGCGCCTGGTGCAGCAGTTCCTGGCCGAGTCGTTTGCGTTCTCGCTCTTTGCTGGAGTCCTGGGCGTGTTGATGGCGGTGGCCGGCGTCCGGATCCTGCCCGCGATTCTTCCAGCCGATTTGCCGCGCCAGCAGGGAATCACAGTCAACCTGACGGTTCTTCTGTTCGCGCTGGGAGCTACGGCGCTCATTGCCCTTGCGCTCGGCCTGTTTGCCGCCTGGCGCGCCGGCGGAACCGACCTTCGCGAAGCCATGAGCACCGCGTCGCAGAGCCACACGGGTGCGGGCGGCGTGCAACGGCTGCGCAGTGTGCTGGTGGTTGGCGAGATTGCGACGACGCTGGTGATCCTGATCGGTGCGGGATTGCTGGGGCGCAGCTTTTTGCGGCTCATCTCCACCAATCCCGGCTTTCGCTCGGAAAGCCTGATCACCATGGAATTCTCGCCCCCGGTCGATACTCACGGCCTGAACCAGGCAGAGATCGCCCAGCAGGTTCACCTTCTCGATGGCATCGCCGCCCGTCTCCGCTTAATTCCGGGTGTCGAGAGCCTTGGTGTTGCCGGAGCCGTTCCGGTCGCGCAGGGCGACAACCTGCCTGACGGCACCTTCCTCATTCTGCACGGGCACAATCCGCCTGCGGATTTTGACGCCTTTGGACGCATGGCGCTCAACGTCTCGCAGACGGGCCATGCCCTTTATGCCGTTGCCAGCGAGGACTATTTCACCACCCTGGGAATTCCGCTGCTGCGCGGCCGCCTGTTTGCCGCGCAGGATGGCCTTGACGCTCCGAATGTCGCCCTGATCAGCGAGGCGCTTGCCGAGCGCAGCTGGCCCAATCAGAACCCCATCGGCGAGACGATCGAATTCGGCAACATGGACGGCAACCTCAAGCCGCTGACCATCGTCGGCGTTGTCGGCGATGTGCGGGCTCGCGGGCTCGATGCGCCGCCCGACTCAGTCATCTACGTTGATTACCGCCAGCGCGGATTGAATATCAACACGACGCCCACCATTCTTGTGCGCACGGCTGCACCAGAAGGCGAAATCGTTGCACCGGCACGTGCGATCTTCCACCAACTTGCGCCTGACGTGCCAGTCAAATTCTCCACCTTTGCGCAGCAGATGAGTGGCTGGCTTGCCGATCGCCGGTTTCTCCTTTTGCTTGTGGCGCTTTTTGCGACCGCCGCGCTCGTTCTAGCGTCGGTGGGCCTCTACGGCGTGGTTGCTTTCTTCGTGACGCGCCGCACCCAGGAGATTGGCATTCGCATGGCGATTGGCGCCCGGCGTAGCGATGTCTTGCGGCTTGTACTGGGGGAGGGATCGCGTCTCGCCGGCCTGGGAATCGCGATCGGGGTCGTTGAGTCTCTCGGCGTCACCCGGTTGCTGTCGAGCCTTCTGTTCGGCATCAGCACCACCGATCCCATCACGTTCATCGCGGTTGCAGCGGTTCTTTCCGGCGTCGCCCTGGCTGCGTCGTTCATCCCGGCGCGCCGCGCCATGCGTGTGGACCCGGTCAAGGCGCTGCGCTACGAATAAGCGCGACCGGATGGAACGGAACTCGCCTTCGCGGGACGACGCGCCTCGCCCCTCCGTTCGCCTGATAGCATTTCTGCATGTTCCGCGTTTCCATGCGCAGAGTTGCCGGCGTCCTTGCCTGTTTCCTTCCCATTGCACTTGCGGCTTCGAACCGCTGCCTGGCCCAGGCGCCCGATTCTGCCGAGCGCAGCCATATCGAAGACGTGCTTCGAGGTTTGAATCGCGGTCGCGGTGTGGGCCAGGTCGCCATCTCACCGGATGGCAGGTGGCTGGCCTGGATTGAGGGCGGCCGCGGCGGCGGCGAGATCGTGGCTGCCCCGCTCGACGATCTCAAGCAGGTGCAGCACATCACCGCTTCCAAATCCGATGAGCGCTGCCGCGAGGGAGAACTCGCGTGGGAACCCGATTCGAAGGCGATCGCGTTCTTTTCAGACTGTGCCAACCCCGGCGAGCAAGACGATTTGTATCTTCAGCCCATCGGCGGCACCGCGCGCCGCCTCACGCAGTTGAAAGGCTATGAGCAGGCTCCGGCCTTTTCGCCCGACGGCAGGCAAATCGCATTCCTCTATGTGGAAGGCGCAACGCGGCCGGCCGGCGCGCTTGCGGCCATGAAGCCGTGGTCCGGTGTGATTGGAGAAGACAACATCGAGGTGCAGCGGATCGCCGTGGCGCAGGCCGATGCGACGGAGCCGGTGGCGCCAAGGCAAGTGAGCCCCGCCAATTTGCATGTGTACGAATTCGACTGGGCGCCCGACTCGAAGGCCCTGGCCTACATTGCCGCCGATCCGCCGGGGGAAAACAACTGGTGGGTCGCGAAGCTTTATGTCCAGGGCCTCGATTCTGCCCCGCAGGCAATTCTTGCGCCCTCCGACGTCACCGGGCCCCTGCATGGATTGCAAATTGCCGTGCCGCGCTGGTCGCCTGACAAGAAAGAAATTGCCTTTATCGGCGGATTGATGAGCGACCAGGGATCGACGGGCGGCGATGTATGGCTTGTTTCGGCTGCCGGCGGCGAGCCGCGTGATTTGACGGCCGGGCGTCCCACTTCACCGGCGTGGATCGAATGGGACGGCAACGATCATCTTTACGTGTCGGAACTGGCCGGAGGGAATTCTCAGCTTGTCCGCCTGCATTTCAAGGGCAACCACGTCGATCCTGCCAACCCTGTCAATTTCGAGTCGCCGCTGTTCAGCATTCCCGGCAGTGTTGGCGATGGGCGGCTCGAGATGAGCCTGTCATCGACTGCAAATCACTCGGCATTCGTCTTTCGCGCGAGCACCTTCGATCATCCCATGGAGATTTACGAGGCCATGGCGAACCGGGTCATGAGTTCCGGTCTGAACGGTGTCGTCCAGCTTTCCCACTTCAATGATGGAGTGGAGCCGGCCTGGGGCAAGTCCGTCTCACTCAGCTGGAAGAGCGATACCTTCCACGTGCAGGGCTGGCTGCTGCTCCCCAAAGCCTACGACCCCTCGAAGAAATACCCGCTCATCGTCGAGGTTCACGGTGGTCCAGCCGCGGCGGTGGTCGCTCGCTGGGGAGGCGGAGGCGGCCTGAGCTCCACGGCCTTTTCGGCTCTCGGCTATTTCGTGCTCGAACCCAATCCCCGCGGCAGTTTCGGCCGAGGCGAGGAATTCACCCAGGCCAACCGGAAGGACTTCGGCTATGGCGACCTGCGGGACATCCTGGCCGGGGTGGATGCCGTGGAGGCAAAATATCCCATTGATCCCAATCGCGTGGGCATCACCGGCTGGAGCTATGGCGGCTTCATGACCATGTTTGCCGTCACCCAGACGCAGCGCTTCAAGGCGGCGGTGGCCGGCGCCGGTATCTCTGACTGGCTCAGCTATTACGGTGAAAACTCGATCGACCAGTGGATGATTCCGTACTTTGGAGTCTCGGTGTACGACGACCCCGCGGTCTATGCGAAAAGCTCTGCCATCAACTACATCAAGCAGGCCCACACGCCCGCGCTGGTGGTGGTCGGGGACCGCGACGGCGAGTGTCCGGCCCCGCAATCCTTTGAGTTCTGGCACGCTCTGCGCGACGAACACGTACCGACGCAGTTGGTTGTTTATCCGAATGAGGGGCACGGGTTTGCCGATCCCGCCCATCGACGCGACGTGATGGACCGGACGGTGGAATGGTTCGCGCACTATCTGCCGCCGGCTCCCTAGCTCTCTTGCTTTCCATCGGCCGCAAAACGAGTCTATGAAGGAAAAGAGGAAGCAGCCTGTGCCGATCCCCGGAGCGCGACGTCGCCCTGATACACTTTTCTTTGGAGAACAACAGAGCGTGTTTCGTCGACCGGCCGCTGAAACGGCCGATTGCCCCAGCAGCTTCGACTGGCTGCGGGTCACTGGTGGGCATGCGCACGAGGCGCTTTCAACCCATATTTCCTTGTGACTTGGAAAGACCGTTCCGCGGTTCGTTGGGGTGGAACGGGGAGGATTCATGCGGCGGTATCTGACGCTCATTTTTTTGCTGTGTTTGACCATTCCGGCCGGAATTTCCTTTTCTGGATGCGTACGTAATCCGTCGGCCAATTACTGCAACGGCCTGGGCTACGGCTTGAGGATTACCCAGGTCTATTCCATCGATTTGGAGCCGCGAACAACCGGCATCTCTCTGGCCTTCGGACAGACGCGCCAGGTAACGCCTCCCACGGCGAAGACCTGCAAGGGCGTATCAGCCACCGTGAGCCAATACGTCTATGGAACCAGCAACAACCAGTTGGTTGATATTTCGCCTTCGGGCAGCATCTGCGCCGGAACGTGGAACCGCAATACGGGCGGCGGCATTCCGGACTACACGATTTGCAGCGCACCCAATCCATTGCCCAGTTCAACGGGCCTGCCGTACAACATCGCCTACATCACCGCTTCGGCGGATTCAATCACCTCGAATCCAGTGGAGGTGTTTGTCCATGTCCCGGTCAGTTCCATTTCGCTGGCGCTCACCAGTAATCCGCAGCAAGCGCAGTGTTACTCGCAGGGCACCATTGCCCAGCTCGATTCTGAGGCTTGCTATGCCGGACCCAACAATGCCCAGTATGAGTTGTGTGCTCCGCCGGGGCTGACGACCTACCACTGCAAGAACGGCCTCGATACAGCGCACGGAGTGACTTCGGTGCCTGACTGCTCGGCTGCGATCGGCCCTCTCGCGTACACCGTGGGCACCGCTGCCATCGCCACCATCAATCCTGAGAACAACCAGATCACTGCCCAGCTGCCGGGCACGACGGCCATTACTGCGTCGGTAGCCGGTTCCGGTGCGTCGGCTGGATATTTCTCCACCTGCCCGCCGGCCAAGATCTCGGTCACGCTTTCGAACGGCGCCACCTCGGGCACCGTCACGCAGGGCGTTCAACAGAATCTGACAACGACTGTGACCGACACGCAGGGCGTTACCATTTCCGGCCTGACGCTCGACTACCAATCCACCAACCCGCTGGAGCTGACGGCCGGCGCGGGAGGCGCGATCAACCCGCAGTTCCCGGGCGCAGGGTCGGTGTATGCCATCTGCCAGCCGAGCACGTGCAATCCGTCCCCGATCAACCAGGTGGGAGTTTATGGGACTGGTCTCTCCATCTCCAGCAATCCTGTGAACATCATCCCCGGCACCGCCAGTTCCTACATGTGGTTCGCGGCTCCCGGCGCATCGCAGTACTTTGTCCCGATCGAGCTGGTGACCGGAGCTGTGGGTTCCACGGTCCGGCTTCCGTATGTGCCCAACTCGATGGTCATGGACCAGTTGGGAAGCGATCTTTATTTCGGATCCGCGCACGAGCTGATGGTTTATAACACGCTCACCAACACGCTCTCCAAGCAAGACCCATCGGTTCCGGGAGTCGTGCTCGCCGTGTCGCCCAACAACCAGACGCTTCTCATCAACGACCCGGTGCGGCAAGTCTTTTACATCTACACCGCAACGGGCACGATTTCCACCACGTTCACCGGCCTGGGCAGTGCCGCGCAGTGGACACCAGACTCCAAGACGCTCTACGTGACCGACAGTTCCTCGCTGAACAATGCGGCGGCCGGAATTACCGGTCACACCGATACGCTTTACGTGTATAACGCCAATACCGGCTGGACGACCTATCCGCTTTCCGCGCCGCCTGCCGACTGGATCACGAACCATACGCCTCGCCAGGTCGCTGTAACCGTGCCCGGTGTGGGCGCCTATCTCAGCGGGAATCCGACGGTGGCTCACACATGGTGCCCGTCGGGAACCGTAGGAAACTACCTCAGCATGAGCTTCTATCCGCTCGCGCCCAACAGCTCGGTGAGTGAGCAGACCGACGTGCTTGCGGCCACGACAGACGGAGAACATATCCTGGGTGCTTCGCTCGCCGGAACCGCCGTCACATTCTCGGATATCAGTGTTGCGATTCCGACGGAAACGACGGTTAACGGGGGCACGGTCGATATTCCAACACCGGCTCAATGCCCGAACAGCGGAACGACGCTGGGCGCGCTGGGCATTACGTCGACGCCGAACCCTCCGCAGACGCTCAATGTCACGGCGTCCGCGGTGAATCAGGTTCTGACCTCGCCTGCCGCTGTGACCCAGGGTACCGGCGCTTCGCCCTACAATCTCAGCTTCGTCACCTATAGCCCGACCGCCGGCTCCAACGGCCTCCTGCCTTACTACAAGGAGACAACCTCGTCGCAGGCGCCTGGCACCGTGGGGTACGTTACGCTCACCGCGCCAACCAATGGAACTGCGCCAACGGCGCCAGTGGCGGGCGCCTTCAGTCCTGACAACTCGTTGTTTTTCGCCTCCTCGGCGGGCGACAACCAGATTCACTACATCGACACCACAACGTTGAAGGATACGCAGCAGATCAGTCCCAACCTGCCGGCCTGCGCACCGGGCTCCGATCCCGACTGCGTATTCACGAACGCGACCGAGCCGGCTTCGGGCATCGTTCCGGCCACCGTGATTGCGGTCAAGCCGCGTCCGACAACGTAACCAATCGGCTCCACACCGATTCGACAAGGCCGGCGTCCTGCCGGCCTTTGCTTTAGCTGGAAGCAGTTGGTGCGCCAGTCGTGGCCGCCAGCCCGCACGATAGAATCAGATCATGATCAAGGGGATTTCGTTCCTGCGGCCGGCGGGCAGCGCAGCGGTCTACGAGGGGCTGTCCAGCTTCTTTTCCGCCCTTGGATTCGCGCCGGGAGCGGGCTGGAAAGAAGAGGCGAGCCGCGGCGCTTCGTTTCTTGCGCCCCTTGGCAATCTCGAATTTGTGGATGGTCAATTCCCGACGGTTGCCGATGTCATGATCGAAGTCACTTCGCTCGATTCCGCGCACCAGGCAGCGGAAGCATGGCTCAGGCAGCGGGGCGGCGCCGGCGCAGTTGAACGTCTATCCGCGATCACCGACACTCATTGGAAGTCGCGCATCTTTACAGTCGAGCCGGAACCTGGATTCGCCTTCAGCTTCTGGGCGTGGAGTGATCCCGCGAAAGGGCGACCAGTCGCTGTCGAAGGCGATTTGACCGCCGACGGGATGAGGTTCGGGATCGTGGTCTCGCGCTGGAACGCCGTGATTACCGACCGCCTGCTCGAAGGTGCGCTGGATGCTCTGTTGCGCAGCGGGGCCAGGCGCGCCGATATCCAGGTTGTGCGCGTGCCCGGAGCATGGGAGATTCCCGGTGCGGCCCGCACGCTCGCGAATGCACATGGCGTCGATGCCGTCATCACGCTCGGCTGCCTGCTGCGCGGAGAGACGGCACACTACGAGGCCATCTACAACGAAGTGTCGCGCGGCATCGGGCAATCGCAGCAGGAAACCGGAATTCCGCACAGCTTTGGCGTGCTCACCTGCGAAACCCTGGAGCAGGCTCTCCATCGCGCCGGCATCAAGGCCGGGAACAAGGGCTTTGAAGCGGCCGTGGCGGCCATCGAAATGGTGAGCCTCACGCGCAAAATCAAACAGGGCGGTGGCGCTTGACCGCGAGCACACGCCGCAAGTCGCGCGAGCTGGCCATGCAGATGCTCTTCCAGGCCGATCTCGGCAAGCAGAAGCCCGATGAAGTGCGCGCGACCTTCTGGAAGGCCGGTGACAAAGTGGAGCCGGAGGTGCGCGGCTTTGCCGAAGATCTCTTCCGCGTTGCCGTCGCGAACCAGGAAAAGATCGACGAGCTCATCGGCGCGCACTCCAAGCACTGGCGGCTCGAGCGCATGCCCGCGGTCGATCGCAACCTGCTGCGGATGGCGATCGGTGAGATGATCGGCTTCAAGTCCACGCCGTTTCCTATCGTCATCAACGAGGCGCTCGAAATCGGACGCCGTTATGCAGCTCCGGAGTCGATCAACTTCCTCAACGGCATTCTCGACACCATTGCACGCGAACTGATCTCGGGCTAAAACCGGGAGCGCCGGAAATTGCAACCCGGCCTCATGAATCGGACTCTAAACGAGGGTCCCTGTGCGGCTGCATTGGGGCCGCGTTTCCGATCCAGCGCTCGATTGGCAGTTTTCGGCGTACCATGGAATCTGTTACGCTCAGGCTTTCTTGGAATGAAAGGAGATTGATTGTCATGTCACAGGAAAACAAATCTCAAGGCCTCGCATGGTTCATTGCAGGGCTCGGCGTGGGAGCTCTGATCGGCATTCTCTATGCGCCCAAGAGCGGCCGCGAGACCCGGGAGGACATCGCGCAGAGCGCGCGCGAAGGCACCGAATACCTCCGCACTCGCAGCCGCCAGGCGGTGGAACAGATGGGCACGCTGGTGGATAAGGGCAAAGAGCGCATGAGTGATTATGTCGACCGGGGACGCGAAGTGGTGGACCGGGGTCGGGCCCAGTGGGAAGACTTCGTGGAGCGCGGCAAGAGCCTTGTTACAGACCAGAGCAGTCGCGTGGCCAACGCGGTCGAGGCCGGCCGTGAGGCATATCGCACTGCTGCCAAGCCCACCGAGACCAGCAGCAGTTAGGGTCCTGTTCGGACCGGGATTCCCCGGTCCGAACCTGCGTTCAACTTGTTCGGTTGAGATGCTTCGGCCAAATTTCAGCAAGTGCGCAGCGGCTGTGCGTGAGATCGCGTCATGAACAGTGCAAGCAATACACAATCCATCCTCCTGATCGTCTTTGTCGCCGTCACCGGACTGGCTGTTTTACTTCAGGCTTCGGTGCTTCTCGGCATGTTTATCGCCATGCGCAAGGCGCTCAAGCTGGTGCAGGAAAACGTGGATGAGCTGCGCACCAAGGTTTTGCCGGTTGTGACCGAGGCCGGCGAGTTCTTCACCCGGGTCGGTCCGAAACTTGAATCGATGGCCACGGATATGTCGGTGCTGATCCACGATGTTCGCGCGCAGGGCGCGGAAGTGCAGGAATCGGCTGCCGTGATTCTTCAGAAAGTCGAGCGTCAATCGAGCCGTATCGACGCGATGATGACCGGCTTTCTCGATTCCGTGGATCGGGCAGGAAGCTTCATCAGCGATGTGGTCGGCGCTCCGATCCGGCAGCTCGGAGCGCTGGCCAGCGCCGCCAAAGCGATGTTCAGCGCTCTCACCTCGCGCTCCAACGAGCCGACCGCGACACACGCAGCCGCCGACAAGGACCTGTTCGTTTAACGCGCGTCCTTGGCTCACGAACAACGGGCACGGCGCCTGCGCATGCCGAGTCGATCATCTCAACGGAGGCAAAAGCAAGGGCCGGGATGCGATGGGATCCCGGCCCTTTCGATTTTGCGAAACCCTCTGCGCAACAGCAGCAGATTTCATCAGATCAGATGATCCAGCCGCCGCCGACCACTTCGTCGCCGCTGTAGAACACGGCAGACTGGCCGGGCGTGACAGCGCGCTGTGGCTCGTCGAAGGTGGCGGTCACTTCGTCGTTCTCCGCCGGAGCGAGCATTGCCCAGGCCGGCTCATGGCGGTGGCGGATCTTGATCTGGACGCGCATGGGCGTGGTGAGCTCGGGAATGCTGATCCAGTTGAGGCGTCCCGCGCGCAGATCGCGTGTTGCCAGCTCCGCGTCGGCGCCCACCGTGACGCGGTGACTCGCGGGATCGATCTGCAAGACATAGAGCGGCGACGGCGAAGCCACCTTGAGTCCCTTGCGCTGCCCGACGGTGAAGTTGAAGATGCCATCGTGGCGGCCGAGGACATCGCCGTTTGAAGCCACCAATTCGCCGGCGGTCTCAGGAAACTGCTCGCCCTGTTCTTCGAGATAGGCGGTGAGGAACTGCTTGTAGTCGCCGCCGGGAATGAAACAGATCTCCTGCGAATCGGGCTTCTCGGCAAGCGCAAGGCCGCGGCTGCGCGCCACCTCGCGCACCTCCGGCTTGGTGAGCCGGCCCAGCGGAAAGAGGGTGTGCGCCAGTTGCTCCTGCGTGAGGCCGAAAAGGAAGTAAGTCTGATCCTTGGCCAGGTCAGTTGGACGCTTCAGAATCCAGCGGCCGCGCTCCGGGTCGTACTCATTGACCGCGTAGTGGCCGGTGGCGATGCGGCTGGCGCCGATGGAGCGCGCCGTCCTGAGAAGCTGGTCGAACTTGAGATGGTTGTTGCACAGCGAGCAGGGAATCGGCGTGCGGCCGGCGAGATACTCGCTGACAAACGGGCGCACCACGTCCTGCTCGAAGCGGTCTTCCTGGTTGACCACGTAATAGGGGATGCCGAGGTGCTCGGCCACGCGGCGCGCGTCGTAGACGTCGTCGAGCGAGCAGCAGCGGCCCGCCTTTGGAGCCTCGGGAATGCCGTGCTTGCCGGCCAGGCGGGTCTGATCCCAAAGCTGGAGGGTGAGGCCGACGACGTTCCGGCCCGCGTGGGCGAGCATGGCGGCTGCCGTCGAGGAGTCGACCCCTCCGGACATGGCTACGGCGATGGTGCCAGGCTCATTCATTCTCTTCCCAGTGTATGGCAGGAGCGATTTTCATGGGTCCAGCATGGCAGGTGCAGGACGGCCGGTGCAGGTTGGCCGGTGATTGTTCCCGATCCCGCTGCGCGAACGGGCGGGCCACTTCCGGACCTCCTTTTTCCGCCACCCCCCGGGGGTATCTCGGAGGTTAAATTGCTTGTTTTCAGCATCTTAGTGGACGCCGTTGACTCTAAATTCGTCTTACCAAAGGACTTAAGAGCCGAATTCTTCTGCGGCAAGGAGTTACGGCTCCCAAACCGCCGGCGGAGCCTGACAGGAACGAGCCCTGCAATGCCGAGAGGGTGTCTGCTTTGGCAGAACACCCTCTATTTCTATTGTGCGCCTTTTCGGGGAAAAAGAGGCAAGGGGAAGGCGATTGGAAAGCTGGTGTTACTCCCCGGTCCCCGCGTGGTGTCTGGAGGTGGCGGGCAGGGATATAGGGACGAGGGATTCTACCCCGCCCTAACAAGTTAGGACGGGGCACCCGCCGAGAAGTCTTTTCGCAGCCTGTGAGGGACCGGGGACACCCAATTCCTCTCCGTCCCAAACTCCCCGGCACCCGCGTCACATTCGGGAGAGGTTTGCCGGTTGTGAGTTGATAGACTTAGGCACTGCTCTGAGCAGGCTGAGGTGTCGAACAACTTCGGAGTGTGACGTGGCACGCTGGCCCCGATCTCAACAATCCGGGAAGAGGTCCAACCTGGATTTGATGGATTCTCTCAGCGCCTGGAGCGGTATCCCGCTGCGGTCGAGGGCGGTGCTTCTTCTTGCCGTGTTCTGCGTCTTCGCCGGCATCGGGTTTGCCATCGATATCATCCATCTGGGACGCCAGACTGCGCCGCGGCTTGCGGGAACGGTGCTGGCCATCGGCCTGTTCGCGATCCTCTACACCGCCAGCGCGATCATTCTGAGACGGGGATTCTGGAAGGCCTATCTGCCGTTGTTCGCTCTCCAGGTTCTTTGCATGACGTTGCTGGCGATGAAGTTTCCTGACATCGCTCAGGGTGCTCAATTGAACGCCGGCGAAACCGCTCGCCTGGGGAGCCGGCTTGCATTCGACGCAGGCGCTGTCATTCTCTCGATTGTGCTGGGCCACGTGGGCTTCGTGAGTGTCTACATCATCGAAGCGCGAAGGTACGTGAAGGCGCAGACTGAGAAGGCAACGTTGCAGGGTGAAATGGCCGCGGCCCGGGAAGTGCAGCGCGCGATGGTGCCTGAAGATCTGCCGGCGATCCGCGGCTACCACCTCGAGAGCGTGTATCAACCCGCGGCGGAGGTGGGCGGCGACTTCTTCCGGGCGATCGGTCTCGAGAGCGGCCGCACCCTCCTTGTGATTGGGGATGTGAGCGGCAAGGGGTTGCGGGCGGCCATGATCGTGTCCATGATTGTCGGCATGCTGCGCGCGCTGGGGAGCTTCACGGAGGAACCTGCCGAGATGCTCGGCGAGCTGAATCGCCGCCTTTACTGTCAAACGCAAGGAGGGTTCGCCACCTGTCTCATGGTTCGACTTGATGGCGGATCCCTCACGCTGGCGAACGCCGGTCACTTACCGCCTTACCTGAACGGCAG
>Ga0335072_10009243_pt1 | contig 14230 bp, 15 predicted proteins | sample Lox_Sample_21_FD_206725 | JGI IMG/M metagenome (GOLD analysis project Ga0335072, IMG submission 206725) | Soil microbial communities from Loxahatchee National Wildlife Refuge, Florida, United States - Lox_Sample_2.1 | ecosystem: Environmental > Terrestrial > Soil > Wetlands | place: USA...
GGTGAACACGCTGAGCCGGTGAACCTCAAAGAACATGGGCTGCGTGATCAGCGGGATTGTAGCGCGGATGGCGGGATTGAAGCGTTCGAGATGGCCAGTCTGCGCGATGCGACCATTGCGTTCAGCGATGGCGATGAGCTCGTCGGCTTCGGCGACCGTGCTGGCTAGCGGTTTTTCGATCAAGACATCGACGCCGCTCTGCATCAGTTGCCGCGCGACCTCGAGATGAGCGACGGTGGGAACGGCGACAGAAACAGCATGTGCGCCGGCGGCGATCAGTTCATCGACGGAGCGAAAAGCACGCGTGCCGAACTCCTTCGCGACGGCCTGAGCGCGGTCGAAGTCCGCATCGGCAACACCGGCGAACTCGATATTCTCCGCGGCCTCGCGTGCAAGATCGCGATAAACGCGCGCGTGATTGCGTCCGAAGGCGCCGCAGCCGACGACTCCAACGCGCAGAAGGTTGGGCATTACGAGATTGTCGCGCACCGGCCTGTCACGAAGCAAAAAGACGTTTGCGTTGCGCCTTCCATTTCGCTACGCTGCGATGGGCCGCAGCGAGGAATTCAGGTTCCCAGTCCGGCGTCGCAGGTTGCAGATGTACCCTGAAGGGTTTCATTCGGGGGACAGCGTATGGCTTACTGGGGTTTCGGCGACGATACAGATTCCGGCGTCGTTGGCGGCCGCAAACATCTCCTCTTTGTCGAGCAACAGGCAGCGCCCGGCGTCGAGCGCGAGACACGTTGCGCCGGCCTGCTTCATCGTTTGGATCGTCTGCACGCCGACCACCGGCACGTCGAAACGCATGTCCTGATTCGGCTTCGCAACTTTCACCACCGTAAGCGCGCGGCTGAGCGTAGAGGGTTCCTGGCCGAGTGCCGCCGAACTCATGATCTCTCCGGCACGAAGAATGGTTGTGTCGGTGCCTTCCATTGCCTCGACCGCAACGCAGGCAACCTCGGCAATGACGACCGTCTGGCCGATATCGAAGCGCGCCAGATGATTCGCGACCGCGCGACCGTACGCGATGTTGGCCTGCTCGGGGCTGCTTGGTCCGCGCGTGGTGAGGACGCCTTCCGGCGCCAGCATCGGCTCGAGCAACGCCGTGGAACTCATCAGCGCAATACCCTCGTCTGCCAGAACCCTGCCGACGGCGCCGATCAACGAATCCGTGCTGCGGGTGGTCAGCGACAAAAGCAGCTTGGCCAGGCGCCAGTCAGGCTTGATGCTGCTGAAAATCTGCTTGTGCTTGACCTGCCCGGCCATAATTGCGCGGGTTATGCCCTCGCGCTTAAAGGTGTCAATGAGTTTGGAAAGCTCACCCAGGGAAAGCCAATAGACGGTCGCCGCGCCCTGGTGTTCGATCTCAGGAAATGTCTCCTCTTTGATCGCGGCAACAACGACCTCAAGCCCCTGGGAACGCGCGGCTTCAAGAATCAAAAAAGGAAATTTGCCGTTACCGGCAATCAATCCGATCCTGTTGGCAGACTCGGCCATTGGCATTCAACTGATTTCCAGGGTCCGCGGTATCGACCGCTCCCTGATCGGCCTCACCCGGGCACTCGCCGCCGCCCACCAGCCACCGGCCATCACTTGATAATCCCGCGTTCCGATGATTCGATGAACCGCAGCAGCGCTTCCACGTCTTCGCCCTGAGCGCCTTCGACGCGGAGTTTCGCGACTGCCTGGGAGGTATTCATCTTCGAGGCCAGCAGCACTTTGAACGCGTGATGCAGTGCGGCAATCCGCTCGGAAGAGAATCCCCGGCGTTGCAGTCCGACTTTGTTCAGCATGTAGGCGTGGGTGTCGCGTTCGGCACTGGTCATGGAGTACGGCAGCACGTCCTGGGTGATGGTCGTGCCTCCTCCAATGTAGGAGTGGGCGCCGATGCGCACGTATTGATGCACCGGGCACAGCGCGCCGACCACAGCCCACTCTTCCACGGTCACGTGCCCCGCGAGCGTCGCGGCATTGACCAGCATGGAGTGATCGCCGATAACACAGTCGTGGCCGATGTGGGTGTAAGCCATAATCAAGATGTGGCTGCCGATCCGCGTGGTGCCTCCACCCTTCACCGTGCCCCGCGTGATGGTGACGTACTCGCGGATGACATTGTGGTCGCCGACTTCCAGTCGGGTGGGCTCGCCGCGATACGTAATGTCCTGCGGATCCATGGCCAAGGCGGCGAAGGGATAAATTTTGTTGTGGCTGCCGAAGCGGCTGGGGCCGCCTATTACAACGTGGGACATCAGCTCGCAGTCTTCTCCCAGCTCGACCCCGGCACGAACAACGCAGTACGGCCCAATCGAGCAGGAATCAGGAACTGTCGCCGAGGGATCGACGATGGCTGTCGGATGGATGCTCATGTGTTCGCGGTCAGGAAGCTTCGCCGGCAGGCGCAGCCTCCGCGGCTTCGTTCTTGCCGGCGGCGCCGCGCGCCAGCAGGCGGCAGGTAACGATGGCCTCGCAGGCCAGCTTGCCATCGACGTAGGCTTTCCCCTGCAGGCGGCCAGCGGTGCCGCGAAAGGCCAGGACGTCGACCTCGATGCGCAGCTGATCGCCGGGCGTCACTGGCCGGCGAAAGCGCGCCCGCTCGATGCCGGTAAATACCAGCAGCTTGTTATCGCGTTCGGTCACTTCGGTGAACAACAGCGCCGCGCCCGCCTGAGCCATGGATTCGACGATCAGCACCCCCGGCATGATCGGATAGCCAGGAAAATGTCCGGCGAAAAAGGGCTCATTGATCGTAACATTCTTGATGGCAACGATGCGCTTGGCGCGGACAATCTCGGTGACCCGATCGAGCAGCAGCATCGGATAGCGGTGCGGCAGCAGGTTGAGCAATTCTCCGATGCGCAGCATCGTATTGGCGGCATCGGTCAGCTCGGTATTGGTCGTACTGTTCATCGCAGTGAAAAGCAAGATTATACCTTTCATCGCCAGAAATCTGGCGAAATCCACGGCAAGAGTTATGGTGGCTTGGCATGCCCGACGAAGCACAATTCGATTTACATGAGACTCACACCTGGTTGAACCATCATCAGCCGCAGATGATCGCGAGCTTGCGCGACCTGGTCACAAGCGAGTCGCCGACCCACGACAAGCCATCCTGCGACCTATTGTGCGAGCGACTGGCAGCCGACTTCGCGGCGCTGGCCGGAGAAGTAACAATCTATCGGCAGCCCGCCGACGGCAATCATCTCCAGGTCGACTTTGCTGGCGCGAGTGGCCGCAAGCCGGTTTTGCTCTTGGGCCATTACGACACGGTGTATGCGCAGGGGACGCTGGCCACCATGCCGTGGCGCGAGAACAACGGGCGCCTCTACGGACCAGGGGTCTTCGACATGAAGGGCGGCATCGTGCAGATGCTGTTCGCGTTGCAGGCGCTGCGAGCGACTGCCGGCGAGCTTCCGCGGCCGGTCAAGGTTCTGCTCGTTTCAGATGAAGAGGATGGCAGCACCACTTCGCGAGCGATCACGGAAAGCGTCGCGCGGCAATGCGCTGCCGTGCTGGTGTGCGAACCCTCCGCACCGGACGGCGCTCTGAAGACCGCCCGCAAAGGCGTCGGCGGCTTCACGCTGAAAGTGACGGGAAAATCGGCGCATTCCGGCCTTGACTTCGACAAGGGTCAAAGCGCGATCCTGGAACTCGCACATCAGATCCAGACGATCTCGCGCCTCACCGACCTGGAGCGGGGAATCACGCTCAACGTCGGTGTCATCAGCGGTGGCACGCGTGTCAATGTCGTGGCTGAAAGCGCGATCGCTCACCTGGACCTGCGTATCGCGCATCGCGATCAGGGTGCGGAGATCGAACGGCGGCTGCGCGAGCTGCATCCCGTCAATCCGAACTGCACGCTGCATATCACGGGGAGCTTGAATCGTCCGCCGTTCGAACGTACCGAGCCGGTCGCCAAGCTGTTCCAGCTGGCGAAGCAGATCGCGCACCAGCTGGGGTTTGAGTTGCGGGAGGTCAGCGTGGGTGGTGGCTCCGACGGCAATTTTACCGCAGGGATTGGCATTCCGACGCTGGATGGTCTGGGCGCCGTTGGCGACGGCGCACATGCGGTGCATGAGCATATTGTCGCCTCCGAGTTGCCGCGACGCGCGGCGCTATTGGCAGGGCTGATCTACCATATCGAGTAACGAAGCTTGTTTTTGACGCGACCCCGACGAAGGCCTAGAATGCGCTTAGCAATGCTATCCCGTTGCCGACCGCAGATGCACCGGGCTGTTCCGGAGGGACTTATGTTTGGCGGAAAGATTGGCTTGCCCGAGCTGCTGGTCATCGTATTTATCGCCTTGCTGATCTTTGGCCCCAAGAAGCTGGGCGAACTTGGCAAGGGACTGGGGGAAGGCATTCGCAATTTCAAATCGTCGATGAATGAGGGCAGCTCGTCGACAAATACCACCAAGCCGACAACGACCACCGAGGAAAAGAAATAGATGGTCCGGATGAGGCGTCGGAAAGCAAACCCCATCTACCCCAATGGCGCAGCGATCGCTCGTTCTGCCTCGTGCAACAGCCGATAGACCCTGGCTACCGGCAGTCCCACAACATTGAAATAGCAGCCTTGGATTTCGGTGACCCATCGCGAGGCCATGCCCTGGATTCCGTAGGCGCCAGCCTTATCCATGGGCTCGCCCGAGCGAACATATTCGGCGATCTCTTCAGCGGAGAGTGAGGTGAAGGTGACGTGCGTGGTCTCGGCCTCGGTGCGCTCGAAGCCAACCTGGAGAAGGCATACCCCCGTGATTACGCGGTGAGTGCGGCCGGAGAGCAGCCGCAGCATGCGGGCGGCGTCTTCGGCACCCGCCGGCTTTTCGAGCAGATGGTCGTCGGCAACGACAATCGTGTCCGCGCCCAGCACGGCATCCTGGGGATGGCGTGCGAACACGGCCTGGGCTTTGTCACGCGCCAACCGCTGCGCATAATCGAGCGGTGCCTCGCCGAGCAGCGGCCGTTCGGGCACGTCGGCGGGATCGACGGCGAACGGGATGGCCGCGTGGCGCAGAAGTTCAGCGCGCCGAGGCGATGCAGACGCCAGAATGAGCATGGTGTTTCATTGTATCTGCGGCGGTGCATCCTCCATGGCAACTCGCACGTCTGATGTGAGGTGAAAACCACGGGGCAAAGCCGGCCTCAGAACTTGCACCGCGAACCACGCAAGTTCCCCGGAGCCACACTCCAGGGCGGTACGGCCGAATTTCGCGTGTGGGCGCCGGCCCAACGCGAGCTGACGCTCCGACTCACGAGGAGATCGTGCGGTCCAGCTATACAATCGTGCGACATCACCATGCAGCGGGATGGCGAAGACTTCGCCGCCATCGCCGAGGCGTCTGCGGGCGATCACTATTTCTACGTTCTTGACGACGGGCTCCCGGTCCCCGACCCCGTGTCGCGCTTGCTGCCCGAGGGTGTACATGGACCAACGGAAATTGTCGATCCCGCGGCATATCAATGGAGCGATTCCAGGTGGAGCGGCCTTGCTTTGCGGGAGTACATTGTTTACGAACTGCACGTTGGGACGTTCACGCCGGAAGGAACGTTCACGGCCGCGATCGGCAAGCTCGAATACCTGAAGCAACTCGGCATAACCGTGATCGAGATTATGCCTGTCGCCGCATTTCCCGGAAAGCGAGACTGGGGATACGATGGGGTTTCGCTCTACGCGGCGCAGGCGAGCTACGGTGGCCCGGAGGCATTTAAGCGCTTCGTTGACGCGGCCCACGCGCGGGGGCTGGCGGTCATGCTGGACGTGGTCTACAACCACCTGGGACCAGAGGGTAACTACCTGCCAAAGTTTGGACCGTATTTCACCGGCCATCACAAGACGCCATGGGGCGACGCGGTGAACTACGACGGCGCAGCGTGCGAGAACGTGCGACGTTATGTCGTGGAGAATGCCCTGTACTGGATTCGCGAATACCACCTCGACGGCTTGCGTCTGGATGCGGTGCAGACGATCCAGGACAACTCGCCCCAGCACATCGTTGCCGAAATTCAGGAAAACGTGCAGCAGTTAGCGCACCAGTTAGGCCGTCCGGCCTGTGTCATTGCCGAGACCGACGAGAATGACTCGCGCTACACGCAGCCCCCGAGTGCCGGCGGTTATGGTCTCGACGCTGTCTGGAGCGACGACTTTCATCACGCAGTGCACGCCTTCTTTACCGGCGAGCGTCAAGGCTACTACCAGGACTTCGGCGACCCGGAGCAGATTTCGCGGGCGCTGCGCGAGGGCTACGTCTTTCAGGGCGAGCACTTTGGTTTCTGGGATGCACCACGCGGCACACCTGCGAGCATTGTTCCCCTGCCGGCGAATGTCATTTGTATACAAAACCACGATCAGGTGGGCAATCGTGCCAAAGGTGAGCGCCTGACCGTCCTGGTTCCACGAGGGGTGCGCCGATTGGCTGCCGCTCTCCTGCTGCTTGCGCCGCACACTCCACTGCTCTTCATGGGGCAGGAGTATGACGAGTCAGCGCCCTTCCAGTTCTTCGCCGATTTTCAGGATCCGGCTCTGAAGACAGCGGTAAGCGAAGGCCGGCGCAGCGAGTTCAAGGACTTCGATTTCAAGGATGTGCCCGATCCGGAAGACCCGGCGACGTTTGAGCGTTCCAAGCTCACGTGGGCAGATGGACCGCAGAACCGCGAAATGCTGGACTGGTATAAGCGGCTGCTGGAGCTCCGAAAACAGTATGTGACGCCCGGCGAGCGTAGCGCGAATTGCACATCTCGGGACGGTATCCTCGCCATATCCGTCCCCGCGGGTGAATCGCGAATACGCGTAGAGGCGGCGTTACGGCCCGGTGCGCAAATGGCGGATATCGAACCCGGCTGGCAGAAGCGCTTGTTCTCCGGCGAAGACGGCTATTGGGTACGAGTGCTCACTGCGGGGTGAAAAGGCCGAGACTACAGCGCCCCGCTTGATGAGCCCCGCCCTTGGTGTTACGGGTAGCGGTCGCTAGTTCAGCAGTACCTCAGGGCTTTTGCGCGCCACGTGCAGCAGCTTCAGGGTAGCTTGGCGCGGCTGGCGGATGCCCTGTTCCCAGCTTTCCACGGCGTTGGAGCTGACGTTCAGCAGCCTCGCAAATAGCGCCTGGCTGGCGTTCAGGTTCTCGCGCAGGGCACGGATATCAGCCGGCTTCATGGGTTTGGGACGCGGCGGGATTTCCACAGCGCGCAAATCGACTTTGCCGCCGTTTTCCGCGGCTGCAGGTGGGTGCTGCTCATCGCGATGTTTTTTCTTTTTTTCCCGCTTGTCCTTCTTGCTCATGACCGGTTCCTCCCCTTTTGTGGGCGTCCCACATTGTAGGAATGAGAAGGTGAAATCGTAAATGGCCCTTAAGCGGCGGCGCTTTAGAGCACCTTTGGCGTGTTGTGATGCAGCACTGGGCGTCCCTTTTCTCCCATCTGCAGATGCGCCCAAGGTCGTTGATGGTCGTGGGTGAAGATCACCAGCCACTGGCCGGGAATAGCTTGCTGGTAAAAACGGTGTTTGCTGGCGATGGTTTCGAGCGGGTAAAGATCGTAACCCAGAACCCAGGTCGGGTCGAGATGCTTGGCGTCGCACAGAATGTCGCTCGGATAGGCGGCCGTCCTGCCGCCGCTTTGGATAACGACGATCTGCATGTTGCGGGTGTGCCCGGGATAGACCTGGACGGAAATGCCGGGCACAATTTCGGCATCGCCTTCCAACAGCTTCATCTGACCGCTGGTAATCAGGGGATCGTAGTTGTCGGTCATGTAGCTGACATAGTCGCGCTCGTGCTGCTCGTGGGCGTGTTCTACTTCGCCGCGCTGCACGTAATAGGTTGCCCGCGGGAATGTCGGCACCGGCTTGCCGTTCCGATAATGCGTGTTCCAGCCGCAGTGGTCGAAGTGCAAGTGCGTGTTGATGACAATGTCGATCTCGTCGGGCGATATGCCGGCTTCGTCGAAGCTTTTCATCAGCTGGGGTTCGTGCCGATATATGGCCCGGCGCTTCTCGCTCAGTTTGTCCCCGATGCCGGTCTCGATAAGCACGTTTTCACGGCCGGTCCGGACCATCACGGAATTGGTTCCCATCGGGATATTGTTGTACTCGTCGGCGGCGATGCGCTTCTCCCACATGACTTTGGGGATGATGCCGAACATGGCGCCGCCATCGATGTAGTAATTGCCATCCGAGAGGATGGTCAGCTCAAAATCGCCGAGCGTCAGTCGATGCACGCAAGCTTCTCCTGAAAACAGTGTGAACTGCGATGATATCGAATGTTAGCCGCAGAACGGGGGACGGATCATGGTTCGACAAATAGTTTTCGTACTCATCATGGGATCGGCGCTAATGGCGCAGCGCACGCCAGCACCGCAGCCCCAAGGGCCGCAGACTCAAACGGGATCGTCCCAGGCGAACGATGCCCTGTCGCAGATGCGCGCCGACCTGAACCGGCTGGAAAGCCTGAATTTAAACATGAGCAGCGAGATTGAGTTCCTGCGCGATCAAAACCTGCAAATCCTGCTGCGAACAAACTCGCAGATGTGGACGGTCCTGATCCACGATCTTCGCCGCCAGATCGAGCGCGAAGAACAGCAGCGTGGGATCTCGCCGCGCAGCGGCGATCACGGCAGCGCGCCCCAGGGCGATCGCTGACGCGGTTGATCAGATTCTGCGATACTGGAACAGGCGCCGTGGTACGGGCTGAATCGCCAGAATATGGACCAAGTTGCCGATCCAAAATCCGTCAAAGTGAACGTCACCACCGGTACCGGCATGGAGATCGAGTGGAAGGACGGGCATATCAGCGTGTACAGCTTTCCGTATCTGCGTGATGCCTGTCCGTGCGCGCTGTGTAATGAGGAACGCGAGAAGGATGGCCGCCAGCCGGGCGATCCGCTGAAGCCAATCGCCGGGCAGTTGCCGATCTTCAAGGCTGCCGCGCGTCCCACCGAGGTTAAACCGGTTGGCAAGTACGCTATCAGCTTTGCCTGGAACGATGGCCACCAGCACGGCATCTTCTCCTGGCAATACCTGCGCGAGCATTGTCCCTGTCCGGAGTGCAAGGCGCGAAGGGCGATGGAAGAGACTGCAGTCGGCAGTAAACCGAATTAACCCCGGAGACCCAGAGGTGTTTTGATCCTGGTTTCCTCTGTGCCTCGGTGTCTCTGTGGTTCAAAAATTCCGATTCGAGTAACCTGAAGTTTGCCCTCGTATTTGTCCCAACTCAATCCGCAGCAGCGTGAAGCCGTCGAGGCAGCGGACGGACCGGTGTTGATTCTGGCCGGCGCCGGCAGCGGCAAGACGCGCGTCATCACCTACCGCATTGCGCATCTGATCGACCAAATCGGCGTTCAACCGGATTCGATTCTTGCCGTCACCTTTACCAATAAAGCCGCCTCCGAAATGGCCAGTCGCGTCGAGTCGCTGGTGGGTAGGCGCTCGGTAACCAAGCCGCTGATCTCGACGTTTCATTCGTTCTGCGTGCGCCTGCTGCGGCGTGACATCGAGACGCTCCAGATCGGCGGCCAAGGGTATCGCACGGACTTCGTCATCTATGACGAAACCGATCAGCAGAACGTCGTCAAAGCGGCGATGAAGCGGCTGGGCATCGATACCAAGCAACTCACGCCGAGCAGCGTTCTGGGGCGGATTTCCTGGGCCAAGAACCACATGCTCGATCCGCAGCAGGTCTATCTCGAATCGGCCGATCCCAAGATCGAGCGCATAGCGCACATCTACGAAATCTACCGGCAGGAGCTGGCGAAATCGAACGCGCTCGATTTCGACGATCTGCTGCTCTACGCGGTGAAGGTATTGAAATCGTCGAGCGAGGTGCGCGAGCGCTACAACCGGCGCTTCCGCTACATCCTGGTTGATGAATATCAGGACACCAATCGCCCGCAGTATGAGTTGATGCGGATGCTGGCGGGCAGCGAGCACAATGTATGCGCGGTCGGCGATGAAGACCAGAGCATTTATTCGTGGCGAGGCGCCGACATCCGCAACATCCTCGAGTTCGAACAGGATTTCTCCGAGGCGCGCATCATTCGTCTGGAGCAGAACTACCGCTCCACGCAGAACATTCTGCAAGCCGCGTCCGCCGTCGTATCGCGGAATGTGAAACGCAAAGGCAAGAATCTTTGGACGGATCGCTCAGGCGGTGCGCAGATCGGCTATTACGAGGCGCCTGACGGCGAGAACGAGGCTTTGTTTGTAGCTGACTATATCTCGAAGTACCTACGACAAGCCCACGCGGAACAGGGAGAAACACCGCGAGCGGCGGTGCTGTATCGCACCAACTCGCAGTCGCGGCTGCTGGAAGAAGCGATGCGGCGCTACCAGATGAAGTACCACGTCGTGGGAGGTTTCAGCTTCTACGAGCGCGCCGAAGTCAAGGACATGATCTCGTATCTGAAGGTCATCGGCAATCCCGATGATTCGATAGCGCTGCAACGGGTGATCAATACTCCGCCGCGTGGAATCGGCAAGACGACCATGGAGACAGTGGAGCGGATTGCGCTGGAAACGGGAACCTCACTGTGGAGCGCAATCGGCGAGACGATTCGACGCCAGCTGCTGCCGCCGCGAGCGCTGTCGTCGTTGAACGGCTTTCGCGAGCTGATTGAAGATGCGCGGGCAATGCATCTGGGAGCATTTCGCAAACGGATAGCGGAAACGGCTGCGCCGGCGGCTGCTGATAAAAACGTCTCGGCCGACGAAGAGGATCTGCAGCACGCGATGGATTTCTCGCCAGAGATGTTTGAAGAAGACGGTGCGGAGATTGAAGTTACGGAGGCGGAACGCAGTTCCTTCGCCTCCGGCGCGCAAAACACGCGCGCCTTCGCGCAGGATGACACTGTTGTGGAAAGCCGACCCGAGCAGGAGCAAGTCGAAGGCTTTCGCGCGCCCGGCGATCCGGCGAACACCGCCGAGTTGCTGAAGTTTCTTCTCGATCGCACCGGCTACATCAAGCTACTCGAGCAAGAGGACACGCCGGAATCTTTGGCGCGCATCGACAACCTGCGCGAACTGGTGAATGCGGCGATGGATTCGCGCGATCGTGGCGAAACCCTGGCGGAATTTCTCGACCACGCTGCACTGGTCAGCGATGCCGACGATTATGACGAGAACTCGCGGGTCACGCTCATGACGCTGCACTCGGCAAAAGGATTGGAGTTCCCGCTGGTCTTCCTGATCGGTCTGGAGGAAGGCCTGTTTCCGCATTCGCGCACGTTGCTCGCCCCGGACGACATCGAAGAGGAGCGGCGGCTGTGCTATGTGGGCATGACCCGCGCGATGGACACGCTGGTGTTGACTCGAGCGCGCTATCGCCGGCGCTACGGAACGGACATGCCGGAGGCGAGCGTTCCATCGCGCTTCCTGGAAGAGGTGCCGCAAGAGCTGATGCAGGACCTTGGCTCACCGCAGCGGCCCCAATACGCCCATGATCCCGGCTTTCGGGATTCTAGATGGACATCGGGATCAAGATCTGCTCAAGCCAGCGACCCCGGCGCGGAGCGCCATTATGCGTATGAAGATGAGGATCAGCGGCCGCAGTATGGGCGCCGCAACTCGCAGCCGCGAGGCTCCTATGCCGGTTCGACCTACAACTCTATCGACAACATCGCCGAGTTCTTTGCATCACGCGGCAAGAAGTTCGCCCGGCCGAAGGTCGACGTGCCGGCACCAACCGGCCGAACCGGATTTCGTCCCGGGCAGCGCGTGCGGCATCCCAAGTACGGCGAAGGTACGGTGTACCGGCGTGAAGGCGATGGGGAAGACGCGAAGATTACGGTACAATTTCCAAGATTCGGTTTAAAAAAGCTGGTGGAAAAATACGCCCAACTGGAAAAGGCGTAACTGAGGAAATACAGAATTCATGGCAAATACAAAAGCAGTCTCCGACAAGTTAGAACGCAAGAAGATCAAGCGCACGGCGCGAAAAAAAGCCGCGCCCAAGGCGCCGCGCAGCTATGCGCGCGGCTCGCAGAAACGCAAGGTGAAGAAGCTGGCGCGCGGGCAATCGAAGCGTTAAAGCCGCTATTGGCTTTTTCGCGCTCGCGAGGCCGCCCGCAAACCCTGCTCTGCAGATGGATCGCCAGAACATCCCGCTCCCGTCCGGAACTGGGGCGGGATGTTTGTTACTACACGCCGACCGTTGCACCCGCCCCGGCGATCGTCAGCCTAGAGTTCGTCAACGGTTTGGGCCGCCCGGTTGATGGCGTCGGCGATGCTTGTAATTTGCTCCGGCGTTACGGCGCCGCGTGAAACCCGGGCGATTACCGCGCCGCGCAGGTTCTGGAACGCTTTCATGATCTCCGGCGAACGGCCGCGCCGAAATCCTTGCTCCGCCTCTTCCAGACGCTCGAATAACGCCTCGACGCGGCGTTTGTTCTCCTCCAGATACTGCGTTCCAAGGGGAGTTACGGAATACACTTTTTTGTTGTTCTCCACCGCCGATGTTGCCAGGCCTTCCTCTTCCAGCATCGTCAGCGTGGGATATATGATGCCGGCGCTCGGCGTGTATCCGCCCGCCAGCCGCTCCTCCATCGTCTTCATCAACTGGTATCCGTAGCTGGGCTGCTCTGACAGCAGCTTGAGGATGACGAGCTTCACATCGCCGGGATCGAACATGCGCTCGCGGCCGCCGCCGTGCCGGTGTTCGTGGCGCCAGCCGCCGAAGCCGCGCCGCCCCTGTCCACAGGGCCCGTGACCGCGCTCCGCGAATCGCTCGCCATATGTCTCTTGTTCCTGAATTCGAAAAACAATCATGGAAAATCTCCTTCAGAAAAGATATATCGTAAGATATATCTCATGTCAAGATATATCTTAATAAATATGCATAGCATTGATAAAACTATAGTTACTTGTATCGTTCCGACTATTTCTTGGCGGGGCTGTCCTGGCCTTCGGGCGAGCCCGAGGTTCCCGCTTGAGCGGCAGCCGCCTGATTGGCCTGAGGCTGGTCGAGATTGACCAATTGCGAGCCGGCTGGCTGTTGCAGCGCAAACTGATCATCCCGCAGCGGCTCGTTGATGACGAGCTTGTCCACCGTCAGGCGGATGGAATACTCCTCCTGCGGCCGCTTGATTTCGATCACGCGCGGGAAATTTACATCGTTGTAATCCTGGTAGACCTGGTAGGTTGCCTCCGTGGCGACTGCGCCATGGTCGTCGTAGATCAGCTGCTGGTGCACCGTGAGGTTGGTGCGATCGAATACGATCTGCCGGGCCAGCGCCCAGCCACTGTCGCCGCGATGGACCACGTCGATGATGTAGTCCGGCTGCTGCAGAGTACGCTTCTTTTTCGCGTCGTAAACTTCCTCTTCTCCCTGCTGCAGCACCGTGATATCGGTCTGAGGATTAAGGTCCGGCAGCAATAAGGCTTCGTAAATGATCTCCGGACGGATGTTCTCCAGCGGATTCTTGCCTGAGTAAATGACAGCGTTGTGTCCGATGTAAAACTTGTTCTTCGACGGTATGGATAATTCGAAGGTCGTGCCGTTGCTGACCATATCGAACGCTTTGTTGCGCACAATGGGAAACAGCCCAATCATTCGCAGCATGTTCGGCTTGCGTACCAGAATGTAGCCGCGAATCTCCTGATATTCGGTCACCTTGCCTTTTTTTTCGCCGCCTACTGAGGCTGCGATATCCACTGTCGCATTCAGGGTCCTGATTTTGGCTGCTTCGGTGTTGATGTAATCCACCAATTGGTCCTTCGTTGCCGTTTCCAGCTTGGCCGTGCTGGTCCGTGGTTCCACAACTCGCGTGCGGAACAGGCAGGCGCTCTCGCCGAAGGTCAATGCGAGCAGGCAAAGTGTGGTAGTCAGGAACCTTGTCATGTAGCGTCGGTTTTAACGAACCGTAGTATAAGGCAGATGCAGAGGCCTGCTATACCGACTCACGGCGCCTGCAAAAAGCATGACGGCGAGATGTTGGCAAAAATTGGAGCTGTTCTCGTTTGCCCTTATCATTCTAGAGGGAATCGGCCCGATCTGCTTCAGCACGCCCCTGAATTCCACTCACTGCGATCGTCCTGCGCCGGTAGCTGCTGACCAAAATGTCTCACCTGCATTCATCAACTCTCAATTTGACGGCACCAAGAGGGAATGCTAACTTCGAAATACACTGGAAAGGAGGGTGATCCAAAATATGATATCTGACAGTCATTGTTGTAACTCAAGTGAGGTGGCTGAGGCTTAGGGCTTCCGCTCTAAATCCTCGCAAGACCCCTGAATTTCGGTGTCTG
>Ga0335072_10009245_pt1 | contig 14226 bp, 12 predicted proteins | sample Lox_Sample_21_FD_206725 | JGI IMG/M metagenome (GOLD analysis project Ga0335072, IMG submission 206725) | Soil microbial communities from Loxahatchee National Wildlife Refuge, Florida, United States - Lox_Sample_2.1 | ecosystem: Environmental > Terrestrial > Soil > Wetlands | place: USA...
CCGAACATCCAGCCGGGATTGGGATAGTGGTACTGCGTCGGGGTCCCGCCCGAGGCCGGCTGCCGCAAGAGGCTGCCGTCGTTCAACGACGTGACGCTGCCGCTCCGGTTCGGCGCGAGGTACCACGGGACATAGCGAACGCCCGGCGGCGGCCAGGTCGCGGCGCTTCGCACCGCGTTGGCGCCCCGCACGAACCATTCGACATCGGGACGGTTTTGCCAGTCGGTCGCGATGCCTTTGAGGAACTGGTCGTAGAAGGGCAGCAGAAGCGATTGATGCAGCTCCACGCTGTTGAACTGACGGTTCGCTTCGAATGCGTTGACGGGGCCGTTCATGCGCAGTTTCTTTGGTCCCCGCGCGCGGCGATAGCCATCGATGTTGCCGCGCGTGTGCAGATCGACCTTGCCCCAGATGCCGATCGAATAAAGCGGCACCTCGATCTCGTGAAGCCGCTCGGCGGCCGCGCGCTCGCGCCAGAAATCGTCATAGGTCGGGTGCTGCTGCACAAGCCGGTTCAAATCACAGGTCTGCTCGCGCGGCGCGGCGCCGTTCGCGGGATTGAGATTGATGATGCGGTTCTGGTTCCACCAATAGCTGCCGAAGAAATCGCCCAGGATGCCGCCCTGATAGACCGAGGCGCGATAGGGGTCGTTCATCCCGTCGAAAGCCGCGATGCAGGCGAGCGATGGCGGTCTCTGGATCGCCATCCACCATTGCGACATGCAGAAATAGGATTGGCCGATGCCGCCGACCTTACCGGTGGACCAGTCCTGATGGCCGAGCCATTCGATCACGTCGAAGAGGTCGCGCTGCTCGTTGCGGTCGAGAAGGCGGAATTCGCCTCCCGACTTGCCGCAGCCGCGGATATCCATGTTGGCGTAGACATAGCCGTGCTTCAGATAGAAATCGATCGGCCCCGTTTCGCGCCACAGGAATTGCGGGCTCGCCGGCAGCGCGTTGTTGTCGTAGCGATAGGGCGACGGCGCGAACAGCACGGGGAACGGTCCCGGCCCTTCCGGCATATAGAGCGCGACGGCGATCTCGACCCCGTCATGGACCTTGATCTTCACTTCGCGCGGCGGCGGCAAGGTCTCGTTCGGCATGGCGACCTCCTCACTCGTACTGCGGAAACAGGCCGAGCGCGTTGTCGCGATCGATCTTGCGCAGCTCCGCCTCGTCGAAGACGCCGCACACGGCGAGCTCGTTCGCGATGTGGGCGGGATTGCCCCACGGCACGTCGGTGCCGAACACGATATTGTCGACCGGCACGACCTGGCGCAGCGCAAGCATCGGCCCGGCCGCGAACACCGCCGCGGTGTCGTAGAAGAAGCGGCGCGCCTCGTGGAGGAAACCCTGCGGCATCGCGCTCGCATAGTGGGGCGCGCGCGCCATGCCGGTCATGCGCGCGATGAGGAAGGGCATCGTGCCCCCGCCATGCGACCAGATGAGGCGGATGTCGGAAAAGCGCGCCGACCGGCCGGAATAGGTCATCTGCGCGATCGCCCGCGTCGTATCGGTGCCGTATTCGATCATCGACTCGTTGAGGCTCATGATGTTCTCGCAGCAGGCGGGCGTGCAGGGATGCACATAGATCGCGGCCTTGCGGCGATTGAGCTCCTCGAACACGGGATCGAACGCCGGATCGCCCAGCCATGTGTTGCGATAGCTCGTGAAGAACACGATCCCGTCCGCCTTCAGCACATCGAGCCCGTATTCGATCTCCCTGAGGCTGCCGTCGATGTCCGGCATCGGCAGGTTGACGAACATGCCAAAGCGCTTTGGATGGTCGGAACGAAGCTTCGCCGCATAATCGTTGCAAAGGCGCGCGAGTTTGCGCGATTCGACGGCGTCGCCGAACCACAGGCCGGGCGTCGTGATCGAGGTCAGCGCGATCTCGACGCCGCCCTGGTCCATGAGCTCGATCGACTGCGCGGGAGACCAGTTGCGGGTCTCGCGCGTCAGGCGGACGCCCTTGGGGTCGAGATCGGCGATATATCCGGGCGGGGCGATGTGGTGATGGACGTCGATGCGGCGTGGATCGGCATTGGCCATGGCGACGGTGATCCTCCCGTTTGGTGCGCTCGGGACGCGAGCGATTTTACGGGCGGAGGTAAGTCATGCCTAGCGGTGCCGCCCGGTCCCGGCGGACGGCCAATCGCCGATCAGGTCTCGTCGAGCTTCATTCGGCCGCGAGCGCCGCGGCGCGAAGCTTGTCCACTTCGTCCTTGTGGAGCGAGAGCCAATCGCCGTCCTTCTCGGTCGTGTAAAAGCCGCCGCGGACATCGGCATAGACACGCGGGTTGTCGGCGGACGGCGGGCGGATGCCACTTTGGAACGATTTTGCGGTGTTCATCAGCATGCGCCGGTTGCGCGCGATCGCGATGTCGGACGGCGCCAGATTCTCGAGCGAGTGGTCGACCATCCCGCCCATGCTCTCGGTCACCGCCTGATCCTGCGTGTGAATGCCGTCGATGCCGGTGAAGCTGACGCTGCGCTGCTCCTCGCGGTCGATCATGTGGTCGTTGTCGAGATTCTCGACCATGCGATAGCGGCCGAGCCAGCCGGTCTCGTTCGGCAGCAGATGGTCGCGGATATGCACGCCCTGCATCCGGTTCCGGTCGTTGCGGCGCATATAGCTCAGCGACTCGAAGCCCACGAACATGCAGTGCTCGTCATCCATCGGGATGAAGGCGCGCACCATGACGTTGTGCTCGAGGCTCGCGACGGGCGGCATGATCCAGAACGGGAACAGGAAATGCGCGACCCGCCAATAGACCGCGCCCGGCTGCGTGGCCGAGGGGCGATAAGCGCCATAGGTCAGACCGTGCGGCGTCTCGAGCACCTTGTACTCGGGCGCGCGGTTCTCGGTAAGGTCGCGGTGATCGGAGTCGAGCTTGGAGCTGGGCCTTGCCGCGCCGAAATGCAGCACGCCCACGTGAGATGTGTCGAGGTCCCCCTCGACCGCCTGCAGCCAGTTGCAGTCGCGCTTCACGAAGCGAAGCTGCACACGCTCTTTGGGCGCAAGGCAGGCCTCGAACGGCGGCAGGTCGGGCGCGCGGCTCTTGTCGCCCATATAGATCCACACGACGTCGTTCCGCTCGCGCGCGAGATAGGTCTTGGCGTGCACCTTGTCCTTGAAATGCTGATGCGGCGGGATGTTGAGCTGATCGAGGCAGTTCCCGTCCACGTCGAATTTCCAGCCGTGATAGACGCAGCGGATGCCGCCTTCCTCGTTGCGGCCATAGAACAGCGAGGCGCAGCGATGGGGGCAGCGGTGGTCCATCACGCCGACGCGGCCCGCGGAATCTCGGAACGCGATCATCTTTTCGCCGAGGAGCATGATCCGGACCGGCGGTCCATCGGCCACCAGCTCGCTCGAAAGCGCTGCCGGAATCCAGTATTGGCGCATCAGCTCGCCCATGGGCGTGCCCGGACCGGTGCGGGTGATCAGCTCATATTGATCGGCCATTGTCGAAACTCCCTTTCCCGGCGTTGAGATTAAGCCGGCGCCGGAGCCGCGGCAAGATTGCCCTTGCCCCCAGGGACTTAACCGTATTTGCTTGGGACGGCGCCGGATCAGAAGGGGGAATGGATCATGGCAAGACCGATCGCCCGGTTGTGGCTCGTCTGCCTTTGCGCGTTGCTGGCGGGTCCGGCCGCGGCCAAGGACGCCGTTACCATCGGGCTCACCTGGACGCCGCAGGCCGAGTTCGGCGGCCTTTATCAAGCGCTCGCCGACGGTATCTACGATGCGGCCGGGCTCGATGTGACGCTTCGTCCCGGCGGCCCGCAGGTCAATACCACCCAGCTCCTCGTTTCGGGCGCGATCGACATGGAGATCTCGTCCAACTCGTTCGAGCCGCTCAACATGGTCCGGCAGGAAATTCCCTTCATCGCGGTCGCCGCCTTGTACCAGAAGGACCCGCAGATCCTGATTTCCCACCCCGAGATGGGCTTCAAGACGCTCGGCGACCTCAAAGGGCATCCGGTCCTCATCGCCGAGTTCGCGCACGAGACGTTCTGGGCGTGGCTCAAGTCGAAATACGGCTTCACCGACGACCAGGCGCGTCCTTACACCTTCAGCCTGCAGCCCTTCATCGTCGACAAGACCCTGAGCCAGCAAGGCTATCTCACGGTCGAGCCGTTCCTGCTCGCGGCCCAGGGGATCAAGCCGACGATCTTTCTCCTCTCCGATTACGGCTACAACCCCTATACCAATCTCCTCGTCACGTCGAAGAAGATGGTCGCCGAAAAGCCGGACCTGGTGCAGCGCGTGGTCGACGCGACGATCAAGGGCTGGTACGGGTTCCTTTATGGCTCCAATCAGAAGGCCATCGACCTCATCGTCAAAAGCACGACCGAGTACACGCCCAAAAACGCCGCCGATACGTTGGGCGTGCTCAAGAGCAGCGGCCTGATCGATTCGGGCGATACCAAGACGCTCGGTATCGGCGCGATGACGGACGCGCGCTGGCAGAGCTTCTTTCAAACGATGGTGACGGCCGGCGTCTACAAGTCCGACCTTGATTACCACGCCGCCTACACGACCCAGTTCGTCGACAAGAAGGTCGGCATGCAATAACGCCTAGCGGGCGACGCCGACCGTCTGCGAGCCGAATGTCTCGAGGCACCAGCGCGCGCGCGCGGCAAGCGCCTCGTCCTCGCCCTCGAACCCCATGATCTGCACGCCCAGCGGGACGTTCTCGACGGCAAGGAGCGGCAGGTTGAAGGTCGGCGCGCCGATCGCGGACGACGCATCGTTGTACCAGGGCGTTCCGACCTTGGGCTGGCCCTTCTGCCCCGGCCCGATATGGGCGAGCGTGATGAACCCGTCGACCGCGCCGGCAAGCCCGCGATGGCGCCGGCGCAAATCCTCGCGCCGCGCGGCGGCACGCCGATAGTCTTCGGGTGTCATGCTGGCCGCTTTGTCGATGAAGCCTTCGATCGCGTCGCTCAGCAGGCCGGGACGCAGGTCGCGCCACGCGCGCAGCGGCCAGCGGAATTCCCATAGCATCGCGTCGAAGAAGAAGTCGGGGCAGCGGGTGGTCGCGTCCTCGTAGGCCGCGAGATCGCTGCCGGCCCCGGGTTCGACGATCTCCACCCCGGCGGCGGCCAGCACCTCGAGAAAAACCTCGAACGCTTCCTTCGATGCCGCGTCCGTCTGCGACCAGCCATAGGTATATTGCCGCGCAAGGCGCGTTGGGCGCCGCGCAGGGGGCAGGTGCGGGCCGCCCGCGAGCGGGGCATAGCCGGGATCGCCGCCGACCGTCGCCGCGATGTGGGTTGCAGCCTCCCAGGCATCGCTCAGCGTCCCGGCCAGGAACCCCAGATGATTGAGGCTGGGGGATGGATCGAATCCGCCATAACGGTTGAGCGCGCCATAGGTCGGCTTGAACCCCACGACGCCGCAGATCGAAGCCGGCCGGATGACCGAGCCGCGGACCTGGCTGCCGGTGCCAAGCGGCAGCATGGAGGCGGCGACCGCCGCCGCCGAGCCCGAGGACGATCCGCCCGGCGTCCGCATCAGGTCCCAGGGATTCCACGTCGGCGCCGGCAGCGCCATGGTGAGTTCGGTCGTGGTGGTCTTGCCGAGGATGATGGCGCCGCCACGGCGCAGCGCGTCGACATGGGCGGCGTCGATCGCGGCGACGGCGTCCTTGAACATGCGGCTGTTCACCTCGGTCGCGAAGCCCGCGACGTCGTAGCAATCCTTGATGCCGACCGGCATTCCGTCGAGGGGGGAGAGCGGGCGCCCCGCGCGCCAGCGTTCGCTTGCGGCATCGGCATCGCGTCGCGCGCGGTCGATATCGAGGATGACGAACGCCTTTATCTGCGGCTCGAGGCTCGCGATCCGGTCGAGGCAGCGTTCGAGGAACGCGCGCGGGCCGTCGCGCTCGGCGGCGAACGCGCTCCGCGCCTCGCCAAAGCAGAGATAGCGTGCGGTCCGCGGATCATAGGACATCGATGGCCTTCCGAGCGGGGTTCGGGCATTATAAATCGCGGCGCCGACAACGTCTTCGTCGCGGGCATGGTGACGGAGGTGTGCTGCGGAACGACGGCGCGCGACGCGATGATGCGGAATCTTCGAGCGATCAGGGCCGCTCAGCCTTTTTCGGCCGATGCTTCCTTGAACCAGTCGATGATCGCGCTGCCGGTGGTGATCCAGACCTGGTCGTGCTTGCGGATATAGGCGAGCGCGCGCTCGAGATGCCGGGCGCGGAACGGATGTCCGATCAGGAACGGGTGAAGCGCCATCGACAGGATGCGCGGCCGCTTCGCGCCCTCCTCGTAAAGCTGATCGAACTGATCGACCACCATCTGATAGAAATCCTCGCCCGAGCCGCCGCGCTCGAGGAAAAGCGGGATGTCGCCCACCTCGAGCGTGTACGGGATGGCGAAGATCGATCCCCGCCGCGTCTTCATCGCGTAGGGAAGCTCGTCGTTGGCCCAATCGGCGACATACTCGATGCCGGCCTCGGCAAGGAGATCAAGCGTGTGGTCGGTCTCGGTCAAGGCGGGGCCGAGCCAGCCGCGGCTCTTCCTGCCGGTCGCCTTGGCGATCGTGTCGAGCACGCCGGTGATGATCGGCCGCTCGGCCTCTTCCGGCATGCCGGTGAACAGCATCGAATTGTTGGGACCGTGCGCCATCCATTCCCATGAGAGGCGGTTTCCCTCGGTGATGATGTCGGGATAGTGCTCGCAGACCTCGGCGTTGAGCGCCGCCGTGGCGACGAAACCCTGGCGCTCCATGATCTCCATGATGCGCCAGATGCCGACCCGCGGGCCATAATCGCGCCAGGCGTGGTTCAGCACGTCGGGCTTCAAGGAGGACGTCATCTGCGTCAGCGCGATCGCCGGGCTTTTCCAGTGGTAATGCTCGATATTGGGCGTGATCCAGACGGCGACGCGGGCGTCCTTGGGAAGGCGCAGAACCGGCCGCCGCGCGATCGGCGAGTAGTCGAACCTTCCGTGCTCCATGGACCTCTCCCTTGGTTCAGCGTGTGAGGCGCGGCGGAAATATCTTGGTGCCCGTCGCGTCGTCGATGATCGCGATCGCGCGATAGGGACAAAGCTTCGCCGCTTTCAGGATCCTGTCGTCCGCGGCGCCGCCGGCGTTGGCGATGCGCACTTTTCGCGCGCGCGTCCAGGCGAAGACCGCGGGCGCGACATTGAGGCAGTTGCCATAGGACTGGCATCTGCCGGTATCGAGTTCGATGCGATATCCGCTCATCGCTAGATCAGGAACTGCAGGAGCGGCATTTCCTGATCGGCATTGACCAGCAGGACTTTCTTCTGCCGCATCAGGAACGTATCGCGCTCGGCGCGGAGATGGTGGATCGTGCGCCCGGCCCACAGAAGTTGCGTGCCTTGGCGCGCGTGGACCAACACGAAGTTCGACTGCACCGCAAGCAGCCCTTCGCCCGCGGCGTCGATCTCGATATTCGAGAGGACGCGGCGCATGCGCGGCTTCGGATCCTGCGCCAGGACCGCGCCGCTCAAAAGCCGGTCGAGCCGCTGCTCGAGCCGTACCCGGTCGTCATAGATGATCGAGACGTGGCGCGTCGGATCGATGTCGTCCTCGTTGCACGGGACCCAATAGAGCGCGTCCTCGGCCCAAAGCGCCAGCCATTCCTTATAGCGATGCTCATCCATGAGCCGCGCCTCGAGATAGAGGAACCGCTCGACCCGCGCCCGCGCCGCGCTATCCATGGCCGCTCATCAGCCGGCCATAATGGCGCCACATGCCGCGCAAATGGCATTCATCCATGGTGAAGCCGCTGGAACTGCCGTCGGCCTCAATCACGTTGCGATGCGCGCCACGCCCGATGAATTGCCAATCATCGCCTTCGGCCCGAACGCCTCGCTGGTTGCGCTCCATGATCTCGATATCGTCGGGGGAGATGAGGCCGGCGGGGCCGAAGCCGAATTCATGCTCTCTGAGGCGCGCCTCGTTGATCTCGGGCGGCGCACCCGTTAGCAGCATCGGCTGATAATAGACGAAGGTCTCGTCGACGGTCACCGGCTGAAGCCGGCGGATATGCGTCATGATGTAGATGAGGTTCGGGAAGACATAGACGAGCGGCGGGATCGTGCCGAGAAGCTCGCGCGCCTTTTCGGCGCCATAGCGCGCCTCCATCATCGCGACATAGGCTTGCCGCGCGGGGCTCGGCGCGCGCTTCGGCGCCGCCATGCTCGCGCCGCGATAATCCTCGATCATGTGGCCGCCGGGGAGCGAGCGGATGACGTCGGGCACTTCGTTCTCGTAGAGCGAGCTCATGTCCAGGCCGCTGCGGCGCGAATGCAGCTCGAACGCGATCTTGTGGATGAACGGCCCGTGATAGTCGCCTTCGAGTGAATTCTCCGGCAGGAATTTCCAATTGCCCTTGTATTTGAGCTTCTGCACGCCGGTGCGGAGATCGATTTCGCCCGAGGGCGACACGTCCATGAACAGGTCGATATAGGTTTTCACCTGACCCAGATGGTCCTCGAGCGTCGCCCCTTCGGCGCTCGCGCTGGCGAAAATCAGGCCGCGATAGGTGCCGACGCGAGGCACGCGCGTGAGCCCGAACGCCTTGTGGTTCAGATCGCCGCCATAAGCCTCCTCGAAGGTCGACGCGAGAAGGTCGCCCGACCGCCCATAGGTCCAGCCGTGATAGGGGCATTTCAACGTCTCGGCGTTGCCGTGGTCGCGATGGCAGAGAAGGTTTCCGCGGTGGCGACAGCGGTTGAAGAAGACATTGACGCCGCCATCATCGTCCCGGATCGCGATCACCGGCTGCCGGCCGATCTGGCGCGAGACATAGTCGCCGGGGCGCGGGATCTCGCTTTCATGCGCGAGATAGACCCACACTTTGTGCCAGATCGCGTCGAATTCGCGCTCGAAGATGGCGGGGTCGCGATAGAGGCTGCCATGGACCCGCGCGTCCCGCGTCAGCGCCTCGTAATCGATTGGTGTGGCTGCCATTTGGTGCGTTGCCCCGAGCTTCGATAGTGTGAGATTGCCCCTGTTTCCGCAAGCTGTTTCGCCCTAGGATCGTGTCATGCGGTTCGCCCATTTCGCCCATGTCTGGGGCAAGCGCGGCATGACGCTGCAACGACGCAACGAGCAGCTTTAGCGATGGCGGAGAAGACGCTCGCCGCGGTCCTGGTGGCGCCCCGCAAGATCGAGCTGCGCGAGTTCGCGCTGCCGGAGATCGACGCCGATTCCGGCATCGCCAAGGTCGAGATCACCGGCGTGTGCGGCGCCGACTGGCCGATCTATACCGGTGCGCTCGCCTTTTATGCCCCGCCGCCGCTGATCCCCGGCCACGAGATCGTGGCGCGCGTCGCCAAGATCGGCGCGCGGGCCGCCAAACGCTGGGGCGTCAAGGAGGGCGACCGCATCGTCATGGAGGAATATGCGCCGTGCGGGCGCTGCGAATACTGCCTCTCCGGCCGCTATTATATTTGCAGCGGCATGAAGATGGAGAAGATGTACGGCTTCACGCCGCTCTCGGTCGCGCCGGGCCTGTGGGGCGGCTATGCCGAATATTTCTATCTCGATCCGCAGGCGCTGTTGCACAAGATCGCGGATTCGGTGCCGACCACCGTCGCGCCGTTTTATGTCCCGCTGTCGAACGGCATACGCTGGGTCCATGCCGAAGGCGGGATCGGCATCGGCGGGACCGTGGTGATCCAGGGTCCGGGCGGGCAGGGGCTTGCCTCGGTCATAGCGGCGAAAGAGGCGGGGGCGGCGACCATCATCGTGACCGGCCGTGGCCACGACGCGGCGCGGCTCGCGCTCGCACGCGATTTCGGCGCCCATCATACGATCGATGTCGATTCGGGCGAGAATCCGGTGGAGCGCGTCGCCGCGATCACGGGCGGACGGATGGCGGACGCGGTGATCAACGTGACGGCGGGCGCGCCGGGCGCGTTGAAGCAAGCCGTCGAGCTCGCGACGATGGGCGGCACGATCGTGGTCGCCGGCGAGGCGCACGGATTTGCGACCGATTTCGATCCCGACCAGATCTTTCTGAAGGAGCTCACCATCAAGGGCGTGCGCGGCCGGACCGCGCGCGACATGAAGCGCGCGATCGCGCTTCTCGAGTCGGGCAAATACCCGCTCGAAAAGCTGGCGACGCATCATTTCACGCTCGACAAAGTCGAGGATGCCATCCGTACCGTTGGCGGCGAGGGCGCCCGCGGCGCCATCCACGTCTCGGTCCTGCCGCACGTCGGTTAACGCCGATCGGCCTAGGCGAGCCCCAAAAATCCGCTTAACATGGGCTTAAGGCAGGACCGAGGGTCAGCGATGGGCTACGAGACGATCGAGGTCAAGCGGCTCACCCCGCATATCGGCGGCGAGGTTTCGGGGATCGACCTGCAAAGGCCGCTCACGAACCGCCAGGTCGAGGACATCCATCAGGCGCTTCTCGACAACGGCGTCATCTTCTTCCGCGAGCAGCCGATCGACGTGCCGACGCTCAAGCATTTCGGGCAGCATTTCGGCAAGCTCCACGTCCATTCGGCGATGAAGGGCATGGAAGAGCATCCCGAGGTGCGCCTCCTCCACGCCGATGCCAATTCAAAGCACGTGGCGGGCGAGGAATGGCACACCGACCTTTCCTGCGATCCGATCCCGCCGATGGGCAGCGTCCTCCATATCCATACCCTTCCGCCGACGGGCGGAGACACGTGCTTTACCAGCATGTATGCCGCCTATGACCACCTGTCGCCGCGCATGCAGACCTATCTCGAGGGGCTGACCGCGACCCACGACGGCGGGCTCGTATTCCGCCGCTTCAATCCCGACGGCAAGTACAATGTCTCGGTCCATCCCGTGATCATCCGCCATCCCGAGACGAAGCGGAAAGTGATCTACGTCAACCGCGCCTATACCTCGCACATCAACGAGCTGCCGTCCGAGGAAAGCAAGGCGGTGCTGGCCTTCCTCTACAATCACTGCGAGAGCCCGCTGTGGCAGGTGCGTTTTTCCTGGCGCAGGCATTCGATCGCATTTTGGGACAACCGCTGCACCCAGCATTATGCGGTGTGGGATTATTTCCCGCAGACCCGCACGGGCGACCGGGTGCAGATCGAGGGTGCGAACCCGCCTTTTGCCTGATGGCGTGACCGACTTGATTGGGGGGCGATAATGACCGCGGCGAGATTTTGGCGGGCTTGGCTGTTTGGCGTGTTGATCGCGGCTACAGCCGTGGCCGCGGCGCGCGCGGACGAGCCGCTGAAGATCCGGATCGGGTGGGCCGTGGCGCCGGCGCAGCTCACGCCCATCCTGTTCGCGCATCCGGGCCTCGCGCGGCATCTGGGCCAATCCTACACGCTCGAGCCGACGCGTTTTGCCGGCTCGTCCGTGGCGCTTCAGGCGCTCGCCGCGGGCGAGCTCGATCTCTGTCCCATGACCTTCAACGTGCTGGGCCCGGCGATCCTCAATGCGGGCCTCGACGATCTTAGGATTGTTTCGGACGAGGTCCGCGACGGCTATGAGGGCTATGACACCAACCGCTACATGGTGCGCAAGGACAGCGGCATCGAGACGGTCGAGGACCTGAAAGGCAAGATCGCCGCGGTCAACGGCCTCGGCGGCGGCCAGGACATCTTCATGCGCGTCATGCTGCGCCGCCATCATCTCGAATATCCCGGCGACTACACGATCGTCGAGGCGCAATTTCCGAACATGAAGGGGCTGCTTGCCGACAAGAAGGTCGACCTCATCGTCGGCGTCAAGCCGTTCACGATGGATCCGGGGTTGCAGGCGATCGGCCGCGATCTCTTCACGCAACGGGACGCGGTGGGCGTCACCGATTTCCTGTTCATCACCGCGCGGGCGCCCTACATCGCGCAGCATCGTGCCGCGCTCGTCGATTTCTTCGAAGACGATATGCGGGCGACGCGCTGGTACCTCGATCCGGCGAATCACGACGCGGCGATCAAGATCATCTCCGACTTCATCAAGGTCCCGCCGGAACGGCTCGGGTGGGTGTTGACCAAGAACGATCTCTATCACGACCCGCGCCTCCACCCGGACCTTTCCGCGATCCAGCAGAATGTGGACCTTCTGCAGGAATTCGGTTTCATCAAGCAGCACATCGACGTGGCGAGCCACGCCGATCTGAGCCTGGTCGAGGAAGCGGCAAAGCGCGTGCAGTGAGCGTTCGTGCCGGCCGCTGGCATGTTGTCATGGCGCCGCCGATTTGATCTACTTGGAAGCAATCATTGGCCCGCAAATGGAGGGAACCGCCCATGAAGCGCACCGTCACCATCGTGAGCGCCGCCGACATCGAGCTTCATCACACGCCCGGCTTCGGCCGCGAAGGAAGCAGCTCGGGCAAGGCGTTTCCGCTCGACACGGGCGTCCCCGGCGTCATCCTGGAATTCAGCTGGCGCCACTATGACAAGGGCTACGGCACCCCGCGCCACAAGCATATCTTCGATCAGTACCGCTACAATCTCGGCGGTCGCCGCATGATCAAGGATGGCTGGCTCGAAGAAGGGGAGGTCGGCTTCTATCCCGAAGGCGTCTATTACGGGCCGCAGATGCAGGAAGAGCCGTGCTTCGGTCTTGGCCTGCAATTCCAGGGGCTCTCGGGCATTCCATATCTGACCCACAAGCAGCTGCGCGAAGCGCGGCTCGAGATGCTGGCGGAAGGCGCCACCTTCAAGGACGGCGTCTATACCAAGCTCCAGGCGAATGGCCGCAAGATCAACAAGGACTCGCATCTCGCGCTCACCGAGCACGTCACCGGCAAGAAGGTCGCGTTCCCGAAGGGCCGGTTCGAGAAGCCGATCGTGATGAAGCCCGACGGCCATCCCTGGGTCGGCGATCGCACGCTCGACGGGGTCGAGCACAAGCGCCTCGGCACGTTCGGCGGCTCGGGCATCCGGCTGACGCGACTTGCGCCCCGTGCGCGGATTCCGGCGCAGCACATGGACGATGCCGAGATCCGCTATCTCGTCGACGGCTCGATCGAGTATGACGGCAAGACGTGGCAGGGCGGCAAGACCGCGGATGTCGGCACCTATATGTATCTCCAGCACGGCGCCGATGTGGGCGCCATCACCTCGAAAACCGGCGGCCTGTTCTATGTGATCGAGCTGCCGATGGTCGCGGACATCGAGGCGCAGCAGGCGCGCGAAAGCGCAAAATCCACGCCGCAGCGCGAGCTGGCGGCGGCGAAATAGGGCCGTCCGCCGCGATCCGGGTGCCCGGCGGCGCGCGGGGCGGACGCCCGTGGCCGCCGGCGAGCCCTTGAAGGCGATCACAGTGTCCGCGAGCCGTGCCGATCGGCGCAGCGAGATCATCGGCCGGCTCGAGCGGCTTCCCTTCACGCGCGCCCACGCGAAATTCGCGGCGATCCTGTCGTCGGGCCTGTTCTTCGACGGCTTCGATAATGGCGCGCTCGCTGTCGCCATGCCCGTCATCTTCAAGGAATTCCATATCGGCTTCCTCAACACCGGGATCGTCCTCAGCTCGGGCTTTGTCGGCCAATTCGTTGGCGCGTGGGTGTTCGGGTTCATCAGCGAGATCTACGGACGCAAGGCGGCGTTCCTGGGGTCCATGCTGCTTTACGGCGCGCTGTCGATCGCGTGCGCCTTTGCGTGGGATTTCCACAGTCTTGTCGTGATGCGGGCGATGCAGGGATTGGGGCTGGGCGGCGTGCTGGCACCCGCGGTCGCGATGTTCAGCGAGCTCGTGCGCGCCACGCGCCGCGGCCGGTTCGCCGGCATCTATCAGACGACGTTTCAATGGGGCGTGTTGCTGGCGCCGGCGATCGGCCTTCTCTCCTTTCAGCTCTTCGGGGAAAGTGCCGGCTGGCATGCCCTTTTCATCTTCGGCGGCATACCGGCGCTGGTCGCGATCTATGGATTTTTCGCGCTGCCCGAATCGCCGCGCTGGCTTGCCGATCACGACAACTATGCCGAGGCCGACGCCGTGCTGCGCGGGATCGAGCAGCAGGCGAAAGGTCCGTTGCCGCCGCCCGAGCTCGCTCCCGTGCCCGAACCAAAGCGGACCGAGCTCGCCGAGCTGTTCTCGCGCGCCTATCGGCGCCGGACCCTCGTACTGTGGGTCGGTTGGGCCTGCACCTATTTCGTGATCTATGGGCTTGGCACGTGGCTGCCGTCGCTTTATGTCCGGATCGGCGGCTTGCCGGTCAAGGACGCTTTGGCGCTGTCGGTCTTCGTCTCGGTGGTGCGGCTCGTCACCATGTACAGCGAGTCGCTTGT
>Ga0335072_10009246_pt1 | contig 14225 bp, 15 predicted proteins | sample Lox_Sample_21_FD_206725 | JGI IMG/M metagenome (GOLD analysis project Ga0335072, IMG submission 206725) | Soil microbial communities from Loxahatchee National Wildlife Refuge, Florida, United States - Lox_Sample_2.1 | ecosystem: Environmental > Terrestrial > Soil > Wetlands | place: USA...
CGTGCTCATCCTTATATTGGTGGGCGGCGCGATGCTGGACAAGCTGCTCGCCCGTAGATGGATGCTGCCCCTGGCTGAGCCGGGCAAACTCCTCGGCTCCCACGCCTCCGGTGAGGCCGAATTTCTCGGCGAGCCTGCCCTGCCATTCGCCCGCGACGGTCTGTTCCTGGCTCCAATAGTTCTGCTCTTTGGCGGTGAATTCCTTGGCATGGTAGGTTTGCGCCTGGCCCGCCGAGAGCGGGCTGGAGATCGTCAACATGGTTACGCCACCTGCATCCCGAGATCTTCGCCCGTCGATTGCTCGACCACGGCGGGAGTCTCCGTTTCCTCGGCAGCCGGCGCGGCATCGGCCGGTCCCTCGGGCGCCTCGGGCGCGCGCTTGCGCCGGATAAAGTCGGGATACTTGTCTTCAAGCTTCACGAACGGAATCGAAAAATGAGCGCAATAATTCCCGTATTTCAGGTAGGCGCTCAGGTCCACCAGCCCCTGAATTTCCGAAGGCATGACCAGAGGCTCGCGCACTCTTTCGAGCGTAAAATTCCTGCCATGCGCGCCGCCCTCGTAGTGGGTCTCGCGCAGCCGCTCGATCTCGACCTCGCCGATACTGTCGGAGATCCACTTGGCCGCCCGCGGCTCATCGGTGCGGAAAAAGATCTTGGTGGCGGGCTGCGAAAGCATGGCCTCGGCATCGTCGCCGTAGCGGGCTTCAAGCTGGCTGCGCCCGTGGAACCCCAACACGACTGGGTTTTCGCCCTTTCTATTCTCGGTCAGCGCCGTATGGAGCTGCGGCAGTTTCTGCAGTGTGGCAAGCTCGTCGATCAGGAACCATACCCGCTTTTGATCGGGCCGGCGGGCCGAGAGCAGGTGCATCACCAGCATGTCGAGCCACACGCAGTGCAATGGCCGGATGGCCTTGCGCGTGTTCGTGTTCGAGGTAAGAAAGATCCATCCTTTCCGGTTTTCCGCCCATGCCCTGGCGGTCCACTCTGCTGCCGGATGGTCGGCAACCGTGGGCAGCATCCGCAGTGTGTTGGAAATCTTGTTCAGCGAACTCAGGACGCCTGCCCGCTGCGGTCCCGCCGTCTGGTCCACCAGCACGGCGTATTCCGTATCACCGAGCTTGGTCTCGATCGCGTGTTTCGTCGCCATCCATTGCACCAGATCCTCGGGCCGCGGCTTGGGGCGCTGGCTGATGAGGTAGGCAAATATCTTCTGCGGGCTGTCGATGAAAAACTGATTTTGGGTCACATCTGGTTGATAAAACGACTCGGCCAGAGTCAGCGCCTCCGGCTCGTCGTCCACCTCGTCGGCGGGATTCCAATACGGCATCCGAGCGTCTTGCGGATTGAGCACAATGTCCCCGCGCGCCTCGCTGTAGAATTGCCGGATGAACTCTCCGGCCGGGTCATAAAGCACCGCGCACTCGCCCCGTTCCTGGACGCGGAAAGCGAGTTGGCGAATGATACTGGTCTTGCCGCTGCCCGTGTCGCCGATGGCCAGGATGTGGTGGTTCTCTGCCTTGGCCGGTATGCGCAAGAGGTCGGCAATTTCCTCGGTTTGGATGCCGATCCCGTCGCCCTGGACGGCAGCGTTGAACTGCTTGGCGCTGACGAGGTATGGACCTTTCAGACGGCGGCCGTAGCGCAGCTCCTTGCGGCGCTTAATATCCTTGGGCAGCGTGAACGGCAGGCCAAGCAATAGAGCGAGGACGCCGAAGTAAACCTGCATGGAGAACAGCGGCCAGACCCCGGCTCCCGCATAGACATACTGACTCAGGAACCGATGAACGCTCTTGGCCGCATAGATTCGTTCCGGCTCTCGGACCAGCAAGAGTCCGCCTTCGTTCCGAGCCTTGCCGCTGATCTCGATCGGTAGCGGCTTACCGGAGGCTTGCGGAGTTTCACCCCCCTGTACGTCATCGGGAAGGGCCAGACGCCATCGCTTCCCATCGCCGACATAGAGAAGCTGAAACTTTGCCGTCGGGCGGATGGTCATTTCCGAGCGCAGGTAGTACGGCAGGTAGTACCGTTCAAGGGGTTCAAGACCGAAACTGAAGCGCAAATAAATGAGAAACCCCGTGAAGACGAGCGCCAGAAATACGGCTCCCCAGGTGTAATAGAAGCCGCGCGGCGGCCAGATGATCGATTCCTTGCGGCCCCATCTCTGTTCGGTTGCCATGACTACTTTTCCTCCTGTCCGAGCCTCTGTGTAAGCAGTTCCTTTGCCCGCTTCCCTTTGCTCGCCTGAACGCTCCGAACAATCTCCTGGTATTGCTCCGGGCTGATCTGCCGGCCCTGGAGCAGCGGAGAAAAGAAACCCATGAGCAGCATTTCGAGGCCGATCAGTTCGGTAAATACATGGGCCGCGATGCGGTCCGTCTCGGCGCGCTCCATGCGCACCAGCAACTGGTCGCGGGCCCAGTCGGCCACAGTTTTTCCCGATTGCCACGCTCGTTGCTCCAGGGTGGCGAACTCGGATTCGCTGATGCGTACCCCTAGCGTCCTGGTTCTTTTTGCCGGTTTTCCTAGCCCGTTCTGTTCCGCGGATAGAGCGGCCTGCATGATTCACCTCGCGGCTTTTTCGCTGTTTACAAATGCAAACGCGCGTTATCGTTTGTTAGCGACCGGGACACCAGCCCATCTTTTTTCAGCGCGTTAACGTTTGTTAGCGGCGTTAGCAAACGTCAACCCTTTCAGGGATCAAGTGTCGAAAATAACTCCGGTGCGTAGCACCGAACGCGTAATGCAACGGAATAATCAGCCGTGCGGACGTGAACCATTGCTGGCATCCATCGCACTTATGGGTTTCGCAGCGCCGTTCGCTGGCTCCGCAGCGGTCCCGTTCTGAGGCGAGTGCCGGATGCGCAGACTCTCTCGAACGCGAGAGGCTTCCGGCGTGCGCAGGAAATCCTGAAAGTCGCGGTCCTTGGCGAAGACGTAGCAGAGCGCTTTGTCTACAACTTCATCCGCAGTTGCATGAAGGAACGCCGCGTACTGGTCGATAAGCACGGCCGTCGATTCTTCGAGGTGGATGGAAGCCGTTACCTGGCGGGTTTGAACGATCTCAAGCAGTGGCATTGGGCATGTCCTTTCCGATGAAATTGTCCTGGGAATTCATGGCTGAATCGGGGCCGTAAACGGTCTCGATTTTGAACTGCTGGGAGCGCCGGTCATAGTCGTCCAATCGTAATACTTCGCGGATTACGCGACGGCCCGGCTCGCGCTCCACATGGACGACATAATTGATAGCCTCTCCGATTTCGGCTTCGATATCCTCGAAGGTGGCCTGAGCATGACTTCGGAGCACGAGATTCGCAAAGCGCCGCAACGCTCTGGCAGCCGAGTTTGCATGGATCGTGGCGAGCGATCCGGTGTGGCCGGTATTGAGCGAATCGAGCAGCGTCCGTGCCTCAATGCCGCGCACCTCGCCCAGGATGATTCGATCCGGCCTCCAACGCAACGCGGACTTCAGCAGATCGTCGAACGTAATGCTGGCCTTGAAGGTGTTGGTCTGGCATTCGACAGAGAGCAGGTTCGGCTTCTGCAGGCAAAGCTCCGATGTGTCTTCGATGACCACGATGCGCTGGACATCGGGAATCGCGGCGGCAAGAGCGCGAAGGACCGTGGTCTTGCCGGTTGAAGTCCCGCCGCTGATGAGCAGCGTTTTCCCGCTGCGAATCTCGGCGGCGAGAGAGTCCGCAAGCGGACGCGACAGCGTGCCGCGAGCAATCAGGTCATCGACCGTGAAATGGCGGCTGGGGAACTTGCGGATGGTGAGTGCCGGAGCGGGGCGGACAACCGGAGGAATCACCGCTGCAAGCCGGCTGCCGTCCGGGAGTTGCGCGTGAAGAAGCGGATTGTCTTCGTCGAGCTTTTTGCCGAGCTGGTTGGCGATGACTTCAAGGCCGGTGCGCAGTGGGCCGGCCGCGAACGAAATGGACGGGGCCCGGCGCACAATCCCATCGCGCTCGTACCACCACGAGGCGTCGGGATTGCCCATGATCTCGCTGATGCTTTCGTCGAGCAATAGCGGCTCAATGGGGCGGAGAAACGGGATGATCAAGTCGAAGCTCATGGCGTGCGATTCCAGCAGTGGAAGCCCGGCGTTGACCGGGCTTCCGTGCGGGGAAGAGGCGGAGCTATGCCGCCTCTTCCTCGGGGTTGAACTCATCGTTCTCGGCCTCTTCCGGGCCGGCCTTCTCGGCGCGGTCGAGCTTCAGGATCGAAGTCACGCGTACTTCCCATACGCGCTCTTTCTGGCTGGTCTTCTTGTCCGTCCGCTCGCGGCTTCTCAACTCGCCCTCGACGGACAGATGCGCGCCCTTCTTCAGGGTCTTCGCGTATTCGGCCAGCTTGCCCCACACGATGCAGCGGTGCCACTCGGTGTGGTCGATGTATTTGCCGGTCGTCTTGTCTTTGTACGAGCTCTTGGTGGCAAGCGAGAGGGCAGTGAAATTCGCGTTGTTTGTCGTGACGGCGGTGGCGTCTTTGCCGAGGAATCCGATGAGCGAGATGCGATTCTGATACATGGTGAAGTCTCCGTTGTTGAATTCCCGGATTGGCCGGGTCACCCATTGGCGAAGCCTGAGCGAGAGGCCCGGCTCCCAAGTGCCGCAGGTCTGCTTTTTCGGAGGGGCCCTCTGGGAGGAACCGAAACCCGCAGGGCGCGCAAGCGAAGCAGAAGACCAAGTGCCGCCGGGCGCCGGAACAGGCCCGAAGCGTGTGACCGGACAAGCAAGGGAGAGACACGGATGACAAACGCCTTCATGGATCGCTTTGCGAGAGGTTTCCCCGGACTGTCAGCCACGTCGCGCGCAACGCGGAATCGCCCCCTTGCCACCCGCACGGGAGACGGCCGGAGATTTCGGCCACGGCTCGGAAACCGCTGCTCTATGGGCCGGCGGACGCGGCGGAGAGCCGAAGGGCGTTTTGGCCGTGTTTGAGAGCCACGCTGGGACATGAAGACTGCCTCGCAATGGGAAGTGGATTCGGTCAATCGAACGCCTGGTCGGCCCGGAAGCGAACTATGGTCAACCCGAGAGGGTTCACGGCCAGCTCGTTATTCTTCACCGTGTCGCGGAAGACGTAGGTCACACTGGCTGTCCATTGCTCCCGCCTGAGCTGCGAATGATCCGTGGGATTGGTAAAGATCTTCACGAACTCGATGCGCGCCGAATAGGGCGACTGACGCAGGTCGTCGAGGATGACGTTCTTCACCTCCACATCCACAAAAGGCAGCGTCGAATCGTTGATGTAATCCGCGATGATATTGCTTTTGCGCTCCTCGTCGATCACCTCGCGCTGCACGTCGCCGTTGAGAAAGTAGAGAGAGTTGGTCTGATCGCGCTCGATGGTGAAGCGATTCCGGCTGAAATAGAGCTCAGCCCAGCGCGTGAGGTAATACTTGTTCTCAGCTTCTTCGGGACGGTATTGGAAGTTGCGGTAGTCGATCGCTTCCGCCCGGCCCACGTCGTTGATGCGGATGACGAGCGGGTGGAGATCGGCAAGCGCCATCTGGCTGCGGATAAGGAGTCCGACAAGAGCCAGGCAGACAATAGCCAATACCAGAATGGTGATCTTCAGATGCGTGTTGACTACCAGCGGCTCGCTGTACCGTTCGAGGTAGTGGTCCGCGGCGGCGGTGATTTCCGGTGCTGGCTTTGTCATTGTCGCCATTCGAATTCCTCCGTCATGCCTACACGGCTCTCAGAATCGCCGCGGTAATCAAACCGCCCGCGCCGATCCCATGCCCGCCGACATGGCCTGAAAAGAGCGAGGCCGTCATGGTTGGGATCTTGAGAAGGATGAAACCGGCCACAAAGCACAGCATCAGCAAACCTGGCATGAGGTAAATCACACGCTGTGGGTCATTCAAGTTCATGGCGCCACTCGTCAAGTACGTGATGAGCAGGTGGCTTATCACGCTCATGGTTGCGGCAGCTACCACCTTATAGAACTCAAAACCCACAAAGGCTTTGAGCCACCCCCAGAACAGAAACTCGGTTTTATCGAAGACCATCCACGGAATGAACACTGGCCCCAGCAGGCCGACGATCGTGGCTCCGATCGCGCCGTACGCAATGATCACTGCGATCAGCGCAGTCAGAATGCTTAGGATGATCTGAACGGTGTATGTGCAGAGAAGCGTATACGGTTCGGTGAACGAAGGCGAAAGGTTTCCGGCCTGACTGAGGGCCGTATGTACTGTGTTCTGAACTTCCTGGACCGAATCGCTGCCGATGTAATCGACAAGGCTGCTGGTGCCGCCGCTGACGAACCCTTTCAATGAGTACCCGATTCCGGGAATGCTACCGTCGTAGAACTTCACAAAACAATAGGCGAAGGTGATGAGGAGGAAGAAATTCAGAAACTTTGCGATGTTGAAACCGGGGCCGCCCTGAGCCGACGCGAGCGCTTCCTGCACGCCGAACCAGACCAGCATGATGGTGGCAAGCGCCAGAACCATGCGCAATCCAAGCGAGTCCACGGAGGGGGCAACCGTGGCAGTCAGGTTGTCGCAACCGTTCTTGATAAGGATGAGGAAGTCCATTGCAGCCTCTCACGTTCAGTAATGGAACGCCCATTCTGTCCCGGCGCTCGTCTGTTGGGGCGTCATAGCATCGAAGTTCTGCTGGTAGCTGTTGGCAGTGACGAAAAGCGATTTCAGGTTGTCTTGCTGTACCTTTTGTCCCACAATCTGCTGGAGGACGTAAGCCTCGCTGATCTGATTCGCTTCCTGCTGTTCCTGAATCATCAGGATGAGTGCCTGATTGATGCGTTGCAGCGTCGCCATCTCGGTGTGCTGAGCCGGATCGGAGGATTGCGAGGCGCTGATGAGCGCGTTAATGTCGGCTTGGCGTTTCTCCGCGTCCGCGCGGATCGTGCCAAGGGTTTGCATATTGCTTGAAGTCACGGAATTGCCAAGATCTACGGTGGCTCCCTGTGCAGAGATTTCCTGCTGTCCCAACGTGCTCAGACTTCCGTAACCATTGATCTGACTGGTGCGCGGGATGGACGCCTGCTGATACGCGGCGCTGGTTCCCACTCCTGTGTTGACGGAATTGGTCCACGGCTGCGAATTGCCGTAGGTGTTGGCTGCCTGGTTCAGCGCCATCCAGTAGGTCGAAGGCGACAGGAATGGCTGGTAGAGACTCTGCGGGGCGAGCGACATCTCGTGAGCGAGGTTATAAGTCGCGATGGCGTTGTCGGCCAGCTTCACGGAATTAGTGAAGATGTTCTGACCCTGCTGGATCTGTTCGATGGCGTGAGCTGACTGCGTAGGGTCGTACACGATCCCGGAGCTGAACTGAGCCTGCGCAGCCGACGCCGAACCGGCGACAGTGAGGATGGCGATCATGGCTCTAATGTTCATCGTCGCTTCTCCTTGTTATCTACTTGGCTTTTTCCTGCTGAAGCTGTTTCCACACGTCGTCCATCTGTTTGGCTTCGTCCACGCATTTCTTGCTGAACTGCGGTTTCGCATTCAGATACTGAGCGCCGCAGTCTTTCTGGTATTGCTGACTCAGCCGATCATGTTCCTTCTGGAGCGCATCGATGCGGTCCTGATGGCTGTGGCATCCGGTGAAGGCAAAAGTGAGAATCGTCGTAAGTGCAAAGAGCGTGGTCGTTCGGCGCATGTGTCATCTCCTCAAAACGACTGCGGAATGGTGTGGTTTTCATACGCAGGCAGCAACATATCCTGCATGAAGTAGACCTTGACGCGGTGACCCTCGCGGATCGTGATGGTCGGCGGAATCTGGATGAAGCGGTCAAGAACCGTCGTTGCCGACTGCGAGACGCTCGCAGAGGCTCCCGTTGCAAATGCTTGGGAGCCGTTGGTCGAGATGGTTCCGCCGCCCTCCTCGATCTCACTCGCGCCGGCGATGACGCCCAGCGCGATGGAGGTTCCGAAGATTTGGATGTAGTGGTTGTTGACCTTATCTTTCAGCCCCTCGGCGCCAGCTTGGTCGAGTCCCTGGAACTGGTCGAGGTCCACCGCGTAGCCGTCCGGCATAATCATGCGGTGAAAGACGACGGCCATGCGGCGCTGCTGGCCGAAGGCGGCCGCGCCGATCTTGCGTGCCTCGCCCAACACAATCGTTCCTGCCGGGATGAGCACATGCTGGCGGTCGTGCGAATAAACGGGATTCGATACCAGCACCTTCACCGGGCCGGGTGCGTCGCCATCGAGCCGATTCATGAGTACGGTGTCCAGTGTTGTTCCCTCGTAAATCACGTAAGGCTGCCCCGTAGCCGAGTCGATGTTGACCTCCGGCCTGCGCTGTGCCGGGGACTGCGCGGCCGGCATGGATGACGTGGCCGGTGGATCGCCCGCCGCGTGTGGCGCGATAAAGTTGCTGACGGCCTGATCCGGGCCTGTTTGATTGGAAATTGCGCTTCGCTGCGGGCCGGTCACGCCTGCGCTGTTTGCCAAGGCAGCAGATGTTGTTCGCTGGGGCGACGGTTCCGGCGCTCTTGTGTAGACCAAATTAGATGCGAATCGCGAGTCGTAAGTTAGCTCGCGGTCTCTGGCCGCGAGTTGCTCCGCCTCCTGTTGTGCCGGAGAAACTTGCTGCTGCGCGTACGCGCCTTGCTGTGCGCAGGGTTGGCCGGGCACGCACGGGATCGGCTGTCCCGTTGGGCCGTAGGCGGCAGTCGCGGCCTGCTGCGCCGGCGTCGCATTCGCGAGCGCAGGATCGGTCGTTGATGGCGCATTTTGTTCCTGCTGGGCGGCCTTCTGTTCGGCGGCGGCAACCTGGCTTCTGAGATCCTGCACGTTGTTATCCGTCGTGTCCTGGAGCGTGGGCTGAGGGGCCTGATGCCCGTTCGCGCTCTTCTGGCCGGAGCTCTTTTTGCCGCTCCCGCTGAAAACTGCCGCCACGATCACGAGTATCGCCGCGCCCAGGTAGAGCATGGGCTTGAGGTTCTTCTGCAGGACCCCTTTTGGCTCCTGTTCCGTACGGTGCAGCCCCGGTTCGCTCGACGCGTGACTCGGAGAGGTCGTCATCGGCTCTGGCATATTCGCCCCCGCTTTATCCCTTGCGCGTGAAGTCCATCCGCTTCTTACCCAGCTCGACATACCCGGACTGCATCACTTCGGGGATGATGTAGGTGCCGTTTTCGAGCTGATAGGTGACCAGATTCGGTTTACCGTCGCGCATGTCGTAGATTGAGAACTTTTCCGGCGCGTCTGTCTTGATGTATGTGAATTTGTCGTCGTGATAGATGGCTTCGATGTCGAATGGAGCCTCGTTGGCATGGAAGCTGTAGTCAAACTTGAGTGACAGCGGGTAGGCGCTCTTGTACTCATCGACGGCCTGCGTAATGTGAGTTTCGACGGCGGCGAGCTGCTCCTTCGACTGATCCAGTTGGGCGGCGGGCACGAATTGCGGCGGCCCATCGGACGCGACAATGGAAGAGCGATCGGCGGGAACGACGATCACTTTGAGGTCTGGCGGCGGGTCAGCCTCGCCAGGCGGTGTAGACACATCGGTGAGCGTGAACGAGTAGATGTTGCCCTTGTCGGTGATGAGATTGAGATTCGAGCTGATGCCGGCTTTGGCAGGATGCACGAAGCAGAAATTTCCCACGATGTCCACGATCCAGAAGTCCTTGTCGCCGGTCGCTGCCTCCATGATCTTTTCGGTGGCGGGAAGCTCAATCAGCGTCGTGTATTTCAGCTTCGCGTGGATCGGGATGATGTCCTGCGAGTGATACTGCACTGTGCGGGCCGACGCGTCCTGCGCCGTGGCTGCAAGGGGAGGGAGAGCCAGGGCGAGCCCGGCGACGAAGATCCATCTGGGTTTCATGCAGCAACTCCTGTGAGGTGTGGGGTGGTGACGCTGGCGGCGCGAAGCCGGCCTTCGGATTCTTCTGCGAGACGGCGCAGCCCATCGGCGAACCCGAATTGCTCGAAGAATTTCCACTTCTTCAGGTTGTCGTTGGCGTTGTTGGTCGCCATCCAATAGGTGATGGGATCGACGATGAGGCGGACTTTTTTGGAACCGTGCACCTGGCGAATGACCATTTGCCCCGGCGGAATAAGGCCGGCGATCAACTCCACTTCCGTGTCGTTGAGATGAAACACTTCGGCGTACACCGCGCGGTCCATCTCCGGGTTCGCCAGAAAGATTTTGGTGGGGCAACACTCGGCAACCACCGGCAGCAGGCCGGATTCCTGCAATTCCTTAAGGGACTGCGTGGCGAGGATCATGGCGGCTTTGTGTTTGCGCCAGGTTTTTTCCGCCTGCACGATGTAGCTGCGGATGGTCTCATTCCTGAAGAAGAGCCACGCCTCATCCATCAGGAACATCTTGAAGGTGCCCAATTTCGCCGGATTGGCGATCTCGTTCGATGCGCGGTGGAGCACATAGAAGAGCAAAGGCTCCAGCAGTTCCGGCGCGTCGCCCCATCCCTGGAAGTTGAAGGTCTGGAAGTCTTTGAAGGAGAGTGTGTCCTCCGTGTTGTCGAAGAGGAATCCATACTGGCCCGCGCGCGTCCAGCGGTGCAGCCGGTCCTTCAACTCGCCGATGATGCTGGCGAGATTGGACACGGTGCGCTGGCCGGGTTCGAGCGTATACATGCGCTCGATGGCGCTCCATAGTTTTTGCTCCTCTTTGAAGTCCATCCGGTAGCGTTGATCCCGGCCCTCGATCAGTACCCGGAAGAAGCTGGACAGGAATTGCAGATTTTCCGGCGACGGGCCGAGCGCGAAAGGGTTGATAGTGAAATCCTGCGACTCGCGTCCAACGTTGAGGTAGGTTCCGCCGAAGATCGCCGTCACAGACTCGTAGCTGCCGCCGATGTCGAAAATGTAGGTCTGCGGCTGGTATTTCTGCGCATTCTGGACCAGAAAGACACTGAAAAAAGTTTTGCCTGACCCTGTTTGCCCAAGCATGAGCGCGTGCCCTATTTCGCCGCAATGCAGGTTGAGGTAGTAGGGCGTGTCGTTGTCGGTTTCAAGAACCGCCAGATACTCCGTTCCAAGGTACGCGTTGGTCTTTTCGCCCGGCAGTATGGTGAACAGGAAACTCAGGTCGGCGTAATTGGTATTCAGCAGGTAGAGTCTGCGCAGATTGAACGCATAGCCGCCAGGAACGATGGCGAAGTAGGCGTTGAGCTGGTTGTAGGTTTCCGCGAACAGGCTGCCATCCGCATTGGTGAAGATGCCCGCGAACTCTCCTACAAGCCTGTCGAGAGCGTTCCGGTCTTTACCGTACAAGACGATGGTCAGAGAGAACTCGCCCAACTGCTGCCCGTCGCCCAGGGCGCGCAGGCAGTCGCCAAGGTTTTCGATGTCGGCCTGCTTCGATTCGTCCACCAGCACATCGCGTGGGTTCGTCGTTGCCGGATCGTTGCCGAGCTGCGAAACGAATCCGGTCTTTGAGATATTGAAGTGCCGGCGGCGCTTGTTCACTTCCTTGCGCGCCGCCGCGGCGGGAAGCGGCACCCACTCGGATACAGCACAGAAATTCGCCGGAATCTTCAGGAACGCGTCCAGAGCCAGGGGGCGAGTTTCGCTCATGGCCTCCTTCATGGTCAGGATGCGGACGATGTGATCTCCCACGCGCAGATGATCGCGCTCGGATCGAATGTCCGAATTGGCGACCTGACGGTCGAGAACTCTCGACGGATTCGGATTGCCGTCAATCCGCCAGCCGTCGTAATTGACCAGGCGGCGGAAGAATCGGAACTGACCCCGCGGGTCGAGAACGTCGATGCGCGTGACGTCGGCGAGCTGGCGCACGAACGCCTGCACGCATTGTTCGAGCCGAACTAGGTCGTGTTCGATCTGCTCCCGCAGCAGTGCTTTCATGCCGTTGCTGCTGAACTGCGCTTTCAGCTCGTTCACGGCGCCGGCCGGGTCACGGAAAAGCCGCCCGAGTGCTGCCCGGACGCCGGTCTTCGAGCGCGCGCCCTCAAGGAGCACGCAGTAATAGATTTCGATCTGAAAGAGCCGGTCGGCCTTGGCTTCAAAGAGCTTCTCGCGGTAGTCCTGCGACTCCTGCACAATCGGGTTTTCGTAATGAGCGAAGGGGATCTCAGGCCGATTCGATTTGAAGAGGTACTGGTAGACGTGGAAACCCGAGTCGAAGGATTTGAGCGCAGCTTCGAGGCGTTTTACGGTGTATTCCTGTTTGCCGTGGTCGAGGCTTTCGTAGTCCACGCCCGTGACGCGCAGCACCATGCCCAGGTCGCCGCTCTTGGTTAGAAACGCCGTCTCGTTCCAGAAGCCGTACAGGTTGATTTGGTCCGAGAGCGTGGCGGCGTCTTTCCATTTTTTGGTGATCTTGTCGAGGCGCAGCATCAGAGCACCTCCACGCGCGGGATGCTCTGTTTGGCCGCATCATACCGGGCTTTGTACCGCTCGGATTTCGCAAGGATGCGAAGGAACGCAGGATCGGTGTTCGTCACCCAATGGCCGAAAGCGAAACCGCCGATGAAGACCGCTACTCCGGCGGGCAGGCTGTTGAAAAGGTTGAATGCGCCCACCGCGCCGACGCAGACAAAATAGAACAGCGTCCGCTCGACGCCCAGGTACGTGAGGGGCTTGTGCAGGCTCTTGTAGACCCGGTTCCTTCGGCGGGTTGTCGTGTGTGTCTGCATCGCTGCCCCTCACACTTGATAGATTGAATGGTGGCGGTTGCGGCTCTGGGATGATCCACTTTCAGATGCCCCAAAGCCAACTCAGGACGTTGACGGCCATCACGGCGATGCCGGTCCCGGCCGCGACCCCTGCCAAAGTTTTTTTTGCGCCGGGCTCTCCGTGGGCAAACTGGTAGCCGCCGATCACGATGGCGATCAGGCTGGCAACCTTGGCAATGGTTCCGGTGAAGAGGGTTTGGAGATTGGTGAATCCTGTGTCGAAGGGTGTTCCGCTCTGTGCGAGCGCCAGAGCGGGAAAGAGAACGAGCAGCGCAAAGAGGGTAACGGATTGACGAATCTCGCGCGGCCGGCGCCACGAGGCGAGGCGGCGCCGCGAAGTGGGCGGGGAAAGGACGTTCATTGGCACCTCCAGCGGCCCGAAGGACCGCGATATGCCGTGAGGATCGTGCAGATTTCCGGTGCCGTCCAATATCTTTTTCCGAAGAGGTCTTCGGTTTTTTCGATCAGCCATGAGGAATGGCTTTAATACGTATAGGATGCGAGACAATTGCGCCGTTTTGGGCTCTGGATTTTAGTTGTGGATTGAAATCTCTGGCGTAGATTCATAGAGAGCCAGAATCGCCGGCCATCCGCGCACCGTGTCCGTAAGTGCATTACCCTGTCGTCGTCTGGTGACATTGGCGCATGCTCCGTAGCGATCACGGTATTCCGATGAGGAGACCGCCGCTCATACCGATCGATTGCTGATGGGCTCCGGCAAAACTGTAGTCGTAAGCCGGTTCGAAGAACCAACCGAATCGATGTTTGTGGGTCGGCCAAAACATGAGGTCTCCCGCCACTTCCCCGGAGATGGAGTTGGTCACGATTCCATTCTCCTTGAGGTGGACCCATTCGGGACCGACGCCCAGCATGAATTCTACCTTCCGTGATATGGTCCATGGCTTCTTGAAAAGCAAGTCGGTGTCCCATTCCGTTGATTTACGGGTATAGAAAGGCGACACTCCTGCCTCAAGCTCTAGCCAGTTCTCGATTGGCGTCACCTCTGCGGCAAGATTCGGCGCGAACGTCGCGGCGCCCCCGCTGAAGTTCCAGCTTGTCGCTGCGCCAAGCTCAACAATCGCCATAGGGTCTTTGTCCTCAACGGACTCTTGAGTACGGCCTGAAGACGCCACAGAGGAAATCTGCCCGCGAGAGGGCAAACACATAAACAGGAGCAGATACATTCCCGTGAGTGTGAGCAGGCAAGAACGCATAGGCGCCTCCAGGGTAAATTGTGCGTTCCGCAACACCGAGGGAAATTCAGCGCCAGGGTTCCAATCGATGCTCCTTGAATTCGCGCGGCAACTCCAGCAAATGTCCAGCTTCAACGGAACGCCCCGCCCATTCAATCAGCGAGCGGTATTGGTCGAAATGGGCGATATTACCCAACCATTGGGAGCCCGCCTCTGAATTCACCACCACGACGTTGGGAACGTCGCACGGGCCGACGCAACCACTTACGGTGAGCTGAAACCGCTTTAGCAGACCACGCTTTCGCCACTCATCCTTCAGCCACTCGACCGGCACCTCGGGGCGGTCTTTCTGCGTTGCCCCGCAGCAGCAGCCGTGGCACACGATCAT
>Ga0335072_10009247_pt1 | contig 14224 bp, 14 predicted proteins | sample Lox_Sample_21_FD_206725 | JGI IMG/M metagenome (GOLD analysis project Ga0335072, IMG submission 206725) | Soil microbial communities from Loxahatchee National Wildlife Refuge, Florida, United States - Lox_Sample_2.1 | ecosystem: Environmental > Terrestrial > Soil > Wetlands | place: USA...
CGGCCGGGAAGGTCTCGCGGAGCAGCGCGAGCGCCGTCGGCTGGAGCATCGCGCCGAACGCGCCCTGCAGCACGCGGAACGCGATGATCAGGCCGATGCTGCCGGCGATGTCGCCGGAGAGGCCGACGGCCGCCGACGTCGCGGCGAAGCCGACGATGCCGGTGAGGAAGATCTTCTTGTGCCCGAACCTGTCGCCGATCTTGCCGATCGTGATCAGCGTGACGGCCAGCGCGAGCAGGTAGCCGTTCGTCACCCACTGGATGTCCGCCAGCGAGGCGCCGAGGTCGGCCTGGATAGCCGGGTTGGCGACGGCGACGATCGTGCCGTCCAGGGCCACCATCATGACGCCGAGCGCGGCGGCCAGCAGCGTCAGCCCGGGGCTGCCGCGCAGCCCCCGGCGCTTGGCGGGCTTGGTTCCTGCGTGCTGAGTGGTAGCGACTTCGGCCATGACTCGCATCGTATGTCAGTCAATGACAGTTTGCAAGTGCTGTCACTTGACAGTCAATGACGCTGAGGTAACCTTGAGTCATGCAGGAGATGGCGGCGACGGAGCCCGCCCGCCGGGAGCGGAAGAAGCGCCAGACGCGCGACGCCCTGGTGCACGCTGCGCTGAGGCTGTTCGACGCCAAGGGGTACGAGCACACGACGGTCCGGGAGATCACGGACGCCGTGGACGTATCAGAACGAACGTTCTTCCGGTACTTCTCGAGCAAGGAAGACCTGGCGGTGTCCTTCGTCAGAGACGCGACCGGCGCGCTGCTGCGCGCGCTGGCGACGCGGCCCGCGGCGGAGCCGCCGCTGACCGCGCTGCGGAATGCGTTCCGCGAGTCGCTGCTCGAGCTGGCCGAAGACGACGAGAGCCCGCACGCTGAGGAGTCCACGTACCTGCTGGTCGTCAGGCTGATTGACAGCACGCCCTCGCTGCTCGCCGCGCACCTGCGCTACCTGCACGACCACGACGACGAGATCGTCCGGCTGCTCGCGCAGCGGGAGGGCGTCGACCCCGAGACGGACTTGCGGCCGCGGATCATCGCGGCGGTGTTCGGCGGGCTAGCCTCGCTGGCCACCAAGGACTGGCGGGCCCGCGGCGGCGGCAGCGTCGCCTCGATGCTGGCCGCGTTCGACGCCTACGCCGACCAGGTAACCCCGGCCCTGGCCGGCCACTGGCGCTAGGCCTTGCCGCCTCGAGGCTAGGCGGCTAGGCGGCTAGGCGGCTCGCGCAGGCGGATGAATGTGACAGCGAGCCGGTAATAGGCGGCTGAATGTCACATTCATCCGGAGAGGCTGCTCACCTGGCGTTGGTGATCTGGCGGTGGAGGCGGTCGGCGGCGGCGTGCATTTCGTCGGTCATGGATGTGCTGCCAGTGTGACCCGAGTCTTCCAGGATGATGAGCTCGGCTCCGGGCCAGGCGCTGGCCAGTTCCCACGGGGTATAGGCCCCGCCACCGAGGTCGTTACGGCCGTGGATCAGGACGCCGGGAATGCCAGCTAGCCGGCCGGCCTCGCGGATCAGCACGCCGTCCTCGAGGAAGCCGCCGTGCGCGAAGTAGTGCGCGCAGATGCGCACGAACGCCAGCTTCGCGTCGTCGGGCCGGTCGCCGTAGGCGCCGGGGCTTCCGTTGCTCTCCTGGGAGATGACGGCGTCCTCCCAGGTGGTCCACTCGGCCGCGGCCCGGGACCGCACCACGATGTCAGGATCCTCCATCATTCGCGAGTACGCCGCGAGCAGGCCCGAGATTGGCGGCGCGGTGGCAGTCGGCAGCCCGTAGGAGTCTGTCAGGCCCGGGAAGTCGCGGAACCGGGCCCACGCCTCGGGGAAGAAGCGGCCGACGCCCCGGTACAGCCAGTCAAGCTCCAGTTGCCTCGTCGAGGTCACGCTGAGCATGAGCATTCCGCTGACCCGCTCCGGATGCCGCTCGGCGTAGGCCAGCGACAGCGTCACCCCCCACGACGCGCCGCGCAGCAGCCACTTCTGCACGCCGAGGTGGTCGCGCAGTTGCTCCATGTCCCTGAGCAGGTGCTCGGTCGTGTTCAGGGACATGTCGGCGGCGGGGTCACTCGCGTGCGGCAGGCTGCGCCCGCAGTTGCGCTGGTCGAAGATGATGATCCGGAACTTGGCGGGGTCGAACGACCTCCGGCTCCCCACCGTGCACCCCGACCCAGGGCCGCCGTGCACGATCAGCGCGGGCACCCCGTCGGGGTTCCCGCAGGTCTCCCAGTACACGAGGTTCCCGTCACCCGTATCCAGCAGGCCGGTGTCATAGGGCTCGATATCTGGATACCTGGGCACACGGCGATCCTATTGGCCGCCGGCAGTGCGGCACCTCTGGAGGTGTCCCATAGGCCCCAGCTCTACCAAGCTCTAAGTCGATCCCGCCTCGGACGAGCCTGCCGATTGCGCAATCGGCCCCAATAGGCGGTACGCCACAACACAAACCGGGAGCAGGCTTCCCGCCGTGGTCAGCTTTGCTGGTCGCTTCGCTCCTGACCCGATCGGTCCCCGATCGCCATGGCATGCCTCCCTGCGCCTGCGGCGTGACAGTCAACGGTATGAGGTGCACCCTGTGCCCCCTGGAACAATCCCGTCATGTCCTGTGACCTTGCCGTCTGGCCAGGAGTTCCGCCAACCGTACGACCGGTACATCGGGCCGATCAGTGGTGGCCTGGCGTGTGCTATTCCCGGGGAGCGCGTCCGAGGAAGGCGGCGAGCTGGTCGCTGGGGCCAGCCGTTGCTGGCACGGTGACTGGCGCCGCGAACTGGGGGGCCCGGTCGGCGCGGGGGACGAGCAGTGGGGCTATCGGCAACAAGCAGGTGGCCAGGGCGCCGGGGATTGGCTGGCGCAGCCCGCACGCCCGGGATATGTCCCACCCGTGGACGGCGACCTCGAGGGCTGCCGCGGCGGCCATGGCGCTGGCCGCTAGCGGGCAGCCGGCGATCTGGATGACCCGGCCGCGGCGGGCGGGGCTGGTCCAGGCGTCGAGCAGTCGGCCGGCGCGATCGCGGAAGGCCCGGGCGGGGTCGGCCGCCAGGTCGCCGTCCTCGGCGGCGGGGTCCAGACCAACGCGCCCGGTTTCGATGCCCTCGGCTATCGCGGCTAGGGATTCGGTGGCGTGCCGCAGCAGCATCCGCAGATCCCAGTCCCGGCATGGCGTACGGCGGGAGAGCAGTTCCGGCGTGACGGCCACGACCGTGCCGAGCGCATAGCTGATCGACGGTTCAAGCAGCAGGGCGCCTTCGGTCGGCCAGGCCGCCGGGGCTGGCCGGGTCATCGGCCCGGTGCCGTGGCCGCGGCAGCGGGGGTGACCTGGGGTAGGCCGAAGGTCACGAATAGGCCCGGGGCGTTGAACGAGGTGACCCGCGTGATGCGCGATGCGGCGATGGTGAGCACGCATATCGAGTGCGCCCGGTACGCGCCGTCGTGGTCGCGCAAGTAGGCCGCGAGGGCAGGCTGGCCGTTGGCGGCCACCGGGATCATCTGGAAGCGGCCGGGTTCGGTAAGAACCCGGGCCCGCAGGAAGCGCCCGATCAGTTCACGGCCGGCGAACCATGTCAGGAGCGGCGGCATCTCGAACACGGCGTCCTCGCGTAGCAGTTGCACGACTGCCGTGACGTCGGCGTTCTGGAACGCCGTGGCGTACCTGTCGAGCAGGGCACGGTCGGCCGGGTCGGCGGGCTCATGCATCTGGTCCTGGTCGGGCGCCGCCTGCTCCAGCCGGGCCCGGGCGCGCTGCAGCAAGCGGTTCACTGCGGTAGTGGTGGTGCCGAGCAGGTCGGCGACCTCCGCGGCCCGCCAGCCCAGCACGTCGCGCAGGATCAGTACCGCGCGCTGCCGGCCGGGTAGGTACTGCAGGGCGGCGATCAGGGCCAGCCGCACGCTCTGCCGGGACGCGACGACTTCGGCTGGATCGGCGGACCCCGCGCTCACCAGCGCGTCGGGAATGGGTTGCAGCCATAGGATCTCCGGCCGCGCGGGGGCCAGCGGAGCTTCCGGGTACTCGCCCGGGCCGCCCAGGCCGGTCGGCAGGGGCCGACGGCTGCTGTTCTCCAGGGCGCGCAGGCAGGCATTGGTCGCGATCCGGTACAGCCAGGTCCGCAGTGACGCCCGCCCCTCGAAGTCGCCGTAGGATCGCCAGGCACGGATCAGGGTCTCCTGTACTTGGTCCTCAGCCTCGTGGACTGAGCCCAGCATGCGATAGCAGTGCGCCAGCAACTCGGGCCGGAACGGGTCGGTGAAACGCGCGAAATCCTCGCTGGCTGCCATGGCTGCTGCCTCCCGCTCTCCGGTGCGCCGTCACTAGTGCAGATCCGGCCTGGCCGCGAAAGTAACCGGCTTGCGGCGCGTTATCTGCATCCCGGTTCCCAGGTCAGTTTTCGGTGCCTCCCGGATCTGTGGACGTGGAAGGCGGATTAGTCCCCGCCTCACACACTTCAAGGAGCCCGCATGTCAAGGCAGCAAATTTCCGGCGAGATCGTCTATCAGAAGGGTCAGCGCCGTAACCAGGTTCACCGCTGGCGCGCGTTCGCGGTGCTGGCTGTTTCGTTCTTCATGACGGTCGCGGACCTCGCGATCGTCAACGTCGCGCTGCCGACCATCGGCCGCGAGCTGCACATGGCCGAATCGAGCCTGCAGTGGGTCGTCACCGGCTACGCGCTCACCTTCGGCGGCTTCTTGCTGCTCGGCGGCCGCGCCGCGGACCTGCTGGGCCGCCGCCGCGTCCTGATGATCGGCCTGGCCGCGTTCACCGCGTCGTCGCTGGGCTGCGGGCTGGCGGCCACGGACTCGATCCTGATCCCGATGCGCTGCCTGCAGGGGCTCGGCGCGGCAATCGTGCTCCCTGCGGCGCTGTCCATCGTGATGAACATGTTCCCCGAAGGCGCCGAGCGCAACAAGGCGCTCGGCGTGTGGGGGGCCATCGGGGCGAGCGGCGCGACCGTCGGGGTGATGGCCGGCGGGCTGCTCACCCGCTACGCCGGCTGGCAGTACATCTTCTTCCTCAACGTCCCGATCGGGGCCGCGGCGCTGCTGCTCGCCCCGCGCATCGTGCCGGAGAGCCGGCTCGCCGCGGCCCGCCGGCGCTTCGACCCGTTCGGCGCGGTCACGGTGACCGGCGGTCTGTCCCTGCTCGTTTACGCGATCTCCACCGCCCCGCAGGCCGGGTGGGGCACCGTTAGGACCGTATCGCTGCTCGCGACCTCCGTCGTCCTGCTCGCTGCCTTCGTGGTCATCGAGACACGCGTAGAGGCGCCGCTGGTTCCGCTGCGGATCTTCCGGCTGAGGACGCTCGCGGGCGCCAATGCGGTCAGCCTGCTGCTCGGCGCCAGCTTCTTCGCCTTCATCTTCATCGGCACCCTCTACATGCAGCAGGTGCTCGGCTACTCCGCGCTCAAGGCGGGCTTCGCCTGGCTGGCGACGTCGCTCACCTCGGTCGCCTTTGCCGGCCTGTCGCAGGCGCTGGTCACCCGCGGTTCAGCCAAACTCGTGATGGCAGCCGGCATGGCCATGATCGGCGGCGGGATCTTGTGGGCAACCCAGGTGACCGTGCATGGGACCTTCTGGGCCAGCCTGGCCGGACCATGGGCAATCGTCGGAGTCGGTACCGCGTTCGCCTTCGTCCCGGTCTCGATCGCCGCCCTTGCCGGGGTTGCCGAACACGAGGCCGGCCTGGCCTCCGGGCTGCTCAACACCACCCAGCAGCTTGGCGGAGCGATCGGCGTCGCCGTCGCCTCCACCATCGCCGCTACACACGCGACGACGCTGCTCCATCAGGGCGCCGCACCAGCTGCTGCACTCACCAGCGGCTTCCAGTGGGCGTTCTGGGCCTGCGGCGCGATCGGCCTGGCCGCGGTCCCGGTGACCTTCCTCCTCGTCCGCCGCAACGAACTGGCCATTGCGGTAGCCAGCGCATCCGCCAAGCCCCAGCCAGCATCCGCCAAGGTTTAACCAGCCACATCCCGAAGCCAGTCATGTCAGCGCCCAACTTGCCGGAACGACGCTACTCGTCACCAGCGTCGGCAGGGATTGCCGCCGCACCATCGCTATCACGCTGGCCAGCAGGGCGCGCACGTACTCGGGTCGCCCGCGGCCGCCCGGCCCGAGGAACTTCCCGCACGCACCGTTGTGGTCGCAGATGGTTCCACCGTTTGGGTGCAGGCACACTGGCGGGAAGCTCCAACTGGGCACTTGAGGGGCTTGATTGCGCAATCGACGGCCCGGCATGGCCCGCTCGCCGTTACCTGGATCTTAGTGACGGTGAGGTGCGTGAGACCTGCTCGCGGCGCCTGTGGTTACTGTGGACCGTGGCGAGTACCGGGGACTGGTTCGAGAGCGTCGCGGAGGCGCGCCGCCGGGCCAGGCGGCGGCTGCCCCGCTCGGTGTTCCTCGCGATCGAGGCGGGCGCGGAGGCGGGCGTCACCCGCGCCGACAACGTAGCCGCGTTCGGCGAGATCCGGTTCGCGCCGCCGCGGGCCGCCGGGACCGTCGCCCTGCCCGCCGAGCGTGACCAGCGCACGTCGGTGCTCGGCGTGGACGTCGCCCTCCCGGTGATCGCCTCCCCGGTCGGCGTCCAGGCGGTGCATCCGCTCGGCGAGGTCGCCGTCGCGGCGGGCACGAGGGACGCCGGGACGGCGATGGGGCTCAGCGAGTTCGCCAGCAAGCCGGCGGCGGACGTGGCGCGGGTGAACCCGGACGTGTTCTTCCAGGTGCACTGGTCGGCGGACCGGGAGACGCTGCTCGACCGCGCGCTGCGGGCGCGGAAGGCGGGCGCCAAGGCCCTGATCGTCACCCTCGACTGGTCGTTCCCCGGCGGCCGCGACTGGGGCAGCCCGGTGATACCGGAACGACTGGACACCCCGGCGATGATGCTGCGCTACGCCCCGCAGGTGATGACCCGGCCCCGCTACCTCGCAGGCTGGCTGCGGTCCGGCCGCCTGCCGGACCTCACCGTGCCGAACTTCGCGCCGCCCGGCGAGCCTGCCCCCGGCTTCTTCGCCGCCTACCGTTCCTGGCAGTCGGTCGCGCCGGTCACCTGGGAGGACATCGCGTGGCTGCGCGCTCAGTGGGACGGGCCGTTCCTGGTCAAGGGGGTGATGCGGGCCGACGACGCGCGCCGCGCGGTCGACGCGGGCGCGACCGCGGTCTCGGTGTCCAACCACGGCGGCAACAACCTGGACGGCACCCCGGCCTCGATCCGGGCGCTGCCCGCCGTGGTGGCGGCGGTGGGCGACCAGGCCGAGGTCCTGCTCGACGGCGGCATCCGCCGCGGCGGCGACGTGGTGAAGGCGCTCGCTCTCGGCGCCCGCGCGGTGATGATCGGCCGCGCCTGCCTGTGGGGGCTGGCCGCGGGCGGCCCGGCAGGCGTCCGCAACGTCTTCGGCATCCTCCGCGCCGGCATCGACTCGGCCCTGCTCGCCCTCGGCCACCCCTCCATCCGGGACCTCACCCCGGCAGACCTAATCCTTCCCGAGAACTTCAGCCGCGGCCTGAAGTCCGGCCGCCGCACACCGTAATCCCAGGAACGAAAGTTACCGTGGGCACGTGGACGAACTGGCAGACTCCAGCGGCGTGCTTGACGATCCCGCCGCCCTTCGCCAGCGGCTGGCGGAGACCGGCTACCTGTTCTTCCGTGGCCTGCTGCCTGCCGACACGATGCGGGCTGCGGGCGCGACCGTGCTCGCACGGCTCCGCGACGGCGGCTGGGCCGGTGCGGACGGCACACCGTCCGGGCAGCCGCGCGCGCTCAACTCGTTCGACGGCCTGTCAGATCCCGCCTTCCGGGCGGCATTGACATGCGTGGAGTTCAACCAGGTTCCCTATCTCGCACCGTTGCGCGCGACGGTGCGGCGGATACTCGGCGCGCCGGCGTTCTCCTACCCGGTCAAGGTGCTGCGCGCCGTCTACCCCGAGCGGCCCGGTCCGCGCGCCCGCGGCCGCTACGTCCACTACGACTACGCGGTCGGCGGCGGCCAGGACATGCTGACTAGCTGGCTGCCGCTGATGGACATCCCGGTCCGGCTGGGCGGGCTGGCCGTGCAGCCGGGCGGTCACCATTGGCCGCCGCGGCCCCCGCGCCCGCTCGGCGAGTCTGAACCAGGCTGGGCCACGACCAGCTACCAGCCCGGTGACGTGCTCATCTTCCACTGCCTTACGCCGCACGCGGCGCTGCCGAACACCGGCTCGGTGCTCCGGATCTCCGGCGACTTCCGCTGGCAGCTGCCCGATCATCCGGTTCCGTCCGAGCTCGTCCTCGGGCCGGCGGGCCATAACTGGGAGGTATTCAGCAGACTGTTCCATGACCGGCCATGGTGGGAGCCGGTCCCGGTCGGCCTTGACCTGCGCCCCAGGGCAGAGCTGGCCGCCATACCGCCAGGCCCGTCCCGCTTCTTCGCCGTCCACCCCGGCTGGCAAGCATGGCGTCCCCCGCCCGCGGCCGTCCATTAACACCCGGTGGTCCACACTATGTCCATGGATGCACGGTTGACTGAGCTACGTTCCATTGGCCTGTTCGGCGGCCTGACTGACCAGCAGCTTTCAGAGCTGGTAGCGGGCAGCGGCGAGGTTAGCCTGCAGCCGGGAACGGAGTTGTTCCGCGAGGGTGAGCACGCCGACTTCTGGTGGGTGCTTCTTGACGGAGTCGTCGAACTGGTCCGCCGCGTCGGCGGCCAGGAGAGCGTGGTCGCGAAGATGGATGTGCCAGGCCGGTGGGCTGGAGGTTTCCGTGCCTGGGATGACCAGGGCGTTTACCTTGCCACCGGCCGCGCGGCGACGACAGGCCGCGTGCTGCGGGTACCGGCCGAAGTGCTGCGTGACCGGATGGCCGCCTGGTTCCCGCTCGGCGGGTACCTCATTGAGGGGCTCTACCGGACCGCGCGCTCCATCGAGGCGACCGCACGGCAGCGTCAGTCCCTCGTCACCCTTGGCACCCTCGCCGCGGGCCTGGCACACGAGCTGAACAACCCGGCAGCCGCCGCCGTCCGCGCGGCGGACGCGCTGGAGGACGCATGCCAGGAACTGCTCGCTTCTGTCGGCCGGCTCGCCGCTCAGCAGGTCTCAGCCCAGCAGTTCGCCGCGCTCGACATGCTGCGTCAAGAGGCGACCCGCCCCGGGGCAGCACCAGACGCGCTGGCCCTGGCGGACCTTGAGGACGCGCTGACGGAATGGCTTACCCGCCATGGCGTCGGCCATGAATGGATGATCGCGCCATCGCTCGCGGCGGCCGGAGCGGATACCAGCTGGTGCGAGCGGGCCGCCGCGATCCTGGAGGGGCCAGCGCTAGAGCCGGGCCTGGAGCTGGCGGCCAGCGCCTTGTCCGCCGCCACGCTGCTGACGGAGGTGAAGGAGTCGACCCGGCGCATCTCAGCGCTGATCACCGCGGTCAAGTCCTACACCCAGATGGACCGTGCCTCGATGCAACGCACTCAAGTCGCCGACGGCTTGGAGAGCACGCTGGTCATGCTCGGTCACGTGCTGCGCGACGACATCACGGTGGAGCGCGACTACGGCGCCGACGTCCCGCCGGTGGAGGCTCACGCCGGTGAGCTCAACCTGGTGTGGACCAACCTCATCTGTAACGCCGCGGAGGCAATGGACGGCAAGGGCACGCTCCGGTTGTCGACCCGCGCGCGCCAGGACTCTGTCGTCGTCGAAGTCGCCGACACCGGCGGCGGGATGCCGCCGCAGGTCGCAGCCCGCGCGTTCGAGCCCTTCTTTACGACCAAGGACGCCGCGGAGAACACCGGCCTCGGCCTGGACATCGCGCGCCGCATCATCACGGAACGTCACGGGGGAACCATTGACATCGATTCCCGGCCAGGCCACACGGTCCTCCGGGTCCAGATCCCGGTCCGCGCTGCTCAACGGTAGGCCGCCTGTGAGACCGTCAGTTGAGCGATAGAGCGTCGGCCGTCGAGGGCGCCGGGGATGCCGAGGCAGGCGTTATCCAGGCGCCGGAGCCTGGTTCGGTCTGGCGGTTGCCAGGGATGCCATGGCTGCTCGGTTCGGCGGCACTGTGGCTTTCCGGCTTCTCGTTGCTCGTCGCGGTTGCGCCGCTCTGGGTAATCCACGGCGGCAGCGATGACCTGGGGGCTGGGCTCATCACCGGCGTCATGATGGCCTGCACCGTGCTGGCCCAGTTGTCGATGCGCCGCGTGCTGGCGAGCCTGGGGTGGCGCTGGACGCTCGTGCTCGGCTCTGGCTTGCTCGGATTGCCCGCGCTGGGTCAGCTGGCGACCGACGCATTGTGGCCCGTCGCGGCACTGGCAGCGCTGCGCGGGCTGGGCTTCGGCATCGTCACCGTGTCCGGGGCGACCGCGGTCGCCGCGTTCGCGCCGCCAGCACGCCGCGGCCGGGCCATCGGCGCGCTCGGGCTAGCCGCCGCCGCGCCTCAGTTCCTTCTAGTCCCGGTTGCGCCCTGGCTTGCTCAGCGGGCCGGATTCTCGCTGGTCTTCATACTGGCCGTCGCCCCGGCGCTCGCCATACCGCTCGCGTGGCCGATCGCGCGAGCGATCGGCGGCACGGACCACGCCTCGGTCGACCGTTCCGGCGCTGGCACGGCGGTCGCGCTGTGGCGCGCGCTATTCGGGCCGGTCGCGGCGCTGGTCGTGATCACCGCGTCCGGCGGCGCCATCCTCACCTTCACTCCCCGCATACTCGCCAGCCCCGCATCCGGGTTCCTGGGGCTGCTCGCGTTCACCGGGGCGGCGGCGGCCAGCAGGTGGGGAGCCGGCGGCATCGCCGACCGTTTCGGGCCCACGAGGGGGATAGCCCCGCTGCTCTTCACTGGCGCGCTAGGGCTTGCCGCGATCGCGCTCAGAGCCGACGGCACTGACGGCGCCGCAAGCCAGGCCCTGGTCATTTCCGGCCTGTTCCTCGCGGGCGTGGCGTACGGCGGCCTGCAGAACCTGACGCTGGCGCAGTCGTTCACCGCGGCAGGCGAATCCGCGCGATCCACGGTCAGCGTCGTGTGGAACCTCAGCTTCGACGCCGGAACAGGCCTGGGCGCGTTCGCCGCCGGCGCGGTCGCGACGGCGACCTCGTACTCGGTCGCCTTCGGCGTCCTTGCCCTCGCCGTCGCCGTCGTGGGCGGCTGCTGGGCGGGTCGGCGTATCAGGATCTAGGGCCGCGGATCTTGTCCGCCCTGATCATGAGAATGATGCGGACCTGGTCGCGGCCGCCGTACCACGGGTACGGGGTTCCCGTGTAGCGGCGAGCGAGGGCCTCGATGTGGTCCGCGCCGCCCTCGGTTGTCATGCCGACGACCTGCCCGCGGATCGCGTAATAGCGAGACGGGCTGGATACGTCGCACACGTTGACCGCCACGCGCGGGTCACGCTCGACGTTCCTGACCTTCTGGTGGCCCTGGACGGAGTTGATGACGACATGCTCGCCATCGGTATCGACCCAGGTCTGGGTCAGCTGGGGCGAGCCATCGGGCATCACGGTGGACAGGAAGCAGGGGCTGGGCTGGCGCAGCAACTCGACCAGGCCCGCGGGCAAGTTCACGCTTGATTATGGCGCGAGGGCCACTGCTACGATCGCGATGCCGGAGAACCTGTCCTATTGGTGGGGGAGCAATGCTGTCGGACGCTCACTATGCCGCCGCTCTTCCCTGTAGCGACCTGGCGCGAGCGAAGTCGTTTTACGAGGACAAGCTCGGCCTCGTGCCCGTCGGCGTCATGCCCGACCGGATCTTCTATAAAGGGCCCGGCGGTACCGAGTTCCTGCTCTTCGCCAGCAGCGGCAAGGCGTCCGGCTCACACGACCAGATGCGCCTCAGCGTCGCGGACATCCAGGCCGAAGTGCGCGAGCTGAAACAGCGGGGCGTGCAGTTCGAGGAGTTTGACTTTCCTGGCTTCGATAAGGCGACGAGCATTGCCCTGGTGGGCGACCACTGGGCGGCCTGGATCAGGGACACCGAGGGCAATCAGCTAGTCATCGTTCAGCTGCCCATCGGAGCCATGGACCGTCCCGTTCCCTGATTCAGAGGAAACCCGGAGAACCGAGTTTGCGGCTGGCGCGGTGACGCCACGTACCCTGGCTGAAGACGTAGCGTCAGGGGAGCTTCGGGCTATGAGAACCGTGCCGCGTAGTAGGGCAACTCTTGTCGTGGTCGCGGTGCTGGCCGTGATCCTCGTCGGCGGTGTCGCCGCGATCGCGGCCGGCGTGACCGGTGGCGGTCACTCGCCAGGGTCCGCCGCCACGCAGAGTCCAGCGAGTCAGCCGGCCAGTGCGCCGAGCGCGTCCGCCACGGGCACGGCGGGCGGCCAGACGGTCGGCGCGCTGTGCACCTCGCAGCGGCGGGCGGTGGTCGGCGGCGTGTACATGGTGCAGAACAACGAGTGGGGCTCCTCCGCTCCGGAGTGCGTGGCCGTGGCGTCCGGCGGCGGTTTCAGCGTGTCGAAGTCATCGATCACCAATGCCCCGGGCGGTTCTCCTGGCGGCTACCCGTCCATCTACCGGGGCTGCCACTGGGGCACCTGCACGTCGCGCAGCGGCCTGCCGGTGCAGGTCTCCAAGCTGCTGTCACCGGGAACCGTCACCACCACCTGGGACACGGTCCAGCCGCAGACCGGTTCCTACGACGTCGCCTACGACATCTGGTTCAACAAGACACCGACCACCAGCGGCCAGCCCAACGGCGCCGAGCTGATGATCTGGATCAACCACAACGGTCCCATCGAGCCGTACGGCTCCCAGGTGACCACGGCCACCATCGGCGGCCGTGCCTACCAGGTGTGGTTCGGCCAGCAGGGCTGGAACACGATCTCTTACTCGGCGGTGTCAGGGACCACCTCGGTGCGGAACCTGGACATCGGTCAGTTCACCGCCGACGCGATCCGCCGCGGCTGGATCCAGAAGTCCTGGTATCTCATCGACGTCGAGGCCGGCTTCGAGATATGGCAGGGCGGCACCGGCCTGGCCACGAACGGCTTCGCCGTGAACGTCCCTGGGGATAGCTCCGCGCCGCTCGCCGCGGACGACGCCGCGGCGGTTTCGGCGCCGAGTTCCGCTCCGGTGGCCGCCGGCGCCTCCTGCGCCGTCACGTACTCGGTCGCGACCACGTGGCCCAACGGGTTCCAGGCGCAAGCGGTGCTGAAAAACACGAGCTCACAGCCGCTCAGCGGGTGGAAGCTGACCTGGTCTTTTGCCGGCGATCAGCGGGTCACCAACCTGTGGGACGGCACCTATACGCAATCCGGCAAGCGGGTAAGCGTGACCAACGCGTCCTACGACGCGGCCATCGCGCCGTCCGCGTCCGTCACCGTCGGCTTCAACAGCAGCGGCTCAGGGGCCGACCCGCCACCCGTGTTCCAGCTCAACGGCAGCAACTGCGCTAGTTCTTAGTCTGCGAGCAGCAGGCGGCGCCAGGTGTCGGTGAGGAAGCGCTCGTAGCGCTGCGGGGTCCAGCCGCGCTGGCCCACGAGGAGCTGGTACATCTCGGCGCCGTTCGTCGCCCAGACGATGTCGGCGGCCTCGCCTTGATCTAGTCGCAGCGGGGCGGCGGCGGCAAGGTCGGCGACGAACAGGCGCATGTTCGCCGCGCGCCGCTCGGCGATCTCGGTCCGCAGTGCGGCCAGTTCCGGCTCCGCGGCGGCGGCCTGCTGGATGATGTCCAGGACGAGGACCATGCGGGGGGCGATCGCGGTGATCGCCGCGGCGTACACGGCGATCTTGGTCTCGGCGTCCGGGGCGGCCTGGACGGCGCGTACATAGTCACGCTGCTCGGCAGGGATCGCCTGGTCGGTACCGGAGATGGCGGTCTCGATGAGCAGCCGGGCCAGTGCAGGCTTGCGGCCGACTGTCGCGTAGACGGTGTCCAGTGCCACCCCGGCCCGGTAGGCGATGGCGGTCATCGGGGTGGCGGTATAGCCGCGTTCGCTGAACAGCTGGCGGGCTGCCTCCAGGATGGCCGTTCGGGTGCGGGCAGCGGCCTGACGACGGCGGCTGGCGTCGTAGCGCCTCTTGACGGGGCCGGTCACGCGGGTCATGATACCAGTATTCGTCCGAAGGTAATTCGGATTAATATCAGGGAGGATCCGATGACGTACGCGTTCACCTACGACGTGCCGATCAGCGCCGAGATCTATGCCCGCATCAAGCAGGGCCTGGGCACGGAACGCCCGCCCGGCCTGATCGCCCACCTGGCCTGGCGGACCGAGTCCGGGCTGCGCTACGTCGATGTCTGGGAGTCCAAGGACGACTACGAGGCCTTCGCCGAGCACCGGCTG
>Ga0335072_10009248_pt1 | contig 14224 bp, 14 predicted proteins | sample Lox_Sample_21_FD_206725 | JGI IMG/M metagenome (GOLD analysis project Ga0335072, IMG submission 206725) | Soil microbial communities from Loxahatchee National Wildlife Refuge, Florida, United States - Lox_Sample_2.1 | ecosystem: Environmental > Terrestrial > Soil > Wetlands | place: USA...
GCGCTGCTAACCGGCCCGGCGATCGTCCATTGGTACCTCCACCTACAGGGGATCGCTTAGCGGATACAGGCCCGATTTCCCCGGCCAGGGTCAGCGGTTTGTCCAATCGCGTCCAACGTCAGATGGACGACTCAACCTGGCGGGGGTCCCGGCCGATCACCCGGTGCAGAGACTGATGGCACGCTCCTCTTCAAAGACTCTTGTCGGACTCGACATCCAGCCCGGCTATGTCGCCGCCGTCGAAGGACGCTCGGGCCAGGTGGCCGTCGAGCAGGCCGCCTCGGCCGCGCTCGCGCCCGGCATCGTGCGTGACGGCGAGGTCGTCGACGTCGAGACGCTCTCGTCGGTGCTGCGCGACATGTTCGCCGAGCACAAGCTCGGCAAGCGCGTGCGCATCGGCGTCGCCAACCACCGCATCGTGATGCGGACCGTGGACCTGCCGCCGCTGGAGACCGCCAAGGAGATCGCCTCCGCGGTTCGCTTCCAGGCGCAGGAGCACATCCCCATGCAGCTCGACCAGGCCGTCCTCGAGCACCAGTCGCTCGGGATCGTCGAGACCGCCGAGGGCCCGCGCACCCGCGTCGTGCTGGTTGCGGCCCGCCGCGAGATGGTCGACCGGCTGCTCGAGGCCACTCGCAAGGCCGGCCTTCGCCCGCAGGGGATCGACCTTTCGGCCTTCGCGATGATCCGCGCGCTGCACCACGCCGGCACGACCGGCGCAACGCTGTACATCAGCATCGGCGGGATCACCAACCTGGCCGTCGCGATGGGTTCGACGTGCGTGTTCACGCGTGTCCTTGCACAAGGCACCGAGACGATGGCCGGCGAGCTCGCCGAGCGTCGCGGTCTCACACTCGACCACGCCAACGGCTGGCTCAAGCACGTTGGTCTGCTCGAGGACCTCGACTCGATCGAAGGCGATCCCGACATCATCAGCGAGGCTCGCTCGGTGCTCGCCGACGGCGTCCGCCGGATCTCCGACGAGCTGCGCAACTCGCTTGACTTCCACGCGATGCAGGCGGGCGCGAGCGGTGTCGAGCGCGCGATTCTGACGGGCGCCGCGGCCGCCATTCCCGGCTTTGCCGACCAGCTCGGCGAGGAGCTCGGCCGTCCGGTCTCGGTCGGCGCTGTGCTCGAGGGCCGACCCGGAGGCTTCAACGGAATCGATGCCGGACGCCTCGCGGTAGCCGCGGGTCTGACGGTCTCCGAGGTACCGGCATGAGGGCCGTAAACCTGATTCCGGCTGACGCCAAGCGCGCCAGCCGCGGTTCGTCTGGCACAAAGGCGCTGCCCACGTACCTGCTCCTTGGCGCGTTGGCGATCGCCGTCGGCCTGGTCACGCTGTACGTGCTGGCCTCGAATGACGTCTCGCAGCGCCAGGCCAAGGTGACCACCCTGCAGTCCGAGGTCGCCCAGGTTCAGGCGCGCTCCAGCAGCCTCAACCAATATGCGCAGTTCTCGCAGATGACCCAGTCACGGGTCTCGTCGGTTCGTCAGCTGGCCTCCGGCCGCTTCGACTGGCACGCGACGCTGGCCCAGATCTCGCAGGTCGTTCCCAAGAACACCTCGCTCGCGACCCTGAACGGCACCGCTGCGACGTCGGCAGCGACGAGCGCGGGCGCCGCCACTTCGACGAGCACCGGCACACCCACTGGGACCTCGATCGCTCTTACCGGTTGCACCAAAAGCCAGCCCGATGTCGCGAGGCTGATGTCACGCCTGCGGCTGATCGACGGTGTCGACAGCGTCACGCTCAACAGCTCCACCAAGCAGGAATCGGCCGGGTCGCCCGTCACGCCCGCCGGCGCGGCGGCCGGCAGCGCCGGCCAGGGTTGCGGCAATGGCACCCCGTCCTTTGATCTGCAGATCACGTTCGCGAGCCAGCCGGCCACCCCGGCTGCGGGCGGCGCGACGACCTCGACCGCGACCTCAACTTCGACCTCCACCGCGACCCCGAGCTCGACCTCGACCTCGTCCGGCGCGGCACCTAGCACCTCCGGAGCACCGTCATGACCCGGCGCGACCGCCTCGTGATCGTGATCGTGGCCCTGGTGGCGGCGATCGCGGCCTCCTGGCTGCTGGTCGTCTCGCCCAAGCGCGACCAGGCCGCCAAGCTTGGTACGAAGGTGGCCTCCGAACAGCAGGCGCTCGACACCGCACGGACCGAGCTTGCGCAGAACGCCGCCGCGAGCAAGCAGTACGCGAGCAACTATGCGGCGCTTGCGAGGCTCGGCGAGGCCGTCCCGGCAAGCGATGACATCCCATCGCTGATCATCCAGCTTCAGGACGCCGCCGACGGCGCTCGTGTCGACTTCCAGAGCCTGCAGAACGGCTCGAGCGGTGGCAGCGCGGCGGGGTCGACACCTGCGCCGGCGTCGGGCACTGCCTCGACTGGCGCCGCTGGTGCCACGGGCGAGCAGCTTGCGTTCAGCTTCAGCGGAAGCTACTTCCAGCTCTCGAACTTCTTCAACAAGGTCCAGCACCTCGTGACGCCCGAAGGCAACGGGGTCCAGGTCCACGGGCGCCTGATCTCGCTCAACAGCGTCAACCTGACGCCGGCGGCGGGCGGCTTCCCGCAGATCACCGCACAGATCACCGCGACCATCTACACCGAGGCTGCTCCCTCGGCGAAAGCCGGCGCGGCGACCGGAGGCTCTTCGGCGGCGTCGCCCACGCAGAGCACGTCCGGCTCCTCATCCCCGACCCCGGCCCCGACGGCCGCAATCTCCTCTCCCGTCCGATGAACACCCTGAAAGGCATAGTCACCGATCTGCGCCAGCGGCGCCTGTGGCCCGTCGCGCTCGCCCTCGTCCTGGCGCTCGTGGCGGTTCCCGTGCTGCTGCACAAGAGCGCAAGCAGCACTCCCGTTGCGCAGCTGCCCGCAACCGGCGCGCCGGCGTCGCTCTCGACCAGCGGCCCCGCCGTCACCGTTGAGGGGACGCCGAATCAGACGCACCTGAAGGGCAAGGGCCGCGACCCGTTCACGCCGCAGGGTTCGACGGCCAAGCCGTCAACCGGCTCCGCGCCGACGACCTCGTCGACCAGCACCGCGGGGTCGACCGGCTCAGCCGGCTCTGCCGCGGGATCGCTCGCCGGCGGCTCGACCGGCTCGACCGGCTCGACCGGCTCGACCGGCTCCACCGGTGCCGGTGGCGGCGCTGGCAACGGCGGTTCGACGGTGACCCCGCTGCCGCCCACTTCGCCTGAGCCCACCCCGCTGCCGACCGGTCACTCGCACCCGGCGCCAGCCGGCCTGCAGGCCGACGAGACCTATCGGGTGACGCTCGCCATCACCACCCCCACGGGCGGCCTCAATCGGATCGACCCGGTCAAGCGCCTGACTGTGCTCCCGTCCAAGAGCGAGCCGCTGCTCGTCGAGCTCGGCGTTCTGAAGGGCGGCGACCGTGTCCTGTTCGCGGTGCAGCCCGGCACGGTGGTTCACGGCCCGGGCAAGTGCACGCCTGGCGCGATCGACTGTGAGGTGCTGTCGCTTGGCGCCAACCAGGTGGAGAGCGTGTCGGTGCAGACGCCTACCGGCGAGAGCCCCGTCGCTCAATTCGCCGTGACGGCCATCGGGACCGACGAGCACGGGTCGCGCTCCGCGGCCGACAAGGCTCGGCGCCAGGTTTCCGAAGCCGGCAGCCAGCTCCTGAGCAAGTCGACGCTGAAGGCACTCTCACTGTTTGAGTACGACCCGAGCATCGGCGCTGTCCTCGACCTGCGCAATCTCACAGTTGGAGGTAACTGATGCGCCGCTACTCACTCACTACTTGTCTGGCGACCGCGTTGACGCTCGTCGTCTCGCTGGTCGCCGTCGGTGGCGCTCAGGCGGGCGTCGTCAACGACTCCAACAACGGAAACACCTACGGTGTGACGCTGGCTCCCAACGCTGTCCTGCCGGGAAGCGTGAGCCCTGCCGCTTCGAACGTGACGTGCCTCACCCCGCCGCCTGCCCGCGCCGGTGTCCTGCCGGACACTGGGCTCTGCTACCACGGCGGCCAGGTGATCCACAAGACCGAAACGTTCGGGATCGTGTGGAATCTGTTCGCCGACGGCGAGCCGCACAGCGACTACGCCGCGCCGTTTGTCCAGCAGTTCCTGCGCGACGTCGCGGACGGCAGCGGGACGATGAGCTCTCCGTTTGCGATCACCTCGCAGTACGCGGGAACGAATGGTCCGGCGCTGAACGCCTCGCTCTACGGGGGCGGTTACACCGACGCGGCCACGACCGACGTGCCATGGGGCTGCACCCCAACCGGCACGCACGACTATTCGCTAGCCACAAACGGCTTCACTCTCGGGATCGTGCCCAACGATGCGTGCGTCACCGACGCTCAGATTCGCACCGAGCTCGGAAACATGATCACAACCAAGGGCCTGACGCGCGTGCAAGGCGGCTACACGCCTCTGTTCGTGTTCATGACGCCCCCTGGCGTCGAGACCTGCCTCGACAGCACGGGGACCGTGTGCTCGGTCAACAGCGACACTCACGCTCAGAACGCCGCGTCGAACGTCACCGCTCAGTTCTGCAGCTACCACTCGCAGCTGAGCCTCGGTGGCACCGAATACAACTACGTCGTGCAGCCATGGTCGGCGGGCACCGAGTCGCCCGGCGTCGGTTGCGACGAGCCGGACTCGACCGCGCCGCCGACCACTGGTGGAGTCGACCCGCACGAGCTCGCCACCGATATCGGCGGACGCCTGGTCAATCCACTGAGCCAGGCGATGATTGCGGCGATCGTCAACCCGAGCTTCGACGGGTGGTACGCCAACGACGGCGCCGAGATCAACGACAACGGCTGCGTCGGCCTCTCGCTCGGCCTTGACAAAGTGAGCGTCGGTAGTGGCTCGTACGACCTCCAGCGCGAGTTCAACAACGCCGGCATGATGGTCGACAATGCGTTCGCGTATCCGTGCGCTCCGAGCGTGGACCTCGAGCCGAGCTTCGTGGTACCCAGCCCGATTGACGCGGGCGATGTGGTCACGTTCGACGGCGCCAACAGCCCATCGACGTTGATCGTGCCCAACCCCACAGGCTTCTCCTGGGACTTCGGCGATGGCACTGCCGCGACCGGCGGGGCCGCCGTGCACAGCTACGCCCACGGCGGCACCTACACCGTCACGCTTCAGGTCACCGACCGTGGCGGGTACACAGCGACCGCGTCCCGCCAGGTAGTTGTGCTTGGCCCGCCGGCGCCGACCGCGCCGACGACGCCGGCCGCGGCAGCACCGCCGACCGCGAAGCCCGGTAAGTCCTCCCGGACCAATCCCGCGCTTTCGGTCCGCGTAACGCTGGTGCCACAGGGCCTGAAGGGCATCCTTCGCTCGGGCGTCGCGCTCAACGTGACGGCCAACCAGAGCGCCAACGGGATCCTGACGCTGTCGATCCCGCGCAGCGCGGCCAAGCGGGCGCACATCAGCTCCGGGCGCGGCTCCTCGGTCGTGATCGGTCGCGGGACGGTCTCGGGGATCCACAGCGGCTCCAACCACCTGCACGTTCACCTGCCAAAGGCCACGGCCGCCAAGCTCAAGCGGCTCGGACACGTGACCCTCACGTTCCGCCTGACGCTGGTGGCCCAGGGTGGTCACCGGATCACGGTCGACGCAGCCGGGCACTACTAGGAAGCGTCAGCCACGGAGCCCCGCCCCGCGGGCCGCGGGGCGTCGCCCGTAACCTACAGCGCCAATGGCGCTGCGCATGATCACCGCCGGTGAGTCCCACGGCCCTGGGCTGACCTGCATCATCGAAGGCCTCCCAGCGGGGCTTGAGCTCGACCGCGAGGCATTGGATCGCGACCTCGCGCGCAGGCAGCTCGGCCACGGTCGTGGCGGCCGGATGAAGATCGAGCGCGACAAGGTGGAGGTGACCGGGGGCGTGCGGCACGGGCGGACCTTGGGCGGACCGATCGCGCTGCAGGTCGTCAACCGCGACTACGCCAACTGGGAGGAGCGGATGAACCCGTGGCCGGTGGATGACGCCATCGCCGAGGTGCATCTGCCGCGTCCGGGACACGCCGACCTGGTCGGGACCCAGAAATACGGGCTCACCGACGTCCGCGACATCCTCGAGCGCGCCAGTGCCCGGGAGACCGCTGCACGCGTGGCGGGCGGCGCGGTCGCCAAGGCGTTCCTGCGCGACCTCGGAGTCGACGTGTTCTCGCACGTGATCCAGATAACCGGCGTCAGCGCCCCGCGCCGCGACGACCTGAGGCCCGAGGACTTCGCCGAAGTCGACGAGTCGCCGGTCCGCTGCCTCGATTCCGCCGCAAGCGACGCGATGGTCGCCGAGATCAACCGGCTGCGTAAGCAGAACGAGTCGCTCGGCGGCGTCTTCGAGGTGCGCGCGTTCGGGCTCGTTCCCGGGCTGGGATCGCACGTCTCCTGGGAGGAACGGCTCGACGGGCGGCTGGGCCAGGCGATCCTCTCGATTCAGGCGATCAAGGCGGTGTCGATCGGGGACGGCATCGAGGTGGCCGGCGTGCCCGGCTCACAGGCGCACGATGAGATCTTCTATGACGACGGGCGCGGCTACTACCGCGAGACCAACCGTGCCGGCGGTGTCGAGGGCGGGATGACGAACGGTGACCCGCTCGTCGTGCGCGGCTCGATGAAGCCGCTGCCGACCCTGACCAAGCCCCTGCGCTCGGTCGACATCTCCACTCACGAGCCCGCCGAGGCGCTGCGCGAGCGCACCGACTCCTGCACCGTCCCGGCCGCCGGGGTGGTGGGGGAGGCGATGGTCGCGTTCGTGGTGGCCGACGCGTATCGCCGCAAGTTCGGGGGCGATCACATCGCTGACGTCCGGGGCGCCCTGCAAGCATACGAGGAGCGGATCGGGTGGCGGCGTCGCTGAAGCTTCCCGGGGGCGGGGCGCAGGCCGGCGCCGATCGTCCGGGCCGTGGCGCGGTGGTGTGCATCGGCTTCATGGGCGCCGGCAAGTCGACCGCCGCGCGCAGCGTCGCGGCGGCGCTCGGGATCGAGGCGATCGACGTCGACACGGTGATCGAGGAGCGCTTGGGAAAGCCGATCCACGAGGTCTTCGCGCAGGATGGCGAGGGCGCGTTCCGCGCGGCCGAGGAGCGGATCACGCTGGAGCTTTTGAGCGATCCCGCAGCAGGCGTTCTCGCCTTGGGCGGCGGGACCGTGGGCCATGCCAGCGTGCGCGACGCGCTCGCCGATCACCTGGTGGTGTGGCTCGACATCGGGCTCGACGAAGCATGGGAGCGCTGCGGCGGCAGCTCGCGTCCCCTGGCTCGCGACCACGAGCAGTTCGCCCGCCTCTACGCCGAGCGCGAGCCGCTTTACGCGGGCCTGGCCGACGCGATCGTGCCGGCCGCGCGCTCGCACGCGATGGGGAGCGTGCTCGAGGCGCTCGGGGACGTGCCGGACGGGACCAGGATGCTGTGGGCTGCGGGTGCGGCCGGCGACTATCCGGCCTACATCGGCCCCGGCCTGGTGACCGAGCACCGGTTCTGGCCCGAGAGCGTTGCCGGACGACGGTTTGCGGTCACCGACGGCAACGTCGGCCGACGCTACAGCGATGCGCTTGCGCCGCTGTCTGGGAGGGTCGCGATCATGCCCGGAGAGCAGTCGAAGACCGTCGCCCACGCCGAGATCGTTTGGACCGAGCTGGCGCGGGCCGGCATGACCCGCGCCGACGTCGTCGTCGCGCTCGGTGGCGGCGTGGTGGGAGATCTTGCGGGGTTCTGTGCGGCGACCTACCAGCGCGGGGTCCGCTACGTCCAGGTTCCGACCACCCTGGTCGCCCAGGTCGATTCGGCATACGGGGGCAAGACCGGCGTCGACCTGGCGGAGGCCAAGAACTATGTCGGCGCCTATCACGAGCCCTCGGCGGTGATCGCCGACACCGACACGCTGCGCACGTTGTCCGACGCCGAGCTGGCGGCTGGATACGCCGAGGTCGTCAAGACCGCGCTGATCGCCGGCGGCTCGCTGTGGCAGCGGGTTCGATCCGGGGCCGACCCGTGCGATCCCGGTGTGATCGCGGAGTGCGTCCGCACCAAGCTCGGGATCGTGGCGCGCGATTACCGCGACGGGGGCCTGCGCCAGGTACTGAATCTCGGGCACACCGTCGGTCACGCGATCGAAACGGTCACCGGTTACGCGCGCTACCGACATGGCGAGGCGGTGGCGCTCGGGCTGCTGGCGGCGCTGCGGCTGTCAGAGCTGGACGACCTGCGCTCCGAGGTCCGCGAGCTGTTCGCGGCTCGCGGCCTGCCGACCGTTCTGGAGGACGTCGACCCCGACGCGGTCGTGATGGCCACCGCGCGCGACAAGAAGCGCCTGGGGGAGGGGCCGGTGCCGTTCGTGCTGCTCGAGCAGCCGGGGGCTGCGAGGCCTGGCTGCGCAGTCGAGCCGCGCGCACTGATCGGCGCCGTTCGAGAGCTGGCGAGCTCGTGACGCTGGGCAACCGCATCGAGATCATGCACGGCGTCAATCTCGACCAGCTCGGCCGTCGCGATCCTGCGCACTACGGCGGGCTGTCGTTCACCGAGCTGGAGCGCCAGGTGTCGGACATGGGGGCGGAGCTCGAGCTCGAGACCCGCTTCTTTCAGACCAACCACGAGGGGGAGTTCGTCGAGCACCTGCACCGGCTCGAGGGTCTCGCCGACGGGATCGTCCTCAATCCGGGTGCCTGGACCCACTATTCCTATGCGATCCGTGACGCCTTGGAGCTCACCGGCCTGCCGTCGGTCGAGGTGCATCTGTCCGACATCGAGTCGCGCGAGCCGTGGCGGCGCCAGTCCGTGATCGGCGAGCTGTGCATAGCGCGGGTGTCGGGACGCGGCGTCGACGGATACAGGGATGCGCTGCAGCGGCTGAAGGCTGAGCTCCAGCGATGAGCGACCGGCCGCAACGGGCGATCGGGCTGCTGGCCGACGCGGGCGTCGATGTCCTGCTGGTCACCAACCTCGTCAACGTCCGCTACATCACCGGGTATACCGGCTCGAACGGCCTGGCGCTGGTCGGCTTCGGTGGTTGCACGTTCGTCACGGACTTTCGCTATGTGCAGCAGGCCGCCCAGGAGGTGGATGCCACGTTTGACCGGCGGCGCGGCGAGCGGGACCTGCTCGAGGCAGTGGAGGAGCATTTGCCGAGCGGGCCCGTCCGCCTGGGGTTCGAGGAGGCCTACATGTCGGTCCGCCAGCACCGGCGGCTGCGCGAGCTGCTGCCCGACAGGGTTCAGCTGGTGGGCGTGGTCGATGTGATCGAGCGGCTGCGGGCGGTCAAGGAGGAGGCCGAGGTGGACTCGATGCGGAGCGCCGCGGCGCTGGCGGACGACGCGCTGCGGTGGCTGCTGGAGCGCGGGCTGGTGGGCCGCACGGAACGTGAGCTGGCCCTTGATCTCGAGCAGCGGATGCGGTCGCAGGGCGCGGAGGATCCGAGCTTTCCCGCGATCGTCGCTGCAGGCGCGCACGGCGCGTTGCCGCACGCAAGTCCACGTGACGTCGAGATACCCAGCGGGGAGCTGGTCGTGATCGACTGGGGAGCACGGGTCGACGGCTACAACTCCGACTGCACGCGCACGGTTGCCGCCGGCGCGGTTGGTGAGCAGGCTGCGTCGGTGTACGGAGTGGTGCTCGAGGCTCAGCTCGCCGGTGTCGGCGCGGTGCGGCCCGGCGCTACAGGCCGCGAGGCGGATGCTGCAGCCCGCGACCTGATCGAGGCCGCGGGTTACGGCTCGGAGTTCGGCCACGGACTGGGGCACGGGGTCGGCCTCGAGGTGCACGAGAACCCTCGCTTGTCGCAGCGATCAGACGACGTCCTGGCGGCCGGCAACGCGGTCACGGTCGAGCCCGGGATCTACCTGCCCGAGCGCTTTGGAGTCCGGATCGAGGACCTCGTGATCGTCGGCGAAGACGGCTGCGAGATCCTCAGCTCGATCGGCAAGGAGCTGACGGTCGTCGAGTAGCACCGGCGCCGTCGACTAGGGCCGGAGCCAGCGCTACTACACTGGCCCGCGGATGATTTCAACCAATCAATTTCGCAACGGGACCCATATCGACGTCGACGGCACGATCTACAAGATCGTCGAGTTCCAGCACGTGAAGCCAGGCAAGGGCGGCGCGTTTGTGCGCACCAAGCTGCGGCGTGCGAGCGACGGCAACGTGATCGACCGGACGTTCCGGGCCGGCGAGAAGTTCCGGCCGGTACGGACCGAGACTCGGCGCATGCAATTCCTTTACCAGGACGGCGCCGACGCCCACTTCATGGACGCTGAGAGCTACGAGCAGCTCACGATCCCGGTATCGACGCTGGGTGATTCGCTGCTGTGGATGAAGGAGTCAGACGAGCTCGAGCTCCTGTACATCGACAATGAGCCGGCCGACGTGCAGCTTCCGAGCGCCATCGACCTCGCCGTCACCGAGACCGAGCCAGGCTTACGCGGCGACACCGCCTCCGGTGGCGGGACCAAGCCCGCCGTGCTCGAGACGGGCGCGAAGGTGCAGGTGCCGCTGTTCGTCGACGTGGGCGACCGGGTTCGCGTCGACACGCGCTCGGGGGAATACGTATCGCGGGCTTGATGGCCGGCGACTGGGGCGTGAGCGCCGTTGCGTAGGACCGAGCAGCGGCGCGAGGCCGTCTGGGCCCTTTACCAAAGCGATCTGCTGGGACGGCCGCTCGAGGACGTGTTCACCGGCGACGTCCACGGCTTCACGCGCGCGCTTGCGCAGCTCGTGCGCGACCATCAGCCCGAGTTCGACGATCTGATCCGCGAGCACGCCACGGGCTGGTCGCTCGAGCGGATCGCGCCGCTCGAACGTTCGATCCTGCGTGTCGGCCTCGCCGAGATGCTCCACGGCGCCGAGCTTCCGGGCGAGCGCGCGATCCCGCCTGAGGGCGCGATCGACGAGGCGGTGGAGATCGCCAAGCGCTTCTGCGGGAGCGAGGCGCCGGCGTTCGTCAACGGGATCCTCGGCGCGGTGATGACTGAGTCCGGGCTCGGCACCGCTGACCGCCGCTGACCGGCGGTCTCTAAGACCTTTGTAGGAACTCTCGCCTCGATCGCCTGCGGCGACCACAATTGATGCATGCGCCTCTTGGTGGTGGATGATGATCGGGCCCTGCGCGACGTGCTCCGTCGCGCGTTGACGCTGGCCGGTTACGACGTCCGGCTGGCCGAGTCGGGCGCGTCTGCGCTGGCCGAGGTGGCGGGCGCGGCCCCGGACGCGGTCGTGCTCGACGTCGGGCTGCCCGACATCGACGGGCTGGAGGTTTGCCGGCTGTTGCGGCGCGAGGGCAACCGGATCCCAGTGCTGATGCTGACCGCACGCGCGACCGTCTCGGACAGGATCGATGGGCTCGACGCAGGTGCCGACGACTACCTCGTCAAGCCGTTCGACGTCGACGAGCTCAAGGCGAGGCTACGCGCGCTGCTGCGCCGGGCTCATGGCGAGGGCGACGGCGACGGCGGGCTGACGTTCGAGCAATTGCGGCTGGATCCCTCGCGCCACGGGGTCTGGGTGGGGGAGTCATTCGTCGAGCTGACGCGCACCGAGTACCAGCTGCTCGAGCTGTTGATGCTCAATCCGCGCCGCGTCCTGCCCCACAGCCTGATCTACGACCGCGTGTGGGGCTATGACTTCGGTCCCAGCTCCAACGCGCTGCGCGTGTACGTCGGTTATCTGCGGCGCAAGCTCGAGGACGCGGGCGCGCCGCCGCTGATCCGCACGATACGCGGCGTCGGGTACGTGCTGCGCGAGCCCGAGGACGGCGAATGAGCCTGCGCGTCCGCATGGGCGTGGCGGCAGGGCTGGCGGTCGCGATCGCGGTGATCGCGGTGGCCGTCTCGGCATACGCCGGCACTCGCTCGCAGCTGCGCAACCAGGTCGACGCGTCGCTGCGCACGCTCTCGGCGCAGGCGGTCGCGGGTCCGCATGGCGGCCCCCATGGTCCCGACGGCGGGGGCGGCTACGGCGGACCGCAGCCCGGCGGCGCCCCGCAGAACACCAGCAGCTCGGAGGGGACCTGCCAGGGCGACGAGGGGCTGGGCCTGGACCGCCTCAGCGGCCCGGCGTTCGGCGGCGCGCCGGGCATCTACACGCTGTTCAACCGCTGTGGCGGCAAGTTCGTGCCGACCGGCCAGGGCTACAGCATCCCCTCAAACAGCCGGATCGAGGCGCTCGCCCGCAGCGGCAACGGGCAGTACATCACCGATATGACGGTGTCCGGCACGCCGATCCGGGTGCTGGTCACGGGCATCGGAAACGCCGGCGCGCTCGCGGTGGCGCTGCCGCTGAAGGACGTCAACCACACGCTGTCGAGCCAGCTGACGTTGCTCGTGGTGATCGCGGCCGCCGGGGTCGCGCTGGCCGCCTTGCTTGGCTTCCTGGTCGCCCGCACGGCGCTCGCGCCGATCGAGCGGTTCACCCGGCGCACGGAGGCGATCGCCGGTCGTCCGGAGCGGACCGACCAGCGCCTCGAGGTCGAGGGGCGAGACGAGATCGCGCGGCTTGCGCGGACCTTCAACCGCACGCTCGACGAACTGGAGATGTCGGTCGCCGCCCAGCGCCAGCTCGTGGCCGACGCTTCGCACGAGCTGCGGACGCCGATCGCGACGATCCGCGCCAACCTGCAGCTGATGCGCGATGAGGACCGGCTCTCGCAGGAGGATCGCGACGCGCTGCGCGCGGACGTGATCGAGGAGCTCGACGAGCTGACCGCGCTGGTCGGCGACATCGTCGAGTTGGCCCGCGGCTCGGCCCCTGCCGGCGAGCCCGGGGACGTCGCGCTTGATGCGATCGTCACCGAGGCGGCGCAGCGCATCGGTCGTCGCGCGCCCAAGCTCGAGCTCCGCACGCGCCTCGAGCCCACGCTCGTGCGGGGCGATGAAGGCCGGATCGCAAGGGCCGTCACCAACCTGCTCGACAACGCGCGCAAGTGGAGCGCGGTCGACGGCCTGGTCGAGGTCTCGCTAAATGACGGCGTGCTCACCGTGCGCGACCACGGACCCGGCTTCCACGAAGAGGACCTGCCGTTCGTGTTTGACCGCTTCCACCGCGCCCGCGATGCGCGGTCCAAGCCAGGGTCCGGACTCGGGCTCGCGATCGTCCGCGAGACCGCCCAGGCGCACGGCGGCTTCGTGCAGGCCGCAAACGCGCCCGGCGGCGGCGCAATCGTCCGGGTCGGATTTGGTCAGCTGCTGACGCCCGGCGGCGAGGCGCCGGAAGCTTCGCTCAGCGCCCAGTCGTGAAAGCTGGCCAGCTGCACGCCGAGGTGCTCTAGCTCCTCGCGCAGGCCGGGCTCGGTGAGCGTCGCGAGCTCGACCTCGCGCTCGTAGAAGTAGCTGGACTCGAAGTCGGCGCGTAGCGCCGGGTGGCAGCCGAGCTCGTTGAAGCCCTCGAACGCCTCGTTGGCGATGACGTGAACCAGATACTCGGGGCTGACGTACTTGACGTGCGATACGCCGGGGCGTGTATGGGCATAGAAGCCGCCGATGTAGCGCACCTGCCCGGCGAGCCGCAGCGGCACTCCGAGCGGCTCGACCAGCCTTGCGAACGTCGTGATCCTTGCGCCCCGGGCGTGCACGTGGTGGTGGGCGTCGACGTGGGTGGGATCGCGGCCGGTCAGCTCGCGGAAGCGCTCCAGCTGGGCGTTGAACTGCTCGGCGGCGTAATGGGGGTCGTCGACGCTTGGGCTGTCGTCGACGAAGTGCAGTCCGACTGACAGGTCGGGGTGGTTCGTGGCGAGCTTCGCCGCCTGCTCCGCGGCGGGCGCTGTGACCATCAGGCTCGTGCTGGTCAGCACCCCGCGCGTGTGTGCCTCGATGATCCCGTCGTTGACGCCCGGCGACAGGCCGAAGTCGTCGCCGTTGATGATCAGGGCTCGCACGTGCTCGCCGGCCGGCGGGTGCTTCTCGTTCAGCGCGCGGAGGCTGCTACCCGGTCAGCCGCCGATCTGGCCAGCGCCTCTCGATGACGCCGTGCGCCGCCGAGCATCGCGGTGTCGAGCTGAGCCCGCTTGTAGAGCCAGTGGACGTCGGCTTCCCATGTGAAGCCGATGCCGCCGTGGGCCTGAATCGCGCTGGCGGTCACCTCGCGGCCGCCGTCGGCCGCGGCCGCCGCCGCCAGCGCCGATCCCTCGGCCAGGCGGTCCGGGTCGGCATCGGCGGCCCAGGCGGCGTAGTACGCGGTCGATCGGGCGCTCTCGGTGTGGAGCAGCATCTGCGCGCAGCGGTGCGAAACGGCTTGGAACGAGCCCA
>Ga0335072_10009249_pt1 | contig 14223 bp, 17 predicted proteins | sample Lox_Sample_21_FD_206725 | JGI IMG/M metagenome (GOLD analysis project Ga0335072, IMG submission 206725) | Soil microbial communities from Loxahatchee National Wildlife Refuge, Florida, United States - Lox_Sample_2.1 | ecosystem: Environmental > Terrestrial > Soil > Wetlands | place: USA...
CCTGCTCCGCGACCACGGGCAGGTCCGCGAGATGCGGGGGGACCTGGCCGCTGCGGCGCTGCAGCACGACGCTCGGCTCGCCGAGGCCGTGCAGCGCGCGGACGGTGTGGGAGCCGATGAACCCGGATCCTCCGGTGACGAGAATCATCGCGTTCCTTTCGTCAGCATGGCAAATCATCAGTATGACTGACAGTCAGTCTACTGATATTATCCGGGTGTTTCGAGGCCAGGTTCTGAAGCAGCGGGCCAGGTCCGCGCGCGTCACGACGTGCTCGGCTATCTCCTCACGCGCACCTCGCTCTGGAGCACCGGGCGCAGGCCGCTCTCGCCGACATCGGGGTGACCGTTCGCGACCTCGGCGTGCTCAGGGTCATCGCAAGCGGGGAAGCGCAGTCACAGCAGGAAGCCGCGGCCGTTGGGCGTCGACCGCACCCCGATGGTCGCGCTCCTGGACACGCCCGAACGCCAGGGAATCATCGCGCGCAGCCCTTCGGAACAAGACCGGCGGCGCAACGTCATCGCGCTCACCGACCACGGCTGGGAGATACTCCGGCAGGCAAGCCGGTACTCCGAGACCGAGCGGGACTTCACGGCGACGCCAAGCGACGCTGGAGCGGCCGGACTTAGGCAAACGCTGCGGACCGTGCTCAGCGAGAACGGCCACACCTGAGCAGGGGCCCGGACAAGTCCTATCAAGAAGCGGCAGGTCACGCACCCCTACAGCGTGTCGCCGCACGGCCCTCCCACCAGCCAGGAAATACCGGTCAACGATCCAGAGAGGCTTCGCCTCGGACCACCGAGATTCGTGGTTCCGGTAGCAGCGGCAGCGGCGGCGCGGCGGCCCGGCCCACCCGCCGCCAGGTGGCGGGTTCCGGACCACAATCGACCGGCACTGCCATATGGTCACCATCAACGTGTTCTACAAGAACTCCCGGGTCAGGCAATACCTCAAAGACGGCGTCGCGCTGCGTATCGAGACCGTCGTCAATTCGCCCGATGACCTGGGCTGCAACCGGATGCTGCACAACCTGCCCCGGCTGCAGGCCCGGGCACATGCGATCAACGACCGGCTGCTGCACACTGAAACAGCCGGCCAGGGCACGGCACTGGTGAGTCCGGTCATTCAGCGGATCACCAGGCCCACCCTGAACCAGGATGGCAGGAAGGCGCCCGCACTACGGTTCGGCGACCTTCGAGTCCAGGCCCTGGCCGGCGCGCTCGCCGCCATGCTGTTCACGGTCACCGGCATCACCAACAGGAGCCTGCGCGCCCTGATGACCGGCCTGCTGCACCGCCCCTACAGCATGAACCAGGCCAGCTACGACCTGACCAGGCTGGCCCGCAACGGCCTCATCGCCCGCGTCCCGGGCAGCAACCGTTACACCCTCACCGCGACGGGCTCCTGTTCGCCCACTTCTACACCAAGGTCTATGACCACATCCTGCGCCCGCTCATGGCACCCGACCGGCCTAACGCGCCCCCCGAGCTCGCCGCCGCGATCGGTACCCTCGATCACCTCGCCGCCAGCCACATCACCAACGCCCGCGTCCCCACAGCTGCCCGACCCCCCTCACGCTCCCGCTCAACGGCCACCGCCGGCCAAACTCAGGATTAACGTCAAAGGCATGGCACCGAAGGTGCCCTAGTAGGCGGAGATGCGCAGACGCATGACCCAGCGCCATTTGGCGATGCGACGGTCGCGGACGAACCCGAACTCTTCGAACAGGCTCTCTGGCCCGGTATGCAGGTAGGCGCCACGTTGCGGGTCGCGTCCCACCACCTGCTCGGGGTAGGCCTCGACCAAGCCTCCGCCGGCATGCGCTATCGCGGCCAGCGCCGCGGCAACTCCAGCCCGCGCCACGCCTTTGCGGCGCGATCCGGAGCCGGTGAACAAGCAGCCGATCCGCCAGTCAGGCAGCTCGGCTAGGCCTTTTTCATAAGCCTTGGGGTTCTTGATGGTAGCCACCTCGGCGGGTGGTCCGTACTGACACCAGCCCACGCAGCGACCGTCACGATAAACGAGCATTTGATGAACGGTGCCGGTGTTCACGTGACTAAGTTTGGCCTCGCGGTTGCCCGCCACGGTGCTGTCCTTGCTGATGCCCTCGGGATGAAAGCCGATACACCAGCAGCCACCCCAGACACCGTTGTTCGCCTCCACCAGTGCGGCGAAGTCATCCCAGGTATCGGGCGTGAGCTGACGGGTCGTGTACTGGGTCACAGCCGATGTCACTGTCCGGCTCTCCTCCTGCTCCCGCCCTGGGGTTGAGATTGCTCGGCTGCGTCGCCTGTAGCGGGGGATTTGGTGGTGGCCGCCCGCCGCCCGCCGCCCGTGGGGAGACCAGCCTAAGGGTGCTCGGAAGCGTGGCCCGCGGTCAAGACCGTCCGGATAGTGACGTTCGCGATGGCCCGCGCAGGTCGTCGGGGATGGGCCGGTGGCGGCGAGGGGGTGCTCGCTGGGGACCACGACCGCGCACTCACCGACGCCCGGCTGGCCGAGATCCGGCGCCGGCCAGGGCTCACGCGGCGAGGGCCTGGCCGGTACGGTTTCCGGTGAGTCGCCCGTCCCGGACAGCCCAGCTGCCATTGACGAGTACGTGCTCCACGCCGCTCGGCGCGACGGCCGGATCGTCGTCGGTGGCTTCGTTGGCGATCCGCTCCGGATCGAACACGACGACGTCAGCCGCCAGTCCCGGCGCGAGCAGGCCCCGGTCGAGCAGACCCGCCCGGGTCGCCGCCAGCCGGGTCATCTTGACGATGGCCTGCGAAAGTGGCAGCACCCGGCGCTCGCGTACGTAGTCGCCGAGCACAAGCGGGACAGTGCGGGCCGGCTAGGCCGCCGGGCAGCGACTGGTTATGACTACCTATGCACGCTAGCCTAGCCGACGGGGAGCGAGCGCACGAAGAGTCGGAAGGAACTGTTCCGGCGGCCGGCGCAGAAGCACATGGTGTACGCGGAAGAGGCGATCAGTAGCCCGGCACGACGGGCGCCGAATGTGCACATCGCGGGCACGATGTGGTCGCGCACCGTGGCCGGGAAGATCTTGCCGACACCACGATGTCGCGGTACCTTGACGTGCATAAGTATGCGCTAAGGGCTCGATGCATCACGCTCATCCCTTCGCAGTCTCCCGTTATCGCACCGAGGGGCTTCGTCACGGTGCAGGGCCCGGCCGGACCACGCGACCGTCGATGCCTTGCTGCCCGGGGTTGTCGAACTCATCGAGCGGGCCGCTGTGGCGTCCTAGACCGGCTGGGGTACATCTGATGCGTGCGTCATTGCCTGCGCACGGGCAATCCCGTGAGCAGATTCGTGCGGCGATGGATGCGGCGGCTCAGGACGACGTTGCCTGCGTCGAGCGGCTGGTGGCGGGGACGATCTACGATGCCGGCGACGACGTCAACGAGGTCGCCAAGGAGGCCTACCTCCGCTTCTTCTCGGCCAATGCGCTCTATCCGAAGACCTTTCCGAGCGTCTACGGGTTCGAGACGGAGATCATCGACTGGGCCGCCGGGCTTCTGAATGGGCCGGATGCGGCCGGCAGCGTGACCTCCGGAGGCTCGGAGAGCATCTTGATGGCCGTCAAGTCCGCCCGCGACCGAGCACGGGTGCGTCATCCGGAGATCGCCGAGCCGGAAATGGTGGTGCCGACGTCGGCACACCCGGCGTTCTGGAAAGCGGCGCACTACTTCGGGGTGCGCCCGGTCAAGACGCCGCTGTGCCCCGGTACGCACCTGCTCGACCTGGGCGCCTACCTCAACGCGGTCACCGACAACACCGTGCTGATGGTCGGGTCGGCACCGAGCCTGACCCTTGGCATGGTCGACCCCATTCCGCAGATGGCGCCCGTCGCCGCGGAGCGGGACATCAACTTCCACGTCGACTCGCGCGTGGGCGGCTACTTCCTGCCGTTCGCGGAGCGGCTTGGCTACCGGTTCCCGGCCTTCGACTTCCGGGTGCCCGGCGTGAGCACGATCTCAGCAGACCTGCACAAGTTCGGGTACGCGGCCAAGGGCGCGTCGACCTTGATCTCTCGAGACGAGGAGATCTTCAGCAACCAGGTCTTCAGGTTCGGCGCCCCGGAGCGGACTGACGACTGGTACGTCACGCCGAGCATGACCGGGTCGCGGCCGGAGGCGGTGATCGCGGCTGCCTGGGCGGTGATGACCTACCTTGGCGAGGACGGCTACCTGCGCGTCGTCGGCGACACGTTGAAGCACATCCGGGCGTTCCAGGCAGGTATCAACGCCGTGGCGCGACGGGCAGGTCCGTTTCGGGACCGGTCTCGGGGAAGGGGCCGCCCGGCCCCAGGTGGGTGCGGGTGCCGTCGTGGTCGAGGATGCACAGTATCTCCGCGGCTCCCTGCTGCACACCGAACGCATGCGGCTCCATCGTGGAGAACTCGGCCGCCTCGCCGGACCGGACGAGGATGGTCCGCTCGCCCAGCCGCAGCACGATCGTGCCAGACAGGACAGTGAACCAGTCCCGGCCCGGGTGGACGCGCAGCCTGGCGGGCACCTTCCTGGTCACCCGCAGCTTCGCGATCGTCATGCCCTGCGGCGCGCCGGTCCGCGACAGCAGCCAGGTGGTCATGCCCCGTGCCTCGTCGCGGAGCGGCCTGATCACCACGTCGGCGTCGTCGTCGGATTCCACCAGCTGGTCAAGCGTGGTGCCGAGCGCCCTCGCGATCGGCGTGAGCTGATCCAGGGCAATCCGCCGGTGACCGGTCTCGATCCGGCTCAGCGTGGACGGGCTCAGGTAGCTCCGGGCCGCCAGCTCGTCCAGCGACCAGCCCAGCGACGTGCGCAGACCCCGGATCCGCTGCCGGACAAGAGCGTCCAGATCGGCGTCTTGCTTCATACGCAAGAGTGTATGCCGTAACGGCAAACTGGCGGTACCGTCGCGGATATGGCACACGAGCACATGGCTGACCTGCTCGACCTCGATGCTGAGGTCCTCAGCGAGTACCACCAGGAGGTAGCCGAATGGGTCTCGGCGCACCTCACGCAGCGAGCCCGCGTCATCGACGTGGGTGCCGGCACGGGCACCGGCTCCCTGGCGCTGGCCAGGCTGCTGCCGGACGCCGAGGTGATCGCGCTGGACGTCGACGAGGAGATGCTGACGCATATCCGGGACAAGGCCCGCGCGTCCGGGCTCGCCGACCGGATCCGCACCGTCCAAGCCGACCTCGATCAGGCCTGGCCTGATCCCCTGAAGCCCGCTGACCTGGTGTGGGCCGCCAATTCGCTGCACCACATGGGCGATCCCGCCCGGGCGGTCGCGCAGATCTACCAGATACTGCGCCCGGCGGGACTTCTCGCGGTCACGGAGCTGGAGTCGTTCCCGCGCTTTCTCACCGACTCGGCGGGCGCGGCGCTCGAGGAGCGGATCCACATCGCCATGGCGCGGGGTCGTGACGAGGCCGGCATGCACATGCATGAGGACTGGCCTGCCCGTTTCGCCGAAGCTGGGTTGGCGGTCGAGTCCGAACGCCGCTTCGAGATCGCGCTGCGGCCGCCGCCGGACTCGCCGATGGCCGCCACCGTGACCCGCTACGCCATGGTCACCCTCGGCCGCGCCCGGCACGGCGTGCAGGACAAGCTCAGCGCCGGTGACATCGCCGAACTCGATGCCCTGGCCCCGGCCCTGTCCGCCCGCGACGACCTGACGGTCCGCACCAGCCGTACGGTCTGGCTGGCCCGCAAGCCCGCCGGATGACCGGGCTGCCGGCCGCGTTGGCCCGTGGATGGATCTTCGTCCGTCACCGCCCGGCTTTGGCTGGACCGGCCACCGCCGGCCGTACTGGCCCGCCGATCACCTGGCTCATCGTTTCCACCACGATGTTGTTGGCTTTCTGGCCGTACAGCCACGTGAGCACCGCGCCGAGTATGGCCGGGGAGGTTCCGAGGTCGCAGTTCGTCTTGCAGATCGCGTGCAAGGTGAAGATGATCCATCCGCCGCCGTGCTTCTGTGCATTCGTCACGATGGATTCGTAAGTGCGGGGGATCCATTTCGTGCCGACGGTGTTCACCTCGACGGGAGTCCGTACGTTATACGGGTTCGCCGGAGGAATGGTTTCTGCCCAGCCGCAGCCGGGACAGCGTCCGGCCCCTCTGAGGGTTCCCGTACCGAGTCCCGCGTTGTAGCCGCACGCGCGTGTGAGTGCCTCGATGCTCGGGTTCACCAACGCGAACGGGTATGCGAAATCGGTCGGCCGGAAGCCCCAGCGCAGGAGAGTCGACCGGTCGTCGCAGATCTCCCGCTTGGCCTCGGCAGTGGGCATTGTGGTCAGTTTCTGGTGCGTGAGGCTGAGCCCGCCAATCTCATTGCCATCGGCGGCTATCTTGTGGATGTCGCCGAGCGTCAGGTACGGCGAGAACTTCTGGCACTCTGCCTGGCCGTGCCTGCACACCAGACCCGAGGCGACGAAGTACGTCGCATGCATTCCGTACTTGCGGAACATCGGCAGCGATCGCATCTGCACGGCCAGGCCGCCGCCCCAGGCAAACGTCACGACGGTCTTCGGGCTTGCCGCCCCGGCCTGGGAGGCTGCAGGCAGATTGGCCTGCGCGGGGGCCGCAAGCGCCGCACCGGCGGGCAGCCAGGCAGGAGCGGCCAGCACCCCAGCTACCAAGGCCATTGCGAGGCGGGCAACCCGTCCGGCCGGCCCGTGAGCCGCAGATCGCGGGTGACCAGGCTGGCCGCCCGCCGCCGACTCTGCCCGCGGCGCCCGGGCCCTCGCCCGGAATCTCCGTCGCCGCGGGCACCTGCGCTCAGCCAATGGCATGCTGGCCCCCGCTTCTGTGAACTCCGCGAACGCTGCCGGTCCCGGCGCATACGCGGCTTCCGGTACCTTCGGGATGGCTGTACCCGGCGCCGCGCTTACCGGCACCTGGCGGTGCAGGCCGACCTTTGGGCCGCCGGGCTGCGTTGGGCCTTTCCGGACAAGTCCGGAGCCGCGACGAGTAAGAGCGGCGACTCAGCGGACTATGAGATCTGGATTAGGCCCGTTTAAGGGGTAATTCACGGCAAATGATCGCGCCGGAGCATGGCGACCGCGGTGCCCGGGCGAGGTGCCGGTCCGTCGCGCAAGCGACCGGGCTCGCATGAGCGCCCGATCCCGCCGGTTCCGTGGCGTGCGCCTCGCGGGCTACTTCCGGAGCCGTGTGGCCGTGGCGTCGTCGACCGCGGTGAGCAGGTCGAGGAACGGGCCGACGCGGAGCCCTTCTTGCGCACTATGCCGGAACAGGCTGTCCGGGTTGATGATGTAGCGATTGCGCCGGCCGACGCGGCTGCGGGTCAGGTAACCAGCGGACTCCAGGTCGGCCACGATGGCCTGGACGGTGCGCTCGGTGAGGCGGACGGCGGCGCTGATGTCGCGCATCCGTGCCTGCGGGTTGCGGGCGATCTCGACCAGCACGTGCCCGTGCCCGGTCAGCAGCGTCCAGCTGCCATCGTTCTCGTCCGGTGAGCTCATCTCTACGATCATAACATCGCGAGACGGGAGTCACGAGACTAATAACATGAAGTTTTACTCGCGTGTCTATTGACATATGTGTGGTACGCGGCTCACGCTTGGACCAGAGCTGAGCCGCCTTGACGACTCGGGCTGACTCCTCGTACCGCGCTCACGGCATCACCGGCCGAGGGGGGTGTGACATGCCCGGCGATGACCCTTCTCGCGTCGACGAGACGGCAAGACCTGCACCGCAGACCGCGGCCGCCGGGCCGGCGATGCCCCGGCATACGCCCGGTACAGGCCGCGCCGGCTAGCCGCCAGGGCGGCTGCGCCGGGGCGTGGCGGCGACGGTGATGACCAGCAGAACGGAGGTTCCGGACATCAAGGAGTCACGTGAACCTCACAGCCGGCCAGCGCCCCGTGGCTCCGCGGAGGCTCAGCCCGGACTCAAGGCCCAGATGACCGCTGAGGGGCTGTACCCGGACGCTGACTGGCTGCGCATCTGGCGTATGACGGGATGTACCGGGCTGCACCTCAGCGGCGAAGCGGATATGCACACGGCGGGAATCCTGGGCCAGTCCCTGGCCGGGCTGGCCCCCGATGCGCCTGAGATTCACCTGCAGCTGGCCGGCCTGGAGTTCATCGATGTGGTCGCCGCCCGTCACCTGGTGGCCCTGGCCGAACGGCCAGCCCGTCCCGCAGTGATCTTGCACTACCCGCCGCGCTCCCTGATCGTCCTGCTCGATCTGCTCTGGCCGGACAGCGCCGACAGCATCCGGATCTGCGGCGAGCGCGGGTCCCCGGATTCGGCATGGCGGGGCGGCGCACCGGGCACCCGCCCAGAAGTTCCGACCAGCACCGACCTGGCGGCTGGATGGGGGGAGACGGGGCGTTAAAGAAAGGTCATTTGATTTTCGGGGTGGGCTCGCCCGGGATGCGTTGCGGGTGGCGCTGGCCGGGTTGGCGGCGCTCACGGGCCTGAGATCCCAGGCGGAGCGCGCGGCGCGACGTCAATGGTGCTTGCGGCTCGTCCTCGGCCCAGTCCCAGGATCCGCTCTTATGCTGTTAAGAAAATCTGTTCTCTGCGTGGGGCAATGGATCGCGAGCCTGCTGGTGTCACGGACGCCGAGGCGCGCCCGGCGGCGGCCCGTGGCCCGCACCGTCGTCGCGCGGCCGTCCTCGCGGTCACGGTTGTCCTGGTCGCGGTGGCGCTCGCGGTGCTCGCGGTGCTCGCGGTGCTCGCGACCCGCCGCGAGGTGCCGGGCGATGCCAGTCCCGCCGCGACGCCGAGACCCACCGCGGCCGCGAGCCCGTCGGTGTCGGCCATCTACCGGCAGGTCAGGCCGTCGGTGGTCATCGTCCGTACCAACGACGCGCTCGGCTCCGGCGTGGTCGTGGCCGATGACGGCACGATCGTAACCGCGAACCACGTCATCGCCGGGGCCACCAAGATCACGGTTACTTTCTTCGACGGCACCACGACGTCGGCGGCCGTGGTCTCGGCCGATCCCAAGCTGGACGTCGCGGTGCTGAGCCCGGCGTCGCTCCCGGAGGTCGTCGTACCGGCGGCCCTCGGCGGCGATGCCGATGTGGGGGCGCCGGTCATCGCGGTCGGCAACCCGCTCGGCCTGACCGACAGCGTGTCCGCCGGCGTGGTCTCCGGCCTCAACCGGACCGCTCAGACCGCCGAGGGCACCTACTCCGGCCTCATCCAGTTCGACGCGTCGGTCAACCCCGGAAGCTCCGGCGGCCCGCTGCTCGACGCACGGGGCATGGTGGTCGGCATTGTTGTCTCGATCGCTAACCCGGCCCACGAGGACGCCTTCGCCGGCATCGGGTTTGCGGTGCCTATCGGCTCCGCGCTCGGCGGCGGGAGCGGCACCGGGCCGGGGCGCGGACCTCAGCTATGACCGCCGAACCACCCGGAGGGGACAGATGAGCCCGGCCAGTTCCGCGAACCCGCTCGAGAGCGTGCTGTTCGAGGTCAAGCGCACCATCGTCGGCCAGGACGTGCTGCTGGAACGGATGGCGGTCGCGCTGCTGTCCGGCGGGCACCTGCTCGTGGAGGGCGTGCCCGGCCTGGCCAAGACGCTTGCCGTGAAGTCGCTCGCGGCGGCGGTCGGCGGGCAGTTCCAGCGCATCCAGTTCACCCCGGATCTGGTGCCCGCCGACCTGACCGGGACGCGGGTCTACCACCAGCACACCGGCGAGTTCGAGACCCAGCTGGGCCCGGTCTTTGCGAACCTGCTGCTGGCCGACGAGATCAACCGCGCTCCGGCCAAGGTGCAGAGCGCTCTGCTCGAGGTCATGCAGGAGCACCAGGTCACGATCGGCCGCGAGACGTTCCGGGTGCCCGAGCCGTTCCTGGTCCTGGCAACGCAGAACCCGATCGAGTCCGAGGGCACCTACCCGCTGCCGGAAGCCCAGATCGACCGGTTCATGATGAAGGTCCTCGTCAGCTACCCCAGCTCCGCCGAGGAGCACGCCATCGTCGACCGCGCGCTGCGCCCCGCAGAGCCGATCCGGGCGATGCTTTCGCCCGAGGAGCTGATCAAGATGCGGGAGCGCGTGCAGGAGCTGTACGTCGACCCCGCCATCACCGACTACGCCGTCCGCCTGGTGACCGCGACCCGCCTGCCGGGCCTGGCCGGGCTGGACGACATCAAGCGGTACCTGACCTACGGCGCCAGCCCGCGCGCCTCCATCGCGCTGGTCGTCGGCGGGCGGGCGCTGGCGTTCCTGCGGGGCCGCGACTACGTGCTGCCGTACGACGTCAGCGACCTCGCGGCGGACGTGCTGCGGCACCGCGTCGTGCTGTCGTACGAGGCCCTTGCCGACGACGTGAGCGCCGACGACATCATCACCCGGGTGCAGGACGCCGTGCCCGTGCCCGAGGTCGTCCTGCAGAGCCGGTGATCCGATGCGCACCGTCCCCGAACGACTCCTGCTCCGCCTGGAATGGCGGGTTGTCCGCCGCCTGGAGGGACGCGTGCAGGGCGGTTACCGCACCGCGCACCGCGGGTCCGGGACCGACCTGGCCGGCCTGCGCGGCTACGTCGAGGGCGACGACGCGCGGCACATCGACTGGAACGTCACCGCCCGGCTGGGCGAGCCGCACCTGCGCATGTTCAACGAGGACCGCGAGCTGACCGCGTGGCTGGTGCTCGACCGCTCGGCGTCCATGGCGGTGGGCGCGCCGGGCCGCGGGAAGCGGGACGTGCTCGCCGAGCTGGCCCTCGTCCTGGCCCGCCTGTTCAGCCGGGGCGGGAACCGCGTCGGGGCGCTGTGCTATGACACCGGGTTGGTGCGCGTGGTTCCGCCGGGGACGGGCCGCCGGCACGTCCTGCGCATCGGCGCCGAACTCGCCCGCACCGCGGACGCCCGGCGCGGTGGCACGACCGATCTCGCCGCCATGCTCGACGCGGTGGCGCGGCTCGCCCGGCGCCGCAGCGTGATCGTCGCCGTGTCCGACTTCATCGGCACCGGTGACTGGGAACGCTCCCTGCTGCGGCTGACCCCTCGGCACGACGTTGTCGCCCTTCGCGTCATCGACGCCGCCGACGACGAGCTGCCCGACGCCGGGCTGATCGTCGTGGAGGACGCCGAGACCGGGGAGCAGCTCGTCATCGACTCGGGCGACCCGCTGCTGCGGGCACGTTTCCAGGCGGGCGCCGGCGAGCGCGCCGCCCGGCTGGACGCCGGCATGCGACGGGCCGGGGTGCTCCTGCATCACATCGGCACCGCTGACGACCTCGCCGACTCGCTCATCGAGGTCGTCACCCGAACCCATCGCAGGCGCGCATGACGCTCGCCTCTCCCGCGCTGCTCGCGGTCGGCCTGCTCGTCGCCCTGGCCCTGGGCTGCGGCGTCATCGCCGTCTCCCGGCGGCGGGCCGCGGCGCTGGCGGCGGCCGGCGTTGCCGGGCCCGGCCGCGCCCGGCAGGCCGGGGTGTGGCTGACGATCGCGGGCATCGCGGTGCTCGCGATCGCGGTCGCCGGCCCGGCCGCATCGCTCCCGGTGCCCCGCGCGTCCGGCACCGTCATCCTCGCCATGGACGTGTCCAACAGCATGGGCGCCAAGGACGTCGCCCCAGACCGGCTGGCGGCCGCGCAGCGGGCGGCGCGGTCGTTCGTCGCGGCGCAGCCGAGCAGCATCGACATCGGCGTCGTCGCGTTCGAGGAGGGCGCGCTCATCACCGACCGGCCAGCAAGCGACCACGCCGAGGCGAATGCGGCGATCGCGCAGCTGAGGGCGTCCGGCGGGACCTCGCTGGGCTCGGCCATCATCACCGCGCTGTCCGCGATCACGGGCAAGGCGATCGCCGTCGGGCGCAACGGCACGGTGCCCAGCATCGGCTACTGGCCGTCGGCCACGATCGTCATCTTCTCCGACGGCCAGGACGAGGGCCGGGCCGGCGCCACGAGCACGGCCACCGCCGTGGCCGAGAAGGCGGGCGTGCGCATCGACACCGTCGGGGTCGGCACGACCGCGGGGACCACGGTGGACGTCGACGGCTATCACCTGTTCACCGCCCTTGATCCCGGTGCCCTCACGTCGATCGCGCGGGCCACCCGGGGCACGTACTACCCCGTCTCGGACGCTGGCGAGCTGGACCGCATCGCCTCGACGATCAAGCTGCGGCTCACGGTCACCAGCCGGCCGCTGCCGCTCGCGGGCGCGTTCATCGCCCTGGCCCTGGTGCTTCTCGCCGCGGGCGCCGTTCACACCGTGGTCCGATCGGGACGGGTGATCTGAATGTCGCTGTCCTGGCCAGGGGCCTTGCTCGCCCTTCTGGCCGTGCCGCTGGTGATCGCGGCCTGGTGGTGGACGCGGCACCGGCGCCGCCGCGGGGCGGTGCGCGTGACCTCGATCGCGCTCGTCCGCGCGGCTCTTCCGGGCCGCGGCCGCTGGCGCCGTCTCATCCCCGCGGCGCTGCTGCTGCTCGGGCTGGCCGTGCTCGGCGTCGGCGCCGCGCGCCCGCAGGCAACCGTGCGGGTCCCGTCGTCGTCTGGCACGATCATGCTCGCCCTCGACGTCTCGGGCTCGATGTGCTCGACCGACGTGCGCCCCAACCGCATAACCGCCGCCGAGAACGCGGCCAGCGCCTTCATCAAGTCCGAGGCGGGCGGGCCGCGCATCGGCCTTGTCGCGTTCGCGGGGACGGCCGGGATCCTCGTGCACCCGACCACGGATGCGGGCACGCTGCTGCGCGCCCTGGGCGGCCTGACCACCTCGCAAGGCACCGCGATCGGCCAGGGCATCCTGACCTCGCTCGACGCCATCGCGCAGGTCGACCCCTCGGTCGCGCCGACCGGTGCACGCCCCGCTCGTGCCCGCGGCTATGCGCACGACGTGATTGTCGTGCTCACCGACGGCTCGAACAACGCGGGCGTCAACCCGCAGACCGCGGCGCGCCAGGCCGCCGCGCGGGGCGTGCGCGTCTTCACGATCGGGTTCGGCACCACCAACCCCGCGCCCCTGGAGTGCAGCAGCTCGCAGTTCGGGGGTTTCGGCGGTTTCGGCGGGTACGGCGGCGGGTTCGGCGGGCGCAGCCCGCTCGTCGCCGACTACGGCGCGCTCCGGCAGATCGCCGGCCTCACCGGCGCTAAGTTCTACCGCGCGCAGAACGCCGACCAGCTCAAGGCCGCCCTCGGCAACCTCTCCGGCACGTTTGCGATCATCCGCGAGCACCGAGACGTCGCCGCCTGGTTCGCCGGCCTCGGCGGCCTGTTCATCGCCGCCGCGCTCGCGCTCTCGCTGTGGTGGAACAGGGCCCGGCGGCCGGGCTCATGACTCCGTCCCGTTAGCACGCGGGACGCCGGCCGCAGTCAGGCACGCACGGACCGGTAGAGGGCAGGGTGCGGCCGGTACCTGGCCAGGCCTGCGGCTGACTCGCCGAAACCGGGGCTTTGCGTCGCGGCGACGAAGTCCTCGGCTGACCGCCAGCGCGCGATGTTCACGAACTGGAATTCTGCGTCCGGCGTTATGGACTGGTGCAGGACCGTGTCGAGGTAGCCGGGCTGCGATCGCAGGTAGTCCCGGGCCTTCTGCCATGCCGCGACGAAGGTGTCGGCATCCGCCGCCGGAACCTCGAATGCGTTGATCAGGACTACTGGCTCGGCCACGAACTCCTCCGATTCCCCACGGGACCACGCGTCAGCGGTGTCCCCGGCCGGCGATGCCTTGCATGAGCAGGTCGATGACGGCTGTCACCCGGTCCAGGGTCGGGGCCTCGTGAAGCAGCAGGCGGCGGAACACGATCGGGCCGATCAGGGCCGACGCGGTGAGCTGCGGATCGAGATCGTGGCGGAGTTCCCCGCGTTCGATGCCGCGGCCGAGCAGGGTCTCGATCTGCGCGAGGATCTGGCCGGTCAGCCGGGCGATCATCGCGGCCAGCTCCGGGTCGCGGGCGGCCGCCTCGACCAGGGCCGGCATGCAGCGCTCCCACTGCGGCGTGCGCGCGGCCTGTACCCGGCGGGCGAGCAAATCCAGCAGATCCTGGCGGACCGAGCCGGTGTCCGGGAGCGGCCCGGCACCGTCGAGCTCGGCGATGGCGGCCGCGAGCAGGTCGTCCCGGGTGGGCCAGTGCCGGTAGAGGGTGGTCTTGGCGACGCCGGTGCGCTCCACGACACCCTCGACGCTGAAGCCCGAGTAGCCGCGTTCGGCGAGCAGGTCGATCGCGGCACCCAGCACGGTCGCCCGGGTACGGGCCACTCTTTTGTCGACGTTCGCGTCGGGTGCCGCGATCACCTGGTTCCTCCGA
>Ga0335072_10009250_pt1 | contig 14223 bp, 9 predicted proteins | sample Lox_Sample_21_FD_206725 | JGI IMG/M metagenome (GOLD analysis project Ga0335072, IMG submission 206725) | Soil microbial communities from Loxahatchee National Wildlife Refuge, Florida, United States - Lox_Sample_2.1 | ecosystem: Environmental > Terrestrial > Soil > Wetlands | place: USA: Florida...
CGCGGTGGATCGGAGAGGCTGGCTACACCAGGAAAAGCATAGACCGAGGACGCTGCCGGTCACCGGTTTCCGGCTTGCTCGGCTGCCTTCATTACCGTCTTCTTCATGCGCAGCTCTCCGGCCCAGTAAAGGCTGATCTCATGGCCCTCAGGATCGTTAAGATAGGCGTGCCGCCAGCCCCAGGGCATCATCTGCGGGAGTTGGGTGAAGTAGAATCCACGCTTCCGCAGCTTCTGGCAAAACTCGTCGAGATCCGGCACCTCGAAGTACAGGCGCACGCCGTCGCTGGCAACTGCCGCTCCCGGACCCGCCTGATGCAACGCGATCGTGCCGTCGCCGCCCGGCGCACGCATTCGCGCGTATACCGATCGGCCTTCGTGACGAAAATCTTCGATCAGTCTGAAACCGAGCCAGTCACGATAGAAATCGATCCCGCGCCCCACATCTTTCAGGTAAATCATCGCGTGATTGAAGCTGAGCTTGCCGCCGGACACGGGCGCCGGCTGGACGGTGGCGGCGCTCGCTTTTTTGGCCGCAGCCCTGGTTTTCTTACTGGCGGCCGGCAGAGGCTTGCCCGCGGCTCCCTTCCTGGCCGCCTTGCTTACCTTGCGCGCGATAGCTTTCTTCCGGGCGACCTTCTTCATAGAGTCACCGCAACGGCAAACTGGGTAAATGGCGAAAGTATGTTCGGCGCAAGCAGCCTTGTCAAGCTGGATCGCCGCAGTGCGTCATCGCCAGGAGTTCGTGTCGAACGGCGTCCCATAGCGATCGACCATGGCAACTTCGGACAGACTGCGACGTTGCACGGGGCCGAAGTTTCGTTCCGGATAACCGATCGGCATCAGCGCAAACGTTCTGTATTCCGGCGGAAGGTTCAGCACCTGCTTGATCTCTTCTTCCGCAATCGTGTGATTCGTTGTGATTACAGTTCCGAGTCCGAGCGCACGACACGCCAGAATTATATTTTGTATCGCCGGATAGATGCTGGCTCCGGCAGTCCACGGCGCGGCTTCGCGCATGGCCGCCTGAACCTCCGCTGGAATTTCATGGGGAAGGTCAAACGGGGCGATCCTGAGGCATGGCACCAACAATAGCGGCGCGTCCGCCATGTGATCGTAGAGGTGCATGCCGCCCTGCATCATGCGGTCATATTCCGCGGCCGGCTGATTCGCCGGCCGACCCTGATGCTGATAACGTTCCAAAACCCAGCGGCTGACCCTCTGATAAATCGCGCCAATCCGTCGTCGCTGCTCCGGGTCGCGTATCACCATGAAGAGCCAATTCTGGCGATTGCCCGCGTTGGGAGCGCGAATCGCTGCATCCAAAATCTGCGCGACCACCGGCGCGGGAAGGGGGTCGGGTTTCAGCCAGCGCATGGCCCGCGCCGTGTACATCACTTCAAACAGCCTGCTGTCGTTTGCGGGCAGGTCGTATTGATCCGGCATTCGGTAACTCCATGAAAGTTCTCGCCGCGCTTGCCCTGGGTTGCTAGCTGCAAGAGCTCACCATGCGTAGCGAAATCATCTTAAGCCTACCCGTCCCGCCAGACACTCGCTGATCGGCGAGGAGCCGGAAATAAAGTGCCCGCCCGACTTTGTCGCGACCTTGGCCGGAACCGAGGTGACGCCGCTGTCTGAATCCGAACAGTGCTGGACCGGGCGGACACCCGTCTCCGCCACTCCCCAGGCAGAAGTCATTGATCTTCAGGCACATGGCGCTATTTCTCAATTGGCATGCCGCCTGCATCCACTAAAAGGGGGCTGTTCCGGCAAATCTCCCCAGATATTCGAGGTTGTACTCCTGATGCTGGCTGACCTGAAACTTGCGCTGCGGCAGCTTCGCCGCTCACCCGCCTTCACCCTGACTGCGGTGCTCACGCTTGCGCTCGGCATCGGAGCCACGACGGCCATCTTCACTCTGGTGCACGCTGTCCTGCTCCGCTCGCTTCCCGTGACTGATCCCGCGACCCTTATGCGTGTCGGGGACAATGAGCAGTGCTGCTTTAACGGCGGTCTTCCCGACTACCAGGAACCGGTGTACGACTGGTCGCTCTTCTCCTATCCCCAGTACGAACAATTTCGCGACCACACGCCGGGCTTTGCCGGCCTGGCCGCCTTCGAAGCTACCGATCGCCAGATGGCCGTGCGCCGCACCGGCAGTGGTGATCCCGCCGAGCCCTGGTACGGGGAGTTCGTCTCGGGAAATTCGTTCGAGACACTCGGCCTTCGCCCCTACGCCGGACGGCTAATGCAACCCTCGGACGACGTGAAAGGCGCAGCCCCGGTCGCGGTCATCAGCTTTCAGACGTGGGAACAGCAACTGGGAGGCGATCCCTCGGTGGTTGGTTCCAGCTTCACCGTCAACGGCCAACCGGTCACCATTGTCGGTATCGCGCCGCCCGGTTTTTACAGCGAGCGTCTCAGTCCCACGCCGCCTGCGCTCTGGCTTCCTATTCATCTGCTTCCTGCGATCTCTCCGATTGATTCTGACCTGCTGGAACGCGGTAGTCTGGAGTGGCTCAACCTGATCGGCCGGCTCGCCCCTGGCGCGAAGCCGGCAGCCATCCAGGCGCAGATGCAGGTGGAACTCCAGCAGTTCCTGGAAAGTCCGCTGGCCGACCTCACCGGCCCGGAGCGCGCCCTCATTCCAAAACAATACCTGCGCCTTGCTCCCGGCGGCGCGGGTGTGCAGCGCATGCAGGACCAGTACAAGGCTGACCTTCACCTCCTCATGTGGATCGCGACGTTTGTTCTGCTGATCGCCTGCGCGAACCTTGCCAATCTCATGCTGGCTCACGCCGCCACGCAGCGGCAGCAGACAGCGGTTCGCGCGGCGTTAGGCGCATCGCGGCGCCGTCTGGTGCGGCGGGCTCTGGTGCAATGCATTCTTCTGGCTGTACTCGGCGGATTCGGCGGGCTTTTCGTCGCCTGGGGCGGAGCCCGGCTCATCCTGCACCTCGCTTTTCAACAGAACCCGGTCAGCATCGATCCCAGTCCGTCGCTGGTCGTCATGGGCTTTGCCTTTGCCGTGTCGCTGGTTACCGGTCTGCTCTTCGGGGTTGCGCCGGCGTGGCTGGCGTCGCGCGCTGATCCGATCGAGGCTCTGCGCGGAGCCAACCGCTCGACCGGACGCCATACTACTTTTGCGCAAAACGGACTGGTCGTCGGTCAAGCCGCCGTTTCGGTCGTTCTGCTGTGCGCCGCCGGTCTGCTTATCCTCAGCTTGCGAAAGTTGGAAAACCAGCACTTCGGCTTTAATCCCACTCACCGGCACATCGTGCAATTCAATGTACAGAATGCTGGCCTACAGCCCGATCAGCTCGACACCTTTTACCGCCGCTTGAACGATTCGATCTCATCCATCCCTGGCGTGTCACATGTGGCATGGTCCGGGTGGAGTCCGATGGACGGTAATAACCGTAGCGAAACTGTCTACATCGAGGGCCAGCCTGCGCCGCCGCCCGGCTCGAATGTCAACCTGGCGTCTTGGGTACGGGTCAGCCCGGACTATTTCACCGCCATCGGAACCAGGCTGCTGGAAGGCCGCGAATTTTCTGACAGCGACGATCGCAACGCTCCCGCTGTTGCCATCGTCGACCAAGCCTTCGTCAAAAAGTTTTTGCACGGCCGAAACCCCATAGGGGCGCACTTTGGCGATTGGGATCCGGCGAATACGGTCATGTACACCATCGTCGGCGTCGTCGAAGATGCGCAATACTGGCCGCCAAACGATTTGCAGGAGCGGGGCCATCCGATGTACTTTGTGCCTGCTGGGCAGTGGCCGCAGCTGCCCGCTTCCACCCCCAACGCCTCGTTGTATGAGGAGTTTCTCACTTCGACGCACTACATGGGTTCGTTGGAGATTGCCACCCATGGCACCGTGCCGGATCTGGAAGAACGGGTGCGCGGCGCGCTCCAGCAGATCAATCCCAACCTTATGATCACTCGCTGGCAGAGCTTTGCTCGGCAGGTGGACGTCGGCTTCAGCCAGCAGCAGATGATCGTGCAGCTGACCTCGCTGTTCGGCCTGGTTGCGCTCGCCCTCGCCGCCATCGGCCTATACGGTGTCACTGCTTACGCGGTCGCCCAGCGCACCAGCGAGATCGGCATTCGCATGGCGCTGGGCGCCAACCGCACCAATGTTCGGAAGATGGTGCTGCGCGAGGCCTTTTTACGGGTGGGGCTCGGGCTACTGATCGGGATTCCCGCCGCCCTCGCCGCCGGCCATCTGATGGAGGCCGAACTGTTCGGCGTAAAAGCCTGGAATCCGCTTGTTCTGGGAACTACGACGGCGGTGTTGGGCGGCGTGGCCCTGCTCGCAGCCGCACTTCCCGCTCAACGCGCCGCCAGCGTGGAACCGATGAAAGCGCTGCGCGGGGAATAAGGCAGCACCTCGAGCACGCCGGCGGCTTGCTCCACAGGAAGCGGGAGATCGCCGGCACCATGCCGCCGCCGCTTCCATGGTCGACAAACGTTGTGATCCTCTGATTCCCCTGCCTCTCGATCCTGTTTTAGGAGAGATTGGCGTTGTTCGCTACAACGGTCGTGTCGAAGGCGGAATAGCTAACTCTCAGCCCCCTCCGACTGTTCCGCCCGGCGCATCGCCCTCGTCCTTGGCTGGCCGAGGGTCTCGTTGGGAAAACTGATGGGCTGCTGCATTGGCGGCGTCCCGGCGGTGGCGGTGGCGGTGAGGCATGAGGGAGAGCCGGAGGGAGAGTTGAGGCAGAGCTGGACTGCACCCGAAATTCTTCACACTCCGTCTGCAGCTCGAGATCGTTATCTGCAAGCTACTACAAAATCATTCAAAGTTAACTCATCGGTAAGCCGCCGAGCGGCTGCTCTCGATCATCCAAGAACATGATGAACACGCAGAGCATGCTCTTGTCGTGCAAGGGTTGTGCAGACCGGCCTAAAAACAACTCAGCGGTAGATGAATCCATCTCACTCACTGACTCGATGAATTTGCACAGCAGAGGATAACCGGCGACTTGGCAACAATTATGAAGACCGGATTGAATACCACGCTCGATCCCACGCGGCGCAGTAATGAAGCGTCGGAGTTTGAAACCACATTGCGGCGAAAGATTGTCGGACAGGACGCTGCCGTCGACAAAGTCGCCGAAATCTATCAGATGTTTCTGGCCGGCCTGAATCCGCCGGGCCGTCCGGTGGGCAATCTTCTTTTTCTCGGACCGACGGGTTCGGGCAAGACGCGCGTCGTAGAAGCCGTGGCGGAATCACTATTCGGAGACGCGCACGCCTGTATCAAGATCGACTGCGCTGAGTTTCAGCACTCGCACGAGATCGCCAAGCTGATCGGCTCGCCTCCGGGCTATCTTGGCCATCGCGAGACCCATCCCCTGCTGACCCAGGAGGCGCTGAACCAGTGGCACACCGAAAAACTGAAGCTCTCGATTCTTCTCTTCGACGAAATTGAGAAGGCATCGGATGCGCTGTGGCAGCTCCTGCTGGGCATTCTCGACAAGGCGACGCTTACCCTGGGCGACAACCGGCGCGTCGACCTGTCCCAATGCGTCATCGTCATGACCTCCAACCTGGGCGCAGCCGAGATGAACGAGATGATCAATGGGACAATGGGTTTCGCTCAGACGCCGGCGCAGATGGACGCCAAACTCGACGTGAAGATCGATCGCACGGCGGTGGAAGCGGCGCGGCGAAAGTTCTCGCCCGAGTTCATGAACCGCATCGACAAGGTGGTCGTATTCAAGATGCTCCGCCGCGAGCACCTGGAACAAATCCTGGAGATCGAACTCGGAATGGTACAGCAGCGCATCCTGCAGGCGACGGGCAACAACCAGTTCGTCTTCAGCTGCACGGCGCCGGTGAAGCAGTTCCTGCTGCGCGAAGGCACAGACCTGCGCTACGGCGCCCGCCACCTGAAGCGTGCGATCGAGCGCAATGTTGTTTTCCCGCTGGCGAACCTGGTGGCCACCAGCCAGGTCAAGCTCGGAGATTTTATCCGCATCGATATCGACGGCAAGGGCAAAATGACGTTCGTGAAAGAAGCCGAAGGCGCGTTGGTACCGGTTCTATTGGAGCGCTACGGGCCGGAGGCGACGGCCCACGCGGCGGCGGCGACCAAGTCGGGCAGGAGCGCAGCCTCTGGCCGGCTCCGCGAGTTGGGCACGGCGAACGAAAGGAAATAGCCGGGCAATTCGACGAGATGGAAACCGATGCGGCCGAGAAGATCAATTCGGCCGCATATTTTTATGCATCAGTAGCCCTGCTCGCAGCTAGTTACTTGATCCCGGCGGCTGTGCCGCGGCGCCCGTGTCCGACGGTGGTGGGGGTGCCGGCCGCTCCGGCGGCAGCGGATAGTAGCCGTGCTTGGCGAAGACCTGCAGCCCCGGCCGCTTCACCCGCACTTCGATATCGCGGTAATTGCTCGAGGGCCGCTGGGTTGTGTTGTAGCCCAGCGTGTATTGATTGCGCGCTTCCATGGTAATTCGCTGATAGGCGCTTTCGATCGATTCCTTCGAGAACTCATCCAGCACGTCGCCGCCGGTCGCATTCACGTACCGCGGCAGGATGTTGCTGTACCCGAAGCCGGGAATACGCGCCTTCGCGACTTTGCTGTAGAGCGGCATCGCCGCTGTGTTCACGCCGATGGCATAAACGGCGATGCCATCGGTCAGCAGCACCTTCAGCACCTGCGCATAGCTGGCCCGGCTACCGTATTCCTGTCCATCACTGATGACGAAAATGATCTTACGGCTGGCAGGAGAGCGGTGCGCCAGATCCTCGGCGGCCATCAGAATGGCGTCGTTCAATACGTGGAACTCCGGCCGGGGAGTGATGACCTGTGAACCACCGGGCACTGGCTTGCTATTCGTGTCGGGGCCTGATCCAAACGGGCCGCCCACGACCGAAGCCCCCGCATTCGCGCCCGTATCATCCGAAATACGATGCAGAGCCAATTCCATGCGGGTGGTGTTGCCGAAGTTCTGGCGCATGTTGACCGTATTGCCGTAGGTGTAAACCGAGATCTCGTCGAACGGCGCGAATGCGCCGCCCAGCGCCGAGAAGGTCTGGTTCACTTTGCGCAACGCAGGATCGGGCAATCCCTGGTCGATGATCAACGCTGCCGATAGCGGAAACGGGTCGCTGGTGAAGAAGGTGAGCTTTTGCAACGCTCCGTCTTCATAAATGCTGAAGTCTTTCGCGAGCAGGCCGTCCACCATTTTGCCGTCGGGGTCTTTCACCGTCACCGGCACACTGACAAAGCTCACGTTTTTGACCAGGCTGAAGAGCTGGTCCGGACCGTTCGGAGTTGACGGGGGCACGCTCCCCGGAGGCACGGTCTTGATCTCCTGCGAGCCGGGAGGCGGCGGCCCGGGAGGAGTTGCCCCCGGCGCGGGCTGCTGTTGCTGCTCGCCTGCGCGAGTATTTGCCGGCTGCTCCGGGTTTGCATTGGACGACGAAGAGCCCTGATCACCGGGGCTCGGCGGCACATTCACGTTGGGCGCGGGCGCGTTGTTCTGAGGAATGGGAGCGTCCGGCAGCTTCTGCTGCTGGCAGATTGCGCACGTCGCTGCCAATAGGTAGAAAACCGCCGTCAGAAGGGCGCCTCTGCTGTCAAAGCTCGAGGGGCGACGAAACATGTTAGTCGTGTTTCTCCAGGCTTGCCGGAACTGTGCTCAGTATAAACGCTGGGCCCCTGCAAAGGCAGCTTCCATCGCGCAAAGTTGTTCCGTGCTCTAGAATGGATGCATCCGACCGAAAAAGAGAGACTATGCTGTTCCGCGTTCGCTACCTCGCCTTAATTGCCGGTCTGGCCTTGAGTTTTAGCCCATCCCTCTGGGCCCAACAGAACGAGTCCGGGGATGAGGGCCCAATGACCAACCCCCCTCCCTCGCAGCAGCAGCAACAGTCCTCCCAGGAGCAGGACCTGCAAACCTTCAAGGCCGAGGTCAATGTCGTCAATGTGTTTTTCAATGTGAAGGACAAGCACGGCATGCTCATCCCCAACCTCACCAAGGACGCCTTTGAAGTTTACGAGGATGGCAAGCCACAGACGATCAAATACTTTTCGGCGGAGTCGAACCAGCCGCTGACGCTGGGCATCATGATCGATACCAGCGCCAGCCAGACCCGCGTGCTCGATATCGAGCAGTCGTCTTGCGCCGAATTCCTGCGCGAGGTGCTCCGCCAGAAAGACATGGCGTTCGTCATCAACTTCGATGTCGATGTGGACCTGGACCAGGACTTCACCAACAACATTCGCGATCTGACCCACGCGCTGAATAAGATGCAGATCAATGCGGGCATCGGCGGCGGACCGCCCGGACTGGGCGGAGGCCCGGTGCCCACCGTTCCGCGCGGCACGTTGCTCTACGATGCGATCTACCTTGGCGCCGACGAAAAGCTGAAGACCGAAGTTGGCCGCAAAGCCATGATCATCTTTACCGACGGTGAAGACCAGGGCAGCCGTTTGCGCATTCAGGATGCCATCGAAGCCGCGCAGAAAGCTGACACCATCTGTTATGTAATTCTGATCGCCGATCGCGGATTCTATGGAGGCTTCGGCTACAGTGGAGACGCTGACATGGAGAAGCTCGCACAGGCTACCGGCGGCAGAGTCATCGAGGTTGGCAATAAGCAGGACAGACTGAAACAGGCCTTCGACCAGATTCAGAACGAGCTGCGCAGCCAATACAACATCGGTTACACCCCAACCAATAACAAGCTGGACGGCACTTACCGTAAGATTCAGATCAAGGTCAAAAGCGGCGATTACAAAGTGCAGGCGCGGCAAGGCTACTACGCTTTGGCGAAGGAAGACTAAAGCGGCGGTTTGACAGCGCGGCGCAGCCTACAAATCGGGTGACAAACTGGCGGGCGAACGATAGTCTCTACCTGACTCTACACACCGCGCGCCGGAATTTTCTCAGGGAGTCCATTCCTCAACCAAATGATTGCTCATATTCTCGAGATAGTCGGGACCTGGATTGTCAGCGTTATTTCCGCGGCGGGTTATCCCGGGGTGATGTTTCTGATGGCCATCGAATCGGCTTGTATTCCCCTGCCGTCGGAAATCATTATGCCGTTTTCCGGATATCTGGTGTACACCGGCCGCTTTTCGCTGATTGCTGTTGCCACCTTCGGCGCGCTGGGCTGCAATCTGGGCTCAGTGCTGGCCTATGAGATCGGCTACTTCGGCGGCAGACCTTTGGTTGAACGCTATGGACGCTACATCTTCCTCAGCCAGCGCGAGCTCGCCATCGCCGATCGCTTCTTCGAGAGCCGCGGCGCGATTGCCGTCCTGATCGCGCGTCTGCTTCCGGTCATCCGCACGTTTATCGCGCTGCCTGCCGGCATCGCGCGCATGCCGCGGCTGAAGTTCCACATCTACACGTTTGTCGGCTCCTGGCCGTGGTGTTTCGTGCTTGCCTATATCGGCATGAGGCTGGGCAGGAGCTGGGACACCGATCCTCGCCTGAAGATGTGGTTCCATCGTCTGGATGCGCTGATCCTCGCCGTCATTCTGGTCGCGGTGGTGTATTTCATCTGGTCGCACGTGCAGCATCGAATCGGAGCGGGCGCCGCCGAAGAAGCGACGGACTAAGCATCATCATCAATAGCCATGTGAGATCGTTCTGTTCCCTATCCCAATGTGGCTCGTTTAGTCACGTTTGTAACCACGCTGCCCCCACAAATCGGCAGCTCAGGTTAGAATTGATCCAACCAACTGGAGAGAGGCTTGGTCCATCGCTGCCGAATGGCAGTGCTTCGGAATAGTATGACTTACCTCGGTTTGCGCGTTCGCTTCCGGCGAGGATGCGCGTCTCAACTCGGAATCTGGCTTCTGGTTGCCCCGGCTTTGGCGCTTGTCCTCTCCGGGTGCAGCCGCACGAATGCCGATGCCCCGCAGGGCCCTCCGGTTATGCCGGTCAAGGTCGAAAAAGTACAGGACCAGCAAATTGGCGACACCTCGGAATACATCGCTACCATCAAGTCGCGCCATTCCGCCACCATCATGTCCGATGTGGAAGGCTGGATCTTCGGTATTAACGTTCATTCCGGCCAGTTCGTACGCAAAGGCGACACGCTGATGGAAATCGATCCGCGCCAGCAGCAAGCGGCGGTGCAGAATTACGATTCGCAGCGGCGTTCGAAGGAAGCGAACCTCGCTTGGGCGAAGTCGCAGTACGAACGCACCAAGGCGCTCGCCGCCGCGGGTGTTGTCAGCAAGCAGGACCTCGACCAGGCGCAGTCCAATTACGACGCCGCGGTGGCGGACGTGAAGGCCAGCGAGGCGCAGATCGACTCATCCAAGGTCCAACTGAAGTACTACAACGTGTTCGCCCCGACCGATGGCATTGTGGGTGACGTGCCCGTGCATGTCGGTGACCGCGTCACCAATACGACGCCACTGACCACCATCGACGAGCGCACCGGACTCGAGGTCTACATCTCGATTCCGTCCGAGCATGCGCGCGATATCAAGATGGGCGCGCCGGTGGAAGTGGTTGATCAAAGCGGAAACGTACTCCTGCGGACGAATGTGTACTTCATCTCTCCGCAGGTGGAATCGGGTACGCAATCGATTCTGGTGAAAGCGCCGGCGGACAAGGCGGCCGATGTCCTGCGGTCGATGCAGCTGGTGCGTGCCCGCGTGGTGTGGAATTCGCACTCCGGCATCACGATTCCGGTCGTCGCGGTGACCCGCATCAGCGGACAATTCTTCGCATTCGTTGCCCAGCAGGACAATGGCAAACTGGTGGCGCGTCAAGTCCCACTCGAACTGGGCGAGATCGTCGGCAACAATTACGCGGTGCTCAGCGGATTGAAGTCCGGCGAGGAAGTGGTTGTCTCCGGCGGGCAGAACCTGGCCGACGGCATGCCGATCCGCATTGAGCAGTAGCTCTACCAAGGGGCATTGGGTTGTTTTCCGACTTCTTCATCAAGCGTCCGGTCTTCTCCACCGTGACTTCACTGTTCATCGTGATTGCGGGGGCGGTGTGCATTCCGTTCCTGCCGGTGGCACAATTTCCGGACCTGGCGCCGCCGCAGATTGCCGTCAATAGCTTTTATGTCGGCGCCAACGCCACGACGGTTGAATCTTCGGTAACCACGATTCTGGAAGAAGCCATTAACGGCGTGGAAGGCATGCGCTACATGACTTCCACCAGCGGCAACGATGGCAGCAGTTCCATCAACATCACCTTCGAATTGACGCGCCCGCTCGATCTCGCCGCCGTCGACGTGCAGAACCGTGTGCAGGGCGTGCTGGGCCGCCTGCCCGATGAAGTCAAAACCACCGGCGTCACGGTCAACAAGGTATCGACATCGTTTGTACTGGCAGCGGGCTTCTATAGCGAAAACAATCGTTATAACGAAGAGTTCATCAGCAATTACATCGACATTTATGTGAAAGACGCGCTCAAGCGCATTCAGGGTGTAGGCGATGTCCAGATCTTCGGCGAGCGCAAATACTCGATGCGCCTATGGCTCGATCCCACGCGGCTGGCGGCCCGTGGTCTGACAGCGTCGGATGTAGTCTCCGCGCTGCAGCAGCAGAACGTGCAGATTGCCTCCGGGCAGGTGGGCGCCGAGCCAACCGCGAAGACGCAGATGTACCAGATCAGCGTGCGCGCCATTGGCCGTCTCACCGAGCCCGCGCAGTTCGACAACATCATCCTTAAGCCGGGGACGAATGGCGCGCTGGTGCGGCTCAGCGACGTCGGCCATGCCGAACTTGGCGCGGAAGACTACAGCGGCAAACTGCGCTTCAACGGCTATAGCGGTGTGGGCATCGGCGTCAGCCAATTGCCGACCGCCAATGCGCTGGATGTGGACCACGCCGTGCGCGCTGAACTGGCGCGGTTGTCGAAACGTTTTCCGCCCGGTCTGCATTATGCGGTTGCATTCGACACCACGACCTTTGTCGGCGAATCCATCCGCGAAGTGCTGAAGACCCTGGTGGAGGCGATCCTCTGCGTGATGCTCGTCATGCTCGTCTTCCTCCAGGACTGGCGCAGCACCCTCATTCCCGCGGTCGCGATTCCGGTATCGCTGATCGGCGCCTTCGCCTTCATCCGCCTGCTGAACTTTTCCATCAATACCCTGACGCTGTTCGGCATCGTGCTGGCCACCGGCCTGGTAGTGGACGACGCCATCGTTGTCATCGAAAACATCCAGCGGCACATGGGCGAAGAACATTCCGATTCGCACGTCGCCGCCTCCAAAGCCATGGGCGAAGTCACCGGGGCCGTGGTCGCGACCTCACTCGTACTCGTCGCTGTGTTCGTGCCGGTCGCGTTCTTCCCCGGAACGACAGGCCTGCTCTACAAGCAGTTCTCGCTCACCATCGCGTTCTCGATTGCGATTTCGGCATTCAACTCGCTGACCTTCACGCCTTCACTTTCGGCCTTGTTGCTGAAACCAGAAAGCGGCAAGAAGAATGCCTTCTTCCGCGGCGTAGAACACATTCTGCATCGCACCACGGCGCGTTACGTCTACAGCGCGAAAAAAGCCGTCCGCATGCGCTATGTGGTGCTGGTGCTCTTCTTTGCCGGACTGGCCGCGACCTACGTTGTGTATAAGCTCGTGCCCACTGGTTTCGTTCCGGACGAGGACCAGGGCTGGTTCATGATTACGGTACAAGCGCCGCAGGGCGCCTCGGTGGAATACACCTCGCAGGCCATGCGCGGCGTGGAAGCCGTATGCGCGAAAGAGAAAGACATCATCGGCGCATTTACCGTCGTGGGTTTCAGTTTCAGCGGCAGCGGCGCGAACAAGGGCATGGTTTTCCTGAATCTGGCGAACATCGCCAAGCGCAAGGGTCCGCAGGATTCTGCTCCCGCAATTGTGAACCGGTTGCGCGGCCCGCTGAGCCAATTGACCGAAGTCCAGGCGATCCCATTTCTGCCTCCGGCGATTTCCGGCATCAGCAGCTTCGGCGGCTTCACGTTCGAGGTGCAAGACGAGGGCGGCAATTCCGTTGAAGAGCTTTATAACGTCACCCAGACCCTGGTGCGCGAGGGCAACTCGCGCAAAGATCTCAGTGGCCTGTTCAGCGCTTTCACCGCGAATGATCCGCAGTTCGTGGTCAAGATCGACCGCGCCAAAGCGCGCAGCCTGCAAGTGCCAATCCAGCAGATCAGCGATGCCTTGCAGGTTTACATGGGCTCGGCGTACGTGAACGACTTCGACTTTAACAATCGCGCCTATCGCGTTTACGTGCAGGCGGATCAGAGCTTCCGCCGCCGCCCGCGCGATATCCGCGAGTATTACGTGCGCGCCGACAACGGCGATATGATTCCCCTCGACAACGTCGTCAATATTACGGAGTCGACGTCGCCGCAGGTCATCACCCACTACAACCTGTTCCGCTCGGCCGAGATCGATGGCTCGGCCGGACCGGGCTACAGCTCAGGTCAGGCCATTCAGGCGATGGACCAGGTCGCGCAGCATCTGCCGATCGGCTTCAACTACTCGTGGTCGGGACTATCGCTGGAAGAGATCAAGTCGGGCAAGCAATCGGCGGCGCTCTTCGGGCTTGGCTTGCTGCTGGTTTACCTCACGCTGGCAGCACAATACGAAAGCTGGGTTCTGCCGTTCATCATTCTGCTGAGCGTGCCCATGGCCATGCTCGGCGCGCTGATTGCGCAATCGCTGCGCGGACAACTCAACGACGTCTACTGCCAGATTGGACTGGTGATGCTGATCGGTCTCGCCTCGAAGAACGGTATTCTGATCGTGGAGTTCGCCGAGCAGCTGCGCCACAAGGGTCTGTCCATTCGTGAAGCTGCGGTCGAAGCCGCACGCATTCGCCTGCGGCCCATCCTGATGACCTCCTTCGCCTTCATCCTCGGCGTGCTGCCGCTGGTGTTCGCCACCGGAGCAGGCTCGGAAAGCCGCCACTCCGTAGGGACCACGGTCTTCGGCGGCATGATCGTTTCCACCGTGCTGAACCTGTTCTTTATTCCGGTGCTGTACGTGATTGTGGAATCACTGCGCGAGCGGGCGCCGGTCACCGCGTCTTAGGATTGCAACCAAGGTTTTGAAGGGGCGCAGCTTTAGCTGCGCCTGCAGAAGTCGTTTATTTTTGTCGATCCGAGCGGGCTTCAGCCTGCGAGGAATCTGCTTTTTCTGATTTTTCCAACAACCTGTTCAGGCGTGCAGAAGCGAGTTCCTGTCAAGGGTCGACTTTAGTCGCCGAGGTCACTTAGTGCACGAAATGCTGCACGATGTTATAGGC
>Ga0335072_10009251_pt1 | contig 14222 bp, 10 predicted proteins | sample Lox_Sample_21_FD_206725 | JGI IMG/M metagenome (GOLD analysis project Ga0335072, IMG submission 206725) | Soil microbial communities from Loxahatchee National Wildlife Refuge, Florida, United States - Lox_Sample_2.1 | ecosystem: Environmental > Terrestrial > Soil > Wetlands | place: USA...
GCAGCGACTCGAACAGCTTCGTGAAGGAGTCAGATAACAATGGACGTCTCAAGGCTCATCTCTAAGGTGGTCGGCGATAAGAGGGAGTGGCGCCAGTACAAGGCGCGCAAGCAGCGGCTCCCTGAGAACTACCGCGCCGCCCTCGACGCGGCCGAGCGCTACGCGAACTACAGCGGGCTTAGCGACGGCGACGCCATCATGCGGATGCTCGGCGACCTTATCGACCTGTTCGAGCAGGGGGCGGCAAACTCCACCCCGATCCGCGAGCTCGTCGGCGAGGACCCGGCGGAGTTCATGGACGAGTTCCTCCAGAACTACAAGCAGGGCGACTGGAAGGCCCCGGCGCGCAACCGGCTGACCGAGGCCATCAGGCAGGCCGCCGGCGAGGACAGTGACGAGAACGCCCCGAACGAGCAGGGACGCCCGATGAGCTAACGGCCTTCACCCATCGGCACCCGTGACAATTCGAGCCGCGAATGGGCCAGCGTTTTCACTAGTGTCCGATTCCGGACAGTTCTATTGACGCTTGTTCGCCCTCTTGTGACGATCCGCTCAACCGCTGATTTCCCGCGGCCTCGATGATCGGTGGAGGGCTGATGTCCAAGCCAGTAACCCGCCGCGCCGCGCTACAGGCCGGGGCGGTCGCCGGGGCCGGGATCGCCCTCGCGGCGCTGGAGGCCCGGCCGGCCGCCGCGAGCACGACTCGTCCGGCTAGCGCGGCCGGGCTGTCACCGCCGGACTGGACGGCCCAGTGGATCGGGCGCGACGACCCGGCCACCCGCCCGGCGCTCGGCCAGCAGGCGCCGGCGCCGCTGCTCCGCTAGGAGTTCACGCTCCGCGGCGGGATCGCCTCGGTGCGGCTGAGCATCGTCGGGCTCGGCTACTACGTCGCCTGGATCAATGGCCAGCGGGTCGGAAGCCAGGTCCTCAATCCCGGGCCGACGCAATACTCCCAGACCGCCGTCTACGACAGCTTCGACGTCACGAGCCTGCTGCGGCCCGGCCGCAACGCGATCGGCGTGATGCTGGGCCGCAGCTACTTCTCGGCCACGACCGATGAGGGCTTCGGCTGGGGCACCCGCCCGGACTGGCACGAGCCGCGACTGCTGGCCCAGCTGGACATCGGCTACCGCGATGGCTCCACCGCGAGCGTGGTCTCCGGCGGCAGCTGGCAGCTGGCCGACGGGCCGCTCACCGATGACCTGTACTTTGGCGAGAACTACGACGCGCGCCTGGTCCAGCCGGGCTGGACCGAGCCGGGCTTCGAGGCTCCGGGCTGGTCGCCGGCCCCGATCCAGCTACCTTCAAAGCCCGCAGTCCCACGTGGACACCTACATCCTGAGCGGGACCGGCCTGGAGACCTGGCAGCCCAGCTTCACCCGCCATCCGACCCGCTACATCCAGGTCTCGTTCAGCCCGTCGCCGCCGCAGTCGTTCGCCATCGAGGACAACCAGCGCCGCACGGTGCTCAACAACCTGTGGGGCATCCCCACCGACACGCCCTGGCGCGACCGGCAGGGCTGGACCGCCGACAACCACCTGTTCATGGACACCGCGGTCAGCAACTTCGACGTGGAGCGCTTCTACCTTCAGTGGATCGCGACCTACCGCGACACCCAGGGCGCCGACGGGTCGCTGCCGGTGATCGCGCCGTTCGCGGCTGACTCCGGGCTGCCGCTCAACGACCCGTCCTGGTCAGGGACCTTCATCTTCGACATATGGGCGCTCTACCAGCAGTACGGCAACCTGGAGTTCCTCACCGGCAACTACCTGACGGCCACCCGGTGGATGGACCTGATGGCCTCGACGATCGCCGCCACCGGCTACCTGTACGACGGCTTCTCGTTCGGCGACTGGGCCGCGCCCGGATCAGAGGCGGGCGGCAGCACGCTGCTGGCCGAGAAGATCGGGCAGGCCTTCAACGCGACCTTCTTCAACCCGGCGGCCGGCACCTACCAGACCAGCGTCCCGGCCGGCTACCGGCAGACCTCCAACCTGGTCCCCCTCTACTACGGGCTCGTCCCGGCCGGCCACGAGGCGGCCGTCTACGACAACCTCGTCGCCGACGTTCACGCCCGCCAGGACCACCTCAACACCGGCGCGGTCGGCACCGCGATGCTGCTACCGGCCCTGACCGCGCATGGCGACGTCGACCTGGCCTACACGATCGCCACCCAGACGACTTATCCGAGCTGGGGCTACTGGGTCAGCCAGGGCGCCACCACCTCCTGGGAGACCTGGTCGCACACCGGCCCGCAGCAGTCCCTCGATCACGCCTTCCTCGGCACGATCAACGACTGGCTGTACCACGACCTGGCTGGCATCTCGGCGACCGCACCCGGTTTCGCGCGGATCCTGATCCGGCCCGTCCTGCCGGCCGGCCTGGATCAGGTTCAGGCATCCATGGGCACCGTCCGCGGTGTCGTCGCGTCCTCGTGGCAGCGGGCCGGCGACGACGTCGAACTCACCGTCCAGGTTCCCGCGGGCGCCACCGCCGAGATCGACGTGCCGGTCACCGACGGAGGAAGCGTCCAGGTCAGCGACCCCGGCGTTCGCTATGTGGGCACCGAGGGCGGTTACGCCCGGTACGCGGCGTCCAGCGGCCAGCATCGCTTCATCTCACGTCGGTAGGCGACCTGGCCGGTCGGCTGGCCGACGGGCCAGCGCCCGGTACTGATCCCAGGGGATCGCCGGGCGGTCCAGGGACCGGGACGCCAGGTAGCGGGCCGAGGCCGACCGGCAATTGATGATCGTCCGCAGCGGGTTGGCCGCCGGCCTGACCACCCGGTCTGGGACCAATAGCCAGTCCGCGGCGGGCGCCGGTCGCGAGATCCGGCCCCTGACCAGCGCGAAGCTCGCCCCGGACAGCTTGTCATCGTGGCGGTGCACGAGCAGGCTGGCCGGCCCCTCGGCCGGATCCGCCCCTGGCGCTGAGGCGACCAGGTAGCCGCCCTCGGCGGGCCGCGGCACGCAGCGGGCCAGCGTGATGCCCCCGTCGACGTCCCGCGCGGCCAGGACCGCGGATGGATAGCGCGCCAGTTCGCGGGCGCCGGGCAAGCCGGACCGCCTGGCCGTGCGCCAGGCCTCGGCCAGTCCTGGCGACCCTGACGGCCGGGCCAGTGCGGGCCGGGCGGCGCTGCCCGCCGGGCGCTCAAGCACCCGCTCAGGGGTCACGGTGATCAGCAGCCGCATGTAGTACCAGTCCATGAGCGACCGGGCCACCGGGAGGCTGTAGCCGCGACTGGACGGTTGCCTGAAGAACAACATGGACCAGAACTCTTCTAGCCCGGCGGGACTGGTGGTCAGCTCAGAACACCGCGCGCGGCCGCCGATGAAGACCTGGCCGGGGTCCTCAAGACCGCTGCCGGTCGGGTCGGAGAACAGCAGGGCCACCCGCCCGTCCCTGCGCACGTTCAGCGCCTTTTGCGCGAAGCCGATCGATGTAGTGATAAGCACCGTTCCGTCTTGCTGACGAAACGGGCTGGTGGGCCAGGCCAGCGGGGTGCCGTCCTTGGCCAGGGTCGCGAACTCGCAGGTCCGGTAAGCGTCAAGAACGAAATGGTCGATCTTGTCGATAGGAGTCACGAACGGAGAATAGCGGACCGTAGCGCCATCGTCCTGATATGAGCCGTTGAGCGCCGGCCGAGAAAAGCCAGGGATTCCAGGCACTCACGAGCTTTCCATCTTCCAGATGCTTAAGGCAGCCAAAGGTTGGTAACTCACAGTATTCAGATGGACTTCTCAAGTAGACGGGATGGGGTGGAGCATGGGTACACGAGGCAGGCACGCTGTTCGGGAGTCGACGCCCTTTAGGCTCGCTATCGCACTGGTTCGCGCGGGCGCGGTGGCGGCCGCGGCCGGGGTGGTCCTGGCCTACCTGGCGGTCACCGGTTCGACGGGGAACCGCGCCGCCAGGGTGAACTGGTCGGGCGCGACCCAGACGCTCCCCACCAGCAAGGTGGCCAGGCTCGCCACCGTCACGAGCGGGCGAGCGGGCCTGCCCGCGGGGCCGGCCACCACGCTGCTGGCGTCAGGCCCCCTGGCGGTGTCCGCTCACGACCACCGCATGTGCCCGACGGCCGCCACGGCCTGCGTGGACCTGGCTAGGCACCTGACCTGGCTGCAATCAGGGGGCAAGGTCACCTTCGGCCCGGTGTGGATGGAACCAGGACCAGCGGGGACACCACACGCGACGCCCCGTGGCACGTTCGGCGTGATGTGGAAGGGCGGCCCGAACGTCATGAGCAACCTTTACGACGAGCCGATGCCGTGGGCGGTGATCTTCACCTCCGGTGGCGTCGCCTTCCACGCCGGCAGCCTCTCCATCCCGTCACACGGGTGCGTCCACCTGACGATGGCCAGCGCCCGCTACTACAACGAGCACCTGACCATCGGCACCGAAGTCGTGGTGTTCTAGCCGGCCCGCCGCCAGGGCGAGCGCCTCAGCCGTAGTTGCTCTGAATGGAGTTGAGGGCGTTGATCGTGTAAGGAACCGCGGCGTCGACGACGTACTCCCAGGTCACGCTGTGGGGCCCGGCCGTATCCGGGAAGAACGTGAGCATTCGGCGGCCGCCGTTGTTGTACAGCCACAGGGCCAGGTTCTCGAAGAACTGGGGCCGGGCGCTGTCATCCGCCGCGTCGGCATTGCACTCGCAGACGTTGATCTGCGGCCACGTCAGCCCGCTGCGCTCTTGCGCCATGGTCAGGAAGCCGCCCATGTACTGGCTGACCAGATCGTAGCTAGACAGGTCAGGGTGAGTGGAGGTGCTGCCCGGCCCGTCACCCTCGTAGTAGACGTCAACTCCGTACCAGTCCAGCGGATAGCTTGAGGTCGGGACCCAGTCCAGGGTCGAGTCCGTGTCCGAGGCCATCTGCGCGATATCCCCGTAGATGATGCAGCCGTATTTGACGGCGGGCAGCCCGGGATTCGCGCTGGCCACCTGATCGCAGAGGCTCTGCATCTGGACATGCGTCGAGCGCATGATCTGCGCCGCGCTCAGGCTCGTCCCGTTGATCGTCGTATAGGTGCCGGGCACCACCCCGTACTGCAGGTACGTCGACTGGTCGGTGTACATGTTGCCGGCCTCGTGCCACACGGTCAGCTCCGGCGCCGCGAAGTAGCCGGTGCTGGCCTTGGTGGCCCCGTCCAGGATCAGGGCCTGCAGCGCCTGGACCAGCCCGTCGTAGTTAGGATCGGCCGGGTTGAGCAGCACGGTCGGATCGGGACGGATCGAGGCCACCGCCTTCGACCCCGCCTCGCCGGGGAACGCGGTCGGGCAGTCCGGGCCGGTCGAGAACGGGGTGTCCCGGTAGCTGCGGCAGCCCAGGGCACCGGGGACGGCCGACGGCCATGACTCGGTTGGAGGCGCCGGGTCCCACGGGCCGGCGTTAACGCCCAGGACGATTCCCTCGACGGCCGCGTGCGCGCTGGTGCTGGTCAGCAGCGGGGCGGCCAGCCCGGCCGCCGCGGCAAGCCCGACGCCCTTGAGGAATTTCCGCCGACTGGCATTGTACGACGAGCCCGTCCCCGGCAATGGCTGGCCCATTCCAGGTACTGCGTTCACGACGCCTCCCGATTCCGTGCTGATAACGCGGTACGCCCTTGATTGTCCACGGCCCGGCCGGATAGTGCCAGCCTGTTTGAGGAAGGGCAGAAATGTTCACCGGATTGTCCCGCCGACCCGGTGCCGGGTGTGCCCGCCGTTTATGCAGGGGAAGAATCAGCCTAACGGGGGGAACGAGGACGTTGGGCATTCTGGCGGGCTACGTCGCGTGGATGGTGGCCCTCATCGTCGCGCACTACACGGTCCCGGGCGGGCGCACCGTGACGTGGGGGCTGATCGGGTGCAGCGGTGTTGCCGCCATGCTGGTCGGCATTGCGCGCTATCGCCCGCCCAGGAAGCTTCCCTGGCTGATCCTTGCCCTGGCGAACCTCTGCGCGCTCATCGGCCAGCTGATCGCCCTGGTCGTGACGAACACGGCCCTTGAAGACCCGTCCGCCCCGGAGGCCGCGGCGCTGTACCTGCTGAACTACCCGCTGTCCGTTGCGGGCCTGGTCCTGATCATCAGGACGAAGCGGCTGCTCACCGACCTGCAAGGCTCGATCGACACGCTGATCATGACGATCGGCCTTGGCCTGCTGCTGGCTTGGGTCTACCTGTTCCACCCGGGCCACATCCCGGCGGGCCTGTCGTCACCGCGCAAGGTGCTCGCCTACGCCTACCCGGTCGGCGACGTCATCATCCTGGGAGTGGCCCTGCGGCTTCTCACCCCGGGGATCGCCGGCGGCCGGGTCATCCAGCTGCTGGCCGCGGGCGCGCTTGGCGAGCTGGTCTCCGACGCGGCCACCAGCCGGGCCTGGATCGACGGGCCGGTCAGCGGGGCCGGGGCGTTCGACCTCGGCTGGGCAGTCTGCTACGCGGCCTGGGGTGCGGCCACGTTGCATCCCGACTTCGCGCGCCTGTCCGACCCGGCCGCCAGCCGCCCTGAGCGCCAAAACGGGCCCGGGGTCCTGTGGGCGCGGATGACCGTGCTGATGCTGACGGCGCTAATCCCGCCGGTCTTCCTGGTCGCCCGGACCTTCTTCGGGGACCCGAACACCGTGGAGCGCAGCGCGGCCGCCACCTCCGCCACCCTGTTCCTGCTGGTCTTGTGGCGCCTGTGGGGCATGAGCGTCTCCCAGGACCGGACCCTGAACCGGGAGCGCGCGCTGCGGATGACGGCGGGCGCGCTGGCCTCGGCGACCACCATCGACCGCATCGGGACGATCGTGCGCCAGGCCACCGGGGACCTGATCGGGTCCCGGCCGGGTCATGAGGCCCTGTTCGCGGTCCGCAAGGAGGACGCGCTGACCCTCGTCACCACCTCTTCTGACCAGGCGGCACCGCCTAGCGAGCTGGCCCGCCACGTGCCGGGCTGGCTGCCCCGGCTGCGGGAGCGTAAGTCGGGCGAGCCGCGGCTCGTCCCGGCGGCCAGCCTCCCGAAAAAGGAGCGCTCGGCGGCCGCCCGCGCCGGGTTCGGTAGCGTCCTGTACTGCCCGCTGGTGCTGACCAACCGGCCGTCCGGCGACCCGTTCATCGGCCTGATCGCGGTCTTCGGCAGCCGTCGTATGCTGGCCGACAAGACTTCCGCGCTGCGGATCCTGGCCAGCCAGGTAGCGCTCGCGCTCGAGCGCGTCATGCTCAGCGGGGAGGTTGTCCGCCAGCAGGGCGAGGCCCTGTTCCGCACGCTGGTGCAGGACGCCCTGGACGTGATCCTGGTGCTCGACGACGACGGCATGATCAAGTACGCGTCCTCATCGGCCACCCGGCTGTACGGCGACATCACCATCCGGGGAGCCCGGGGGCGTGACCTGGTGGAGGACTCGGAGCTGGTGCGCAGCTACGAGCCAGCCGTCCCCGCCCCGGGCGAGGATGTCTACAACGGGCTGTACCGGATCACCCGGCACGACGGGCGGCGGCTGCTGGTCGAGGTCCGCCTGACCGACCTGCGTGACGACGAGAGCGTCCAGGGCCGGGTGCTGACGGTCCGCGACGTGACCGAGCAGCATCAGCTCGAGGACCAGCTCCAGCACCAGGCCTTTCACGACACGCTGACCGGCCTGCCCAATCGCGCCCTGTTCACCGACCGGGCCGAGCACGCCATCGCGGCCGTCCGGCGAAGCGAGGCCATCGCCGCCGTCCTGTTCGTGGACCTCGATGACTTCAAGATCGTCAATGACACGATGGGCCACGCGGTCGGCGACGAGCTGCTGTCCGGAGTGGCCGAGCGGCTGGCCGCGGTGGCCCGCGAGTCCGACACCGCCGCCCGGTTTGGCGGCGACGAGTTCGCCCTGCTGATCGAGAGCCTGCCCGACGCCCCGGCGGCCGAGGCGTTCGCCGACCGGGTCATCAGCGCGTTCGCCGAGCCGTTCGAGCTATCCGCCGGGTCCGTCCTGGCCAGCGCCACCGTCGGCGTGGCCACCACCGCCGACAGCTCCGACGTCAGCGAGCTCATGCAGCACGCCGACCTGTCGCTGTATGCCGCCAAGTCGGAAGGCAAGCGCCGCTGGCACCGGTACACCTCCGGGATGAGCGCCGGGATAAACAAGCGCCGCGAGATGCAGGAAACGCTGGAGGAAACGGTCGCCAACTCGGAGTTCACCCTCACCTACCAGCCCGTCGTGGAGCTGGCCACCGGGGCGATCCACGGCTTCGAGGCCCTCGTCCGCTGGCCCCACCCGGTGCGCGGTACGGTGCCCCCCTCGGAGCTGATCGACCTGGCCGAGGAGACCGGCCTCATCGTGCCGCTCGGCTCGTGGATCATCAGCCAGGCCATCCGCGACATGGCCCGCTGGCGCGGCACCGATCCCGACCCCCGCCAGCCGGGCATCTTCATCAACGTCTCGGCCCGCCAGTTCAACGACCCCGGCTTCGTCCACGGCCTGCGCCGCTGCCTGGACGAGACCGGCCTCGCCGCGTCCGCCGTCATCCTGGAGGTCACGGAAAGCTCCCTGCTGCAGCGCAATGACCACACCCAATCGGACCTCGCCGAGCTCAAGGACCTTGGCATCCGCCTGGCCCTCGACGACTTCGGCACCGGCTACTCATCGCTCAGCTACCTGCGCGACCTCCCCATCGACGTCCTCAAGATCGACAAGGCGTTCATCGACGCCATCACCGGGCCGCAAGGACGCAAGTTCGCCGAGGTCATCATCAGCTTCGCGCGCGCCCTGGACATCGAGGTCATCGCCGAGGGCATCGAGACCGAGGAGCAGCGCGCGCCGCTGATCGAGATGGGCTGCCGGCTCGGCCAGGGCTACCTGCTGGCCAGGCCCATGGAATGGCGCGCGGCCGAGGTCCTGCTCCAGTCGGGCCGCCCGCTGACCCGCCAGGAATCCCGGCACGGCGCCCCGTGGCAGCAGTCGTCGCCGGCCAGCCACCTGACGCGGCGACCCGAGCCACCGTCTGCGTTACGCGGCTTGCCTGGCGTGACGCAGTGGACTGAAGCTGGCAGCGACGCCCCTATCACTGCCATTTGTGGCGGCATACCATGATAAGCGGCCTGAAACTCCGCGCGGCGCACGCTCCTCACGTGCCCCTCGAACCCGCCCGGTGAGGAGTTCCACCTCATGCGATCCCGCTACCCGGAATGCATCGCCGCCGGGCTGCTGGCCGCCGCGCTGCTCGCGGGCTGCAGCGGCTCTAGTGGCTCCAGTGACGGCGGGGCCAGCGCGACCGGTCAGGCCACCATCACGATCAGGCCGGCCCAGTGGTATCAGCGGATCGCCGGGTTCGGCGTGTCGGAAGGGTTCGGGCAGGCCGAGACGCTGATGAGCGCGCCGGCCTCGGTCCAGCAGCAGGTGCTGAGCCTGCTCTACAGCCCGACGCGCGGGGCGGGCCTGACGATCTTGCGCAACGAGATCAGCGCCGACGCGGGGTTCACCATCGAGCCGAAGGCCCCGAGCAGCCCGGCCACCAGGCCCTCGTACCTGACGCTGGCCCAGGTCGGCCAGGATCAGGGACAGCTGTGGCTGGCCCGCCAGATCAAGGCCGACTATGGCGTCAGCGACGTGTTCGCCGACGCCTGGAGCGCCCCGGCCTTCATGAAGACCAACGACTCGCCGGTCCTGGGCGGCACGCTGTGCGGGGTCCCGGGGGCGAGCTGCCCGAGCGGCGACTGGCGCCAGGCCTACGCCAACTACCTCGCGCAGTACGCCAAGGACTACGCGGCGGCGGGCGTCCCGCTCAGCTACGTGGGCCCGGAGAACGAGACGACCCTCGCGCCTGACCAGGACAGCATGATCATGAGCCCGGCCCAGACGGCCAGCTTGATGGAGGTCCTCGGCGCGACGCTCGCGCGGTCCGGTCTTTCCACCCGCGCTGAGTGCTGCGCCAGCGTCGGCTGGAACCTCGCGCAGCAGTTCGCGGCGGCGATCGCGGCCGACAAGCCCGCCAGCGCCGCCACCGCCCTGTTCACCAGCCACGGCTACTTCAACCCGCCCAACTCGCCGCTGCGCGGCTGGACCAAGCCGGTCTGGGAGACGGAGTGGGCGCCGTTCGGCTTCGCGCCGTGGGACCCGGCCTGGGATGACGGCTCGCTATCGTCCGGGTTCACCTGGGCACAGAACATCTACACCGGCCTGACCGCGGCCAGCCTGTCGGGGTTCCTCTACCTGTGGGGCGCGAACACCAGCACGAACGCCAATACCGGGCCGAACACGGGACTGGTTGATGTCCAGGGGACCACGGTCGCCACCTCGGGCCGGCTGTGGGCCTTCGCGGGCTACAGCCGGTTCATCCGCCCGGGCGCGGTGCGCATCGGCGCGATGACCAGCATCAAGGGCCTCGATGTCACCGCGTTCCGCAACGGCGACGGGTCGGTCGCGGTGATCGTCTTGAACACCGCCCGCCGCGGCCAGGCCGCCACGGTCTCGCTGCCCGGACTGGGTGGTGCGCAGGTCACGCCATACCTGACCGACGCGTCCCACGGCCTGTCCGCGCAGGCCCCCATCCCGGTGCGGAACGACGCGTTCACCGCGACCCTGCGGCCGCGCTCGCTCGTCAGCTACGTCATCCGGCCATGACCGCGCGGGCCTGCTCCTCCGATGGAGCCGCGCCCGGTCGCAGGGATGACACCGCGTCCGGATGGGCATCTTTCCTGCTGATGCCATCGGCACGAGACCACCGATGGCGTCGAAAGTACCGTTGTGTGCCGCTTAGGCGGCTATTGCCTGCTACCTGTGCTGACGACGGGGGTGGTCCCTGGGATGGCGGTGTGAGCGGAGATGAGCAGCTACCCGCAGGCCGACGGGACCGTCATGGGCCTGGCGTTCACCGAGTCGCCGTTCGCCCAGGCGATCCATGACCGCGACCTGCTGTGCCTGGCGATTAACGACCGCATGTGTGAGATCCTCGGATTCACCGCCGATCAGCTCGTCGGACGGCGCATCGCCGAGGTCATGGAAGGCACGCAGTACGACGCGATGGAGCAGTTCATGCGCCAGGCGCTCCGCTCTGGTGAGGCCACGCGCTGGCGGCCTTACTGGCGGGCGCCGGGCGAGGCTCGCGAGCACGCCTGGCTGGCGGTCGTCTCCCCGCTGAAGGATGCCCCAGCCGACCGGGCGGCAGCCGTCTGGGTCGGGGTCCTGGACGTGACCGAACAGCACTGGGCGCGCCAGCGGCTGAGCCTGCTCAACGAGGCCAGCACTCACATCGGCACGACCCTGAACGTCGCGAGGACCGCACAGGAGCTGACCGACTTCACGGTCCCCCGGCTGGCCGACCTGGCCGTCATTGACCTGCTCGACGCCATGCTGAGTGGCAGCGAGCCGGACACTGGGCCGCTGACCGGGGCCGTGCTCCTGCGGCGCGTCGCCCAGCAGTCCATCTTCGAGGGAGTCCCCGAGACCATAGTGAAGCCCGGGCAGACCGAGACCCACCCCCAGTCCTCCCCGCCCGCCCACGCCATGGCGACCGGCGAGGCCGTCCTGACCGGCGAGGGTGAGCCCGGATTCGACTGCTGGACTGGCTATAACCCGGCCCGGGCCAAGGCGATCAGCAAGTTCGGCCTCCATTCGATGATGTGCGTCCCGGTACGCGCCCGCGGGGTCACGATGGGCGTGGCGGTCTTCTACCGGGGACGGCGCCAGGAGCCCTTCACGCACGACGACGTGCTGCTGGCTGAGGAGCTGACCGCTCGGGCCGCGGTATCGCTGGACAGCGCCCGGCGCTACACGCGCGAGCGCGGCACGGCCATCGCCCTGCAGCGCTTCCTGCTGCCGCAGCGGCTGCCCCGGCAGTCAGCGGCCGAGGTCGCCAGCCGCTACCTGCCCGCCACCGGCCACGCCGACGTGGGCGGGGACTGGTTCGACGTGATCCCGCTTTCCGGGGCCCGCGTCGCCCTGGTGATCGGCGACGTGGCCGGGCATGACATCCGGGCCACCGCCACCATGGGCAGGCTGCGGGCCACCGTGGGCACGCTCGCCGACGTCGACATCCCTCCGGACGAGCTCCTCACCCGCCTGGATGACCTGGTCAGGCGGATGTCAGCCGAAACGGACGAGGTCGGCAGCGACGCTACCCCCGATGTCTACGCCACCTGTGTGTACGCGGTTTATGACCCGGTCAGCCGCCGGTGCTCCCTGGCCAGGGCCGGCCATCCGGTTCCCGCTCTCGTCACTCCGGACGGCACGGTCAGCTTCCTCGACGTGCCCGCCGCCCCGCCGCTCGGCGTGGGCGGGGTGCCGTTTGAGAGCCTGGACATCGAGGTGCCGGCCGGGAGCGTCCTCGCCCTGTACACCGACGGCCTCGTGCAGTCCCGGGACACTGACCTCGAGGCCGGCCTCGGTCGCCTGCACCAGGCCCTGTCCCGCGAGGAGGCCACGCTGGAGGGCATCTGCGACAAGGTGCTCGCGGACGTGCTCCCCGATCATCTCGGCGATGACGTGACCTTGCTCCTGGCCAGGACGTGCGCCCTGACCAGCGACCAGGTCGCCACCTGGGACCTGCCCGCCGACCCGGCCGTGGTGACCCGCGCGCGCGAGCAGGCGCTGGCCAGGCTGGCCGACTGGGGCCTGGACGAGGCGGCCTACACCACCGAGCTGATCATCAGCGAGCTGGTCACCAACGCCATCAGGCACTCGCGCGGCCCGATCCAGCTCCGCCTCATCCGCGACCGCACGCTCATCTGCGAGGTCTCCGACGCCAGCACCACCGCCCCCCACCCCCGGCTGGCCGACGAGCTCGACGAGGACGGCCGCGGCCTGCTGCTGGTCGCCCAGCTCACTGAGCGCTGGGGCAGCCGACAGACCTCCACCGGCAAAACCATCTGGGCCGAGCAGGCCCTCTGAGCGGGCGAAGCCCGCCCATGACGGAAGAATAGGGCGCGCGGGCGCCATGGCTCTACCGCGGCATCCCGCTTCTAGGCTCGGGCTCGCGGGCCCAGCTGGACAGGGATCCCACCAGGGCGTCGATGAGGCGGTCGAAGCTGCGGTCCACGCTGACCGGCAGCGCGAAGGCCCCGCTGGCCTCCAGGGAGACGAATCCGTGCAGGGTGGCGCGGAACGCCCGGATGGCGTCGGTGGAGTCGTCACCGCCCAGGCCGTAGCCGTCGATTACCGCGCCGAGCACCTTCAGGACCCGGTCGCTGACCGCCTCGTCGTCGGTGTCGCCTGGGGCCGGAGGACGCTGGGCGGCCTGATAGCGGCCCGGGTGGTCCAGCGCCCAGGTGCGCGCGGCGTGAGCCATCGCGGCCAGGGCATCGTCGCGGGCCCGGCCGATGGCCGCCTGGCCAAGGACGTCGGCCAGCTCGGCCTTCCCGCGCATGGAGATCAGCCGCAGCAGCGCGTCCGAGCTGGCGACGTGCTTGTACAGCGACGGCTGGCGCACTCCGAGGCGGGCCGCCAGGGCCGCCTGGGTGAGCTGGTCGAGGCCCACCTCGTCGGCCAGCTGCGCGGCCGCCGTGACCACCCGCTCGGTATTCAGCCCGGCCCTAGGCACGCGCCCGCCCGGTCATCTCGCGCCACCATCGACGACGCGCTCGCGCGCGAACCTCGTGGTGAGCGCGGCGACCTCCGCGGGGCACTCGGCGTGGAGATAGTGCCCGCGGCCGGGAAGCATCGCGACGGCTCCGAGCCCGGCGGGCATCGCGGCCACGATGCCCTCGGCCTCGGCCCGGGGGTCGGCCCAGTCGGGATCCTCTCCGCCCATGATGACCAGCGCCGGGCAAGAGATGCGGGGCAATGCCGCCCCCGCGTCGGCCGGGGAGGTCTTCAGGGTCTTGAGGAACTCGGCCTTCCGGCCGGGCTCAGACAGCTTGGCCCGCAACGCCGCCATGTAGGCGGCGTAGTCGGCTGGCTTGTCCGGGTAGGCCAGGTCGAGGTAGCCCATCCACATGTCCAGGCTGCGCAGCATGGCCACGCCGCCCAGCAGCAGCAGGCCGCGGCGATAGCGCCGGACGCGCAGCAGCCCGCCCAGGCTGTACTGGACCTTGCGGGTGAACGGTGCGACCTCGACGATGCCGCTGACCAGGTCCGGCGCTGTCGCGGCCGCGATGGTGGCGGCCCCGCCCGACAGCGAGTGCCCAACGATGACGGCCGGGCCGCCCAGGTGCCTGATCAGCGCGATCAGGTCGCCCGCGACGTCGGTCCTGGAGATCGACGTCCAGTCGCCCGTGCTCGACTCGCCGTGCCCGCGCATGTCGGCCGCCGCGACCCGGAATCCGGCCCGCGCCAGTTCCGGCAC
>Ga0335072_10009254_pt1 | contig 14218 bp, 9 predicted proteins | sample Lox_Sample_21_FD_206725 | JGI IMG/M metagenome (GOLD analysis project Ga0335072, IMG submission 206725) | Soil microbial communities from Loxahatchee National Wildlife Refuge, Florida, United States - Lox_Sample_2.1 | ecosystem: Environmental > Terrestrial > Soil > Wetlands | place: USA: Florida...
GCAGCCGCCGCTCCAGTTCGTCGATGAGGCTCGCCGCGAGGGCCTTAGTCTCGACGATGGCCAGCTTGCAGAACTCGATGCCGGTGCAGGCCATCGTGTGCCGCCGGAAGGTGGTCGGCCGGACCCGCAGGTCGGCCGCCTCAAGCTCGGCGGTCAGCGCGCCGGTCTGGTCGGCAGGCACGTCGACGATGACCATCTTCTGCTGCGCGGTGGTCCGGACCCGGCCGCTTCCGTACCGCTCGGCCAGGTCGGCGATCGCCAGCAGCGCGTCGGCGTTCAGGCGGCCCACCCGGGGCGCGAAGCCCACGTAGAAGTTGCCGTCCCGCTGCGCCCGGACCCCGATGTGGTCACGGTCGCCGGCCTCAGGGGCCCGCGGTGCCGGGCCGTCCGGCAGCGCGTAGCCCAGGTACTCCTTCTCCAGCACCTCGCGGAAGCGCTGCGGGCCCCAGTCGGCGATCAGGAACTTGATGCGTGCCCGGTGCCGCAGGCGCCGGTAGCCGTAGTCCCTGAACACCGCGGCGACCGCCGCCCAGACCTCCGGGACCTGCCCCGGCTTGACGAAGACCCCGAGCCGCTTGGCCAGCATCGGGTTGGTGGACAGCCCGCCGCCGACCCACAAGTCGTAGCCGGCCTCGCCGGTTTCCGGATGGCGCACGCCAGCGAAGGCGACGTCGTTGATCTCGTGATGGGTGCACTGCCCGGGGCAGCCGCTTACCGAGGACTTGAACTTCCGCGGCAGGTTGGACAGCGAGGGGTCGCCGATGAACCGCTCATGGATGGCGTCGATCTCCGCGGTGCCGTCGATGAGCTCATCGGCGTCGACGCCCGCGAGCGGGCAGCCAAGCACCACCCGGGGCGTGTCGCCACAGGCCTCCGTCGTGTCGAGGCCGACGGCCTCCAGGGCCTCCCAGATCGCCGGGACGCTCTCGATCTCGATCCAGTGAAGCTGGACGTTCTGCCGGTCGGTGACATCGGCGGTGCCCCGGGCGTAGTCCCGTGAGATGCCCGCGATGACGCGCAGCTGCTCGCTGGTGAGCTGGCCGCCGTCGATGCGGATCCGGAGCATGAAGTAACGGTCGTCGAGCTCCTCAGGCTCCAGGATCGCCGTCTTGCCGCCGTCGATCCCGGGGCGGCGCTGGGTGTACAGCCCGTACCAGCGGAACCGGCCGCGCAAGTCAGCCGGGTCGATGGAGTCGAAGCCGAGGTGAGAGTAGACATCGATGATCCGCTGGCGGACGTTCAGCCCGTCATCGTTCTTCTTGCTTTCCTCATTCTTGTTGAGTGGCTCGCGATAGCCCAGTGCCCATTGTCCCTCGCCGCGCTTGCGGCGGGCGGCTGGCTTGGTCTCGCTGGCGCGACGGGTCGCTGTGTCCCCTGGAGCGGGAGGCATTCGGCAGCTTCCTTACTGACGTCGAGTGGCGGCATGACGGGCGCGATTGAGCCGCGTGCGGCCAGCCATGAACAGACGTCAGCCCGCCGCTGCGGCGCGCCCTGAAGTTAAACGAGGTTGTAACGTCGGGCGGTCAGCGAGCGTGGTGACAGATAGCGCTGTGGACGCGCAGCAAGTCGACGTGCCGGCGCACGACGAGCATGGGGTCCATAACACTCACCTCAGCAGGATCACACGCAATAGCCCGGTCTGTCCAGCGGAGGAAGCTCATGTCACAGGCCAACAGCCCAGCGCGGTCGCCTATTCCGCCTGATGGCAGCTGGTTGCATGTGTAAATATCGTCCGTTTTGTGACGTGCGCTACAGGGCCGTCGTCGCCGGGCGCTAGCCCTGGCGGACCCAGGTCAGGGCCGGCTCGGAGGCGTGCTCCGGGTCGCGGGTGGCATCGGCCGGCGGCAGGTGCTGGCAGTCGCACCAAGTGCCGCCGGGGCAGTCCTGGTGGTGCCGCGATGAGCAGCGAGCGCAGATCATTGTCCCATTGTCGCTCTCCGGGGCGCGGTAGCGCGCGGGCCGTGGCCTGAAACGTAGAAACCGGCGGGGGCGTGACCGCTGGTCATGCCCCCGCCGGTTTCCACAGCGTGGGAGATTGTGCTGACGCTGTTCGCCGCCCCCTGTAGCGTGCTGTGCCGTGCCCCGCGGGATAGACCCGTAAGGCCCGGCCGAGAGTCAGGCCGCGTTGGCGCGGCGCATCCTGCGACGGCGCTCCGCTGAGCGCTCGTCCTCGTTCAGTCCGCCCCAGGTGCCGTACTTCTCAGGACGAGCGACGGCGTAGTTCAAGCAGTCGATCCGGACGGGGCAGCTCGCGCAGATAGCCTTGGCCTTGCGCTCCCTGACGTCCCGCTCCGGCTGACGCTCACCGTCCGGGCCGAAGAAGAGCATCAGATCCTCGCCACGACACGCGGCAGCATCCTGCCACCCCCAGTTTGGGCGGGGAAGCATCGCTGTCTGCCTACGCACCTGAGACATGGATCAGTTCACCTCAAACAAAGTAGCTTTGGTCTTGCGTTACCCTCTTGCTAGTGGCTCGTTAGCACGCGAGCCAGTCCCGTGCGGTAACTGCCGCTGCATGAGCAACGCGCCGTGGCACCGTTCTGTTCCCGGCTGCCCGGGGACATCCTGTGCGCGCTCGCGCGCTCAGGCGGTGCTCAAGGGTGATGCTCGCTGGCTGGTTGCCGAGGGGCTGGTTTCACGCGTGACATGACTACCCCGTCGGACGGCGCAGCGTTGGTCCGGGGAAGTGAAGCCTGCGGACTATGATGCCACCTTGACTACCAATCGCGCACGCGGGGTGGGAACTTTCTTGTGCGAGAAGCCAGAATTTCTGGTGTCCGTGGGATTGGTTGAGGGCTGTGATGGGTAAGCAACGCACTTCTCCAGCCCGGCATTCCGCGACACGCCGACCAGCGGGGCGTGCTTGACAGAATGAACCGACCGGCCTCCGCCTGCGCGCCGCCGCCGATACTCTGTACGAACAGGACAAGCGCTGGGGGAGGGGTAACCATGGGCAGCATGTCAGCGTCGGACGCAGTACCACTGCCCCGGCTCGGAGAAGTCTTTTTTGACGTGCGCGGTAGCTCGCGCAGCATGCGTCTGAGCTGGTACGCGGACACCGGGATCGCGGTGTTCAGCATCTGGCAGGGTGGTACCTGCACGGGGACGTTCCGGTTGCCGATGGATGACCTGTCGCGCCTCGTTACCGCGCTGCGCCGCGGGGTGCAAGGCGCCCAAGACGACGCCCCGGAGGCCCGGGAGGTGACGGGCAGCCAGCGTCCCAGGCGGGCGATCGGTGCCGCGCCCGAGCCCTTCACCGGTGCCCTGCTGGCGCTCGGCGGGTCCACTCCGCTTCCCCAGCCGGGGCAGCAGCCGAGCCTTCCCGGCCCGGCCGACCTCCGGCTGGCCCAGGCCGGGGGAGCAGGCCAGGATTACGCCGCGGACCCCGCCTACCCGGGCGAAGACGGCGACCAGGGCTCCTACGCCGATTCCCAGGGGTACGGGGAGCAGCGATTCGACGAGCAGTCCGGCTACGGCGGGGAGCGGGCCAGCTACGGAGGGGACCCGGACGGGCGTGGCTACCCGGACGGCTCCGGCGGCCAGTACGGCGAGCCGCAGTATGCCGAGGCGCAGTACGGCTCGCGGGGCTACGGCGAGCCGCGAGGCTACCCCGATGCCCAGCCCGCGCCCACCTACGAGGGGACGGAAGGCTTCCCGGCCGGCCAGTCCTATCCCGCCGACAGACCGTCTTACAGCGGGCCGGCGTCCTACGCTGACGGCCAGCCGTCCTACGACGAGGGCCGCTCCTATGCCCCCGAGCAGGGCTTCCCCGATGCCCGCCCGTACATCGGCGGCACGGCGAGCGGCAACGGCCCAAGCCCGGCGCCCGCCTACCCTGGCCCGGGCTACGACCCGCAGGGCTACGACAACGCGGGCTATGACTCCCATGAGTACGACGGCCGGGGCTACGACGACCAGGGCTACGCCATGCCGGGATACGCCGAGCAGGTGTCGGCCGGGCAAGATTACCTGGACAGCGGCTTCGGTAACCGGGGCTATGGCCTGCAGGAGCCTGCCCAGGCCTACCAGCCGACGCTAGCCGCGCCCGTCGGTCCCGCCGCTCCCGTCCCGGCCAGCCAGGCCGCGCCGGGCATGGGCCAGCAGTTCCCCGGCCAGCAGGCAAGCGGGCCGCCCGCGGTCCTCGGGCAGCCAGGCCCGTTCGGCGCCTCGGCTCCCGTCGCCCCGAGCGGGTCGATGGCCATGCCACCGGCGCCCGGTGGGGCCGACTCGCAGCCCGCTGAGAGATTCCCGCTTGCCTACCGGGATCAGCCCGCGTACCCGGACCGGGCGGGCTACTACCAGGACGGCACGAGCTACGCAGGCACGGGGGGCTATCCCGTCGCCGCCACGCCTGGCGCCCCCGGGCCGGGCGGGTACGAGGCTGCCTCGGCCGCGCCGACCTTCACCCCGAGCGCCGCCAGTCCGGCCTACCAGCAGAACGGGACCTCCCCCGGTCCCGTGCCAGGCCCTCCCGGCTACTCAGGGGCACCGGTTGCGCCAGTGGCCCCGGCGGAAAGCGGCTACGGGACTGGCGGCTACCCGGTGAACGGGAGCCAGCCGGCCTCGGGCCTCGCGGCCCCCGGCTACGAGGGATACCCAGCGGCCGAGGGGTACGCCGGGCGCGCCCCCACCGAGGGATACGCGGCGGCCAACGGCTACGCCACGCCTACCGGGTATGCCGGGGCCAATGGGTACGCCGAGGCGAACGGCTATGCCGGGGCCAACGGCCAGGCCGCGCCGAACGGCCACGCCGGGGCCAATGGCTATGCCGTGCCTAACGGGTACGCCGGGACCAACGGCCAGGCGGCGCCAGGCGGGTATGCCGGGGCGAACGGCTATGCCGGGGCCAACGGCCAGGCCGCGCCGAACGGCCACGCCGGGGCCAATGGCCAGGCGGCGCCCAATAGCGACGCCGGGACCAACGGATACGCCGTGCCCAACGGGTATGCCGGGGCCAACGGCCACGCCGCGCCGAACGGCCTCGCCGCGCCCAACGGCCACGCCGCGCCGAACGGCCTCGCCGCGCCCAACGGGTACGCCGACGCCAACGGCTACGCGGCGCCGAATGGCTATGCCGTGCCCAACGGGTACGCGGCGCCGAACGGATACGCCGCGCCCAACGGCCACGCGGCGCCGAATGGATATGCCGGGGCCAACGGCCACGCGGTGCCGAATGGATATGCCGGGGCCAACGGCCACGCGGCGCCGAACGGGCAGGCTGGCCCGGGCGGCCCGGCGAACGGGTATGGTGCGGGCTCGGCTTTTGGTACTGGCGAGGTTCCCGGGTCAGGCGAGGCCTATGACCCGAGCGAGGCCTACGGGGCTGATGGCTACCGCATGCCGGCGGCCTACCCGGTGCCGGGCGAGGCCGGCTACCCGAACGGCCGCTAGCCCGTCGCCGAGCACTAGGGGCTGGCTCGCCAGCCGCCCAGGCCGGCGGACGACCCGCGGGATTCCAGGAACAGGGACATCCGGGCGGGCGTTACTATGATGTGGCCGGTGCGTCTAGGGTCCCCCGGGCCGCACCTAATATCGCCTTCGCGGAATACCGTCCGGCTGGAGCCGCGTTGAGCCTCTCGCCGAGGAGGCGACCTGTCGCACCGGCCCTCAGGCTCCCAGCGGCTCCTGTGCACCCGCACAGGAGCCGCTTTGCTTTGTCCGTCCGGTTACCTCGGGGAGGGCTCTCCGGGCGGAAGGTGGCCGGGGGGAACGTTGTCGGAGTGGTCGCGTTCCACGGTGACGGCGGGGACGCTGCCCATTGGCCCGCCGGCGGGCGGGCCGTTGTCGGGCGGAACCGGCCCCACCACCGCGTTGAGGACCTGGGAGTTCGGCACCGACAGCAGGACTCCCCCCGAGAACAGCCGCACGTAGGTGATGCCGATCTCGGTGACGGTCCCGTCGAGCTCACCGCCGATCGCTCCGGCCCGAAACCGGACCCGGTCCCCGACCCTGAACGGGCGGGCGACGAGCAAGACGATGCCCGCGAACACGTTCCCGAGGGCCTGCTGAGCGGCAATGCCAACGAACACGCTGGTCAGCGCGCCGCCCAGGACCAGCTGGCCGACCGGGACCCGGAACAGGTCCAGCGTGACGATCAGGGTCGTGAACGCGCCGACGAGCAGCAGCGCGTAGCGGACGATGGCGGCATGCGCGGCCCCGGCGCGCGGCTCAAGCACGGTCCTTGCGTTGCCTGACAGCCCGTAGGTGGCAATGCTGGCGAACGCGCAGAAGGCTACCGTGCTCCCGGCCGCGATGATCTGCTTGGGCACGTGCTCGCTGCCGAAGTACTCATGGAAGCCCTGGTGCGCCCAGCCGGATACGATGCCAGCGGCGATAGCGAGCAGCAGGGCGATGATCGACCGCCAAGGCTTGGTTTTGGCCTTCACCTTGGCGACCTGCGCGGACAGGTCAAGTTGCGGCCCATCGGGCAGGTGCATTCTGGGAACCTCCCGTCTCGCCGGATACGGTACCGAGGACGACCGGCACCACCGTACCCGGCGAGAGCAGGATGAAGGGAATCCACTCCCGGTTCAGGTGTGAAGATCAGGCGCGCGCTGTCAGGAGATCAGCGGCTTGCCGACCGGAAGCTTGATCTTGCCGCCGATCCCGTTGGAGACGCCCGCGAACGAGGTGTACCAGGCCACCACGGCGGTGATCACGCCGATGACGCCGCCGACCTTGACGATGCTGTTGTTGCCCGCGAAGTTGCCCCAGAACAGCACGATCTCGGTGATCTCGAGCGTGAGGAACACGCCGAACACCGCCACGTTGAGCTGGAGGCTCATGATCAGCATGTAGGTGTTGAAGATCGCGAATGCGAGCAGGATCCAGCCGAGGTCGTGCCCGAGCATCCCAGCGGTATTCGCCTTGGCCGGTGCCACCAGCAGGGCCCACAGGCCGAGTCCGATCCAGAAGCCGCCGTATGTGGAGAAGGCGGTGGCACCGAACACGTTACGGTTCCTGAATTCCCACATGCCGGCGAGCAACTGGCAAAACCCGCCATAGGCGAAGGCGTAGCCAAGCCACGCGTCGCCGGTCGCGGAACCCATCCAGCCCGCATTCTTCGCGGACAGCAGGAAGGTGGTGAGCGCGAACGCGGCGAGGCCGAGGGGGGCGGGGTCCGCGATGCCCGATGTTGGAGCGACCGCGGGCTGAACTGCCGGCTCGACGGTGCTGTCTTCATTGACGGTCATATGATGCCTCCGAGCTTCCCAGCCCGGCCGGTTGGCCCATCCCAGGTAACGGGGAAGTCCCCGGGAACTGTCTGTGCTGCCGTCGTCCGGGCGCGATTACGCCCTCAGCGTAACCCTGGAGCACCTTTCACGCGAGACCTGAGCTGAATTCAGTTACTGGTGCGGATGGTGATAACGAGGACCTGTTGCCAGAGAGGAAACGGCTGAGCCCAGCTCTGGTGGCTACCACAATGACACGGTCGCCCGTGGCCAATTCGTAATCGCGCTGCGGTTGCCAGTCGGGCCGCTGGGCCCCTTGCGCCTGCAAGGCCAGGATCCGGGCCAGTCCGTCGTCCTCCATCTCCACGAGCCGCTTGCCGATCAGGTCAGCCCCGTCGGCGACCCGCACGTCGGCGATCAGCAGGACGTGGCGCCCGACGGCGATCGTGCGCAGTACCGAGTGCTCCAGCATGGCCACCGCGAAGGCGGGAGCGGCCATGTAGGAGACGCTGCGGGACACGATGTTCCCCAGGGTCTGCTGAACCCGCCGCGCCAGGTCGTCATCAAACAGGCGGACCACGATCCGCAGGTCCTTGCGCAGCGCGTTGGCTTGCAGTGCCGTCTCGAGGTTCGCGATGTCGTTGCTTGTCACGGCGACCAGGGCGGTAGCCGTCTCGATGCCCGCCGCGCGCAGGATGTCCTCGGAGAAGGCCTCACCGATGACGACGGGCAGGCCAAGCCTGCGGGCCCCCAAGATCCCCTGGGCGGCCGGATCGGGGTCGACACAGGCCACGTCGAAGCCCAGGGCGTGCAGTTCGGTGACGACCTTGCTGCCAACGTTGCCAAGCCCGGCCACGATGACGTGCCCGCCCGCCGGCTTCGGCTCGCCCCGCAGCGAGCTGGTCAGCCGGGCGCTGACGATCAGCGCGGTGGCTACCGGGAGCACGGCCATGCCGTCGATGGTGAGGAGCACCTGGGACACCTTCTCAGGGCCGCTGATGGTGGTCCCTGTGAGGGCGGACCCGGTGAGGCTCATGAGGGTCAGGTAGATCGCGTTGGCGACCGAGTAGGTGGCCGGATGGGGAAACGGCAGTGCCCAGTCGCTCGCGTTAAGCAACAGCACGAACCCGCTCACCGCGATCGTCAGCAGCACGCTGAAAACCACGCCGTACCGGTTCCAGACGAGCCGGTGGACCATCTCCGCGGCGTTGCGTACCGGGTGGCGCTCGCGGGCGAGCGGGTCTCGCCGCTCGCCGTTGGCGACGGCGAGGACGAGCCGCTCGTTACTCGGCGTCGACGGCCGGTCGGGCCTGGTCATGTTCGGGTCGGCCGCTGGCTCGATGTAGCGCATCCCCGGCGGCAGCAGCCGGGTCGCGCCCGCCGCGTCCCCGGGAACCGAGACGATCCCGCACACCTGATGCTCCAGCGGGACTTCCTCCCGCCTGGCCACGTACAACGTGCGACCGAACACCTCGACGTGGCTGGGGGCCGGCTCGCCGAGCGCGGCGGCCACGAACGCTGGAGCGGCCATCTCGGTGCCTGACAAGACCGTGCAGTCGGTGAAAAAGACGCGGAAGTGCTCGGCCAGCCGGGTGTTGAACACCGCCAGGACGAGCCTGATGGCGGCGTTCAGGTCCTGGGCGCGCAGCGCGGCGTGGAAGTTGGCGATGTCCTCCTGCCACAGCAGCGCCACGGCGCGGGCCGAGCCGACCCCGGCCTCGGTGAGCGCCTCGTCAGTCAGTTCCGGGTGCTCGAGCACCTCGACGCCGGGAAGGGCGCTGATGCGTGGCCCGAAGTTCCTACGGCGGGACGGGAGGATTACGGTGACCTGCTCGCGGTAGCGCGAGGTGAGTTCCTCGGCGATGCGGTAGGCGAGCTGGCCGTCGCCGCAGACGATGAAGTGATTGCCTGACTGGGGGAGCACGGGCATGGGCAGGATCATATGCAAAGGCCCCCGGTACCATATGAAAGGGACTGCTCCAGTGGGATAGGAGGCCCCGTCTGATGGCGAGTGACCACATCCGGGCGTCGGACCATGACAGGGACACGGTCGTGGGCGCGCTCAGGGACGCCTACGCCGAGGGACGGCTGAGCCTGGAGGAGTTCCAGGAGCGGACCACGGCGGCCTACGCGGGGCGGACTTGGGGTGACCTGCGGGAACTGACTACGGATCTGCCTGTCCAGCCTGCCCTTGGTACCGACTTGCCTGAGGGCGCCCTCCCGCCTGAGGTGCTCTCGCCGGCGGCAAGCCCGGACCAGGGCCAGCCGCCTGGCCTGCCCCAGCCGACCGCGGGGGCGCGGCCAGGGGCGGGGACGCCCTACCCCGACCAGCCGCCGTTCTCCGGCCGGCCCCTGTACCCGGGCCAGCCGCCGTATCCCTTCCAGTTGCCCGGTGCCAGCGAGCCGCCGCGGCCCGACCAGCCGCTCCAGCAAGGCCAGCAGGGCCGCCCGCCGCAGCGGGGCCGCGTCGCTGGCCCCTTCCTGCCCATCGTTGGCATGTGGGTGCTGTTCGCTGTGCTGGTGAGGACCGACGGCGGCGCGGTCATCTTCCTGATCGCGATGGTGGTGCTCGTGGTGCTGACCGCGGCCCGGCGGGGCGGGCGCGGTCGCTGACGGACCGATGGTCTGAGATCCCGTCAAAGATGCCTGAAAGATACAAGTGATAAAAATGTTACGGCGAGCCTAAGAACTAGTAAGGATCCTCCCAGGCTCATGTTGTAGCGTCGTGGCGTTATGACGTCTGCGCAACCACGGGAGGGCACGCCGCCGGTCGGGGCCCCGGAGGGTGACCGGCACGCATCCCTACGTCGACGGGCCGTTCCGAGGCGCCCAGCCCGCGGCTGGCTGCGGGAGTTGCGGGCGCTGCCCACTGAGCACTGGCCGTTCGGCGTCCTGCTCCTGGTGGCCACGGCCATCCGGGGCGTGGTGATGCTTGGCTACCCGCCCGCGATGTTCTTCAACGACTCCTACAACTACATCACCGACGCGTTCACCATGCAGCCGGACGTCGTCCGGGCCAACGGCTACCCGTTCTTCCTGCGGGTGCTGCTGCGGTTCCACAGCCTGGCCCTGGTAACTGGCGTGCAGGCGCTGATGGGACTGGGGATGGGCGTGGCCATCTACGCCCTGCTCCGCCGCCGAGGGCTGCCCTGGTGGGGCGCGACGATCCCGGCGCTGCCCGTGCTGTTCGACGTGTGGGAGATGCAACTCGAGCACCTGATCGCGGCGGACACGCTGTTCACCGCGCTCATCGTGGCGGCGCTTGTCCTGCTGTGCTGGTGGCAGCGCCCGCCGCTGTGGGCCGTCATCGTCGCTGGCCTGATCGTCGGCTACTCGGCGACCGTCAGGGGGACAGGTGAGCCGCTGCTCGCCGTCTTCCTCGTCGCCCTGTTCTTCCGCTCGGTCGGCTGGCGTCGACTACTAGCCACGCTGGTCGCCGGCCTGATACCGATCGCCGGGTACATGGCGTGGTTCCACCTGACCTACGGCAGCTACGCGATCACCGAGTCGTCGGGAACCTTCCTGTACAGCCGCGTTAGCAGCTTCGCCGAGTGCCCGTCGATGAACAGCCTGCCGCCGGCCGAGAAGGTGCTGTGCGACCCGCGCCCGCCCGGCCAGCGCGGGAGCTCGCAGGAGTACCTGTGGGCCAACGACACCCCGCTCGGCGAGCTAACGGGCACCAACAACATCTACCGCTTCACCCCGCACATCGAGTCCCTGACCAGTAAGTTCGCCGAGCATGCCATCGAGAGCCAGCCGCTTGACTACGTGGCGGTCGTCGCCGACGACACGTGGCGGACCTTCGGCTGGACCCGGTTCAAGTCCAACCTGGCCGGCTCTGGCTCCCTGTTCCGGTTCGAGAACACCGTCACGCCGGTCCCGGTGTGGGTGACCACTAACCCGACGAACCTCTCCGCCATCAAGGACTACGGTGGATCCTCCCTGGGCCAGCCCACGGTGGTCCAGCCCTGGGCCGGGCTCCTGCAAGCCTACGAGGATCATGTCTACCTGCGCGGCCCGTTGCTCGGGCTGCTTGTGCTGACCGGCCTGGCCGGGATAGTGCTGGCGGCGCGACGCCGCCGGGCCGGCGACCCAGTCCGCGCCCGCTGGGGCTGGGGAGGCCCCGGGCTACTGCCCTGGCTCGTCGGTGCGGCGCTGATCGCCATACCTCCGCTGACGGCAGGCTTCAGCTACCGGTACGTCCTGTCGGCGGTCCCCGCCATCTGCCTGGCGGCGGGCCTGGCCTTCGCGGAGCGGGGCAGCCTCATCAGCTGGCTCCTGGCCCTGTCGCCGGCGCGGCGCCAGGCCGTCGCTGCCGCCAGCCAGGCCGCTGACGTAGCCCCGGCCCCGGAGACGACGTCCGGCCCGGCTCCCGAGGTCAGCTAGCCCGCTGAGGCCGGGACCGGCACCCGCAGTTCACCTGCGGGTCAGGCCGGCCCCGGTCCGTTATGAGGAAATAACGGGTCAGGCGCGCGGTCGGCCCACGCCCGGCGGGATCTTGGCCGCCGCCGCGCTGTCGAGCAGGAACAGCGTTCGCTGCTGGCCACGCGCGCCAGCGGCGGGCAGTTCCTCGGGGATCGCGTCGGACAGGGCCAGCGCGACCGCCTCGGCCTTCTCCGCACCCGAGGCGAGGATCCAGACTTCCCTGGCCGCCTGGATCGACGGGAAGGTCAGCGAGATCCGCGTCGGCGGCGGCTTGGGTGAGTCGCGGACCGCGACCACCGGACGGTTGTCATGCACGGCCGGCTGACCGGGGAACAGCGACGCGACGTGCCCCTCCGGGCCAACGCCGAGCATGAGGACATCGAACGCGGGGACGAGCCCGCCCTGCGGCCTGGTGGCGGCGGCCAGCTCGGCCGCGTACCTGGCGGCGGCGGCGTCCGGGTCGTCGCCGTCGGGGCCGTCAGGACCCGGCACCGGGTGCACCCGGGCCGGGTCGACGTCGATCCGGTCGAGCAGCGCGGACCGGGCACCCGTCTCGTTCCTGTCCGGATCCCCGGCGGGGACGAACCGCTCGTCGCCCCACCAGAAGTCCACCGCCCGCCAGTCGACCGCGTCCCTGGCAGGCGTGGCGGCCAGCTCGGCGAGGACCGCCGTGCCGATGCCGCCGCCGGTCAGCACGACGTGGGCCAGGCCCGCCGCGGACACCGCGTCCACGAGCCGCGTGACGAGCCGGGCCGCCGCCGCCTTGGCCAGCAGCGATCCGTCCGCGTGGACGAGAACCTCAGGAGCAGCGGTCACTGGTTACCTTCCTTATGCTCACGCGTCGGCCGTCCACGGGGCGGTCGGCTGCAGGCTCCAGCCCAGGGCCTGCAGGGTCTCCGCGTACACCTCGTCGGGGTCGAGCCTGCGTAGTTCCTCAGCCAGCAGCTCGGCGTTGTCCCGCCGGTGCAGGGCCACGCTCCTGGCCTGCCGCCCGGGCCAGTACAAGGTGGCCGTGCGGCCGTCCGTACGGACCAGGGACAGGTCGCCCGCCTCGGTGTCGAAGATGACGGCGGTGATGCCAGGGCCGGCCGAGTCGCTGCGGTGCACGGGGATGGACAGCCGGTGCCCCAGCCAGGCGGCGATCAGGTCAGCGGTCGGGTTGCCCGGCTCGGCCTCGACGCGAACCCCGCGCAGCGGCGGCAGGTGCTGGTCGACGGTGGCCGCGATCACCGAGCGCCAGGGGGTGGCCCGGGTCCAGCCAAAGTCCGTGTCTCCGGGGGAGTAGGACTTGGCCAGCCGGGTGAGGATCTGGCGGGCGTCGGCGTCAGTGGCGGCCGAGTCGGTCACCCGGCGCTGCGCCAGCGCGCCCAGCGGGTGCGCGGCCGGGTTGACCGGCGGCTCATCCGGCCACCAGGTCACCACGGGGACGTCGGGCGCGAGCAGCGGCGCCACGACCGAGTCCGCGTGCTGGCCGAGCGGACCGTACATGCGCAGCACGATGGTCTCGCCCGGCGACGCCTCGCCCACCCTGATCTCGGCGTCGAGCCGGGAATCGGACTTGGGCTTGCGGGTGATCACCGCGAGGATGCGGGCCGGGTGCTCCCGGGCGGCTTGGTTGGCCGCCCGGATGGCGTCGTACTGCGCGGCCTCATCGGTCACGATGATGAGCGTCAGCACCATGCCCATGGTCATGCCGCCGAGGTGTCGGCGAGCGTCCGCGAGCGCGTGGTTGATCGCGCCGGTGGTGGTATCGGTCAGGTCGATCGTCATGGTCTGTCCCCCTTCCTAGAGCCGGCGCCAGGCACGGCCGTCGCGGGCCATCAGGGCATCGGCGGAAGCGGGGCCATTGCCACCCGAGCTGTACTGCTCCGGCTTGGTGTGCTCGGCCCAGAAGTCCTCGATCGGGTCGAGGATCCGCCAGGACAGCTCGACCTCCTCCTGCCGGGGGAACAGCGGCGGGTCACCGATCAGCACGTCCAGGATCAGCCGCTCGTAGGCTTCCGGCGACGACTCGGTGAACGACTCGCCGTAGGCGAAGTCCATGTTGACGTCCCTGACCTCCATGGAGCTGCCCGGCACCTTCGAGCCGAACCTGACGGTCACGCCCTCATCCGGCTGTACCCGGATGACCAAGGCGTTCTTGCCCAGCTCCTTGGTGTCGGTGGCGGCGAAGGGCAGGTGCGGAGCGCCCTGGAAGAGCAGCGCGATCTCGGTCATCCGCCGGGTAAGCCGCTTGCCGGTGCGCAGGTAGAACGGCACGCCCGCCCACCGGCGCGTGTCGACCGCGAGGCGGACCGCCGCGTACGTCTCGGTGCGCGAGTCGGCCGGGATGCCCTCCTCCTCCAGGTAGCCGGCCACCTGCCTGCCCCCCTGCCAGCCGGCCGCGTACTGGCCGCGGGCGGTCCCCGTGGCCAGGTCGGCGGGCAGCCGGACGGCGGACAGCACCTTCTCCTTCTCCGTCCGCAGCGAGTCGGCGTCGAACGACACCGGCTCCTCCATCGCGGTCAGCGCGAGCAGCTGGAGCAGGTGGTTCTGGATGACGTCGCGGGCCGCGCCGATGCCGTCGTAGTAGCCGGCCCGGCCGCCGATCCCGATGTCCTCCGACATCGTGATCTGGACGT
>Ga0335072_10009256_pt1 | contig 14217 bp, 13 predicted proteins | sample Lox_Sample_21_FD_206725 | JGI IMG/M metagenome (GOLD analysis project Ga0335072, IMG submission 206725) | Soil microbial communities from Loxahatchee National Wildlife Refuge, Florida, United States - Lox_Sample_2.1 | ecosystem: Environmental > Terrestrial > Soil > Wetlands | place: USA...
GGCTCATCAGTCGATCGGGGTGCCCGAACCGCTGAAGCTCGCCGGGACCCCCGAGCAGAAGCAGAAGTTCCTGCCGCGCTGCGCGGCCGGCGCCATCTCGGCGTTTCTGCTCACCGAGCCCGACGTGGGCTCCGACCCGGCGCGTTTGGCTTCGACGGCCACCCCGATCGAGGACGGACAGGCCTACGAGCTGGAGGGCGTGAAGCTGTGGACCACCAACGGCGTGGTGGCCGACCTGCTGGTGGTCATGGCCCGGGTGCCCCGCAGTGAGGGGCACCGCGGCGGTATCAGCGCGTTCGTCGTCGAGGCCGATTCCCCCGGGATCACCGTGGAGCGGCGCAACAAGTTCATGGGACTGCGCGGCATCGAGAACGGCGTCACCAGGCTGCACGGGGTTCGGGTTCCCCGCGAAAACCTGATCGGCCGGGAGGGCGATGGCCTGAAGATCGCGCTGACCACGCTCAATGCCGGGCGGCTGTCGATACCTGCCATCGCGACGGGAGCGTCCAAGTGGTCGCTGAAGATCGCGCGCGAGTGGTCACGCGAACGGGTGCAGTGGGGCAAGCCGCTGGGCAAGCACGAGGCGGTTGCCGGGAAGATCTCGTTTATCGCCGCCACCAACTACGCGCTCGATGCGGTGCTCGAACTGTCCGGTCAGATGGCCGACGAAGGCCGCAACGACATCCGGATCGAGGCGGCGCTGGCCAAGTTGTGGTCCAGCGAGATGGCCTGGGTGATCTCCGACGAGCTGATGCAGATCCGCGGCGGCCGGGGTTACGAGACGGCCGAATCCCTGGCGGCGCGCGGGGAGCGTGCGGTGCCGGTGGAGCAGTCGATGCGGGATCTGCGGATCAACCGCATCTTCGAAGGATCCAGCGAAATCATGCGATTGCTCATCGCGCGGGAGGCCGTCGACGCACACCTGACCGCAGCCGGCGACCTCGCCAAGCCTGACGCCGATCTGCGGCAAAAAGCCGCCGCGGCGGTGGGTGCCAGCGGCTTCTACGCAAAGTGGCTGCCGCAGTTGGTCTTTGGTGAGGGCCAACGCCCCACATCTTACAGTCAGTTCGGCGTGCTGGCGTCGCACCTGAGGTTCGTCGAGCGCTCCTCCCGCAAGCTGGCCCGCAACACCTTCTACGGGATGGCGCGCTGGCAGGCCAAGCTGGAGGAGAAGCAGGGATTCCTGGGACGCATCGTCGATATCGGTGCGGAGCTGTTCGCGATGTCCGCCGCGTGTGTCCGGGCCGAGGCTGAGCGGGGCAAGGATCCGGTTGTCGGTCGGCAGGCCTACGAGTTGGCCGAAACTTTCTGTGAGCAAGCGACATTGCGGGTCGAGGCATTGTTCCACGGGCTGTGGGCCAACACCGACAGCAGTGACGTTCGGCTGACCGACGCGGTGCTGGAAGGCCGCTATACCTGGCTGGAGGAAGGGATCGTCGATCAGTCGGCGGGCACCGGGCCGTGGATCGCACACTGGGAACCGGGTCCGTCCACCGAGGCCAACGTGGCCCGGCGGTTCCTGACGGTGTCGCCATCCGACGCGAAACTGTGAATCATGGGTTCTTACGTCGGCAAGGGTGAGTTCAATCGCGACACAAAGTACATCACCACCCGCATCACCGCCGACGGGCGCGACGGCTATCCGGTAGAGCCCGGCCGGTACCGGCTGGTCGTCGCGCGGGCGTGTCCGTGGGCTAACCGCACGATCATCGTGCGGCGCCTGCTGGGCTTGGAAAGCGCTATCTCCATTGGGTTTTGCGGCCCCACCCATGACCAGCGGAGTTGGACGTTCGACCTCGATCCGGGCGGTGTCGACCCGGTGCTCAAGATCCCGCGACTGCAGGACGCGTACTTCAAGCGCTTCCCCGACTACCCCAAAGGCATTACCGTCCCGGCCATCGTCGACGTCCCCACCGGAGCGGTGGTCACCAACGATTTCCCCCAGATCACGCTGGACTTCTCCACGGAATGGACGGCCTACCATCGCGACGGCGCACCACAGCTGTACCCCCCGGAGTTGCGGGCCGAGATCGACGAGGTGAGTCGCAAGATCTACACCGAGATCAACAACGGGGTGTATCGGTGCGGTTTTGCCGGCTCGCAGGAGGCCTATGAAGCCGCCTACGACCGGCTGTTCACCGCGCTGGACTGGGTGAGCGAGCGACTGGCCGATCAGCGATATCTGATGGGGGACACCATCACTGAGGCCGACGTGCGCCTGTTCACCACACTGGCCCGCTTCGACCCCGTCTACCAAGGCCATTTCAAGTGCAATCGCAGCAAGCTGTCCGAGATGCCGGTGCTGTGGGCCTACGCCCGAGACCTGTTCCAGACGCCGGGTTTCGGCGATACCACCGACTTCGTCCAGATCAAGCAGCACTACTACATCGTGCACGCCGACATCAACCCCACCGGCATCGTGCCGAAGGGACCCGATCTGTCCGGGTGGCTGACCCCGCATGGTCGGGAAGTGTTGGGAGGAAAGCCTTTTGGGGACGGGACGCCGCCCGGGCCGACGGTCGAGAGCGAGCGGGTGCCGGCCGGTCACGGAGCGTAGCGCCGGGCAAGTTCGTTACGGCGGACTCGTCGCCGTGACGGCGCGTGGCTCGCGCTGGTTGGTCGGTGCTGGGCAGCGGGAGTGCCCCCAGCTCGGCCCGATCAATAGACCAGGCGCACGGACCATTCCGCGTGCGAGGCCGGCTGTAATTCACCGGACTGGTCGCGTACCACCGTCAGCAACTGTACGACGATCCCGAGAAGCCGGCCGCGCACCGGGTCGACGGTCGGGATGGTGACCGCCAGCCTCGTGCCCCGGCGAAAGAAGGTGGTGATGCGGCTGTCTGGATCTTCGTACTCCTGCAACAGCTGCCAGGGCGCGCGGGAAATGGCGTCAGGAACCGAGAGCTGCACCGGATAGCGTGTGCTGACCCGCAATTCGCCTTCGGTCTCGGGGTTCTGGCAGTCGGTGAGGTTGAGCACGTTGCAGTACTGATAGGGGCCCACGCGGGTCAGATGGCCACGTGAGTAGAGGCTGATCTCAGGTAGCTGCGGACCTGGCTTGCGCGCCCAAAACCACGCGCCGACCCCGGCCCCCACCGCCAGCAGCAACACCACAATCGCGAGTGGCACGGCGACAGCGCGTTTCACTGCCGTGCTCCCGAAGGTATGGTGCCGGGTCGCGTGATCTCCTGCTCGGCCATCACCGGGCGGTTGCCGCCGAGGCCGGGGATCAACGAGTTACCGCGGAAGCTGACGATGGTCTGCGCAAGGCCCAGGATCAGCAGGGCGCTGACCGCGGTGAACCCCACCGCCAACTCGGTGTACACCAGGACACCCAGTGCGCCGCCGAGCACCCAGGCCAGCTGCAACGTCGACTCCGACCGCCCGAATCCCGACGCCCGCGATTCTTCGGGCAGATCATGCTGCAGTGAGGCGTCCAGCGAGGCCTTGGCGATGGCGCTGGCGCCAGACGTGATCAGGGTGGCGACTGCCGCCATCACTCGGTCGTCGGCCACGGCGGCGGCCAGGGCAACTATGGTGACCGCGATCGCGCAGCGCACCACCATCACGGCCGGCCTGCCCAATTTGAGGCGAGCGGCGATGAAGTTCCCGCTGAAATTGCCGATCCCGGCTGCCGCCCCGATCATGCCGAGCAGTTCAAGCTGGGCAAGGCCGCCGGCGTGTTGCGCCTTGGCAACGAACGCCGGGTACAGGAACAGGAAGCCGACCATCACCTTGATCGTGCAGTTACCCCACAGCGAGGTGATGATGTTGCGGCCCAACGGTTGTCGCAATGACGGGTCAATGTTCTTGGCTCCTTGCGACCGGACCTGCGGGTGGGGGCTGTCGCGGTGATAGCTCAACGTGGCCGGGACCTCACCTGCGGTCACCTCGACCCAGCTCGGAATCCGCATCGACAGGAACGCGCCGGCCAGCGTGACCGCAACGACCACGAACAGCGCGCCGGGCAGCTGGAATAGCTTGGTGCACGCGACCTCGACGCCTGCGGCAACGGCACCGCCGGCGATGGTCCCGCCGAGCAGACCGAAAACCGTCAGCCGGGAGTTGACCCGGACCAGGTCGATGGTTGGCGGCATCACCCTGGGTGTCACCGCGCTGCGCAGCACGCTGAACGACTTGGAGAACACCATCATCGCCAGCGCGCACGGATACAGCACCCAGGGCGGGAAGCTGTTGTGCGCGCCGTCGTAATTCATGATCAGCACCACTGCCAGCAGCGTGCGAAGCGCGAACGACGCCGCCAGCGCGACCCGGCGGCCGTGCTGCAGCCTGTCCAGGGCCGGGCCGATCAGCGGCGCGATGACCGCGAACGGCGCGATGGTGATCAGCAGGTACAGCGCCACCTTGGACTTGCTCTCCGCGCTGGCCGCGGCGAAGAACAAAGTATTGGCAAGCACGACGGCCATCGCCGCGTCGGTTGCGAAATTTGCCACCACCGGCCAGGTCAGCGCGGTCAGTCCGGACTTGTCCGCGCCGTCGGCGGTGGCGGCCCGCTGGACCATCCAGTACATCCGGGAACCCATTTCGCGGCTGCGCATCGCCGCGGCCCGGGTGACGGTGATCCTTTCGCCGGAAGTGGGACCGGGGCCGTGCAGCGGCGGCCGCCCATGTGGGGGTGGCGGCGGCGCGGCGCGCGGTGGCGGCCGTTGCTGCTGCTCGCCGAGCGGCGGGAGGTAGCGATTGGCGCTGGGCATCGGCGGTGGGCGTCGCGTCCGGCGATAGTCGGTGTCGTCGGCCGGGGGGTAGTTGGCCATGCCCGGGTGCTGGTTTAACGGTCCATCGGGGGGTCGGCGGCCCGGGTTGGGGGCCGCGCCTCCCGGATGATCACGCCGCCGTCCAGACACCGTTCAATTCTGTCCTATGCCGACTCCGCGCGTCTGCAGATAGCCGGTGTGGCTCGCGAACCGGGTTTTCGGCAGTATTGGATACGCAGTGGAGAGAGGGAGAGCGTGAGCGGACCCATCGAGGAGGCCATCGTGGCCGAGTGGCCCGAGGCATTGGCGGCGGTGCTCACGGGTGCGGTTGACCAGGCCAGGCAGGCCGTCGCGGAGTTCAGTGGCGCCGACACGGTGGGTGACTACCTGGGCGTCGGGTACGAGGACCCGGCCGCCGCGACCCACCGGTTCTTGGCGCATCTGCCCGGCTATCACGGGTGGCAGTGGGCGGTCGTGGTCGCCGGGTATCCCGGTGCCGAGCACGCCACGGTCAGCGAGGTGGTGCTGATCCCGGGGCCGACGGCGCTGCTGGCGCCCCAGTGGGTGCCGTGGGAGCAGCGGGTCAGGCCGGGGGATTTGAGCCCTGGTGACTTGCTCGCCCCGGCTCCGGACGACCCGCGGCTGGTTCCCGGTTACAGCGCCAGCGGTGACCCGCTGGTGGACGAGACTGCCGTCGAGCTCGGACTCGGCCGGCGCTGGGTGATGAGTGCCTGGGGCCGCGCGGAGGCCGCCGAACGGTGGCACGAGAGCGACTACGGTCCGTCGTCGGCGATGGCGCGGTCTACCAAGCGGGTGTGCCGCGACTGTGGCTTCTTCCTACCCCTGGCCGGATCGCTGAGCAGCATGTTCGGGGTATGCGGCAACGAGCTCTCCGCCGACGGGCACGTCGTCGACAAGCTGTACGGCTGCGGCGCCCATTCCGACACACCCGCTGCAGCGGCCATCGGCTCGCCGGCGTATGAGCCGTACGACGACGGCATCCTCGACATTGTCGAGACGCCGGGCGTGCAGCCCAGTGAACCGGAGCCGCCCGCCTAGCCTCGTTCGGCCGCGGCTTTGATGTTGGCCAGCGAGGTGTTCATGCCGTCGAGCAATTCGCGTTCGAAGGTTGTGGTCCCGCCCAGGACCGCGTTCACAGCCAGGTTCGAAACCGCGCTGACGCCGTTTTCGGCGTGCCGGGTCTCGGTCACTCGGGTGGCCGCGCCGTTGGGTTCGAGCTCATAGCTCCATACGGTGCCGTTGAGGTCGACGCGGAACGCCAGCTTCTTCTCCGGGAGGACCTCGATGACGGTGCACGTCGTGGGCCAGAACAAGCGATTGCGACGGTTGAAGTTGAGGGTGCGAGTGCCCTGGCGCACCGGGCCGAAAGGCTTCATCCAGCGGCATTGCGGGCTCCATTCCGGCATTCGCCGAAAATCGGTTATCAACGCCCAGACTTTCGAGGCCGGCGCGTCGATGTCGACCTGTGCTTGCAATAGTGGGGCTACCACTGGTCCTCCCGGAAATGCGTAGTTATCGAATGGCTTTGGGCAAGCTATTTCGGGTCGAGAAAGGTTTCGAGTCCGGATTGCGCGCCGCGTGCGCCGCGACGGGCAGCGGCGAGCTGCCATAAGAAAATGCTGGTCCCGACCCCTGTGACGGCGAGCCCGGCCAGTGCCACCGGACGCCAACTTGCCAGGGTCGGTACCAGGAACGCGACGGCCACTGCGACCAGCCAGCCCAGCGCGCCGACCGCGATGACCGGCCACACCTTGAGCAGCGTGTCCGGCAGCGGGGGTGGCTCGATGTTCTGGTCAGAGTCGGCAGGCATCGCGATCAATCTAGCCTGGCGACCGCAACGGCCGCACTCACGACTTGAGCCGACTGTGGTCAATCGGTGGATGCTTTTCGCCGGTCAAAGTGTGCCGCGCCGCGTAATGGGTTGAAGTCCGTCGTTGTCATTTCTAGTGTCCGTTCCCGGGTTCCGTTGTAACCTCGCGCTGTGCCTGACAGCGATGCCCGCCTGGCCAGCGACTTGTCGTTGGCCGTCATGCGGCTGGCCCGACAACTGCGGTTTCGCAATCCGCAGTCGCCGGTTTCGCTGTCGCAGCTGTCGGTGCTGACGACTTTGGCAAACGAGGGGGCGATGACGCCCGGCGCGCTGGCGATTCGGGAACGCGTCCGGCCGCCGTCGATGACGCGGGTGGTTGCCTCCCTGGCCGACATGGGTTTCGTCGATCGCACCCCACACCCCGTCGATGGCCGCCAGGTGCTGGTTTCGGTGTCGGAGTCCGGGGCTGAGTTGGTCAAGGCCGCCCGTCGTGCCCGCCAGGAGTGGCTGGCCGAGCGGTTGGCGACGCTGGACAACGAGCAGCGCGACATCCTGCGCAGCGCCGCCGATCTGATGTTGGCCCTAGTGGATGACAGGGCCGACCTACGCCCGTGAGCGACGTTCTGGACGTCGTGGACGTCCAAGATCCCGACGATCCGCGGCTCGACGATTTCCGCGACCTGAACAGCGTCGACCGTCGTCCCGACCTGCCGACCGGCAAAGGGCTGGTGATCGCCGAGGGTGTGCTGGTCGTGCAGCGGATGCTGGCGTCCCGGTTCACCCCGTTTGCGCTGCTGGGTACCGACCGCAGGCTGGCCGAGCTCACCGAAGATCTGGCCGGCGCACCCCAGGCCCCCTACTATCGGGTCGCCGCCGATGTTATGGCGCGGGTGGTCGGCTTCCACCTCAACCGTGGGGTGCTGGCCGCCGCCCGGCGGGTGCCGGAGCCCAGCATTGCCGAGGTGGTCGACGGCGCCCGTACCGTCGCGGTGCTCGAAGGCGTCAACGACCACGAGAACTTGGGCTCGATCTTCCGCAACGCGGCGGGGCTGAGCGTGGATGCGATGGTGTTCGGCAGCGGCTGCGCTGACCCGCTGTACCGCCGCGCGGTGCGGGTGTCCATGGGGCATGCATTGCTGGTGCCGTATGCACGGGCCACCGATTGGCCCGCCGACCTGGTGAAACTGAAGCAAGACGGCTTCCGGTTGTTGGCGATGACCCCGGACGGCGATGCCCGCCCGCTGTCGGAGGCGATGGCGGCCGTCCGCGATGAGCGGATTGCGGTGCTGGTGGGCGCCGAGGGCCCGGGACTGACGGCGGCCGCACTGCGGCGCAGCGACGTGCGGGTGCGGATCCCGATGTCGCGGGGTACCGACTCGCTCAACGTCGCGACCGCTGCGGCGCTGGCCTTCTACGAGCGGGTTAGGCTCGGCGCGTGACTGACGAGCGCCACCAAATCGAGCCGTGGGGAACCGGTTTGACGGTGGCCGGTTTCGTCGCCGCGGTCACCGGTGCCGCGATTGTGGTGCTCAGCCTCGGACTGATCAGGGTGCATCCGCTGCTGGCCGTCGGGCTCAACGTCGTGGCCGTCGGGGGACTCGCGCCGACGGTGTGGGGCTGGCGGCGCACCCCGGTACTCCGGTGGTTTGTGCTGGGCGCAGGCGTCGGCGTCGCGGGGGCGTGGCTGGCGTTGCTGGCGCTGACGTCGTCGGGGGCTGCTTAGCGCTGTCTGCCCGAGCGCACCCCGAGCAGCACGTCCTCCCAGGCCGGAACGGCCGGTTTGCTGCGTCGGCTGGTAGCCGGTTGCTCCGGTTTTTCCTGTTTGGGCTCGGCCGGCTTGGCCGGCTCCTCGAAGTCGATGTGGGCCACCGGCGCCAGTGGCCGCAGCGGTGGTTTGAAGTCCGGGTCGATCAGCTCGCTGGCCCCGTCGTCGATCGCGGTGACGACCCCGCCGTGCGCGCCAGGGGTGAAGCGGAAGTGCGCGCGATTCTCGGAACGGCCTGCCTTCCAGGTCAGCTGCACCGTCCAGCGGCTGTCTTCGTTGCGCCATGCGTCCCAGCTGAGGCGGTCGGGTTCGAGGCCGCGCGTCAGCAGCGAGGCCGCGATGGTCTCCAGCAGCGTCAACACCGCGGGCCCGTCGGCGAGCAGCGGGTGAGCGGCCGTCGCCAGCTCCGCGGCGCGGTAGCGCTCCAGCAGCACCGGGTTGGCGAACCGTTGAACCCGGGCGATATCGGAGCCCGACGCCGCGGCCACCTGCTCGACGGACGCCCCCGCGCGGATGCGGGCCTGAATTTCTTTCGGACTCAGCATGTTGGTGACTTCGATGTCGAGGTGTGGTTGCTGAGGTTGAGGTTCTGTCAGGTCGCCGCTCAGGGCCGCCCGCAGTCGGTCATCGGCCGGGAGCGTGAACTTTTCCGCGGGATTGTCGCCCTCGCAGATGATGTTTTTCCCGGCGGCGTCGAGCCCGATCACCTTGAGTTCCCGCATGGCATCTCCTAGCAGGCTCCGTGCAGGTCAGCACGGACCTGATAGGTGCGCACTCTAGTGCGACAAACGCCGTTAACCTCGCTGACACGCGGGGGCGTGCCGAGCCGGGGTACCTTCCCTAGGTGGCGAGGCGCTCGACCACCCAGTCGACGCACTCGGTCAGTGCGCTGACGTCGTCGGGTTCAACCGCCGGGAACATCGCGACCCGCAGCTGGTTGCGGCCGAGTTTGCGATACGGCTCAGTGTCGACGATGCCGTTGGCCCGCAAGGTCTTGGCGACGGCTGCCGCATCGATGTCGTCGACGAAGTCGATCGTGCCCACTACCTGGGAACGCAGCGCGGGGTCGGCGACGAACGGTGTGGTGTAGGGCCGTTCCTGCGCCCACGAGTACAACCGCTGCGACGAGTCCGCCGTGCGCTTGACCGCCCAGTCCAGGCCGCCGTTGCCCAGCATCCAGTCGAGCTGCTCGGCCAGCAGCACCAGGGTGCCGATCGCGGGCGTGTTGTACGTCTGGTCCTTCAGGCTGTTCTCGACGGCGATCGGCAGCGACAGGAAGTCGGGGACCCAGCGGCCGGAACCGGCGATGGATTCGACCCGGGCCAGCGCGGCCGGGCTCATGATGGCCAGCCACAGGCCGCCGTCGCTGGCGAAGTTCTTCTGCGGCGCGAAGTAGTAGGCGTCGGTGTCGGCGATGTCGACCGGCAGGCCGCCGGCGCCCGAGGTCGCGTCGATGACGACCAGGGCGTCATTCGAGCCGGCCGGGCGGCACACCGGCACCGCGACCCCGGTCGACGTCTCGTTGTGCGCCCACGCGATCACGTCGACGGACGGATCGGACTTGGGTTCCGGTGCGCTGCCCGGATCGGCCTTGATGATGATCGGGTCGTCGATGAACGGATTCTTGACGACGCAGTAGGCGAACTTCGAGCTGAACTCGCCGTAGGTCAGGTGCAGCGAGCGCTTGTCGATCAGCCCGAACGCCGCGGCGTCCCAGAACGCCGTCGCACCGCCATTGCCCAGGATGACCTGGTAGCCGTCCGGGATGGAGAAAAGGTCGGCCAGCCCCGAGCGCACCCGTCCCACCAGGTTCTTCACCGGCGCCTGCCGGTGCGACGTGCCGAACAGCGCGGCAGCGGTGGTGCTCAGCGCCTGCAACTGCTCGGGGCGGACCTTGGACGGACCGGACCCGAAGCGGCCGTCGCGGGGTTTGATGTCAGCGGGTATCTGAAGCGGCTCAGCCATGATCACCAGGGTAGTGAGCGGTCTGGTCGCGCCGACGCAGCGGGCCGTTTGTACCCCACGTGAGCAATAAACTTGGGCCCCATGGCTAACACCGCCGCCAGCATTTCGCGCGCACTGGTCCCCGAAGGTGTCTTCGCGCTCAGCACGCGGTTGCTTGCCGAGGGCAAGCGGGCCTGGATCGTCGGTGGCTGCGTGCGCGATCTGCTGCTGGGGCGTTCTGTCAACGACTGGGATCTGTGCACTGACGCACCTCCCGACGAGCTGCTTCGGATCTTCCCCCGCGCGGTTCCCACTGGCATCGAGCACGGCACCGTGACCGTCGTGACCGACGACGCGCACTACGAGGTGACCACGCTGCGCGGCGAATCGGGCTACTCCGACGGCCGGCGACCCGACACCGTCCACTTCGTCGACGACATCACCGCCGACCTCGCGCGCCGCGATTTCACCATCAACGCCATCGCTGTGGACCTGCGCGACGGCCGACTCATCGATCCGTTCCACGGCCGCGCGGACCTCGCAGCCTCCGTTCTGCGCGCTGTCGGCGATCCCTTCCAGCGGTTCTCCGAGGACGGGTTGCGGGTGCTGCGCGCCGCGCGCTTTGCTGCGACGCTCGAACTGCATCTCGATGCTGCGACCGAGGCCGCGATCGCGCCGACACTGTCCACCTATCGCAAGGTCGCGCCCGAGCGGGTGCGCGACGAGTGGATCAAGACGATGAAGGCGCGCCGACCCTCACTGGCCTTCGAGGTCATGCGTCGCACCGGGATCCTCGACGTCACGTGCCCCGAGCTGCTGGAGAGCGTGGGCATGGAGCAGAACAAGTACCACGCTTACGACGTGTGGCGGCATGGGATGGAAGCCGCGGACGCGTGCACCGGCGACCCGATCGTTCGCCTCGCGGCGCTCCTGCACGACGTCGGCAAGCCCCGCACCCGCGCCTGGTCCGCAAAGACTTGCGATTGGACCTTTTACGGTCACGAGCGCATCGGCGCCGAGATCGCCGAGCCGATCCTCGCGCGCTTGCGGTTCTCCAATGAGGACAAGGCTCGCGTCGTCGGACTCGTCCGCCACCACCTGATCATGTATTCAGACTGGAGCGATGCCGCCGTGCGCCGCTGGATGAGGCGGGTGGGCCCAGAGCGAGTCGAGGATCTCTACCTCATCAACGCGGCCGACGTGTGCGGAAAGGGTCGCGACAAGGCGGCGGGTTTGGCGGTGTTGGAGGCCCTGAAGGCACATGTGGCGCGCGTCGTGGCCGCCGACCCCCCGCTCGAGATGCGTCAGCTCCAGGTCAATGGGCACGATCTCATCGCTGAGCTCGGCATGGCGCCTGGCCCCCCATTAGGCAGGCTGCTCGACGCGCTACTCGATTTGGTGGTCGCAGATCCCTCGCTCAACGAGCGGGAGGTCCTCTTCGACAAAGCCCGCGAACTCCTCGACGAATAGGCTTTGAACAGGCTATTTTTGTGAATTAGCCCACATTGAGAGGCTGACCACTGGTCAGCCCACACTGCTTCGGACGGATCTGGTGAATTCGCGGTACCGCCGGTACCGTCTCGGGTAACGTTGTCATGCAAACCTCATGGGGGAGGCTTCGAATGGCCAGGACGCGACTGATTCGGCGCTGGCGCCGCAACATGGAGGTGCGCGACGACGCCGAGTACGTCGAGATGCTCGCCACATTGTCCGAGGGGTCTGTGCGGCGGTGCTTCAACCCGTACACCGATATCGAGTGGGACTCGCCGGAGTTCGCGGTCACGGACAACGATCCCCGGTGGATCCTGCCCAACACCGACCCGTTGGGCCGCCACCCTTGGTACCTGGCGCAGTCACAAGAGCGCAAGATCGAGATCGGAATGTGGCGCCAGGCCAACGTGGCCAAGGTCGGGCTGCACTTCGAATCGGTCCTGATCCGCGGACTGATGGGCTACGCGTTCTGGATGCCGAACGGGTCACCGGAATATCGGTACTGCCTGCACGAAGCTGTCGAAGAGTGCAACCACACCATGATGTTCCAGGAGATGATCAACCGCATCGGAGCGGACGTCCCGGGGATGCCGCGCCGGCTGCGCTGGGCGTCGCAGTTCGTGCCGCTGGTGGCCGGTGCGGTGCCGGTGCTGTTCTTCATCGGCGTGCTCGCCGGGGAGGAACCGATCGACCACACCCAGAAGAACATTCTGCGCGAGGACATCGGGTGATGGCTATCCACGTGGCCGAGGAAGCACGACACATCTCATTCGCCCACGAGTACCTGCGGAAGCGGTTGCCGCAGATGAGCCCGATGAAGCGATTCTGGATCTCGCTGTACTTGCCGATAACGATGCGCAAATTGTGCCGAGCGATCCTGATTCCGCCTTCTGAGTTCTGGCGGAAGTTCGACATACCGCGCGAGGTCAAGAGGGAGCTGTTCTTCGGGTCTGCGGATTCCCGAAAATGGCTGCGCGACATGTTCGCCGACGTCCGGATGCTTGCCTACGACACCGGGCTGATGAATCCGGTTGCGCTGCTGGCGTGGCGGATGTGCAAGATCAACGGCAAGCCGTCGCGCTACCGCAGCGAGCCGCAGCGCCAGCACCTGGCCGCTAGCCCGGCTGCGTGACTGCGCGAATTTTCTGAGGTCTAACTGCTAATGGCGCACGTTATTACTCAGTCGTGCTGCAATGACGGGTCATGCGTCTTCGCATGTCCGGTGAATTGCATCCACCCGTCTCCGGATGAGCCGGGGTACGCGACGTCGGAGATGCTCTACATCGATCCGGTGGCCTGCGTGGACTGCGGTGCCTGTGTGAGTGCCTGCCCGGTCGGCGCGATCGCACCCGACACCAAACTGGAGCCCAAGCAACTGCCGTTCGTCGAGATCAACGCGTCGTTCTATCCGGAGCGGCCCGCCGACGTGAAGCTGCCGCCGTCCTCCAAGCTGGCCCCGGTGCTCCCCGCCGCCGAGGTGCGGGGACGCACTCGGCCGCTGACGGTCGCCATCGTGGGGTCCGGGCCCGCGGCGATGTACGCCGCCGACGAGCTGTTGGTCCAACAAGGCGTACGCGTCAACGTCTTCGAGAAGCTGCCGACGCCCTACGGGCTGGTGCGCGCCGGGGTGGCGCCCGATCACCAGAGCACCAAGCGGGTCACCCGGCTTTTCGACCGCGTGTCCGGTCATCGCCGCTTTCGGTTCTATCTCAACGTCGAGGTCGGCAAGCACCTGAGCCACGCCGACCTGTTGGCCCACCATCACGCCGTGCTCTACGCGGTCGGCGCGCCCGACGACCGTCGGCTGGAGATCGACGGAATGGGGTTGCCCGGTACCGGAACCGCCACCGAGTTGGTCGCCTGGATCAACGGGCATCCCGAGTTCACCGACCTGCCGGTCGATCTCAGCCACGAGCGGGTCGTGATCATCGGCAACGGCAACGTGGCCCTCGACGTGGCCCGCATCCTCACCGCCGCCCAGGACGACCTGGCCGGCACCGATATCTCCGACCATGCGCTCGAGGCCTTGCGGGGCTCGGCGGTGCGTGAGGTGGTCATCGCAGCCCGGCGCGGGCCCGCGCAGTCGGCGTTCACCTTGCCCGAGCTGATCGGGCTCACGGCCGCGTCTGACGTGGTGCTCGACGCTGGTGACCACGAGCTGGTGGCCCGTGATCTGGCGACCGTTTCCGACCCGCTGACCAAGAACAAGCTCGAGATCTTGAGCAAACTCGGTGACGCGTCGGCACCGGCGTCGGGCCCGCGAATCCGGCTGGCATACCAGCTCACTCCCAAGGCGGTCCTGGGGGAGCAGCGTGCGACCGGGGTGGAGTTCTCGGTCACCGGGACCGAGCAACAGCGCCAATTCGCCGCGGGCCTGGTGCTGACGTCAATTGGCTACCGTGGCAAACCCATTCGCGGTCTGCCGTTCGACGAGACGGCGGCCGTCGTGCCGAACGACGGCGGTCGCGTCG
>Ga0335072_10009257_pt1 | contig 14216 bp, 12 predicted proteins | sample Lox_Sample_21_FD_206725 | JGI IMG/M metagenome (GOLD analysis project Ga0335072, IMG submission 206725) | Soil microbial communities from Loxahatchee National Wildlife Refuge, Florida, United States - Lox_Sample_2.1 | ecosystem: Environmental > Terrestrial > Soil > Wetlands | place: USA...
ACCGCATCCGGGAACGTCCCGCCTACGAGCAGCTGCGGGAGCACACCCGCGTCCTTGAACGGCTCAAGAGCGAGTTCTAGCGCGGGCGAGCTGTCGTGACGCCCCGCTCAACGTATCCCGGTCGCCACAGCCGCGGTATCCGCAGAACGTCGGATATCGGTGCGGAGGGCGGTCTCGCATACTGGCGTGCGATCGGAAAAGGCGGTGAGGGGCATGAGTATCGAAAACGAGGCAACGCTGCTCGGCAGGTCTGACGAAGCTGAGAATGCTTCTGGGCCCATCCAGCTATCGGACACGACACCCACACGACTAATCGAGTCCCGGGGAAACCTCTACTGGAGTTCTAACCCCTGGGTGATCGAAGTCCAGCACACGTCGAAGCTGGACGTCAGTGCGCCCACCATCTACCGCGCGTCGAAGTCGAGCCAGCCCGGCGAGGAGGTCGCGCTCTACGCCGAAGAGGGAACCGGCGGCGAGTTCGGTGCGCTCACCTTCGCGAAGGTGGAGGACGAGTTCTATGGGTACTTCGTCGCTAACTACCCGGGCATGTCCCAGATCAAGCGGATCCCGCTGGGCGCCGTGACCCCCTCAGGCGGGGCGGACGTCCTGCCTCCTCCTCCCGCCGGGCTTCCCGCCACGATCGGTTTCGGCGACCTGGTCACCGATGGCTCGTTCCTGTGCTGGGCGGACAGCGGAGGAATCAGGAGCATGCCGATCGGCGGCGGCGAGGTGACGACGCTCGTACCGGGAACCGGATTCGCGCGCCTCTCGGTGCTGGGCGGGACTCTCTACTACGTAGACGGCAACTCCATCTTCAGCGTTCCGACCGGCGGGGGAACGCCGAGCTTCGTACTGGGGACCCGACTTTTCCCCATCACCGCGCTGTATGTTCTGGAGGAGCAGCCGCCGGTCGCGCTGGCTGACCGGCCGGAAACGCCAGGGCCACCGATCGTGCCGGACGTGGCCGTGGTCTGGGGAAGGGCCGATGGCTCCGTATTCGGCATGTTCCACGGCGAGACCACGACCTATCAGGAGCCCATCGCCAGTATCACCGTGGCGAGCGTCTACTCGACCGAGGGGCGCGTCCTGTGGTACCAGCAGGCCAGTCCCGAGGCTGGGGCGGCGGGCGGGGCGCCCAAGGTCCTGATGTCCTTCCAGGGTGTCACCACGACCCTGTCTTCGAATGCCGAAAACGCCCCTCTCTACAACCGCTTGGACGTGATGGCAGACGAGGTAGCCGCCTACTGGACCTGGGAATACGTCCAGAAGTACACGTTCTGAGCGCGCCTGGCGGTTAGCTGGCGTGCAGGACGAAGAACAGGAAGCACAAGAAGCGCCGCCTGTCCGCGCTGTCGTCGGGGAGTAGCTCGCGGGGGGTATCGGGAGCGACCGCTGGCTCGCTGATGGTCGTTATCCGGAAGCCCGCGGCGGTGAAGGCGTCGGACATCACGTGCAGCGGCCGGTGCCAGAATCTCAGCAGCGCGGTCTGGCCGCTGGCCGTCCACTCGGCGGTGAAGCTGGTGGTCGCGAAATAGTCGGCCTCGCGGCCCCACTCACGATCCCTGAGGGTAACGGCAAGGGGATGGTCGACGGACACGATGAGCCGTCCGCCGGGCTTGAGCACGCGCCGCAACTCGGTGAGGGCCGGGCCCCAGTCCTCCAGGTAGTGCAGCACGAGGGAAGCGATCACATCGTCGAACGTGCCGTCGGGGAACGAAAGCGGGCCGCCCAGCTCGGCCACCCGCAGGTCCGCGTCGCCGCTGAGCCGCCGACGGGCCTGCTCCAGCATTCCGGCGCTCTTGTCGAAGCCGGTCACGATGGCGCCCCGGGCACGCAGCGCCGCGAACAGGACACCAGAGCCGCAGCCAGCATCGAGGATCCGCCGCCCTGCCACGTCCCCGGCTAGGTCCAGGATCGCGGGCCGTGCGTAGTAGCCGTTGATGAGGTTGGTCTCGGTTTCGGCCGAATACGCCTCGGCGAAGCTGTCGTAGTCGTTGAGCCTCGAAGGATCTGCGGACGGCGAGACAAGCCTGGCGGAGACCCCGACGTCGTCGGGAAAGCGGTCGTTGGGCATGCGGCCCATGCTGGCACGCACCGCCGCAGCCGGCGACTGGATCCGGATGCGCTCTGCGGCGACCGGGCTCATCCCTCGGGGGTGCACCCTGCGTCATGCCAGTAAACGCCTGTGAATCCGTTGCTCGCATCGGCAATGCACAACACTCCCCAGGTCTGGGGACCGGTTATCCCGTCGACCGCGAGGTGGTAGGGCGAGCCGTGATATGCCGTTTGGAACGACTCAACGTCGCTGAACGTGTGGGGTCCGTAGTAGCCGTCGACGGTGAGTGTCTGGTTGGGGCCGGCAGCGCCGACGGACCGGAGGTCGTTCAGCAGGATCTGCTCATCGCGGACGCATTGCTGGTAGGTGTTGCTTTCCCCGAATGTCCGCTCCACGCACAGCGTGGCCGCTGACGCGCCCGGCGCGATGATTGCGACACCGGTGAGTGCCGTGGCGAGGGCGAGGACAATCATGCCGGCATGCCGGAGTTTGCGATTCAGCATCTTCGTGTCCCTTGAATCGACTGGGCGAGCGGCTTGTATCGAAACACCCACAGTGCGACGGCACCAGAGCGAAAATGAGGCACGAATGTGGCACCTAGCGCCCCACCTGCCAATACCTCGGCGGAGTCTGATCACTAGTCGCTAACTCGGCCGCCGACGATCTCCTGATCGCTCGGCCGGGGAAGCTGGATCAGCACCGCGGACCGCCTGAGCGGCACTGTCGGCGGATGCCTCTTGACCAGGGTCGGGTACGTCGGGCGGTTTGCGGACCAGCCGGACCACCAGGAACAGAGCCACCAGGCACACCACACCGACCGCTATGAAAGCCGCGCTGTAGCCGAACTCCGAGGCCCCCCGGGCGGGCAGCAGGTACTGGCGGAGCGAGCCGGTGAAGGATCTGGGCTGCAGGCCGGTGCTTTCCGCCGCGTAGAGCGCGTTCTTAAACTGCAGTCCCTGCTGCGGGGTCATCTTGGGTAGCGGGCTCCGGGCAATACCGGAATGCAGGCGGTTCAAATAACTGGCGTGGAAGATCAGGTACAACCCGGCGATACCGACCGCGCCGCCGAACTGCTCAGCCGTCGCAGACACGCCCGACGCCTGGCCGTGATCACTTTCCGGGACCGTGTCGAGGCTGACCGGATCATTCACGGTCAGGACCAGCGCCAGGCCGGTGCCGTACAGCAAAAGGCCCGGCAACAGCGGCAGGTAGGCATTGGCGTGCACACCCCAGACGAGGAGCAGAGCAGAGGCCAGCAGCGTGGCAAAGCCCGCGGCCAGCGGGGGGCGCCCGCCCGCGCGGTCATACCAGCGTCCGGCCAGCGGCGCCACGAACACCATCGGAAGCGTCGTGGGGATCAGCGCTAGTCCGGCCAGCGCCGGGCTCATCTGCAAGTTCAGGATCAGCAGCAGCGGGAACAGCAGCGCCAGGCCCATCTCGGCAATCCCGCCGATGAACTGGCTTACTGTCGCGCCCAAGTAATTGGGATGCCGCCGCAGCAGCGGCAGGCTCATCAGCGGGCTGGCGGCAGCACGCTCTGCACGCAGGAAGGCCGCGGCCGCGCATACGCTGATGATCAGCGGGACTAGGACTCCCGGCGAAGCCCACCCCCACGCCTGCGACTGAGACAAGCCGAACACCAAGCCAACCAGGGCAACCGTAAGCAGGATGGTGCCCGCGATGTCCATGTGGGGCCGCTGGTCCACGGCTGGGTCGGGCGGTACTGCGCGCAGTGTTCCGGCTACGGCCAGCACGGCTAGCGGGCAGTTCACCAGGAGTACCGCCCGCCAGCTCACAGCGGCGGTCAGCGCCCCGCCGATAGTGGGCCCCAGCGCGCCGGCCACGGCGGCCGCGCCGCCCATCAGCCCCAGTGCCCGGCCTCTTTCCTTGTCCGGGAAGGCCGCGCTCACGATCGCCACGGTATTCGGCAGCATCAGCGCGCCGCCTGCTCCCTGCAGGATCCGGCAGGCTAGCAACACCGCGAACACCGGGGCCAGGCCCCCCAGCGCCGAGGCACCCGCGAACACGACCGTCCCGATGATGAAGATGCGCCTGCGGCCGAACATATCCCCCAGGCGCCCGCCCAGCACCAGCAAGCCCGCAAGCGGGAGCAGGCTCGCGTTCAGTACCCACTGCACCTGCTGGGACCCGACACCGAAGTCCTTCATGATGCTGGGAAGCGCCAGAGGTACCGCCGTCTGATCGACCAGGATCATCGCATTGGCCAAGGTCATCGACCACAAAACGATCCGTGCGCTGTTTCGGCCCCCCGCTGCCCCCATGCCACGCTCCCGGTAGACGACCCGGACACTTGAGAACGACACTACGGACCGTCCGCTTCCGGGACCAGGCCTCTTACCGCCTTGAACAACAGCCTTCGGGTGGTGCCTGGTCCATGACTGGCCCGCGATCACCAGTTGTTTACGAAGCGGATCCGTTGGCGAACACGGTCCCGATCGGCCCGGACTTGTGGTCGTCCGCGGTGACCATGCCAGAGAAGGTGACCGTGAAGAAGAACTCCATGCCCAGGTACCGAAGTCGCCCAGGACGACGGCGCGGGGGCAAGCGGCGGCGGGTACGGCGGCCAGCACCGCGCCGCCCGCCTGCTGCTGCATTTCGCTGCTTTACGAGACGACACGAGGCCGATTCCACGTGCGGGTGCCGCAGACGGCGACACGAGCCTGGCGGAGATCCCGCCGTCGGGAAAGCGGTCGTTAGGCATGCGGCCCATGCTGGCACGCACAGTTACAGGCGGCCACCAGATCCGGATGCGTTCTACCGCCCGGCCGACAGAACGGTAATACTGCGGTGTTCAGGACTGTTATCAGCCCTCAATCGTCCGGTACCCGGAGGATTCGTAGCTGATCCAGGTAAGTTGCACGGTCCTCTGGCGAAAGTGGCGGCCCGGATGCCAACCGACGGCTCATGCCTCTGACGAGTTCCAGCTGCGCGGTTCCCAGGAGCGGCTCGCCAGCCACCTGACCTGCCAGTCGGTCGAACTCATCCACTTCGTCGCCTGTGGAATCCGGTGAGGGACCTATGTAGGTGGCATGGCCTACTTGTACGGCCCCCGACTCATATCGAGCGAGTGCCGCGGAGCGGACGATTGGACCATACGTATCGCAGTACGCGAGCAGCTCGTGGACACAGCGCGGACGCTTGATATCGCCCTTCTCCCAGCGGCTGACGTTTGGCTGCGAAGCGGTCTCTACCCCGAACTCCCTGCGCAGGATTTGGGCGCACGCTGTCATGTCGTGCCCGGCGTGCTCGCGAGCAGCGTGAAGCCGCAGTCGCTCGGCGTCTCCCCAAGCAACGTCCGCTTCCGGCTGTCCCGACACGATCATAGTCTCGCATACGTATATTCAACGGATATACGTATACCGGGGCTACTATACGTATGTGACGTATATTGCTTGGCCGATCGTGCAGTCTCTGAAGTGCCGCGAAGGCGGCCAACAGACCCGGAGCGCTACACGGGCACGAGAGCGTCACCCGAGAAGCACCCCCGTCCGCTACCGACATCTCGAGGCCACATGCCGACCTCGCTGTTGCGAGCGCCTTGCCGGAGCCACGCATCGCGCCGCCGGAGCAGCGGATAGCAGACCATGCAGGTCCGTCGGCAACGCCTCCAGTTCAATCGCATCGAATGTGTATGTAATACAGGCACCGCCCCTCCAGAACAACTGCAGTGAGATTTTCGTGGTCGTACATCCACAGGCTTCGCTGACTTTCCACAGGATGTTAGCCGTACCGCTGCGGGTCAATGGGAACCGTTATTCACAGGTCAACTCCCGCAGCGGTAGGGTTGTCCACAGTAGCAAGGCATTTATGCACATAGCGATCCACAAGATGCCGCGAGTAGTGTGCCGCTAGTCTAAGCAGCTCAGGTTCACCACTTGGCAGCCGGATTTGTTTAATGAAAGTTTTGACGAAAGCCAAGATTCTATCAGTTCCAAGGAGGATAAATGGACATCAGATCGGCACAGAAAATCGCATGGGATACCGGCCTGGCGAAAGGTATCAATACAAACGATGTCTCGTTGGGATTTGGCCTCTTGAGTGACGAAGTGTCGAAGGCGTTTGACGCATGGAGCGAGGGTCGCCGTGAGATGGCCGAAGAGCTAGCAGCCATCGCGATCTTCCTGCTTAGACTGGCCGAGATGGTTGGTACTGATTTGGAAGAGGTAGTAGAGGGGAAGCTCGCCGCGACGGGTACGGTCAGCCATGGCAAGCTAGTGCGTGACAAGATCCCGCAGATCATCCGGTCCAAGGGCCAAGAGCCCGTTATATACACAGCCGACACTGAGGAATATTGCGTCCGTTTGCGGGACAAGCTCCGAGAAGAGGTGGAGGAATATCTCGCCTCTGACAACGACCGAGAGGAACTTGCCGACATCCTTGAGGTTCTGTACGCCCTCGCCGGACAAGCAGGTACCGATCAGCAGCAATTGGAGAAGCTACGGGCTGCCAAAGCGGAAGAGCGAGGGGCATTCGCCGACAGGATCATCTGGTTCTACAATCAACGCGTGCCAGTTGTCCAGGATGCTAGGATTGCGGTCCTTAAGCTATAGCGAGTGTGGGGTTCCAGAGGCGATCTCATCGGCGAAAGCTTGCCATAGGAGGTTGAGCGGATGGGACGCATCGAAGGTGCTGCGCTCGCCTCGCCGGGCGAAGGTGCCAGTAACTAGCTCCATCATAGGGTCGAAATCTTGGCCAAGGTTCACAAAACGCAGATCGGGCCCGCCGGGAAGGCGGCCATCAACTGCGGCGTGCGCAATTCCGGCAGAGGTCAGCATGCACCCGTACGCCATCTTCGAGCGCATCAGCGCAAGTCCGTAATAGATGTCGTCGATCGTGGCCACGATGGTCAGCTGGTTCCGGAAATCACTACCGTACCAGCGGCGCAGAAAGTCCACTATTACCCCACCAGTCGATGGCACGATAAGCGGTACGCTTGGAAGACGATCGACGCTCACCGCGGGCACCGGCAGTTCGCGTTTGGGCAGGTTGGTGAGCAGCACCAGGCCATCACGCTGCCATTGGAGAAATTCATAGTCGCCGGGGATGTCACTTGCGCTGGTGATTGACGCGAACCCTCCGCACAGCAGATCGATCTCCCTCGCATCCAGCCGCGCGAAGGAATCCTTTGTACGCACATGCTGCACGTTCAGTTCGATCTCACGCGCAGCGAACTCGTCGCAGACCCGCTGCCATACCTTTCCGATGAACGGCAGGGTGAACTCGGTAGCGCCAATCGAGAGTGTCTTGCCGATCCGGCGACGCGCGTCGTTCACCCGTCCCTGCCAGTCTCCGAGCGTAGCGCTGGCCTGCTTGGTAACGGCGGTCCCGGTCTGTGTGAACTGGAACGGCTGACCTCGGCCCTGTCTTATGGCTAGCAGTTCCCCGCACATCCGCTGGAAGTTGCGGTTGAGGGTGTCGATCTGTTTTTGCACGCTAGATTGCTCACGGCCTAGGATGCGAGCCGCGCCGTGCGCTGAGCCAACCTCCTGGACGACGACGAGAGTGCGAAGTTGATCGAAGGTGAGTTCCAGCAGCATCGGCGGGCAAGCCAGCAGCCCATTCAGCGAATCGGTGTCCGGAACCCGCACCCGTGGGTTCGCTGATGCACCAGGTTGAGCGCTGTCCGTCACGAGGCACCTGCCGTTCGGATCCAGGCGGGCTGTTGTCTTCTAGTGCAATGGCATTGCACTAGATCGCAGGTCCCGCCGAACTAATCCAGAATGTTCGCTCTTACACCTCGACTTTATTTACTGTCCGGCAGAACATCAATGTAGGGGGATTGGTTACAGGGAGGCAGATTATGCTGACGGTTAGTGAAATAGCGGGGCAGATCGAGCAGGGCGGGGTCGGCTGGCCGGGCGAGCTGCGAGGTGATGGCCTGCTGCTGCGGCTAGGGTCGCCGCTGCAGCTGCTCGCTGATCCTGGCCATGTCATCGATCTGGCCGACCAATACAGCATTGACACGCTGTACGCGCAAGCGCTTCATGGCTGGGACGAGTGCGAGTTGGCTCCAGGGCAGCTGGCGCTATGTGCTGCCGCGCATCCACTCCGGCTTGGGCCGGATTTCGCGGCAGCGATCGCCACCTTGTCGCATTTGGCACGCGTCGGCCTGGCCAGTCACGTCACTAGCCCGTGGGTCATGCCCGGCTGGGATGGCCATCTCACCCTCGAACTCCTCAACACCGGCCCTGCAAGGCTCAGACTGCACCGGGATATGCCCGTCGCCCGTGTCACCATCTGGCGCATGGATGGCCCCACCCGCCCTCCGATCGCGCATGACCACTACGGTCGCCCCGAGCAACTCGGCAGCCGTTACGCCGCCGAGTTCGGCGTCGAGCTCACGACGATCGGTACGGGGGCGCGATAATCGTGGACTGCGCCTTCTGCACCGAGTTCGCCACCCCTCCCGGCCAAGGCGAGAGGACGCGGATCATCTGCGAGGTATCCGGGTGGGTGCTACTGCCCACGGTCGGCTGCTTCACTCCCGGATACTGCCTGTTCATGCCGCTTGACCACATCGACGCGGTGGCGGATGCGGCACCTGCCGAACTGACGCTGGTCAGCGAGGCGGTGGAGAATATGCGGACGTTGATTAGTGGCGCCTTCGGGACGGTGATCGTTGCCGAGCATGGGCCACGGGGATGCGAGCTTGGCGCTGGGTGCTGCAGCCACGCCCACCTGCACCTGATCCCAGTGCCTAACGTCGGCGAGGTCATCACCGCCTACCTGACCACGGGCGGGCCCGGGCGCCTCCTCCAAGACTTGGCTGACCTTCCGGGAGCCATCGATGGGCCCTACTTGTATCTGTCGCCACGGCCCGGTGAGCACCTGCTATGGCCATCGGCAGGCTTCTCCCGTCAGTACGTCCGCCGTGTCTGCGCCGCTCAGCATGGCGTGGGAGGCGAATTCGACTGGCGTGACCACTCCTTCGACGAGAACCAGGCGCTCACAATAACTACACTCCGGGCCCATGTCGGATCGAGGGCAGCATGACTCCTGCCACCCCAAGGCCAGATCCGTCGGCGACCCTGCTCAGCGCTCTCACTGACGATGAACTGGCGGCAGCTGACCGCCGCTACCCGAAGTGGGCGACGATGTGCCAGTTGCGCCGCATCGGCCTTCCAACCCTGGATGCCGTCCTAGTCACGCCTCCCCAGGACGCTGCAGCCCTCGACGGAGCCATCGCCGCCCTCGCTAACGCGACTGGACAGGACCGGATGATGGTCCGCTCCGATGGCGGGGCCGAGACCCACCGCTACTACAGGGGTGGCAACACCTTTCCCCTTGCTGACGCAGCAGCCAAGGCAGCCGGGCTCCTAAAAGCAGGCCGGGCGATCATCCTGATGGAACCGACTAACCGGTTCACCAACCGCCTCTCTGTAGTGCTGCGAATGGACCGGGACAGCTGCGGCCGATGTGGAACTTTCACCGTGGAGGCACTCGGGCCCGGCTATGACGTGGCTGACCTCACCCGTGGCGGAATATCACCTCAGGTCACCGTCATGGCAGAGGCCGACTGGTCGACCTACCAGGACCTGTGGTGGTCCGATCTACGCATGAGCACTGACATGGGGCTGCATACCGAATGCGAGCGCCGCAGGCGGCGGCTCGCACGAATCGCCACCGACATCCTCACCGACACCGGCCACCTCATCAGGCCGCCGACAACGGCGAACGAGCAGGCTGCTGAGGCCGAGGCCTGGCTCCGAAAACATGGTTACCTTCAGCTCTGGCAGGATTACGACGTCGCGCTAGTAGTCACCCGGCGAATCCGCCGCTTGTTCGATGACGCCTTTACGATCGCCCTCTGTCACCCTCGGCGCGGTTGGACCTGCCTATCCACCGCTGTCTCTGATCTCGGTGACCGTCGCGTCGCCTGGGACATCGTCGACGGTCGCCGCAAGTACTCCACGAGGAGGGTGGCATGATCACCGCCACCGGCATCAGCACTGACCAAGTGATCTACCTGGATCATCAGGCAACCACGCCGGTAGACCCACGCGTCCTCGACGTGATGCTGCCCTACCTGACCAGCGGCTTTGGTAACCCCTCCAGCCTGCATGCCTATGGGCGTCAGGCCGCCGCAGCCGTCCGCCTTGCCCGTAACCAACTTCGCGAACTAATCGGGGCTGGCACGGAATCCGAGGTCGTGTTCACCTCTGGCGCTACCGAAGCCGACCACCTTGCCATCACTGGCGTCGCCCACGCGCTCCAAAGCCGAGATCACCACATCATCACTACCGCCATCGAGCACAAGGCCGTCCTCGCCAGCTGCCAGCATCTTGCCGAAGAAGGCTTCGAAGTAACTATCATCCCGGTCACGGCCAACGGACTCGTCGACCCTGCGGCTATCGCGGCAGCGATCACGCCCAGAACGGTGCTTGTGTCGGTCATGCACGCCAACAACGAGATCGGCACTATCCAGCCCCTCGCCGAGATCAGCCACATCACTCGTGAGCAAGGCGTCCTGTTGCACACCGATGCCGCCCAGTCGCTGGGCTCTCTTCCCCTCCACGTAGACGACCTCGGCGTCGATCTCGCCTCTTTTTCCGGCCACAAGATTTACGGCCCTAAAGGCGTCGGTGCACTTTACGTCCGGCGAGGTCCGGTCCGCCTAGTCCCGCAGATCACTGGTGGCGGGCAGGAGTACGGCCTGCGACCCGGCACTCTTAACGTTCCCGGCATCGTCGGTATCGGCCAAGCAGCCGCCATCCTGGCCGAGCAACGTCAGAGTGACACACGCCGCATCACCGGCCTGCGCGACCGGCTGCTGGCCATGCTCCGTCAGACGATCTCAGATATCCGGGTCAACGGCTCGCTGACTCAGCGTTTGCCGGGCAACCTCAACATCACGATTCCCGGCATCGACGCCGATGAGCTCATCGAACACCTGCCTGAACTAGCTATTTCAACAGGCTCCGCTTGCAGCACCGGGCAGCCTGCCCCCTCCCATGTACTCACAGCCATCGGCCTAGACCGCTCGTCAGCGCGTTCCAGTGTTCGGATCGGACTCGGGAGGGGCACGACACTGCACGACATCACGACCGCGGTTCAGCAGATTTCGGCAGCTGTTCAGCCGCCCACGGTGAAGGTCGAAGCCGATCCCAACGTCAGCGGTCGGTTGAGCCGACGTATTGCCGCCGGGTTATGAGCCAGACGACGTCCGTCTTGGGCGTCTCGGGCCGTCTCCCCCTGAGTGGGTGTGGATGACCGTGCTTACGCCCGCCTGGCACTGGCGCGCCCACCCACAGCAGGACGGCTCGTCTGGCAGCCAGCACGAACACCAGGAAGCGCTTCCTCAGCTTTGCCTGTCCGGCTAATCTTACGCAGCGTAGCCAGATGATGATGCAGTGTGTCTGTCCGTGAAGGGGCTGCTGCGAGTGCCGGGACGATCGCGACCATCCGGGCAGCGCGCCCATGTCCGTTTCTGCGGCGGTCATGCTGGAAGTGGGGGCAAGATGCACGGGGTGCGCACTGGGTCAGGCCTGCGCCCGTTGGAGTCAGGCGAGTGCGGCTATGGCACGGAAGCGACGGCCGGTTCCTGGGCGCGCACCGCGCTGCGGCGAGTCCGGTGCGCGGTTTGGCCCGCCGGAGCAGCAGTCACGGCGCTGGTGCTGTTCCTCTGCGCGTTGCGCGAGGCGTGGACGCTTGGCGTGAATTCGGACGGCGCATCGGACGCGCTGCAAGCCTGGGCCATGCTGCACGGAAACCTGCTGCTGCACGGCTGGTACCTGGGGGACGCGTCCTTCTACACCACGGAATTGCCCGAGTACATGCTGGTGGAGTCCGTTCGCGGCCTGCGGCCGGACGTGGTGTACGTGAGCGCCGCGCTCACATACACGCTGCTGGTCCTGCTGGCTGCCTTCGTCGCCAAGGGCCGCGCGACCGGTCGCGCTGGCGCCGCGCGGGCGGCTATAGCCGTCGGGATCATGCTGGCGCCGTCACTGTCCGCCGCCGAAAACCTCCTCAGCGTCCCGGACCATACGGGGAGCGCGGTGCCGGTTCTAGCCGTGCTGGCGCTCATCGACTGGGCCGGACGGCGCTGGTACGTCCCGCTACTCACCGGGCTAGCACTGGCCTGGGCGGTTGTAGGCGACTCGCTGGTGCTGCTCATCGGAGTGGTCCCGGTGCTGGTGGTGTGCCTGGCACGGGCGGGTAACAAGGTCATGCGGCTGCGAGATCCCCTGTCGGATGTCTGGCACGAGTTGTCGCTCGCCGCGGCGGCGGTAATCGCGACTGGCGTCGCGTTCACGGCCAATCATGTCATCAGGGCATCCGGCGGGTACGTGCCCGCCGGGAGCTTGGACCAGTTCATGCCATCAGCTGCGCCGCTGCCGGGCAACATCGCGGGAACGGGCGAGGGCATCTTGGGTCTGTTCAGCGCCGACTTCTTCGGCGAGCGGTTCGGCCCGGGGCTGACCGTCACCGCCATTCACCTTGTCTCGGCAGCCCTCGTCGCTGTCGCGGTCTGGCTGGCCGTCCGGCGGCTCTTCTGGACGGCCGACCTGGCGGTTGCGATTCTCGCGACGGCGATCATCGCGAATGTGCTGGTCTATCCCGTTATCTTCCCCGCGTCTCCCTGGTACGTCCACGAAATGGCCCCCGTTTTCTCACTGGGCGCCGCGCTGGCCGGCCGTGTGCTCACGGGGCCGCTGCTGCAGAATCGGCTTGAGCCGCTGCTAGCCTTCTGGCTGGCCTGCTGCTCGTTCACGCTGGCGCCAGCCATCCTGCTGGCAAAGCCAGCGCCTGCCAACACGAGCCTTGCCGCGTGGCTGGAGGCCCACCACCTGTACGACGGCATCGCCGGCTACTGGCTTGCAAACACCACAACGCTCAACTCCGGCGGCCAGGTGACGATGCGGGCCGTCATGGATACCCAGTGTTCCGGGGTCACTCCGTTGGCATGGGAAACCGACGCGGCCCTGCTGAACAGTCGCATCTACGACGTGAACTTCTTCCTGACAGACAGCGAATCCATTGCTGTGGGGGCAGCGATCAGCGAGTTTGGCAAGCCCACCCGCGTCTACCACTTCCAGGCCTACACGGTTTTGAAGTGGCAGAAGAACCTACTGCCACGGCTGGACCGGAACGGTTTGCCGCCCCTTACGCGATCCCTAGCTGGGGATTGGGCCTACCTCGTCGAAGTCTCGGACCCTGGCTGCGTGATCATACAGTCGTGACAGACCGCCACATTCCTCGATATCAACCGCTGGACCCTGCGAGATACATAGGCCAAAGAAAACGCACGGGTCATCTCTAATGAGCGAGAAGGTCTCCCCTGACCTGCGGGAACTGTGGCGCGCTCGGAGGGACTCGAACCCCCAAGCTTCTGATCCGTAGATCAATGGATAGTGTCCGGTCGGTACGCCGGAATCCGTATCGGCAGGTCAGCATCCCGCCAGGTGTCCGGCGTCGATGCGGTAGTCCGGTGCCGTCCGGTGGGTCCGTGAGAAAGCTGTGAGAGACCGTCGCTTGTCCCGGCCAGGCTACTCACCCTGACGATGTGGGATGCGGGCACGTCGTTGAACCTAGGATCTGAGGTTTGCCCAAGGCTTAAGGACGCAGACGATGATGCCTGTCATGGAGCCCGAAGGGGCTCGCCCAACCGCAGGAATCGTGCATACCCGCAGCCCCTATGACGTCGGCGAGACCGTCGACCAGCTCACCGACGCGATCCGCGCGGCAGGAGCGAAGTTGTTTGCCCTGGTCGATCACAGCGGCGAGGCGGCCAGCTCCGGGCTGTCGCTCCGCGACACGAAGCTGCTGATCTTCGGCAATCCGCGGGGCGGGACGCCGGTGATGGTAGCTGCGCCGCTTGCAGCGATCGATCTGCCGATGAAGCTGCTCGTCTGGCAGGACGATGGCGGTGCGGTGTGGATGAGCCACCTCGACCCTGACTGGCTGGCCAAGCGGCACGGGCTGACCGGGGACCTGGCCGCTCCGCTCGCGGCTCCCGGCGCGCTGGCCAACCGGGTAGCGGCGGCCGCCGACCGGAAATGACTTCCCTAAGTGGCCAGTCCCAGCCCCGTGTGGTAGCGGCGCCAGGCCGGGCACGGGTCTCATGCGGCCAAGGATGCAGGTCCTGGGCCAGCTCTGAGAATGAGGCACTGACCTGGATTTCGGTGGCGCGCTCGGAGGG
>Ga0335072_10009258_pt1 | contig 14216 bp, 15 predicted proteins | sample Lox_Sample_21_FD_206725 | JGI IMG/M metagenome (GOLD analysis project Ga0335072, IMG submission 206725) | Soil microbial communities from Loxahatchee National Wildlife Refuge, Florida, United States - Lox_Sample_2.1 | ecosystem: Environmental > Terrestrial > Soil > Wetlands | place: USA...
GAGGATCTCGACGTCCTCGCGGAGCCTTCTGTTCTCGCGGCGCAACTGCGCCAGTTCGGCCCGCTCGTCGGTGGTCAGGCCGCCGTCCTGGCGCGTCCCGGCATCCCGCTCAGCCTGCTTCACCCATTCGCGGACCGAGGTCTCGGTCAGGTCGAAGTCGCTGGCGACCTGGCCGACAGACCGGTCGCCGCGCTGGCACAACTCGACGATCTCGGCCTTGAACTCCGGGGTGAACGAGCGGCGCTGCCGGGGCTTCTTCCCCATGCTCTCCATGATCGGACATCCTTCCGGGGACAAACCCCTGATGATGGATGTCCGTCAAAGCGGGTCAGGGTCACCGCTGCTCTCCCAGAACAAGGCAACTCGCCCGAGTATCTGGGCTCTCGCCATCGGACTGGCGGCGATCATCGCCCGTATCTGCGCGGCCGTTTAGGTTCGCGCCTCACGGCACGATGGGCAACAATGACGCTGGCCGTGGGGACGGTCGTTGGCCGCAAGGGAGGGGTAGCGGATGGTCGAGTTGTATCCCCCGATCGAGCCGTACGCCCATGGTCTGCTCGACGTCGGCGACGGCAACCTCATCTACTGGGAGACATCCGGTAACCCTGACGGCAAGCCTGCACTGATGGTCCACGGCGGCCCCGGTCAGGGAACCGGGCCGGGCATGCGGCGGATGTTCGATCCGCAACGGTACCGGGCTGTGCTGTTCGACCAGCGCGGTTGCGGACGGAGTACTCCGCACGCCAGCGACCCTGCCACGGACATGCGCGACAACACCACTGACCATCTGGTGAGCGACATGGAGCGGATCCGTGAGCATCTGGGCATCGACCGCTGGCTGCTGACCGGGGGCTCGTGGGGAACTACGCTCGCCCTCGTCTACGCCGAGCGCTATCCCGAGCGGGTATCGGAGATCATGCTCAGCGCCATCAGCACTACGCGGCGGTCGGAGATCGACTGGCTCTATCGCGGCGTTGGCCGGTTCTTCCCCGAGGAATGGGAGCGGTTCAGGGCCGGGAGCGGAGTTGATCGGGATGATGATCTCGTCGGGGCGTACGCGCGTCTGATGGAGGACCCCGACCCGCGAGTCAGGAATCAGGCCGCAAGCACCTGGCGCACCTGGGAGGACGTGGTCCTCTCCCTCGAGCCAAACGCCAAGCCGCCCGTCCGCGGCGTTCAGCCCGACAACGACACGCTAGCGTTCGTCCGGATCTGCGCTCACTACTACGCGCACGCGGGATGGCTTGAAGAGAACGCCGTGATCAACGCCGCCAAGACGCTGGCTGGCATCCCCGGCGTCCTGATCCACGGCCGCCTGGATCTCAGCTGCCCTGTGACCACCGCATGGGAGCTTGCGCGGTCCTGGCCAGGCGCCGAGTTGCTCATCGATGACCACTCCGGCCACCGCGGCAGCGAAGCCAAACGCGCGTGGATGCTCAGCGCACTCGACAGATTTGCAGTCCGTTAGACCCAGCTTTGGTTGGTCATGCGGCCAGGTAGCCGGGGACGATGTAGCCCTTGACCTCGTTACTCTTAGCGATGCGCTGCGCGTACTCCTCGTCGGTGCAACATGTGAGGACGACGGTGACTGGCTCAGCCTTGCGCGCTTCTGTGCGGTGCTGTGTTGCGAGTGCGCTCGCCATGGTTGCTGCCCTGGTCCCTCGTAGCGAATCCATAACGCTACGACGCGTATCGAAAGCAACGCGTTGCGTGATGCCGGCCACATAGCGGTGCGTAGTTGTAGGGGTCGGCGTCTCGGAGGGAACGGGACGGCGCTACCTGAGGAGACACACGCGTCCCAGGGTCACTGACCAGCGCGGCATTAATCTGGACATTGCGTAAGTCTATAAATAAGATCATTTAATTTAGTAAGTAATGTCTTATTCCAGGCCCCAGCTCGCCGCGATCGTCGCAGCACACGTTTGCGTCGTAATCTGCTCGCTGTCGAACGCTTGATGGTAGTCGTGCGGCAGGTGGCTAGCCGCGATGAGCGACCACCGCCCGAAGCCCGGCTGGTAATTGCGCGCCGCGCAGCGTTCCTCTAGACAGTCAGGTCCAGCGGTCATCAATACGAATTGGACGTCGTATGGGGCCAGCAGCGCCAGGTAGTCCGCACCGATTTTCTCCGACAGCAGGAGTTCATCAATGGCCAGCTTGCAGCCGTTCTCCAGTAGCGTCACCAGCGACCGCCGATAGGCGGCATACATTGCCGCTCCAGCCGGCCCGACTGTGATAGCGGTCCGGGGTAGAGCGTCAGCGGAAGGTTCGCAGGCCTGGTAAGCGAAACCCTGGCCGGCGTAGCGGCCGGGGCCGCCGCCGCCCCATGGCTCGGGGACGGATGCGAAGAAGTGGTCGAGGCCCACATGGAGGTATGGCAGCCGCAGCAGGTCTTGGACTGCCCGGATGAGTGAGGTCTTGCCGGCTGAAGAGGCTCCGTTCACGAACAGCACGTCCGGCGGTGCGGCTTTACGCGAAATCATCCCGCTATTCTCGCTCAGAGCGGCGGATCGGCCGCGGCGCCAGTTGTGCGATCAGCGGCGCGACCGCAGGGCGAAGGCCTTGGCCCGGCTCGGCTTACCAGGCTATGGCCTGCTGGCCGGAAATGCCGCTGCTGGATGCGCTGGAGAAGCCCGGCATGCTGACGATCTGCCCGTTCACCAGTGCCCCGAGCTTGGAGAAACAGCCCACCAACGGATGCCGACCGCCGGGCCCGAGCGACAGGACGTTGCAAGCTTGGTCGAGGTTTTCGGACTGGCCGTCTGCGGTGGCCCTGTACAGCGTGCGCTCCACGTGACCGGTGCGTGCGTTCAGCTCGACGATCCGGGCCACGGCGCCGCCGTTGATGCGGGTGGACCAGATCGTGACGGCATCGGTGGCCAGGTTTACCACGCGGATCCCGGTGTAGCCGCAGGCGTGTCGCCCGCAATTCCACTGGGCCGTCATCGCGAGCCTGGTGCCGTCTGGCGAGAGCGCGACGTTGTCGATGGCTACCGTTGGTGGTACGTGCACAGGCAGCTTGCTGACGCGGACAGACCGGGAGCAGCAGGCACCGGCGCGGCGCTGCGATGGGCACGCCAGCGCGGAGCCGAGTCGCGCAACGGCTGAACAGTCCGCAGACCGGCGGTGTACCGACCGGCAGCCGTTAAGGACCGCGGAGCGGGCGCAGGCCAGCGCCCGGCTCGGCTCCGTGACGGCGGGCCAGCGGCGATGGAGCCGCTCAAAGCTGTCTTGCACGACGTCCTCGGCAGTAGCCAAGTCACCCGCCATCACTACCGCCAGGCGCACCAGCTCCAGGTGACGGTTGCGGAACAGCTCAGAGACCGACAGCGCGGCGCTGACGTCGCCCTGGCTGTGCTGGAACGTGCCAGCCCATGGCACAACCTCATCCGGCCCCGGGGACTTATCCATCGCGACATCCACATTGGAGAGACGCCCGGCGGGGCCGAATCGCTGTGCCAGGGTGCTACTACCGCGCATCGACTATGACGGTTGCTGTATCCAGTCGGCCAGCTACTTGCCATGGCCTCGGAGGCTATCGCGCGTAACGCCAGCCGTCATCGGTTTGCGCAGCCTCGGCCCGCCGCGGGCCAGTCCTGCAGGGTCCGGGTCAGTCACGATCACCCCTCTGGATAGACGACGACAGGTCCGCGTCTGCCCAGTTCCCTGGGTGTCTGGCCGGCCGGGCTGGCCAGCAGTACTTCCACCCGGTCGAGCGCGCCCTGGAATCCGGCTTGCAGGTGCGCGAGAGTCCCTATGTTCTGGCCGATGAGCGCGGTCTGGTAAGCGGCTTCCACCGTGAGCCAGGTGTTGATCAGGTTCACTTGCTGCTTGCACGTAACGTCGGCAACGGCCGTGGCGGTCTCGGCAGCGGTCGGCGTAGTCGGCCAGTGATGGTCGGCTGGCTGCTGCGGATTGGCGTAGTGGAAGCCCCGCAGTGCCATGCATTTCGACCAGGCGGAGTCGACGGCGAGGATGCGCGGATCAGTCTGGGTCCATTGGCTTGCTTGCTCGGCAATAGCCGGGACCGGGTCGCCAATCTGGCTGCCGGGCCGGTATACGTCGTTGAGTGCCAGGGTCGTACAGCTCTCCTCCCGGACCGGACCGATCCTGGCACCGGGAGCGAACCCGAGCAGGGCTACCGTCCAAGCGGGCGGCTGCTGCTTGAGCGCGTTGAATGAGCTGAATCCGCCGAGGAAAAGCCCTCCCGGCTGGGGTCCGCTGTCAGCTGAGGGCTGGCCGTACCCGTAAACGCTCGCATCGGCGAGGTTGGTGGCGCCGAACCCGTACTCGATGGTTTGCAGGACCGCTTGCTCCTGGCTCGGCGTGGCCTGGCTGGTGTAGACGAAGCCTCGGGCTGCCATGCACTTCTGCGTCAGCAGCACTTGAGCCTCAGCGAGCGCTGTCTGCTGGAGGCCTGCGACGTCTGCATAGGAATCCAGCGGCAGGCTGATGGCCGAGCCGGAGGTTGCAGGCGGAATCGGCGACACCGTTACTTTCGGTCGGCCGTTGGACCCGGCCGCCCCGGGCACGGCGAGGAAGCCTCCTCCGGGACCGGGGACGATAACGACACGGCCGCGAGCAAACGGGCCCGGGCGCACTTGGCCCTTGCCGCCATGCGCGGAACTCCCTGCGGAGGAACAAGCTGCGAGCACGAAGATGGCCAGCAGGCAGGCTACCTGCCTGCCATAACGGATGACCATGCAGCCGTTGCCGGTGTAGTCAGCGGCGCAGCGCATCGGCGGGCTCGATGGTACTCGCGCGCAGCGCAGGGTACAGGCCTGCAAGGAGTCCGATGACCGCGCCGGCAGCAGGAGCAGCGAAGACGATGCGAGCGTCGAGGAGCGCCGTCCAGTGCTCCGAAATGGTCACGGCGATGGCGACTAGCACACCGAGACAAGCTCCGACGAGGCCACCGAACAGTCCGAGCGCTGTGGACTCGGCGAGGAACTGGACGGCGATGTGCCGGGGTCTTGCGCCGAGGGCGCGGCGCAGGCCGATCTCGCTGGATCGCTCAAGCACCGCCACCAGCGTTGTGTTTGCGATGCCCACAGCACCGATGACCAGCGCGACTCCGGCCAGCGCGAGGAAGAGGGCATTGAAGCTTGCTGTCACGGATTTCTTGAGCTGCGCCGCGTTGACCGGGGCCGTCGCGGTGAGCAGCTTCGGGTCATCCGGCCGAAGCGCCACAGCTGCCTGTTCCGCGACGACTTGAGCAGCTCCGAGCTTGGTGTGAATCAGCATCTGGGCCGGGGCGTACGACTGCGGAGCACCCCACAGGCGCAGTGCGGTGCTCTCAGGTACCGTCACGCCCAGGTTGAGCTGCGCCAGCCGCTGGTCGCCGGCCAGGATGCCGATCACGGTAAAAGGCTGATCGCCAATGAAGATGGCGGGCTCGTTTACCAGGCTCGAGATGCCAAGCTGTGCCGCAGCGCTCTTGCCAAGCACCGCGACGTCTTGCGCGGTGGCCTCATGGAACTGGTTGAACAGCACACCAGCGGCAAGCTGCGCGCCGCTGGCGACCAGGGCTCCCGGACTTGCCGCAGTGACCGGCAGCCCGACCTTGGTTCCGTCGGTCCCAGGCGGCAGCGCGCTTACCGTCATATTGCCGAAGCTGGCCTGCCACCAAACTCCGGCCGCCAGGACGCCGTGGATGCGGTCGACCAGCGCGTCGGCATTCATGGGGAAGTCCATCGTGCGGCCGGCGGGCTCGCTGCGCGCGCCGGTGTCGTTCACCGTCACCTGAGTGGCGTCCTGGACATTGAATTCCTTGCCGATCTGCCCGGCTGCCGTCTGGGAGAGCGCGACGATGGCGACGAAGCCGCCGATGCCTGCAACTGTTCCGAGCACCGTCAGCGCCGAGCGGCCCGGGCGCTGGAGGAGCCCGGCTATCGCCTCAGCGGCCAGGTCCGCCGGGCGGAACCGAGACGGAGTCTGGACGTATCGCCTGCGCCTAGCCGCCGGGGCGGGCATGCGAGCCCCCGTTCCGTTCGCCGTAGCGCGCACTCGGATCTGTGTGCGTCCAGGGATCTTCCTCGACCCAGGGACCCTCTGGCAGCTCCGGATCTCGTGGCAGTGAGACACCATGCTCCGACAGACTGCCGTCGCGAATCCTGATCTGCCGCTCAGCCCGAGCCGCGACCACCGGGTTGTGGGTGATCACCAGGAGAGTCGCTCCCTGCTCGTGCAGCGTGGCGAGCAGATCTGTCAGTTCCTCGGTCGTGCTGGTGTCCAGGTTTCCGGTCGGCTCGTCGCACAGCAACAGCGACGGGCGGTTGACCAGGGCCCTCGCGATCGCTACTCGCTGGCGCTCTCCTCCGGATAGCTCTCTCGGCAGTGCATGCGCCCTTCTGGCCAGGCCGACCTCACCGAGCGCGGACATCGCCTGGGGGTATCTCCGCCGCCGCGGCACGTCGGCGTAGACCAGGGCCAGCATGACGTTCTCGATCGCTGACCGATGCGGCAGCAAGTGGAATGACTGGAAGACGAATCCGATGTGCCGGGAACGGACAGCCGCGCGATCGCGCTCGGACGCGGTGCCAAGGTCAATCCCGTCGATCTCCAGCCTGCCCTCTGTGGGACGGTCAAGCAGTCCGAGCAGGTTGAGCAAAGTTGACTTGCCGGACCCCGACGGACCCGTGATGGCCACGTGCTCGCCTCGCCTGATGACCAGGTCGGTCGGCGTGAGCGCTTGAACCGGCGGCGGCCCCGAATAGGTGTAGCCGACCGCCGACAGCTCAATTACTGGGGGCTCAGTCGCAGGCGAACTCATTGTCCGGGCCTTGCAGGCTGGTTAGTCGATCGCTTCTGGCCGGCCGTCGCGTAGTTCTCGCCAGTGACCACCCGGTCGCCGGCCGCCAGCGCACCCGGCTGTAGCGATATCACCTGCAACATGCCGTCGCCCGATGTCCCGACCCGCACGCGGACCTTTACCACGGTGGCGCCGACGAGCTTCGAGACATACGTCTCGCCGTTGGCGCTGGCGAAGATAGCGGCTTCCGGTACCGCGAGTACGGCTCCGTGACTACGTGCTGCCGTGATGCTGACGGAGACATCCTGTCCGACCAGGGACATTGGCAGCGGGCGGTCCGGTTTGATGCCGATGCGGACGTAGAGCCCGCCGGAGACGGAGGCCTTGCTGGCAGTGCTGTGCGACACAGAAGCAATACGGCCTCCGAGGGTGGCTCCGCCGCCTGGCTCTGTGATCGTGACGCTCATGCCAGGCCGGACCACGCTGGCGTCGCTCGGGTTTATCTGACCGGAGATAGTGGGGTTGCCGATCGCGAGCGTCAGCGCACCGGCGCTGACCGCCTGGCCGACTTTGGCGCTCAGGCTGGCGATTCTGGCCGGCAGCCGCGGAACGAAGGTGTACTCGCCGAGCGGTACTACCGGACCGCGGTCAGCTTTCGGGCCGACAGTGGTCTCCTGCGGCGGGTACCCGATGCCCTTGTAAAAGGCGGTGACCGCTGCGGATGTGCCGCGCCCGAAGTAGCCGCTGGCGTCGGTGCCGATCGAGTAGCCCAGCGACTCCATGTCGTCCTGTAGCTGCACTACATCTGGCCCGGTCTCGCCAGGCTCAAGGTTCCGGTACGCAGGCACAGCGCCCTTGAGCACGAAGAATGGCTGCCCGGCCACCTCAAGGAGCACGCTGCCCTGGCTGACCGTGCTGCCGCGGCGACGAAAGATCCTGGTAACGATCGGCTGGACGTTCTGGTTGGAGGCCGCGGCTCCGCCACCGGATGTGCCGATGGCCGATGGGCTGACCTCCTCCGGCGGCTCCACCACGCCTTGGCCGAGTACCGTCGTGGTCAGTACTGACTTCTGCACTGGTGCGGTGAGCTCAGTCAGGCCTGGCGGCTTGGTCTGGGCTGCCAGCTCTGCCGGCGACTTGATGTGGGAGGTAAGCAGAAGGGCACCTGCCGCGGCGACGACGACGAGCGCCAGAACCGCGATGAGGATGATCCGGCGCCGCCGCAGCCGATCATGAGTAGGGGCCTCGTCCACCGCTGAGTCCACCACTGTCACCCCAACCAGCCAATGCTGGCGGCCGCGATGGGCACACACCGATCCGGATACTGCCCTGGCAAATTGCTCAAGACGAGCGTTTTGCCGCAGCAGCGAAGTCGCGCGCGGCGCCTCCGAGTTTTACCGGAAGGGCGAGCCCCCGTACCGCGAATTGCCAGCTATGCGGGCAACCTTACTACAAGCGCCAAAGTTCCATGCACTCGTTCACTGCTGCCCATATTCGGACACATCAGGCCCGCTGAAGACAGTTCCCATTCCGCCGCTCCCGCCGCACCGGGTCGGCAGGCGAGGCGCCGCCAGTATGCAACTGGCCTCTGCGGCCCGGATACCTCCTGCCGCGTCGCAACAGTATGATCGCCATTGTCCGCATGCGCGGCAGGGCCGGCGAGAACAATGGCAGACAAGGCGACCACGAATGACCGCAGAGCACGCGACCTTCGACACATCGGTAGCCCACCAGGCACGCATCGCTGATTACCTGCTCGGAGGCCGGGACAACTTCGCCGCCGACCGCGAGGCCGCCGAGGCGATGATCAAGGCCTATCCGACAATGGTCGAGCTCATGCGGGCCAACCGGGCCTTCCTGCGCCGCGCGGTGCGATTCCTGGCCGGGGAGGCGGGCATCCGGCAGTTCCTCGACATCGGCACCGGCATCCCGACGGCGGGCAACACCCACGAGGTGGCGCAGGAGATAGCACCGGACAGCCGGGTTGTGTACGTCGACTACGACCGGGTCGTCCTGGCCCACGCCCGTGCCCTGCTCACCAGCACCCCTGAAGGACTCACCGACTACGTGGACTCGGATCTCCGGGACGTGACGAAGGTTCTGGCCGGTGCCGCCGAGACGCTGGACTTCGGCAAGCCGGTAGCTGTCAACGTGGCTATGACCCTGCATGCCATCCCCGATGAGGACGACCCGTACGCGATCGTGGCCCAGTTCATGAACGCCGTGCCAGCTGGCAGCTATTTGTCCATTTCGCACCCGGCGTCAGACATCGAGCCGGAAAGGGCGGCCGATGTCGTCGACCGCCTTAAGACGCTGAGCTACCAGCAGTACACCCCCCGTACCCGCGCCCAGGTACTCCGATTCTTCGACGGGCTGGAGCTGGTGGAGCCCGGGCTGGTTCAGGTTCAGCAGTGGCGGCCTGGCACTGAGACAGACGACATTTTCTCTGTCTGGGCCGGGGTGGCGCGCAAGTAAAGCGGAGCGGCTACCTGGATCTGATGCCGGATGCGACACAGCCGACAGCCGTCGCGGGCCAGACCACCCAGACGATGGGGGAGTGCCGCAGGACGACGGTAACCGTGAGAGCGGCGAGGATGAGGCTGAGGGCAGCAAGCGGGTAGGGCAGCCGCCGATGCTCGCGGGCTGAGCTTCGCTCGGTCAGGAGCTCGTCCAGGATCTCGGCGATCCGGTCGTCGATCGCGTCGCCGAAGCGGGACAAAAATTCGTCATCGGACGGGAACGACAACCCAGGGCTGTCGGCGGCGTACCCGCTGGCGGAGGTTGGGCGCGTGCGATGATCGCGGCTCGGCTGGCGGAGCTCGGGCAGGTCAGCGGGCGACTGCGGGGGCGGCATTCAGGTCGTCCTTTCGTTTTGCGAGTTCCTGGGGCGACCGGGATGCCATCCAGAGCGGTACCACGCGACGTGGGCGTTACTCGACGTCCTTGAGGATTTTCTGCAGCGACGCGTTTTGCTCTCGCAGGTAATCCAGCTGGGCGCTGACATCGCCGAGCTTGAGGTCGGTGTGCTCCTGCGCGGTGATGGCCAGATCGGCCAGGCGCCGGTACTCCTCGGCCAGGCGGCGGTACTGCTCGCTGCCTGTTAGCTCGAGCTGAGCTCGCTTCCTGGCGGTGAGGTACCGGAAGGCCAGGACGAGCCCGAGTGCCACGACCCCAGCTACCGCGATCAAGACCAAGCCTTTGCTGTTGTTTGTTCGTCCATCCGATGTCGACTCGAACGGAATCATTAGCAACGCGATCGCGATCACCGCAGTTGCGCAGATGATCGCGGTCTCCTTCGCCGTCCGTTGGCTCATCGCAGCTCCGCCTCCAGGTCCCTGTCCGTGCTCAGTGTCCGCGCCGCAGTCATGATCGACTCCGGAGTGAGATGCAGCGCGAATGGTGCCACCTCGTAAAACTTCATTGCCTTGCCATCCGCTGACACCTCAATGGAGGCCGACACCAGGCCGGCCGCCTCGAGCTTGCGAAGGTGCACCTGCAGCAAGGCCCGGCTGATGCCCAGCTCACGGGCCAGCCGGCTGACATAGTTGCGCTGCTGCGCCAGGGCGGCCACGACCCGCATCCGGTGCGGGTTGGCGAGTGTTCCCAGCACCTGAAGCAGTTCGTCGCCGCTTACGACGTCACGCCCACCTGGGTATTCTTGCATATGCCAAGAAAAGTTAGCAGGTGGTGCCGCGCGCAGTCAACCGCACTGCCTGGCAGGGCGGCTAGCCACGCTAGCGCGGGAAGGCCCCGTCTACCGGGGAAGAGTCTTCGAGGCTCACTGCGAGACCCTCCTCGGCTGAAAGTACCTCGCCGTCGAACTCCGCAGCGGCTGTCGCCGCGGCTGCGGCCCGGTCGTTGCCAGGCCAGAAGTGAGTGAGCATAAGCCGGCGGGCACGGGCCACCCGGGCCCAGCGTCCAGCCTCGGCAGAGGTCATCAGGTTGCGCACGGGTCGCTGAGCCTCGCCGTCCCGGTCTGTGGCCTCAATGATGAACAGCTCGGCATCTTGGCCGAGTTCGGCTAGCAGCGGATCCGGGCCGGTGTCGCCGGAATAGGCCAGGGCGATCTCGGCGGCCTGCAATCGGATGCCGGCGTTGGGCACGAAGTGGGGCAGACTCAGGCCAGTCAGCTCAAACGGTCCTGCCTGGTAAGCGCCCGGCAGCGGATGCCAGTCGAAGACCGAGGTCAGGTCCACGTCCGGCTCCAGCCCAGCGAGCCGGTCAAGCACGCCTGGCGGGCAGTACAACGGCAATCGCGGTCTGCCCGGCCGGCCGTAGAACCGCATCCGGAACAGCCCGTGCAGGTCGATGCAGTGATCGGGGTGCTCGTGGGTGATGGCCACAGCATCCGCGCCGCCATCGGGCCAGTGCGCAAGCAACCGCGGCAGCGTGGCGTAGCCGAGGTCCAGCACCAGGCGGTAGCCGTCCCAGTCCACCGCGAAACCGCTGCACGCGCGGCCCGGTTCAGGGAACGCGCCGCAGCTGCCAAGCACCGTGACTCGCCGCATCCGTCACAGGATGCCAGACCGGGCCTGCCCTCCTTCCGCGAAGGATGATGAAGAGCCTCCGCGAAGGATGCGTGAAGACTGGGGCCGGCGGCGTTAAGAACGCGTCAAGATCATCGGCATCGGTCTCATCCAGCGGTGAACTGGCATGGATGGACGAGAACGAAGAGCCAAGCCTGGCTGATGTTGTCCTGCCTGGCTGGCCTGGGTACGCCGACGGGATGGGCGGAGGCCTCGATAACCCTGGCTGGCCTGGTCCGGCTGGTAGTTCGCGCAGGCGCAGGCGGGGGCTGGCCGCACCGCTGGCGCTACCAGCCGGGTTCGGCGCTCTGCTGGTGGTGGGCGCCGCCGCGGCGGCCAGCCACGGAGCCGTGTCCGCAGGCTGGGTACTGCTGCTCGTCGCGATCGTCGTAGCCGCAGGATCCATGGCCGCCGAGCCGGCCGTCGCACCGGTACTGGGCGGTATCGGCTGGCTGACAGTGGCTGGGTTCTCCCGTCCGCCCTACGCCGAGGTTCAACTGAGCGCGCCTGGCACAGCGCGGGCCGCGCTGGTGCTCGCTGCCTGCACGGCAGGAGGCGTCGCTGTCGGCGTGATAGTGCGGCATGTGGCGTCATCGTTCACACTGTGGATTGTGGATGTTTCACCGAGCCAGCGCGCAGGCGACAAGGCTGCGAGCGACAAGCCCGCGAGTCAGCGGGCGGCCCGGAAGCAGCGCAAGATCGCTGACCTGTCGGGCGGCATCGGCGCGCGCCGTGTCCTGGCTGGTGTGCTCCTTGCAGTGGCCGGGCTGCCCGTCCTGACGCTCGTCCTGTCGGCCCATGGCCTGCGCCTGGACCTCGGGGATGACCTGCTTATCTACCTGGTAGCCGTGGTCGCCGTCGCCGTGGTGGGCGGCTTCTGGCCCGCGGTGCTGGCCGCAGTCACCGCGAGCCTGCTGGTGAACTGGTACTTCACCCCGCCGGTACACACGCTCACGATCGCCGACGGCAAGAGCCTGCTGGCCTTGCTGCTGTTCGTGACGGTCGCCGTCACGGTCAGCAGCGTCGTGCACCTCGCAGCCCTGCGTGCCAGGCAGGCGGCCCGCAGCACCGAGGAAGCCAAGGACCTCCTGGCCCTGGCACAGACTGTGCTGGGCGGCGAGGACACCCCGGCCGCAGTGCTCAGCTATCTCACCGCGAGTCGCGGCGGGCGGGCCGAGTTGCTCGAACGCACAGGCGACCAGTGGGTGCGGGCCGCCGCGAGCGGTCAGGCAGCGCCCGCCGATCCGGTAGAGCGCGCCGCCCCACGAAGCGACCTCGTGCTCGAGGTCGGCGGCCAGCACCGGCCGCTCTCACCTCGCTTGCTCGACGGTGTCGCCGCCCAGGTTGCGGCCGCCCTGGACCGTGACCGGCTGCGGACCCAGGCCGCACAGGCAGAGGCCCTCGCCGAAGGAAACCGGATGCGGACGGCATTGCTTGCCGCGGTCAGTCACGACCTGCGTACGCCGCTCGCTTCGATCAAGGCCAGCGTCAGTACGCTGCGCCAGACGGACGTGGAGTGGACCGAGGCGGACGAAGCAGCATTGCTGGCCACTATCGAGATGTCGGCTGACAGGCTCGACGCGCTCATCGGCAATCTGCTGGACATGAGCCGGCTGACCACCGGGTCCCTGCAGCCGTTCCTGCGGGCAACGGCGATCGACGAGGTGGCGCCGCTGGCGCTGCGAGGTCTTGACGGCGGCAGCGACATGCGGCTGACGGTGCCCGACGGGCTACCGCTGGTGCTCACCGACCCGGGCCTGCTCGAGCGGGTGCTGGCGAACTTGTTCGCTAACGCGCTGGCCTACTCGCCGGCCGGCCGGCGTCCGCAGTTGCGCGCCAGCCAGCTCGGCGGCGACGTGCTGCTGGAGATCATCGATCATGGTCGCGGCGTGCCGGACGAGGCAAAGGAGCTCATGTTCGAGCCGTTCCAGCGACTGGATGCTCGCGGTGCGGATCCGTCCGGCGGGACTGGCGTCGGGCTGGGCCTCGCCGTGGTCAAGGGATTCCTGGACACGATGGGCTGCAGTGTGTGCGCTACCGACACGCCGGGAGGCGGGCTCACCATGCGGGTCCTGCTGCCGTGCGCGGCGGCGGCAGCCAGCTCGGCAAGCGTGACCGCTAGCCCATGACGCGCGTCCTGGTGATCGATGACGAGGTCCCGATCCTTCGTGCGCTGAAGATCAACCTGGCCGCGCGCAAGTACGAGGTGAGCACTGCGGCCGACGGAGCGTCAGGCCTGGCCGCGATGGCCCGTGAGCGACCTGACGTGCTGATCCTCGATCTCGGGCTCCCGGACATGGACGGCACGGACGTGATCAGGGGAGTGCGCGGCTGGAGTTCGACGCCGATCATCGTGCTGTCGGCCTGGGGCCAGGAGAGCCAGAAGGTGGCCGCGCTGGACGCCGGAGCTGATGACTACGTCACCAAGCCATTCGGCATGGACGAGTTGCTGGCGCGGCTGCGCGCTGCGGTCCGCCGGGCTGCGCCCGCTCCAGACGAGCCGGTGATCAGCACGGCGGAGTTCACGGTGGACCTGGCCCGCAAGCGGGTAACCAGGGCGGACACCGATGTCCGGCTGACGCCGACCGAGTGGCAACTGCTCGAGGTACTGGCCCGCAATCCCGAGCGGCTCGTCACCCAGCGCCAGCTACTCCAGGAGGTCTGGGGCCCTGGCTATCAGAACGAGGCTCATTACCTGCGCGTGTACATGGCGAGCCTGCGCCGCAAGCTGGAGCCCGACCCGTCCGCGCCCCGGTACTTGCTGACCGAGCCCGGCATGGGATACCGGTTCTGTCCCTGATGAGCTAGGTCCCCGCATCCGGCACGTTTCCGGCAGTGTGCAGCTCGTAGGCCGGGTTGAAAATGGTGGGCTGGCCGTGCTGACTGGTCAGCCTGCCGTGGACGACTATCCGCCGCCCTGGCTGAATGCCGGGTATCTCTCG
>Ga0335072_10009259_pt1 | contig 14213 bp, 13 predicted proteins | sample Lox_Sample_21_FD_206725 | JGI IMG/M metagenome (GOLD analysis project Ga0335072, IMG submission 206725) | Soil microbial communities from Loxahatchee National Wildlife Refuge, Florida, United States - Lox_Sample_2.1 | ecosystem: Environmental > Terrestrial > Soil > Wetlands | place: USA...
CCAGGGAGTTCAGATCTCTTCGGGAGAAGGAATTCGCGATCTGCTTGTTAGCTATCGCACGGGCGACATGTGGGCGCCGAGAGTCGAGCAGTTGGAAGCGCTGCATGTGGAGCTCGGTTATTTCACCGAGTGCATCATGAACAACAAGACTCCTTTTAACGACGGGCATGCGGGACTTCGAGTGGTGCAGATGCTCGAGGCGGCCGAAACGTCGATCAAAAAAAGAGGCGAGGTTGTGCGCCTGTGAACGAATTCTGTGCGATCGCCCCGGACGTAAAACTCGGCGAGGGAGTGCGGCTTTCGCGCTTCATCAACCTATACGGTTGCGAAATCGGGGATGAAACCAAGATCGGCGCCTTCGTCGAGATTCAGAAGAATGCCAGCGTAGGGCGCCGGTGCAAGATATCAAGCCACACGTTTGTGTGTGAGGGCGTAACGATCGAAGACAACGTATTCATCGGCCACGGCGTGACGTTCATCAACGACTCTTACCCACGCGCAACAACTGCCGACGGAGATCTGCAAACCGAAAAAGATTGGCGCGTTGAAAAAACGGTGATCAAGCGCGGCGCCTCGGTCGGTTCCGGGTCGACGATTCTTTCCAATATCGTGATCGGTGAAAATGCAATCGTCGGCGCCGGGAGTGTCGTGACTCGCGACGTTCCCGCCAACACGATTGTGGCCGGCAATCCCGCGAAAATCCTGCGGTCAGTTCCATCTCCCACTAAGGTGAACGAATGATTCAGAACACAAAAGTTCCTTTTGTTGATTTGGTGACCATGCATCGCGAGCTTCAAGATGAGTTGCTGGAAGTGTGTAAGCGGGCGTTTGAGACGGCAGGCTTTATTGGTGGGCCGGAGGTGGAAGGGTTCGAGCGAGAGTTCGCGGATTTCTGCAACGCAAAGTACGCCGTGGCCGTAAATAGCGGAACCGATGCGTTGCGGTTTGCACTTACAGCTGCAGGAGTCCAACCCGGGGACATCGTCCTGACCGTGCCACATACGTTCATTGCCACGACGGAGGCCATTTCTCAGGCGGGCGCGCGACCGGACTTTGTGGACATCGATGCGAAGACTTTCAATATGGATCCAGAAGAGCTGCGACGCTATCTGGAGTCGCGATGCGTTCTTGATGCGAAGACCGGCCGGTACGTTCACAAGGAGACGGGCAAACCAGTTACGGCGGTTGTTCCTGTTCATCTTTACGGGCAAATGGCCGACATGGACGCAATCCTTGAGATCGCGGAGCGCTACAAGCTGATTGTGATCGAAGATGCTTGCCAGGCGCATGGGGCCGAGTATTTCTCGAAGAAGCAAAATCGTTGGTTGAAGGCAGGCTCGATTGGCTTGGCGGCGGGGTTCAGCTTTTATCCGGGCAAAAACTTGGGGGCGTGCGGCGAAGCTGGTGCAGTGACCACAAACAATCCCGATATCGCTCGAAAAGTCGCGATGCTGCGCGACCATGGCCAAGCGAAGAAGTATTACCACGATCTGGAGGGCTACAACGGGCGGCTGGACGCGATTCAGGCAGGCCTGCTACGGGTCAAGTTGCGCCATTTGTCAAAATGGAATGAACAACGCCGCGAAAGTGCACGAATTTATGATGAATTGCTCGAGCCTCTCGGAGAAAGCCTGATTTGCCCCACGCAAGCGCCCACAGCCAAATGCGTATACCACCTCTATGTTGTGCGGACACAATGCCGGGATGAATTGCTAAAGCACTTGAGTGACTCCGGAGTTGGCGTGGGAATTCACTATCCGATCCCTGTCCACTTGCAGGTTGCGTATTCCACGATGGGTTGGAAGCGCGGTGATTTTCCTGTAACGGAACAAGCCGCGAATGAAATCCTATCTCTGCCCATGTACGCGGGACTGACGGCGGACCAGCAGAAGCGAGTCGCGGAGACCATTTCGCAATTCGTGACCTCCTATGCCGCTCAATGAGATCGTCGTCTCGATCGCATAAATGATTTTCCGGCCACAGTTCCTGTCGCCTCCGTGTTGCCGATTGAGACGTAATGTGACCTGGTCCGCGACAGGCATTTCGTAGCTCGCCGGATCCACACGCGGTATCAATCTCCACCATACCCAAGTCAACCTTTCATAGAGTCCAGATTGGCTCAGCAATCCGAATCACGGATGGCAGTTCTTTCAAGACCGTTTCCCGAGGACCAATTTCCGGGGAGACGTGAGGGTGTCAAAGAGAGTGAGGGCGGTGCTCAAATCAAAATTCCTGCCCTGAATTCTCTAGCGCTTAGGTCGCTCGCTTGCCTTTACAACAAAAAAGAGAAACTCTTCTGCCACAGTGTCGCTCTGACAGAGTCGGGACTGCAGAGCGAGGGAACTTCGTGGGAAGGGACGGTCATAGCGCTGCTCGGTCTGCAACATTTCGCCGAATCGGGAAATGCGTTGCCGATCGACATTACGCCGATCAGGGAATTCATTCTCGAAGAAACGAGCTTGGTAAAGGGCGTTGGGGACCTCGGACTCCTAACCTGGTACACGGCGGTTTGCGCGCCTGAGCGTGTTGCGGCGCTGCTGAGGAAGTTCGACTGTCGAAAGGCAATCGAGTCGGATTCGCGGAGAGCGGAAACGAATGGGCTTTCGTGGTTTTTGGCGGGCCTTGCGCACGCGCGACTCGCATGCCCCCGATTGCTGCCGGAATTGACGGATGTTGCCGTCGAGACGTACCACTTACTCCAGGACCTGCAAAGCGAGAACGGCATCTTTGGGCACGGAGGTCCGCAGAGATTCGTGGGGCAAATCTTTCCCAACCGCTACGGGACATTCGCGGACCAAATTCATGCGATCTATGCGCTTTCAACATTTGCGCGGGCATTCGAGATTGAGGAGCCGCTAGAAATGGCATTGAACTGCGCAAATGCCATGTGCGCGCAGCAAGGAGAGTTGGGGCAATGGTGGTTTCGATATGACAAGCGGACAGGATGCGTGGCGAGTCACTATCCCGTGTATTCAGCACACCAGGATGGGCTGGCGCCGATGGCGTTGCTTGCTTTGGGAGAAGCGACCGGACAGAATTTTCACAAGCAGATCTGGAAAGGGCTCAAATGGATTGCGGCGCAAAACGAATTGGCCGCCGATCTGAGGAGTCCGAACCAAGCGGTGATCTGGGATTCGATCGAACCTCGTAGGCGCGCAACAGAGTATTGGGAGACGGCGTGCAATTACTTGCGTGTTTCAAGCGAGCCGCAAGTGAAGAATTTGAGGATTCGTTACGAGGCACGGCCGCAACACTTTGGCTGGCTGCTCTATGCGTTCGGCAAAAAGGGGACTTCAAACTCCCGATTGGATTTCGCGCAAAGAGCGGGCTGACGCGGGCAGATTGTATGATGCGGCTGTGGGCACTACGAGGCATTTGGGTGTATTTTAGATCGATGTTAGCTTTGAACCCGACGTTGCAATAAGGCCCCTGCGATCTTCCGATTCTGTGGACGTGCTTAGAATATGCAGACGACCCTCAGCTACGTTTTGATAACACCTGCGAGAAATGAAGCAAGCTTCATTGAGTTGACCATCAAGTCCGTGGTGGCGCAGACGGCCACACCGCTCAAATGGATTATCGTCAGCGATGGCTCAACCGACGGAACAGACGACATCGTCAGCAAGTATGCAGCTAAATATCTTTGGATCGAGTTGGTCAGGATGCCGGAACGCCGTGAACGTGACTTTGCGGGCAAGGTACGCGCATTCAATGCGGGACACACGAGAATCGCGGGCCTGAAATACGACGTGATCGTTAGCTTGGATGCCGATATCTCCTTCGAACCAGGCTATTTTTCCCTGCTGCTTGAAAAGCTGTCGTCGGATCCAGGACTGGGGGTTGTCGGCACACCGTTCCAAGAAACATCAGGCGAAGTATACGATTATCGCTTCGTCAGCATTGAGCACGTTTCCGGAGCATGTCAGGTATTTCGTCGCGAGTGTTTCGAACAAATCGGCGGTTATTTGCCAGTAAAGGGTGGGTCGATAGATCACATAGCCGTGATTTCTGCACGAATGAAAGGTTGGAGAACTCGGACATTTACGGAGAAGATCTGCCTACACCATAGAGCGATTGGAACCGCAGGGGGAGGCCTGCTGAATTCACGCTTCAAACTGGGCATGAAGGATTACACCATAGGTAATCACCCGATATGGGAGCTATTCAGGACTGCCCGTCAAATGAGTATCCCGCCCGCCGTCATCGGAGGGCTGGCCCTTGGTGCAGGCTATTTGTGGGCGTCCATCCGTCAAATTCCGCGTCCAGTATCACGCGAGCTGGTTGCCTTCCACCGACGAGAGCAAATGCAACGGCTAAGCCGGTTTTTCCGCCGTAACCGGTCAGTCGTGATCGATGTCAAACCCTCTAGCCATTGTGCTTAACAACTGCTCTTTTGATGGTGCGATGCAGAGCAATAATCCAGGGAAAGGTTCCGCTCCAACAGATCAAGTCTGCGACGAGGTTGAATTGACGGAAGCGAAAATTCATACAAGGCCGGTCTCTTGCGGTTGTCTCATCATCGATGCCGACGACTGGGGCCGCGATGCCCGAACCACCGATCGAACCTTCGAGTGCTTCCGTAACGGTGCCCTTTCCTCGGCCAGCGGCATGGTTTTTATGCAAGATTCCGAACGCGCTGCGAATATCGCCTAAGAGCGAGGGCTTGACATCACCCCCACCACGTGGGAAATCTTGCGAACGTTTTAGCAGATGAGGAATTAGAAGTGTGTCAAAGAGTTGTTAGTTGGCTGCGGCCCTCGCCCAGTGCTGCCGTTGGCGGGGCGCCATCGGCTTCAGAGATACAATTACAGCTAGGTACTCCCAGAAGGTAAGTTAAATTCATGTGTGGAATAGTCGGCGTCTTGGGATTTCAGAATAGCGACTTTCGGGTTACGAAGCAGTACCTCGCCCGCCTGCGCGATCAAATGATTCACCGGGGGCCGGATGGCGCCGGGCTTTGGATCGACCAGGCCTTAAACGTCGGCTTGGGACACCGCCGGCTCGCGATCGTAGACCTCTCCCCGGAGGCCGACCAGCCAATGTGCAATGAAGATGGAAGCCTCTGGGTCTCTTTCAACGGCGAGATCTACAATCACGCCGAGCTCCGTCAGGAGCTCAATCGCATTCGGCCGCGGCATTGGAAAACCCATCACTCAGATACTGAGGTCATCGTCCACGCATTTGAAGAGTGGGGCATCGACTGCCTGAACTCGTTTCGCGGCATGTTTGCAATCGCGATTTGGGATGGTCGTTCCCGCGAGATGTGGCTCATCCGCGACCGGATCGGCATAAAGCCGCTTTATTACACGCTGGACAACGGCCGACTGGCGTTCGCATCAGAGATCAAGGCGCTCTTCGCCGATCCACTCCAGAACCGCGATATTGACGAAGAATCGCTGTTCCACTATCTCTCGTTCCTCACGACCCCAGCGCCGCGCACCTTGTACCGGGGAATCCATAAACTTCAGGCCGGGACGTGGTTGCGGGTCCGACCGGACGGAAGCGTTCAGCAACGTCGATATTGGGATGCCTGGGAACACACGAAGCCACTCATAGGCGTTCCGGAGCCCGAGCTTATCGAGCACCTCATGGCCGAGCTCCGAACCGCGATCCGCCTTCGGAAAATGGCGGACGTTCCAATCGGCGTCTTTCTTTCCGGCGGAATCGATTCCAGCACGAATGCGACTCTGTTCTCGGAGGGCGAGTCCAAGCAAGTACACACTTTCACGGTTGGGTACGAGGGTAATTTTCCATCTGCCCCTAACGAGACGGAATACGCTCGCCACACGGCTGCGAGAGTCGGCGCATCTCATCATGAGAAGCTGTTGAACGTCAACGATGCGATCGGATTCCTCGGTACGATGGCAAGGCTCCAGGATGAGCCCATAGCGGATCCGGTTTGCGTACCAATCTATTACCTATCGAAGCTCGCTAGGGACCACGGATGTATCGTCTGCCAGGCGGGCGAAGGCTCCGATGAACTGTTCTGTGGCTATCCCCTCTGGCTCAGGTTTCTACAACTACAGAGCGCCGACCGCCTTCCCGTACCTTCCGTGATAAAGCGCCTGGGGTTGGGCGCATTGGCGGCCGCCGGAAAGGATCAAACCGTTCATTACGAATGGTTACGGCGTGGCGCGTGCGGTAATCCTGTGTTTTGGGGTGGTGAGGAAGCTTTTACCCACGCCCAGAAGCTCCGGCTGCTTCACCCCGACTTGCGGAAGCGATTCCTCGGTCTCACTTCTTGGGACGCCATTTCGCCGATCCGGGAGAGGTTCCTTGCGAACGCGTGGGACAAGTCCGATCTCCACTGGATGTCTTATCTGGACCTAAACCTCCGCCTGCCTGAGTTGCTGCTAATGCGCGTTGATAAAATGAGTATGGGTGTCAGCCTCGAAGCCCGCGTGCCTTTTCTCGATCATAAGTTCGTCGAACTCGCGCTCAGCATACCGGCTAGGGCGAAACTCGGATCCGGAGGGACAAAATATCTTCTCAAGAAGGCCGTTCGCGGATTGTTGCCCGATGAAATCATCGATCGAAGAAAACAGGGCTTCAACGTCCCGCTCCCCGAGTGGTTCAACGGCACACTTGGGGCGACCGCGCGAAGCGAGTTGCAGGCCTTCTGCGCCGACACTTCTTTTCTGGACATCAATGAAGTGACGAAGTTGCTGGATAGTCCCGCGCGGGCATCCGCCTGGTACCTGCTCAACTTCGCGCTGACAGTCCGGCATACCCAACGGGGTGATGTGGTTCCTGCAGCGGTTTAGCTCACGGATGTTGCCGTCCGTACTAAAATTCTTATCACTGCAAAGGAAGTCGTTGCGAGTTAATGCAAGGAGTTGGGCTTATAGGATGCTGATTATCAATGCTGACGACTGGGGCTATGACGAGCATACTACAAGGCGCATCCTCACTTGTGTGGAAGGCGGCTCCATTTCATCAGTCAGTGCGATGGTATTCATGGAAGACTCCGAGCGTGCGGCTGCTCTGGCGCGAGACCGCGGAATCGATGCCGGGCTCCACTTGAACCTAGATACTCCTTTTACCAAAGTTCCCGTTACCAGCAACCTGAGGGAACACCAAGCTAGGCTCGCGTGTTTCCTTCACAGTCAGTTCTCACGCCCGTTTTTCCACCCGGGGTTGGTTCGCTCATTCGAATATGTCGTGTCATCCCAACTGGCTGAGTACGATCGTTTGTACGGTACGCCACCGCGAAGGATCGACGGACACCACCATCTGCACCTGGCTGCAAATGTGCTTTTTGGCGGGCTGCTCCCTCTCGGTACGATACTGCGGCCGCATTTTTCTCGGGAACCCGGAGAGAAGCGAATTCGCAACTCTATTTTCCGGTGCTATGCAAAACTGATGCTTGCAAGGAGTCATCGAACGGTGGATTGTCTGTTCGCCCTGCCGCCGCTCGAACCCAAGAGGCTCTTGCGGATCTTCTCCCGGTCTCGTCAGATTGCGGTCGAAGTCGAGGCGCATCCAGCCAACCCGGTTGAGTTTGAGTTCTTGACGGGCGGAGCTCTATTTCGACTTCTGGGCGACGTACCTCTATCGCGCCACCATCTCCTCATACCCGTTTAAATCGTCAGAAGGCTCACAAATTGCATCCCGAACCACCGACTGTCGTTACAGTATTTGCCGAGGCTCTGTCTGCGCCAGAAGTTACATGGAGCCTCTTTGATGCTGGTTTTAATGTTACGAGCATCGCCCGCCGGGGGCGCGGCTCTGCGCTTCGGCATAGTCGCAAGGTCGTTTGCCACGAGATTTGTCCCCCCGAACAGGATATTGCGCAGGCCCTCCGCGAGATGGTCTCGGTACTGAACTCGTTGGGCGATCGGCATAGCGGGCCAATACTATTGTTTCCGCTGGATGATACGGCGTTGTGGATGTGTAGTGAATTGGCTCCGAACGAGAGCTGGATCCTGGTCGGCCCCGACAAATCGAGTGCCGATCTAGCCCTTAATAAGCACCTGCAAACCCGATTTGCGTGCAAAGCCGGTTTCAGGGTCCCCGAAACATGTGTCGCCAATTCGGTCGATCAGGCCATAGTCCTCGGCGAACAGATTGGTTTTCCTCTTGTCCTTAAACCCGTTGAGTGCACTCCGGTGCGGAACGGACGGAAACTCGCTCGGAAGACACGGATTTGTGCAAACGCAAACGAATTCGAGTCGGTTCTTCGAGGGTGGAATGAAAGCATACCCCTGCTTCTTCAGAAGTACATCATTGGAGTTGGGGAAGGTGTCTTTGGACTGGCAACCCCGGAAGGAGTCCAGGCCTGGAGTGCTCATCGTCGCCTACGAATGATGAATCCCCATGGGTCAGGGGCATCTGCCTGTGTATCGATACCTGTAGATGAAAGCATACGACAGAAGACCGAGGCCCTCATCGGAAACGCGAGGTGGACAGGGCTATTCATGGTAGAGCTGCTGAGAGACCGGTCAGGGGAAGCATGGTTTGTTGAACTAAATGGCCGGCCTTGGGGCAGCATGGCCCTAGCCCGCCGTCAAGGCCTCGAATATCCGGCCTGGAGCGTGTCCATGGCGCTCACCCCTGGTTCGCACGTCGGTACAGCCAAATCCGCCTCAACAGGGCTAGTCTGCCGGAACCTTGGCCGCGAACTTATGTACCTGCTGTTCGTTATCCGTGGTCCAAGATCCGCGGCAATGGTCGAATGGCCCTCGATCTGGAAAGCACTTCGCACAATCCTACAAACCAGCCGCAGTGAGCGTTATTACAACTGGCGTCGCGACGACAAGGGAGTGTTTTTTGCAGATTGTTTTTACACATTGCGAGATAACCTATTTAAAGCAGGGGGCTAATTACGCATGACAGTTCTCGCCGCTTGTCATATCCATTCTAACCTGTCTTATGACGGTAGTTATGCGCTCGAAGTATTGAGTGACAAGTTCAGTCGCGGTGGCTACCGTGTTCTGCTGATGACCGAACACGATCGCGGATTTTCGCCCGAGCGACTACGCCAACTACGTCAGCTGTGCGACGCAGCTAGCACGAGGGACCTCTTGATAATTCCGGGGATTGAATACAGCGATGCTTCAAATCAGGTCCATATTCTAGTATGGGGCGACGTTCCATTCTTAGGTGAGAACCTGCCGACAAGGGAAACACTGCGCAGAGTTAGGGAGGCGGGCGGTGTGGCGGTGCTTGCGCATCCGTCTCGAAGAAATGCTTGGCAGTGTTTCGAGCCAAGTTGGGGAGAGGCGCTCACAGGAATCGAGGTGTGGAATCGAAAGTATGATGGCTTTGCACCCAATCGCATCGCACAAGAGTTACAGCGAAGTGTCGGTGCCATTCCTTTTGTTGGTTTGGACTTCCACACTGAGAGACAGTTCTTCCCGCTGGCTATGGCGATAGACATTGACTCCACAGTGACCGAGCAGTCGGTCCTGGATTGTATTCGCGCCCGCCGAGTCAACTCCAGAGTGTTCGGATTCCAGGTCGATGGACAACTCGTTCGCCATGCGTTGCCGATCCTGGCAGTGGTAGAGGCCTCCCGAAAGAGGTGCGCTTCGGCCTCAAGAAAAATAATGAAGTTGCGAGTCTGACAGTCCTATGTCATCGAAATCCTACCTTCCCCATATCAGCGTCTGTATCTGCACGTTCCAGCGGCCTGAATACCTGCGCCGAGCGTTGAGGAAGTTGAACGCACAGGAGACCGGTAATCTCTTCACCTATTCGGCGGTTGTCGTGGACAACGATGCCGAGGCGTCAGCCAGAAACACTGTATCGGAGTTTACGTCTCTCGGCGGACATCCCCTGACATTTGTCGTAGAACCACAGAAGAACATCGCGTGTGCCCGCAACGCTGCGGTGTTGCACGCATATGGGGATTACATCGCCTTTGTCGACGACGATGAATACCCGGCGCAGGACTGGCTTCTCAAATTGTTCCAGACCTGTAAGGCCGCTGATGCGGACGGCGTCCTAGGGCCAGTCAAGCCCTATTATGACTCCCCTCCTCCCGCTTGGGTGACCAAGGGAGCATTCTTCGAAAGGCCATCGCATCCAACGGGCATGATATTAAACTGGTCGCAGACACGTACTGGGAATGTGATCTTCTCGCGGCGAATTTTGCCAGAAAACGAAGTACCGTTCCGTGTTGAGCTCGGGACCGCTGGAAGCGACATGGACTTCTTTCGGAGATTAATGGAACAAGGTCGAGTATTTATTTGGTGTGAAGAGGCGGTCGTTTTTGAAGTCGTCCCGCCCTCTCGGTGCCGGCTGAGTTACCTGTTGAAGCGCGCCCTGATGCGTGGCAGCATGTTTCACAAACATCCTGCCGATCGCGTGAAGAATGCCGTAAAATCCCTGGTAGCTGTTCCCATCTACCTCATTGTTCTGCCATTCGTCGCGTTGCTCGGCGCACACGTTTTTGTAAAATACTTGATCAAGCTCTGCGATCACTCGTCCCGGCTTCTCGGTTTTGTTGGCATTGAGCTCGTAGGGCAGAGACCGACCTAACAGGCTGCGCCAAGATCAACCTCGGACCTCCCCAGCATCTTTGCCACGAGTAGCGAAGGGTGCGACTGAATAGGGGCAGGCGTGATTCTCGTGGAAGAATTAACAACGAGCTTGTGGTAACAATGGAGAGGTCGCCGGTGGCTCAGGCAGTGGCCGGTTCGCCTGCCACGAGGGGTCATCCCATCCGAGGGTTCGAGTCCCTTACCCTCTCCGCCAATTTCAACTGACAGCCTGACATGGGCGACCCGATCATTACAATCTTCAATCTCGTGCAGACGGCGGGGCGCCCATTGCTCAAACATAGTTCCGGAATATGACAAAGGTGATTGACGTTTACGGCAGAGCAATACGTGTTCAAGGCAGAATTGTCCGTATAGCGCGGCCACATGGCGACCGATACCGATTCTTAGACGACCCCGCACTGATTATTGACGGACTGCGGAAGTGCGGCGAACGAGTGGATTTATTCTCTTTCGCCCAGCGGTTACCGGAGAGTGCGCCGAAGTTCTCGTACCTTGTTGAATGGGACAACCTTGCCGTGTTACCCGTATCGACATTTGAGAATTGGTGGACTAAGCAAATTGGATTCAAAGCCAGGAACAAGGCAAAACAAGCGGAGAAGAATGGCGTCGTATTGCGGGAAGTGCCCTTCAGCGACTCATTAGTTGCTGGAATCCATGAGATCTACAATGAATGCCCAATCCGGCAGATGCGACGTTATCCCCACTACGGAAAGAATTTCGAGACTGTACATCGCGAAGAGGCCACATTCCTGGACAGCAGCATCTTTATTGGCGCGTTTTTTGAGGACAAGCTCATTGGTTTCGTGAAGTTAGTCGCGGACGAGACCTTCACTCAGGCAGGCCTTATGAATATTGTTTCAATGATCAAGCACAGGGACAAAGTGCCTCAGAACGCCCTGATTGCTCATGCCGTCCGAGCCTGCGCGAGCCGGGACATCCAATATCTCGTGTATTCCACATTCGATTATGGGGCTGGGAGGAAGGAACAGGATGGATTACGTGACTTCAAGGAGCGCAATGGCTTTCGGCGGATAGATACGCCGCAATACTACGTTCCTTTAACGGCACTGGGTTGGGCCGCCTTTCGCCTGGGACTTCATCACAGGTTGGCCGAACGCGTTCCTGAGCCTGTGGCGTGTAGGCTTCGCGAGCTTCGCGCTCACTGGTACAAGCGAAAGTATCGCCAGGTAGGGGCAGTCTAGTGCCGGGTATCGTGGGATTAATTACAAGAATTCCGAGGAAGCGCGCGGAGGAAAAGATCGCCGCCATGGTTAGCGCACTCCGCCACGAATTCTTTTATGTAACTGGGACATGGAGTGACGAGCAATTAGGCGTATATTGCGGCTGGGTGGCTCGGGCGGGTTCATTCTCCGCAAACATGCCGCTGTACGATCCCAGCGGAGAGGCAGTGCTCGTCTTCTCGGGCGAAGACTATTCAAAGTCCGCGACTTCGGCCAGCGAGATGGTCCGGTCCGGGGCGCAGAATGACGCCGGATATCTCCTCCAACGGTGGCATGACGATCAGGCATTTCCGGCAAGTCTGAACGGCCGCTTCCAGGGGCTTTTAACTGACCGCGTACGGGGTTACGCGCTGCTTTTCAACGATCGATTTGGGATGCACCGCGTGTACTATCATCAATCCAGTGATGCATTCTACTTCGCCGCGGAAGCGAAGGCTATTTTGGCTGTCTGCCCCGAACTGCGGCGGGCGGACCCCCAAGGTCTGGGGGATCTGGTCTCGTGCGGTTGTGTACTTCAGAATCGCTCACTGTTCGAGGGCGTCCGGGTCCTGCCGCCCGGGTCGGCGTGGACGTTCCGACCGGACGCCTCTGTCCAAAAGGCCTTCTATTTCCAACCACGGGAATGGGAAGCACAGACATTATTGGAACACGAGGCATACTATGAAGAGCTAAAGTCTGTATTCCTCCACAATCTGCCACGTTATTTCGAAGGCAGAGAGCCTATCGGGATGTCGTTGACCGGTGGATTCGACACCCGAATGGTGATGGCATGGCAGAAATCCCCGGCGGGATCGCTTCCGTGTTACACCTTCGGTAGCGCATACCGTGAGAATCGGGATGTGATCATCGCGCGAGGGGTCGCCCGTGCCTGCGAGCAGCCGCACCGTGTAATCGTAGCCGGGGCCGATTTTCTGGGAAACTTTCCCAGGTATGCCGAACGGACCGTCTACCTGACGGATGGCTGCGCGAGCGTTAACCACGCTCCCGTCCTCTACTCCAATGAGAATGCGCGAGCGATTGCACCCGTAAGAATGACCGGGAACTATGGCGATCAAATAATCCTGCGGTGGAGAGCTTTCAAGCCCTCGAAACTGACGCCGAGTTTGTTCCAGCCAGACTTTGCAGCCCACGTCAACGCCGGCGTCGAGGCGTATCATGCTGCAACCGATACACACCCCCTTACATTCGCAGCCTTTCGTCAAGCGCCTTGGTTTCATTATGGACTGGCGGCACTCGAGCACACCCAGCTCACCCTGCGCACGCCATACCTGGATAACGACTTCGTGCGCACGAATTACAGGGCGCCTCAGTCGGCATTGACAAGCAACGAGGTGCGCTTACGCTTGATTGCGGAGGGAAATCCCGCCCTTCGGCAAATAGCGACGGACCGCGCCAGCAGTAGCTCCGTCGGATTTACGGCAGCCTTGGTCCACGCTTATCATGAGCTGACCTTCAAGGCGGAATACGCATACGACTATGGTATGCCGCCACTTGCCGCCCGGGCCGACCATCTGGTCTCGTGGTTGCACCTGGAGCGGCTCTTCCTCGGCCGGCATAAGTATTACCATTTTCGAGTCTGGTATCGAGACGCCCTTTCAAAGTATGTACGCGAGATGCTCCTTGATGAACGCACGCTTTCCCGACCATACTGGGATCGCCGCGCCGTTGAGGCGGTCGTTCGTGGTCACCTTGACGAGGGCAGAAATTACACGAGTGAGATTCACACACTGCTCACGGTAGAGCTGATTCACCGCCTTTTCATCGACAGTAGATAACACGCCGGCCCGGCCGGGCAGTCTTTGCGGTCGTACCACCGACAGAGAAATACTCTCGAACCAATCGTACAGCGCATTTTAATGCGTCGGCACCATACGAACGAAAAATTAACCTGGCCCTTTCGCCGGAGCTGCAAGAGATGCGCATCAATAGGGTGCGCATTGGCCGAAGTTAGAAACAGCGCAGAGAGCGAGTCCGATCTCGTCAAACCGGGAAGGATGTCAGATTCAAAGCCAAGTAGCCGAAGCTTGCGTGGAGGGGATGCTGAAACATTGAGGGGAAAAGACCGGCCAATGTCAATGCACCGTAGATCAGAGCATATTGAACTCTGCGCTCTGGCGGAGAGTCAGTTGTCGACCCATCTGGAAATAATGCACCTAATGAGCTTCTGAATGCAGCCGGCCATAGCCTCTCTCATTTGCGGAATCGGCATCGCGGGTCTCTTCTATCTCGATCGAGGGGAGAAAACCCGGGTTTCCAGGGCCCTTGTGATTCCGGCTGTGTGGATGCTCCTGAACACTACGCACCCCCTGTCGTTCTGGCTTGGAATGTCAGCAAACGCGGGAGTTGACCGGGTCCAGGCTGTTATGGACGGAAGTCCACTTGACAGGAATTTCGCCATTTTTCTGCAGTTAGCAGCACTCGTCGTGCTGTGTGGGAAAAGCGCCAAGGTCGGGGCAATGCTGCGAAA
>Ga0335072_10009260_pt1 | contig 14213 bp, 13 predicted proteins | sample Lox_Sample_21_FD_206725 | JGI IMG/M metagenome (GOLD analysis project Ga0335072, IMG submission 206725) | Soil microbial communities from Loxahatchee National Wildlife Refuge, Florida, United States - Lox_Sample_2.1 | ecosystem: Environmental > Terrestrial > Soil > Wetlands | place: USA...
GGAATCAGGCCCAGGCCCACGCGCAGTTCGTCTCCAACGTCGTCGATTTCGGCATGAACGTGCAGGCGGCGCTCGAACAGCCGCGTTTCACCAAGGAGACCTTCGACGGCTGCGACGTTCAGATGGAGGAAACCATCCCCGCCGACGTTCGCGCCGGCCTCGCCCAGCGCGGTCATCAGATCAAACTCCTTCAGCCGTTTTCTTTCAGCGTGGGACAAGGCGCGGCGGTGGTGCGCGACAGCAGCCGCCAGGTAAACTTCGCTGCGGGCGATCCGCGTTCCGACGGCGCCGCCATTCCACAGGAGCCACCTGCGCAATAGGACACGATGCCAAAGCCAATTCGTGATTGAAGGCAGTTACCTGAGCCACTGCGGGCCGAACCCAGGAATCCCAAACGCGGGGCACACTCACTTCACCGAGCAGCGGCAACTCGGACAGCGCGCTGCGCAGCAGCGTAGAGGTTGAGTCGCGAATACACGCCAAAAGATGACCCGTCATCGAGGAATCCTCCGCCCGGTCCTTCTGTTTCGGTGAGGATCCGGTCTGCCTGGTCCAGCGTCAGCGACGGAAAGGCTGTTGTCAGCAGGTATCCGGCCTCATGGGCCAGCTTGCCCACATCTTCGGCTCCAATACTGTTCGGATAGACCGCAGGCAAATTGTATGTCTGGGTCACGTTGTAAAACGCTTCGTCCGCCTCTGCATTACTGAACCGTCCCGTATCTTCCGTGGCGCAAGCGTCGATTGTATTTCCGCATCCGGCCTTCAGAATCACGTCCAGTTCCGTCTGCGCTTTCTTCACCGCGGCCTGGAAGTCAGCAATCGGCGCAGCCCCCCTGACCGACAAGCCCATATAGGCCGGATCATTGGCCAATGGGGGTATTTACTTGACGCCATAGGCCCCAAAATGTAGTGTTTAGAGCCGTGAGCGAGGATTATCCCCGGACTTTGTCGGAGTTGGAGAAACGGTTCGGCGAGGAGGGCGCCTGCGCCGAGTACCTGGCGGCGCTTCGCTGGCCGAGCGGATGGGCATGTCCGCGGTGTTCGAGCAAGGCGGTCAGTTCTGTGCGCCGGAATCGCTGGCGGTGCGGTCAGTGCCGGTACGAGATGTCGGTCACGGCTGGGACCGTTTTTCAGGACAGCCACCTGCCGCTGACGATCTGGTTTCGCGCCATGTGGCAGGTAGCCAGTCAGAAGAACGGAATCAGCGCTCTGGGACTGCAGCGGGTTCTGGGTCTGGGCAGCTACAAGACTGCATGGGCCATGCTGCATAAACTTCGCCGCGCCATGGTTCGTCCGGGGCGGGACCGTTTGGAAGGCGTCATCGAAGTGGATGACACCTATTGGGGTGGCGAGGAAGAGGGAGCCGTCGGCCGCTGGACCGAGACCAAAGCTCTGATTGTTGTTGCTGCTCAGGAGGATGGCAAGGGAATTGGCCGCATTCGCCTCCGCTGTGTTCCCGACTTGACCAAAGCTACACTGCACGGGTTCATCGCCGAGGCCATTGCGCCGGGGAGCACGGTCCGAACGGACGGCTTGCCGGCCTACATGGGACTGAGCGGATACGTGCATGACCGCCAGATCCAGCGCCGTCAGAAGGAAGGAGAGCATTTGCTTCCGCGTGTACATCGCGTGATCTCGCTTCTGAAACGATGGCTGCTGGGCACTCATCAGGGCGCGATCGGATACGAGCATTTGAATGACTACCTCGATGAGTTCACCTTTCGATTCAATCGCCGCACCTCGGTCTCGCGCGGCAAGCTGTTCTATCGACTCGCCCAGCAGGCCGCCCAGGTGGACCCGGCACCATTCACCACGCTCATCAAACCACAACCGGTTGCACCCTGTGGCGTCAAGTAAATACCCCTATTCCACATTGACCCCTCTCATCCATAACAACTCCATTAGGATAATTCCGGGCCTTTCCGTACCTCACGCGCCGGTCCCGGCGAAAACGGCGCGTGAGGTCTCGCCAGCCGCGGTGAGATTCCTGAGCCACATTTCCGTATATTCGCGCGAAAGCACAATACCATTCGCGCCTGCACTAAAGGCCGCCTTCACCGAGGCGCGCACGTCCTCCGGGGTCGTGTGCTTCTCGCCCGGAGCCGTCGGCACGTCAATATCCACCCCAGGATAGATTTGCACCCTGCCGCCAGTGTCGGTCATCGCTCGCTTTGTTTCGCTGATGAGGTACTGCGGCGTGAGGCCGTTCCTGGTGATTCCCTCAAGCGAGCCCTGGTCGTAGTTCATGAGCCGGTAGTAAAGCGGATGCAGTTCACGAGGCGTCGCATCAGCAAAGACGGTGGAACAAAGCCTGTCTACGAAATGCGCCATCCTGGGCCCACCTGCGTTGCTGTACGTGGCCAGCTTCAGGAAATCGGCGTAACGAGCCACTTTCGTATAGTCATCAACGGCGCTGTAAAAGGGGCTGAAGGTGATGTTCTGCATCATATGGAAACCAAAAGGCCTGGTCGGCGCAAGCGCCTTTGCTGTGCCGTAGAGCTCTGCTCGTACCTCGTGATAACTGTCGTTCCACAACTGGTTCCACGCTGCCACTTCGGGGTACTCGAACAAGGTACGCAGAAATACCACAAAATACCCGTCCGAAGGACGTGCGTGCCTGGCTGCAGCCTGAAAGAGCTTATCGAGCTGAATGTAGCCGGCGCGGGCCCGTTCTGCTGAGATCCCTCTTGCACGCGCCCTGGCGCAACAGAACGGACAGAAACAGCAGATGCCGACGGTGGCCCAGCCTCCACCGATCATGTTGTCGATGGGCCCCATGCGTTCGCAGCCCCACATGATGCCTCTGACCTCGTGGGGATACCCGGACAGCAGCGACTCGATCTTTCCCGTCAGATGGCCGCGGTAATTCGGGTGATTGAAGCAGGCGCTGGTTGTGCGCCTGCCATAGACGTCCACCTCAGCCACGTCTGTCAGGCCGGGAATTTCACGCATCATGTTCGGAAAAGCATTGTTGTAGTCCCAGGCGAAGAAATCCATCCCCCGCGCATTCGCCTTCGGTGCGACCTCGGTTATAACGTTGAACTTTCCATATTCGGGCGACCGGAAATCGGTCAGTGTCGTATCGCGGAAATACTTCGGATCGTAGTCGTAAAAGGCACCACCAACCAGCGGTTTGCCGGATCCGTACTTGCCGTGATCCGGCTTCGGAATCGGACCTCCGACTGTATTGCGATTCGGATCGAAGTCGTAGGTATATGCAAACACCGTATTCACGTTGCCCAGCTTCTGGATCGTATCCAGCAGCTGATCGACTCCCTCGTCGATCCAGGCGAAGGGCTTTACCTGGATGGCAACAACATTCCTGCGGTTTATGGTTCGTGTCTCATGCTCGCTCGCTGACGGAGATTTCGGATTGGTCTGCGCTTGCGGCGGGGACGTGCTTTCACCGTAACCCGAGCGCAGGCCATAACCGACTGACGCAGCGCCAAAAAGCTGAACGAACCGCCTGCGATCAAATGTCATCCATCCCTCTCTCGTAAAATGCGGCATTAATTTCCCCTCTCCACGACCTCAGCATGGCGTCGCTTAGAAGATGTACTTTCCCGCGAGTTGAATGATTCGGGCAGCATTGGAGAGCTGAATGACTCCAAACTGACCGGAACTCCGCGTCGACACAGGCGCCAGAAAGTTCGCTTTGCGCCGCCCAGGAGGCCCGTCACTTTAACGTTGAACCACGGGTTGGCATACTCTCGTTCTCCACCTTCGGTAGCGCCCGGCACCCCCTATGCGAGAAGATGTGCTGAGCTACAGAGCTAGTGAGATACGCCGACCCTAAGCTGATTGTCGATAACCGGCTTGCCGGCGAGCGCTCCAATGTCGCCCAGTCCGAGGACTGCGGTTCCATTGGTGACCACAGCGACAAGGTTGCCCTTGGCGGTGTATTTGAATGCGTTTTGCGGGTCTTTTTCGATCTCCAGACAGGCGCAGCTACGCCGCGAGTGTAAGCCACGCTGAGATCGCGTTGAGTAAGGCACCGCTTGGTGGAAACCACTTCCGCCTTTCCCGGCCGTGACCAATTGTGGTAGTCGAGAGCATCCTGCTTCGTAATGAACATAGTGCCCTCCGGAGGTGCAATACCGTGTCTTTATAGAACTTCGGGTGCGGGGTTGCGAAGTTCCCGCCATGGAAAGTGCCGTACTCCTGCTTACCGTGATCGGGAAGCGGCCGGCCCGGAACCTGCCTGCCGCCGGTCCCCCGGTCATAAATGAATACGCCAGAAAAAGTGTGTTAACTTGACCGCGCTCCTGCAAGATATCCAGAACCTTGTTCACACCCTCGTCGACAAAGGAAACTGTTCCGATTTGGATGCCAATCGTCTTTTGTGGATCGACTAGGGGTCCCATCGGTTTCGATTCGTTGGCCCACGCCCCCCCGGCGCCGCCACCGCTGTAGCAGCGACTGCAGCACTGGATTGGAGGAACTTTCGCCGGCTTATGCCACGTCTCCATATTGATTCCATGAGCATCCCCCTTTTCTCTCACTTTGCTTCTGTCGGCGTTTGTTCGGGCCGAATAAAAACTACACGTCGCCTCGATCAAAAAGTGTATTTTCCGGCGAACTGCAGAATCCTGGCCGGATTTGCGGCCTCAATAACGCCGAACTCCGACGAGTTTAAGGCGCTTACCGGTGCCGCGAAATTTTCGTGATTGAAAGCATTGAAGAACTCAAAACGCAACTCAAACTGTTGTTGCTCGTGAATTGTAAAGAGCTTAGCGAGACTTGCGTCCGCGTCGACGTAATCAGGACCTACGAGCGAATTCATTCCCGTGTCACCAAAAGTTCCGGGGCCATTCTTAACAAACGCTGTAGGATTGAGCCAGTTCACCCTTCTCTTTACATAGGGACTAACCCCAGCGACGGCGTTTGGACGATCGAGGCCGACACCCGACAATGAGGCGTCCGTGCCCGTCGTGGGGCTAAACGGAAATCCGCTGTTGTACCGAACCAGGAACGACGGCGACCACCCTCCAGCAATCAAATTTACCTTATGGTCCGCAAAGTCAAAACCCTGGTAGACAAGCGAACCTACAAGATTATTCCGTATATCGAAGTCGGTCGGTCCGTAATCGTGATTTCGGTCGTAGGGGTCGGACTCTTGGTTTCCGGTGAGTCTGTTAGCTAGGGTCTCAGTATCCTGCAAAGCATGAGACCACGTGTAAGAAACAAGCACAGTGTACTTTTGACTTAAGCGATGTTGGGCGCTCAGCTTGAGTGCGTTGTAACCAGTGTTCACGCCATCATCCATGAAGGTGATCGTCGAATAGTAGGCGCCAGCCGTGGGGTTTAACAGGTATAGTTTACGGCGCTGGGCAGTATTGCTAGTCGTCGAGTTTCCCGGGATGTATTCCGCAGGGTTCTCTTCAGTCCCAGAGCGAAAATGTGTTGCCTTGTTACCGATATAATTTGCTGTAACAAACCAGCCGCCACCTAACTGGCGCTCAAGGCTCAGATCATATTGCTGCATGTAGGGGTGGTGGAGATTGATGGGGAGATTGATGTAGGAACCCCCGGTGGGGAAAGTTGCAGCACTGCTGGGCGGATAGGGAAGAGGATATGGATCGCCTCCTGGATACGCTGCGAAAGGATTTACAAAGCCGCCAGCAGGGGAAGTCAGGGTGATCTCGGATGCCCATGGCGCGTCAAGCGAAAAGTCCCGGTCAGTGTATGATTCGGGTTGATCGAAAAATATGCCATAGGAAGCGCGCACGCTCTCCTTCCCGGTTCCCGTGGGATCCCAAGCAAGGCCAACCCTGGGAGCAAAGTCATCCCAACTGCCGTTTGCATAGGCGCGTGGAATTCCAGGGTCGCCATAGAAGAGCAATCCCGGCGGCGCGTTCTGGTATACGTTGGTCTTGGTTCCAGCGATGAAAGCGGGGAGCTGGAAGGAGTTGCCGCGCCCGGCCGCATCGTGTTCCGGCGTTGATGGTTCCCATCTGACGCCCGCATGGACATTGAGTCTCTTGGTTAGCTGAATGTTGTCTTGAAAATAGGCTGCGTAGTACTTCTCACGCAAACCTATCTGGACAGGGCCGGAATCGATCAGTTGGTAGACCGATCCCAAGAGAAAGTCTGCGAGCGCCGAATTTGTCGCGGCACCGTTGAAGGTAAAGTCACCGTTCTCATACTGAACGTTATTCTCATCCATCTGATTGGCAATGAACTCGCCGCCGAAGATAAAGTGGTGCCGACCTCGAATCCAATCCATGTCATCGGCGTACTGCCATTGATTGCGGATGAAAGTGGCAGTGGCGTTGGAACCGCCGCCAAGCGAAAAGAAGCCGTTTACTGACAACTCGGTGTAGTTTGGAGATCCGTTGTACATGTTTACGCCCAATCCAACCGGCGACGGCATGGTGGACGGGTTGCTGCGGGTAACGGCAAGCCGCGAGAAATCAATGTGCACAGAATTGATCAAGTTCTGAGTGAAGGTGAATTCATCTCCCAAAGCGATGGTCTGAGACCGCTGGTAGAGAGCAGGACGGGTTGTCGTAAGAACGTTGTTTGTATAGATTGCCGGATTGGCGTAGTCGAGAATGAAGTATCGTGCAAAGACGGAATGCTTCGGGCTCAGCATCCAGTCGAGCCGGCTTACATACTGATACTCATTGCTTGGATTGGGAATGGAATAAATCAGCTTGCCACAAGGATCAGTAGAAAGTGGAATGAGCTTCAGGTAATTCAACGCGGGCGTGACGAAAGAAGTCGGGGGGATGAAATTGTTGGCGTACGGCAGGCCGGTCGAAGGGTTTATCAGTTGTCCTGCTACACCTTTCGACTGGCAAGCCGCTGACTCCATTGCACTAAAGTCCCCATCCAGTACCTGCTGTGTCGCTACATATGCGACGCTGTTTGGCGGAGCGGTCCGAATCTTTGTTTCCTGGAAGCCTCCGAAGGCGAAAATCTTGTTTTTCCGGATAGGACCACCAATTGTTCCTCCATATTGATTTCTGCGCAAATTGTCCTGCGTGGTGGCGGGGAAGTTGTCTGCGTCGGCGTCGCCATTACGAACGAACTCGAATAGGTCCCCATGGAAAGAATTTGTCCCGGACTTCGTGACGACGTTGACGACCGAGCCTGGATGCAGTCCATAACGTGCTGAAATTCCGCTGGTTTGCACGCTGAACTCTTGTAATGCATCCGGGAAGGGGAACGGGAGGTTGATGTTGGAATGTGAGTCATTGTTATCTGCTCCATCCAGCAGGTAGTTGTTGCCGTTGATCTGGCCACCGGAGACAGAGATGGCGAGGGAATTCACATAATCGTGGCTAGTGACGTCGCGGCCTTGGGCGTTTGGTGGTTGAGCCGCGCCTCCCGACAGAGTGATGAGATCAGTGGCCTGTCTTCCGTTCAGCGGAAGATCGACGATTCGTTGCTGATCGATGACTTGGGAGATCGACGTGTCCTGTGTCTGCACCTGGGCCGCTTCCCCAGAGACTACCACGTGCTGGGAGACGTTGCCCACAGCGAGAGCAACGTTGATCAGGTCGTTATCGGCGACTTGAAGAACGATGCCGGACCGGGTGAAAGTCTTGAATCCCGGCGCCGAAACATCGATCCTGTAGGGTCCGACAGGAAGGTTCAGGAAGATGTAATTACCGCTGCTACCGCTGACCGTTGTTTGAGAGTATTCAGTGGCGGTCTGCGTCGCCTTGACCTGGGCCCCCATAACCACGGCTCCAGTGGAGTCCTGAATGGTTCCATGGATCTGGGCGTTGGCGACTGCCTGAGCAGAGGCCGCGCGATTGGTTGTGAATGAGATAGCTGCCAACAAGCAAAAGAGGATCGCTTTGCGGCTGAGCATACTTGGACTCCTTTGTGCGAGAGGTGCGGAACTTTTCTTGTATCCGCATGAACACGCAGCGCAAGCTATTTTAATTGTCATACCATTGTCAAGAGAATTTTTCGGACCAGAGAATTTTTCGGACCCCCTGATCCCTGGATAAGTTTTGTAGGGGTAAGGCCGAAATTTCTAACTTTGCGCGGCGGAGTTTTCGGGGGCGGGTCAGTCAAAGGAACACTTCATTTCAAGGGAACACTTCATTTCGCTCAAACGTGAGCATCGAATTGATTGCATCTTACTAAGCGCCCCCCAACACCCACCGACCGACTCGCTCATTTTCCAGTCGGCGCAGATTGGAGTCTATTTTTTTGTTGACAATGGCCAGACCAATTGATTAGCATTCGGCGCGTCAAAGGGGAAACCCACATCGCGGCTGACAATGGAAACATGGTCACTCCTATACATGCGAAAAAGCTATCCACGGTTTTCGGCATGGTGCTATCAGTCATGGCGCCGTCCAAATTCTCGGCAAAGTATGCGGAGTTGGTCTTTTTGTTTCATCGAGGAGCGGTGATGTTGCCCCATCTTGCCTGACCCCAAGACGCGATCGGGAGACTTGGGCTAGGGTATTGTGCCAATTTTGCTCATCAACAAGAAGAGAGACCATCAACCGCTTGAATGCGCAAAAGCAATCCCGGGGAAATCTACTCGGTGCCCGAGGCCGAGCGTCGAGGCAAAGCTATAGAAAGTGGGTAGCCATCCCTAATGCGAAGTACGGCTGTAGAGAATCTGCTTGGATCTTCCGCGTGAATCTCTTCAACGCATCGCAAGGTCTTCTGACTCAGCATTTCACGCTTCTAAAACCTTAACTGCTATGGCCGCAACGGGCCGCAGGGAGAATGGAAATGGAAAAATTGCCCGGAATCAACAGTGAAACCTCTCGGAGAAACTTCATTAAAGCAGCGAGCATGACTTCAGCTGCAGCACTTGTGGGCCGAAATGGCTTTGCTGAATCCTCACCCGGCCTGCCGCCTGCCGCTGCTTTAGGCCAGCAGAGTCCGGATGCGACGTCGAACAAGTCGGACAGGAGGATTATTGCCATACAGGTTCCCCCACAGTCGTTTGTCGATGAGGGGGTCGATAAATGTCTTGATACTCTTCAGGAGAAAGCCGGGGTCAACGTCATAATGCCGATAGTTTACTCCTACGGGTGGGAGTTGATTGGACGTCAGGTAAAGGGCCATCCACTGCCCGACCATGGTGTGCAAGCCTACGGCGAGATTCACGGTGGAAGCTTCACCAAAGTGAACCCGGAGTTTTATACGGATTCCCCCATTTCGCAGGATCTCCGAGCGCCGGACCTGGGAAACTTCGATGTCCTGGCGGATGTGATTCCCAAAGCCAAGCAGAGAGGGATTCAGACGTACGCCTGTTCGTCCGATAGCGACTACAATCCCGCATTCATACCGAATTTTGAGAGGATTGCGGAAATCGATGTCTACGGCAGGATAACCCGCAGCTCTTGCCACAATAATCCGGGTACGCGGAGCTTGCAGACTGCTCTTCTGAAAGACTGGTTCAGTAACAATGATTTGGACGGGTTTATGTGGGAGTGTGAGCGTCAAGGGCCTCTAGACACAGCGTTGACAGCAGGCCGCTCCCGCCGCGTTTCGCTCTGCTGTTTTTGCCCGCACTGCGTGCAGAAGGGACGGGAACAAGGGATCGATGTCGAACGAGCTCGCGCAGGGTACATGGCTCTCGATCGCTGGATAAGTCAGCCCGACAGCGAGGCGCGCCAGAGCGATGGAAGCTTTGTGTCGCTGTGGCGTCTCTTAGTCGGATATCCAGAGATTCTTGCCTGGCATAAGCTCTGGTTTTCCAGTAAGGCAGAATTCTACGGGCTCCTTTATGGGACCGTGAAAACGGTAAATCCGCGTGCGAAAGTCGGTTGGCACATCATGCATACGGTTACCTACAGTCCGTTTTATCGTTCCGACGTAGACTATGCGAGCATTGTGAACGTTTCGGACTTCATAAAGCCTTCAGCTTATAACAATTGCGCCGGCCCTCGTTTTGCCGATTACATTCGAAATGTACAGTCCACAATGTTCCGGGACTTCTCTCCGCAGGAGGTTCTCACCATGATGTACAAGATTCTGGGATACGAGGGAGAAGAAGCCAACCTGGAGAAACTCCCGCAGACAGGCTTAACTGCGAACTATGTCGCGCACGAGACGCGGCGTGCGATTGCGGACGTAAAAGGTGCCGTGCCGATTTACCCGGGAATCGATATCGACATACCGACCCCTTTAGACACCAAGCAGACTCAGCCTTCGGACGTGAAAGCCGCGGTTCTGGCTGCGTTTAAGGCCGGGGCCTCTGGAGTTGTGTTGTCTCGCAAATATTCAGAAATGAAGCTTGCGAACCTAGCCGGAGCCGGTGAAGCGTTGCGCGAACTAAATGCGGGGTAGCCGCAAAAGAGTGCTCTCCGAAATGCATACAACGCAACTGCGCGATCATCAACTCCAGATGCTTGATGTGGGTCAGGCATCCCACCACCATGGCGCTTAGCGTGTGCGGTCCATCTTTTCAAGATCGGTCTGCTTCGCGCCTACCGTTCCCGAGCGTGATATCACGCGCTCAAGCGCCAACTTGCAAAGCGATTTCCGAGGTTGACTCATCAATCTGCCTCTAGGCTTCCTCATCGACAGAAGGGAATTTCACATCAGAGCATCAAGATTTGTCAATCATTTATGTTGACAATGATCATGCCATCTAATTATCGTCCAGTCAACGAGAGTTCTTCGGATTGGCTAATTCATGCCGCTCTGAAAAGAGGATGGTCGGTGGTGTACTGGGGCTCTCTCCGCGACGTGGGGGTTTATGCGGCTGTTGGTGCGATTGTGTTGATCCTGAGCCGACTCGAACATGGGGAATTGTATGGGGGAGTTCAATGCTTGAGAATGGCAACGGAAACTCATTGATTGACTGCCCGACCTTATGAGGGAAAAAGGGGAACAAGTGTAGGAGTCGGCCTTAGATGAGAAAGTGCGTACGTCAAAGTTTCGAACGTTGGACACCCGGCAGTGACAATAGACGAAGGCTACTGGTCACTCGCGCTAATTTCGCCTGCAAACGGCTGATCTCCATCGGCTCGGCAGTGACACCGGTCTTGCCGCTGACCTGTGTCGACTTCCCCTCGCGGTTCGCCTTGACCCAGTTCGATAGTGTCTGCTCGACCACTGCCAGAGTGCGCGCCGCCTCGGCGATGCTCTGGCCCGACTCCACCGGCCGTACAGCCTCCTGCTTGAACTCCAGCGTGTACCTGCCCCGTTTCCCGTTCTTCATCCACGTGTCCACTTTCTGCTATTACAACAGTTCGCTATGGGATAAGTTTTGCTCGGGCAAGGTCAGCGAGGAAGAGAGCCGACATACAAATGCTTAAGGACCTCGCTAAGTATTCCCACAAATCGGTCAAATACAAAATTCGGCGAATAGCGAAGATCTCCATCAGCGAAGAGATCGCAAAGCAGGTCATGGAGCTGATCTCGAACGGCAACCTGACCCCCGGACAGCGTTTACCTTCAGAACGGGAACTGTGTGAGACCTTTGGCGCCAGTCGATCATCCCTGAGGGAAGCTCTTCGCTGTTTATCTATCGTTGGTGTGCTTAATGCCCGCGTCGGGGATGGTACCTCCGTCGCAGTAGATGGCCAGAAATTCCTCCGCAATATCATTGAATGGAGATTAATTACCGAGAGGCATGACATTGAGAATTTGCTGGAAGTCCGCATAGCGCTCGAGGGCGTATCAGCGGCAAAAGCAGCCTCGCATACGACCGAGAAAGACATTGAGATGCTCCGAAAGCTTCTCGCGAAAATGAGGGCCTCCATCGAAGACAAAAGGGCGTTTGCCAGCCTCGATCTGCAATTTCACGTGATGCTTGCCAATATGTCCGGGAATGCCTTACTTGTCGATCTAATCGCGTTAATTCGAAGCCAGTTGCTGAAAGCTGTGTATACGGTTTTGCTCGTTCCACATGCTCTACCACACGCATATAAAGAACACCTTGCCATTTTTGAGGCAATTGAGCGCCATGATTCAGTGGCTGCATGTAAAGCAATGCAGTCTCATTTGGAGGCCCATCTGCGACGCTTCGCCAAAGCTGGGGCGGACAGCGGCAACCCGAGAGGCAAGACATCTCAAGCTTCGAGCAACGGGCGTAAACGAGCATGCAGCCCGAAGCCGTAGACGAACGTAAGCTGTCTATACAGTCACTGCGAGTGGCAGATTGCGGAATTCACAACGTTCTAAATGGATATAAAGGCATAAATATAGTTGACACACCATTCTTGCTTTTCTACTATGGTTTGGCCATGACAGAAGCAAAAGAGTTCCCAAAAACCCTGCTCCAAGCCACACGGTATTTCGCCGATCCCGATGCGTGCGTTGACTTCGTGGCCGCAATGCGCTGGCCATGCGGCGTTACCTGCCCGCACTGTGAGAGTAAGCGGGTTTCGTATTTATCCTCACGCCGCATCTGGAAGGGTATGGCGAAAGAATGCCACAAGCAATTCAGCGTCAAGACTCAGAGCGTATTCGAGGATTCTCCCATCCCACTCGATAAATGGCTCACCGCCGTTTGGATGGTCGTCAACTGTAAAAACGGGGTCAGTTCCTATGAAATCATGCGGGATTTGGGAGTAACCCAGAAAACTGCTTGGTTTATGCTCCACCGTATCCGGCTCGCGATGAAAGACGGGAACTGGTACAAGATGGGCGGCGAAGACGGCGGACCCGTAGAAGTGGACGAAACCTTTGTCGGGGCGGACCCACGGAAAATGCACGCAAAGAGACGCGAAGCCCGTTATCGCGCGCTGTCCGCTCGTCCCAAAACTCCAGTGATGGGGATGCTCGACCGGGACGCGCGGAAAGTCCGCGCGAAGGTCGTTCCCAACGTAAAACGGGAAACCCTGCAAAACGAGATCTTGGAACATGTCGAGCAGAAGTCAAAGGTCTATACCGATATGGGCGTCGGATACGATTCCTTGGCGGCTAAGGATTTCATCCACGAAACCGTGAACCATGTAGAGGAGTACGTTCGCGGACAGGTTCATACCCAAGGGATCGATAATTTCTGGAGCCTGCTCAAGAGGGGTCTGCGTGGCACCTACGTCGCCGTAGAACCTTTCCATTTGGACCGCTATGTGGACGAACAGGTGTTCTGCTACAACAATCGCGCTACGAAGGATAATCCACTCACGGACGCGGACCGCTTCGCCTTGGCCGTCTCTCAGATCGCAGGCAAGCGGCTTACCTACTCAGAACTGACAGGCAAGGACGCGGCGACAGGTGCGACGCCTGAGCCATTCTAAGAACCTTCTGAAGTGGATGCAGAGGCAGGGCCGGGGGAAGCGGAAGTCTTGAACCGCTTCCCTTTTTCCTTTTTCTCCTCCGCTTCCCGCTCGCGGATCGCGGCCTTCGATACTCCCATGATGTGCCGCATGGCTTCGGTGAAGCGGGCGAATTCGGGATCGTCTGGCGGTTTCTTCATGGGATAATCATAGCGCAGTATTCATCAACCCTTTCAGGGAGCATCCAGTGGCCGAGTCTGTTCTATGTCATGCGTTTCCGTCCAAGACGCCAAATTGTCCAGGGACCATAATGCTCCCCATCGATACATTCGAGCGCATATTTCCTGATCGAGGGGTGTCAGCCAATGACGATCTCTCTGTAATTCTTGTATGCGATTCATGCAAGCACGCGAATATCTATTCTTCAGATAGACGTTCCCAATACCGCGATCCCAATTTAAGGCAAGTATCGTGGGTCCATACCGGAGAGACGAAGATCGAATTATGGCTAAAATGCGGAGGGGGAAAGAACGAGTTTCAAGTACCAGTAGTTGTAACGTGGAACGAAGGTAGGCTAGACGAAGAGAAGCCGCAAATCTGCGAATCTTGGATCGGAGGGCATTTATAATGCCCCGCAGGGCACGCGATTCCTTGGCCGTGGCGTCAGTCATAGCTTGCATTGTGGCAACACTCCGTGCGATGATGTCGCTACAGAGTTTCGCCACATCAAAAGAACCCGCCCCGCGAAGGCGGGTTGCCTGTGGTGAGCTAATGCCGGATCAGCATATTGGAGCTCGCATCGCTGGGAAAAGCCAATTTCGAATCAAGCATTTACCTTTAGAAAAGGTCCGCACGGAAGCACTCTAGCCTGTTCGCCCAAAATATTGTTTTAACAGAGTTGGGCACGCGCGGCATGGCACACTCTGCGCCGCACCTGACGCCGCGCCACGGCCTGTCGGCGAGTGGCCGTTGTGTGTGACACCCCCCTTTTCATTCACTATCCGGATCGGGTGGCATCGATTCATATCTGTGTGGTGCCCGCGTTTTTGACAGCGTGCG